>Ga0209066_10007003_pt1 | contig 11314 bp, 9 predicted proteins | sample All_14_2_FD_187198 | JGI IMG/M metagenome (GOLD analysis project Ga0209066, IMG submission 187198) | Freshwater microbial communities in response to fracking from Pennsylvania, USA - Allegheny Zone_MetaG_DW_15 (SPAdes) (version 2) ...
GCACCACCTTGTTCATCTGTTCCAAGAACTCACGCTTGCGCGTCTTCTTGGTCGACAGGTTCAATCCTAAGCTGACTTGCTTCATGTCTGTTTGCCACGCATCATCTCGACGCCAACATCATGCAAGCCCCGCGCCCTGCGGCTGGGTTTTGCAGACCTTCCTTAACTCAGCTTCCCGCTGCAATTCGATGTCGTTGCCTTGGGCAACGCAACGAATGATTTGAACTATGTCGTCTTGTACGCGAGGGTCGTCGTAGATTCCATGTCGAAGTGCTAAGACAGGCTTTGGAAAGTACAGTTCACTATAAGATTTGAAGCTGCATGGGATGCCCGGGGGGGTTGGGTCTGCTGTCGGTTCTCCAAGCATCCAGTACTTTGGATCAAGGACGCCAAGCGCCAAGCCAAGGAAAATGCATCCAAAGAGAAACAGGGCGCCGAAGCTACCCGGAATGATGGCAAACGACACAACAAGCCGTTGCCCAAAAGTTAGTTCGTTAAAGCCAAGCGCCGCTGGCAAAAGCCAGGCACCCAAAAGCAGCAGCGCAATCGCGCATGCACCTGGTATCAAACTCCTCTTTCCATCATCTATAAAAGGTTGATAAAACAATCTCAGAATCCAACCAATCGATTGACCCAAGCCAATGATGAGTGCCGCTTCATCATTCGTCGCTCTGATGAGGAATACCTTGATATTGGCAGGGATGGGGTTGAGTGCGGGTAGAAAATTGCTTTTCAACATGGTTAGCTGTATCACCGCGACAAGGGCGGGTAACACTAGGCTCAAATAGGCGAAAAGCAGTGAGAGCGCTGTCAACCTTTCGATCAGCGCTGGGTATAGCAGAATAGCGGCAACTGAACCCAATGCCCCTGTAAGCGTCGACAGTGCAACCCGAATGGTTCGCGCATGCGCTGTGTTTGATGAAATATATGTAAATGGCGATGCTAGGCAAACCACTGCCTTGACTTTCGATACAGTGCCCATGAGATCCGAAAACGCAGGGCGGTCGCTGTCTTCCGAAGCGACTCTGTTATGAAAGAGACTTGCGGAGTTCATTAACGCATTGGCCACGACGGTGCCGCCATGGCTGTGTGCGACGATAATATGCTGCGCATCGCCATACTTGGCAACGCAGTTTTGTAAGTGATCCAAGAACTCTTCGCTTGCCTTGGCTCTCGCGCCCATCGACTGCTTCCCTGTCCAATGAAACGACTCGAAGATCATGGCCTCGCGAGAACGAGAGTAAAGCTCACCAGCGAAGGCAGAGGCACTGTCGAACCATGGCCGCGTAGCATCAAGCTCGCTTGGTGGCCGTTTACGAAATGGGCCGTATGGCCATGTGCCATGCACAAGATGCACCACCACAGGGTTGGCCATACTCGTTGATGGAGGTTGCGGCTGGAAGCCGTGCTGAACAAGGACAGTAAGAGCCTCTTGTCCCGTAAGTTTTGACTCTGCCTCCAGTCGAATTGCCAAGGCTTCAATCGCCTGCATCCAAGGAGCAAGCAATGGCGAAACCTCTTTCCACCCAAACGTCATAAACTTTGTATCGAGTTCCGGCGGCCAGGCTCTTTCGTCTTCAGACCGGTCGCCTCCAAAGAATGACTTCTTGTCGTCCCAGGCGTTTGCCATGCTGAGATCAATGAAAGCTTTGTCCGACTCTTTGTCGAGTTCGTTGGCAAAGAGCCGACCTGCCTTGTAAAGAAGAAGTTCGACAGCGTAGCCACCGGCTGCGATGCACAGAGCCTGTTGCGCGGCACCGTCATGAAGAACGCGACAGCGACCACCGCCCTCGGGAAAAAGCTCAAGAAAATCGACCCTCGCGCCGCTCAAATACGCGGCTGCGCAGTGCCCTGCCTCATGATATGCACGATAGAGCCGTGATTTGTGGTCGACACGTTGCTGGAAGTTCATGGAGAACGATTGCCAGAAGAGTGCAATATTGCGCAAGCCAGTTTATGTCTACAGCTGCCACTGAAGGCGTTCGCTGCTGTGCCGACGATCAGGTTGCCGTAGTGAAGGTCAGCATAGGGTCGGCACTGTGAGTTCGCACGGCGTGGAAGCAGTCGTCCAAGCAGTGCGCCCTCCCATTCGCAACCTTAGTCAGCTGTGCCTCACATAGCGGCCGTTCATGCCGCCACAGGCAGCTGGACCTTATGTCGGCTTGCCGATGCCTACCGTGGGCAGGCCCATCGGCCGCGACCGGATCCTAACGCTGCACACCTGCCATCAGAATATGCGGAGTGGGCCGAGGGCTGCCTACTCACCCACAGGATGCGACATCGAATGTCCGCGTCAACGATTGCACTGCCGCGAGGAGACAGTCTAAAGCGCGGCGAGCGTCCTGCTCCGCAAGCCGACCAGTACGGCCTCACCCGACTTGCGGTCAATGCGAAATTCACCGTAGCTTGCGTCACGAAAGCGCTCGCCCGTTCCTTCCTCAAAGAAGAACGCGTTGGTGCCAAGCCAGACGTGGCCATGGCGGACGCGGTAGCGAATCTTGATCGACGCGGCGGCGGGATCGTCGGTCAGGGTGGCGATTTGCCTGTCATCGAGCTTGACCGCGGCGAAGGCCACTTCACCGTTGCGCGGGAGGTGGCTGTCCGCCGCGTTGCGGCGCTCGATGTCATCCACCATGGCGAAGCGCAGCGCCATGTAGTCGCCTTGCATCAGAGACCGTGGATCGACCGGTGCCAGCGGCAGGTAAGCAATCTCGCCGTCACGCTTGATGCGCTCCTTGCCAACGATGGCGACATTGACTGCGCCAAGCACGAGCACGGTGCCCAACACGATCAGTCCACGCGATACCATCGGTTTCATGCAGGCTCCTTTGCGCGCAAGCTATGTGCGCCAACGAGGCACACAGCGCCCATCGTCACCATCAGCAGTGACTTGATCAGAAGGCTGGCGCCCAGCGTGTAGTAAAAGTGGCTGATGTGAAGCAGCGCCGCGACCACGCACATGGCCATCAACCCGCGTTGGCGTAATTCGAAGGCCGCCGTCAGGGCACCGAGTGCACCCAACGCCGATAGCAGAGGCCACAGGGCAAGGTAGTCCACGCCCGCTGCTTGTCCACCGAACCAGCGGAACGACTCGAACGGGTGTGAAGCCAGTGTGGCGAAAGCGAGGCCACCGATCAGCCCTGTGATGATCGAGGACAAGGCGGGGGCCCAGCTGCGCCCAGCCCATGACGCCTCGCTGCGGATGGCCGACCAAAGCAGCGCGGCCACAGGCACCCAGACCAGCATCCAGCCTGCGAGCGCCGCGGGCAGCGATGCGCCGTGCGGCGTGGCTCTGTGATACCAGTCAACAGGCTCGCCAAACAGGGCAAAGCGCACGGTCAAGGCCCACGCGATCAAGGCAAAAAACGTAGACAGCGTGCGGTGCAGACGGTTCGGCATCACGAGGGCCAGCACGCTCTGAAGCAGCAGCGCGGCACCCGAGATCGGCGCAATGCCGTGCGCGTCTTTGGCCATGGCGAACAGCACCAGGCATTGCCCGGCGATAGACAGCGCCAACGCAAGTTGCGCGACAAAGACATGCGTGCCATCGCTATCGGCCTTGAACAGCCCCCAGGCTGCACCCAACAAGAACACGCCAGAGAAGGCGGCCTGGCTGGCGCTATCTGGGCGAAACAACAACCCGACAACCATCAACATGAAGCAGCCGGCAACCCAGCCACTGATGCCGAGCAGCAAGCTGACCGCCAGTGGCCGACGGGGTGTGGTCGCCTTGTTTGCAAGGTGGTTCATGACGCTGCGCCCCCCTCGGCCGTATCGCGCCACTGACGCAGCAAGTGCATCAACAGCTTTGCGGCCGCCGCTGAGCTGCCGGTCAGCCAGACCACGATGATGAAGAATTGGCCGACGTCGTTAAGCCCCACCGCGTGCGCCATCCAAACGGTAGAAATCGCGATCCAGCAACCAGCAAGCACGGTGAGCGGGAACACGTCCCGACGGTGCGCCAGGGTCGCGCCAGCAATCCCTATCGAGATCATGGCGTACAACCCGATGATGGCCTCGCCATGCTCAGTCATGTTGGGCAAGGACGCGGCGACGCCGTAGCCAAGGCCGATGGTGAGCAGCATGCGGACCAACCACAAAGGCGCAGCCTTTGCAAAGGCCGAGCGCCGAAGCAAGATGAAGAAGCCAGTGCCGAGCAGATTCACCAGGCACGAGAGCATCAGCAGCGTGCCGCGGTCACGGCCCCAGCCGTCAAGAAGGCGCCAGAAGAATTGATCGAGCCCCAAACCGCCGCACAGCAGCGCGAGCCCGACATCCAGCACGACCCACCACACCGCCCAGACGGCCCCCGACAGCGCGGCAACGGCGAAGGGCAGCGTGAGGAGTGCCCAGGTGAAGAAAAGCTCGTGGACGTCAGCACCAGTCTGGTAGCTTTGGCCGAACAAAGCGAGCAAGGCGCCAGTCAACAGCGTTGCCAGGAGCAGTGCGGCCTGTCCAACGCGCGAAGGTGGCGGTTGGTGCAGCGCCACCCCTATGCAGAGCACGAGGCCGGCCTCCAACAAACCGAAACGCCTGGCGAGACCCCAGGTGTGCCAATTTGCCGCAACGAAGAAAATGATGCCTGCCCCCATCGAGCCCAAGCCCGCGGCCTGCAACAGGCTGGCCGCAAAGGCTCGCCGTTCGGCAGGCTTGGGGCGGCCATCGTGGCGCATGGGTGCGAATGTATTCATGGCGCGAGCATATCGGCGAACACATGCGCATGACTCCCCCTTAAAGGGGCCCAAGTTGTATCTGGGCGCGAGTTGGCACGTGCACTCGTCTTATCTTCCTGGCTTGGCTCTCCAACCATCTCCCAAAGGGCAACTAAGCGGTATGGAAGCAAACCCATGCGCCATTCGTCAGTCCGCTTGAGGCTGGGAGCGGACGTTTACCAATAACTGAGTTACACGCCTCCCGTACCGTGCGCTGGGGGTGATTCACGGGCGAGAGCTTCCCCCGAACTCTCTTGGCGTAGAGCCATCCGTTCAGTGCACTTCCACGACTCTTAGCCAAGTCGAGCCTAGATAGCTGAGCGTTGCATTGGCCTGCACCGGGCGGTCACGTCTGAGCGTCGCCTTTAGTCGTCGCATCATCGAGCAACAAGTCGCTCCGCTTTCCTAAATACATGGGCTTCTCCGGACCTCGGTAGGTGGGGAGCCAACGCTTGTCCTGTTTGGCGGTTGGATGGTCATACTCTGTGGATGAGAAGAGCAGTTGGGCATCGTTCGCCTCGCACATCTTTTCAAGCTCTGTCAGGTATCGAGCCAGGTCACCGGTATGGAGCTCGTCCTGCTTCGGCGTGTCGAGAATCAGGAAGCGGAACGGGCGAGCCTTGTCGGCCAAGTAGGCCTCCAGCAACGCAGCGTGAATAGCGAGGACTAGCCGACTCGTAGTGCTGCTGGTGCCGCCACTGCCAATGGTCTCGAGCGTTTCTCCGCCGAAGGTGAAGCGCAGGTTCACGTCGATGTCTATGCTCCTCGACACGCTGGTCGTGTCCAGCATGTCCATCCACTTTACGGTCAGCTCGCGAAGCTTCCGTCGAAGGTCGTTGAACGCATGGTCGGTCCTCCCGGAGTTCGTGAGCCCGTCGATACGATCCTGGATGCGATCTCTCTCTTGCTCCAGCTTGAACAGCTTCGAGCGCTCGTCCTTCAAGCCCGAGATTCGGGCTAGCTCACCTTGAACCCCGATGAGTTGCTTCGTCAAAGCTTGCACTGCCGTAACCAATTGGTCGACACCAGAAGTGCTGGGGGACTCGAGGTTTTCGACGAGTGTCTGGCGCTCCGCATTTAGCTCTGCGAGCCGTTCCTCCAAGTGCTCAGCGCGAATTTCAGCACGCTGGCTGTTCCGTTCAAGGTCCTTGATTTGATCCTTGAGGTACAGCAAGTTTTTCCCATACGACTCGGCGCTTCCGACGAACAGGCCGCAGTTCGGCACACGGCAGATTTCTTGGAACGACGTGAAAACGCCGCGAGCCTCTTCGTTCAGGCCAAGGGTCTTGACCTCACCGTCAATCTCTGCGCGGATGGTCTCAATGCCTGCGACGCGATTCTGCAGTTCAAAGAGTTCCAACTGACGCGCTCGGATTTGCACGTCCTTCTGGCGCAGGAGCTCACTGAGCGTCGAGCTCGCGGTACCTTTGGCGTCGACGGATGCTCGAAGGCCGTCGATCTGCTGCGTCAGATTCTCGGAAATCCGCTGCAGCGCCGACTGGTTTGCATCGCTGTCGTCCACGCCGCGGCTCTGGTACTCGAGCACGCGCTGCGCAGCGACGATCTTGCGGGTCTGGGCCTCCAGCGCACTCTTTTCGTCGATGAGTGACTTCTTGACCTCGAAGGAGTGCTTGGGGTTCAGACCGAAGGCAAACCGCACCATCTCCGCGAACTGGTCTGCGATGAACGAACTGGGAGCGCGGTAGGCCGAGGAGTATCCATGCCCCTGAACCAAGTAGAAGAGAGGCAACAGGGTGGCGATGTAGGGCTGAGTCTCCTCGCGATTGTTCGTCACCAGTCTTGGTGGCTTCAGTCCAAGCAGCTCAAAAAGGGCGATCGAGAAAGACGCCTGAGAATAGTGCTCGGTCTCCTCGCCATCGAAGGCGATGGTTGCGGAGAAGTCGCCATTCTTCGCTTCGAGCGCACGCCGCAACGTGAGCGGCTTCCCGGCCACTTCGGCATACAGGACAACGGCGCTGCACTTCTCCAGAATCTCAGCTCTGAAGTTGTTAGGAAACCCCAGCGCTGAAGCGAGCATGCGCACGACGGGCGACTTCCCGCTGCCGTTCGCCGCGAAAAGCATCGTGGTCCGGTGCCCAAACTCCAGGAGCGGACTTTCCCAACCTCCTTCACCCAGGGGCTCAACCTTCAGTGACTTCAGTCTCAATCTATTTCCCCTCTGACCCGAGCCTCATCCCGGATGTACTGGTAACTGAGCTCAATGGTTCTCATGGAGTGGGCCAGGAGACTCTCCCCTTGCACGGCACCGGTATAGACCTTCTTGCCCAATTCTGTCGCGGCGATTTCACGCGTTGCCTTGTCGATGGTGACTTGCCCGGTCGACTCCAGAAACGTCAGGGCCTTGATGGTCCTGATTCGCAGGTTGCCGGACCATCCGATGTCCTGCGATGAACCCTTGAACCCAGCCAGGGTCCTCTCCAGACACTCGCCGACCAGCTGCCCGATCTCAGGCAACTCCGGCTTCGACCGACCCTTCGAGATTGCCAAGATGGTCATCGCCAACAGAGGCAGCTGAAACAGAGCTTCGTTGTCCAGCGTGTGCATTGGCGAAGGTCCTTCGCCGGAAAGGTTCAACTTGAGTCCAAGCCGTCTGGCTTCGCTGAAGAATTCGGTTGTGCTCATCGCGCGGCCCTCCTAACGATGGCGGCACAGAGCGCTCCGAACAGCAGGTCAACGTCGAGCGCCGGGAACTGCCTCCCGATAGGGGAATCCAAGAGCTCTGTAATGCATGTCTCAAGGTCCGCAAGGGCGCCACCACCTAAAAGCCAGGCCCTGCACTTCTTGTCGATTTCCTCGAGCAGCAGGTCCAACTTGAAGTCTGGAAACGTATGGCGCGCATTTCGCATCCACACGTCCCAAGAAACCTTCGCGCGCGAGGCTGACTCGATCATGGCGTCAGAGGTGCCTGCTTCCTTCAACTTCCGCTGAAGGATTGACGCGTTCTTAATGGCGTCAGGGTCACCGCCTTGCAACAGCGTGTGGTAGACCTGAGTAGAGATGCTCAGAACCTGAAGGAGGTCCTCAAGACCAACTCCCGTTGTCAATTCGATGTCGGACTTGGACAGTCCACGAATCGGAGCACAGGATTTCTCTTCAACGAGCGTTACCAGGCTTCTGGCAATACGCTCAACTTCGTGTTGGTGCAGTGCAATTTCGGAGTGCTTCCAGATGGCGTGGTGCGCAGCAACGCCGAAGGCTTCGAGCGTGTCGCCGATGTACTGCACGTTGGACAGCAAGGAAAGCTTCTTGCGCGCCGCTTCAACTTGCGCAGAAGAAAGAGGACTGTTTGGCGAAACAATGTCCGCGAACTTTTCGATGAGCTGACGCGTGTACTTCTTGGCGGAGGTGCCAGCAGAAAGGTCGGCGACGACTTCGTGAACCTCGTCCTTGAAGTGCACGTTGCTGAGTACCGTGACTTCACGGCATTGATCGCCAAACTCGATGGTGTGCACAAAGAGTTTGCCGGCGATGCTGTTGCGGATCGCCTCCAGCTTGTCCTTCGTATCGAGGGCGCCTTTCTTCTTGAGGGCAAAGACCTCGTCGACGTCCCACTGCTGGTTGGGCTTGCCTTTGGTCTTGACCTGGAAGAAGTGGTACTCGACTACGCCGGAAACGGTCCTACGCACGACGAAATCGTCGTGGTAGTCGCAGTAAATGCGGTCGATCTCCTTGCCGCTCAGAATTTCGAGCGCAGCGAATGCTGCTGCCTGGAACTGCATCCGGAACCGAACCACAACGTCCCGTCCAACAGTCTCCCGCGGCGCCTTCTCATGGATGGTGTCCATGGTTCTTGTCTTGCTCTCCCCAAATTGCGCACGCACATTTTGTATCAGATTTACACGCGGGCGCCGGCGAAACGTATCACCCATCTCATGGGGGATACACCAAGGAGCAGCGCCGTGCCTGCCCGAATTCGGGGCGACGCAGCTGGTCGAGTGACACGCGACGGGAGATAGCATGCTGTATAAATATACAGTATTCTGCGACGAGAATTTTGACCTTCGCGTACCGCCACGTCGCGCTCACAAGTACGGCACTCACTGAATCGACCTGGATTCCCTAGGCATCCGTGCGTCGCTGGGTGACTGCTTTGCTGCCGCCAGTCAAGCAACTCAAAGGACCGGTCTCGCTGCGAAGCATTCATTCGCCTTGCCTCCTTGAACGACTACTCTGTGCTCTGTTTAGATCGCAGCACCCCGTTCATCCCCCATTCACCCTCCCCCTGCCATCCTGCATCAGCGGTTTGAACTCAACCCGCACACCGACACAGGACAGCACCCCATGAACACCGACCTTCGCCACTTCATCCTCACCGTTTCACGCGTGGTCATGCCCACCTTGCTGGTGGTCGCCACCATCGCCTTCTGGGCCATCCCTTTCGCCCTGGGCCACCACCCCGGCGAGTCGGCCAACCTGCCCCACCTGACACCACGCTGAACCCCCACCATTCAGGGACAACCCGCCTCGGGATTGCGAGATAGCTCCCCTTCATGACTTCTGTTCCACTGCATAACATTAATCGTGCGCAACAGAACACCCGCCATGAAAAACACATCGTCACGGGGCTGCTCGCCTCGCTGCTGTACGGGGTTTTCAGCAGGGCTCAGGCCGCCACGCCGCGCTCTTTGACCTCACTTCACAACGACCAGGAGCCCTCATGACCCACCGTTCAAGCACGGCCTTGCGCCAATGTTGTCTCGCTGCCTTGCTGGCTTGTGCCGGCGCATCGGCCCTTGCCCAAGTCCCGCAGGCCTCGGTTGTCATGGGCCCCGCCACGCCGGGCTATGGCCAGCGCGCAGACCAGTTCGGCAACGCCAACTTCGTCGAGCAGGAGTACTGGATCAGCGGCCTGGCCAGGAAGTACAAGGGCGCCGGCCCGTTGGGCGCGGACGGCAAGTGGAACGTCACGGTCACCTCCAACGCCAACCCTTACGCCACGATGATGATCGTGCGTCGCCCGGCCGATGCGGCCAAATTCAATGGCATCGTCATCGTTGAATGGCTCAATGTGAGCACCGGCTACCCGCTGGATGTGGACTGGGGCATGGCGCACGAAGCCATCTTGCGTGAAGGCTATGCCTACGTGGGCGTCAACGTGCAGAAGGTCGGCCTGCAGGGCGTTCAAAAGCTCACGCAGTATGGCAACCGCTACGCGGCGGGCAGCATCCCCAGCGATGAGATCTCTTACGACATCCTGTCGCAAACAGCCAAGGCGGTGCGCGACCAGGCCGACCTGATCCTGGGTGGCCTCAAGCCGCAGAAGATCATCGCCAGCGGCCACTCGCAATCGGCCATGCGGCTGACCACCTACACCAATGCCATCCAGCCCATCGACAAGGTGTTTGACGGCATCCTCATCCATGGTCGGCTCAGCACAGGCAGCACGCTGACCTGGACCGACAACATGCCCAGCACCGCTGCCATCCGCAGCGACACGAATGTACCCGTCTTCCTGCTGCAGTCCGAGATGGACCTGGCCGTGTCGCCTGGCACATCCAAGCAGATCGACACCAACCGCATTCGCCAATGGGAAGTGGCCGGCTCGTCGCACGCCGACCAGTACCTGCTGGACAACATCGGCCTGGTCAGCGGGCGTGAAGTGGGCTGGACCCCACCGGCGTGCGGCAGCGCATACAACGCCATGCCTTTTTACATGACCGAGATCGCAGCCTTCCACCACCTGAAGAACTGGATGACCGCTGGCACCCCACCCCCTACCGCACCGCGCCTGCAGCGCGACTGGCTGGGCGCCATCAAGAAGGACACGCATGGCAACGCGGTGGGCGGCCTGCGCCTGCCCGAGATCGACGTGCCCATTGCCAAGTACAGCATCGCCAACTTCACCACCGGCTCACTGGCCTTTCTGGACCTGTTTGCCTGCGTGGCCGGTGGCAACACCAAGTACTTCACGGCAGACAAGCTCAAGTCGCTCTACCCGACGCACGCCCACTACGTGAACCAGTACAAGGCAGCAGCCGATACGGCTTTGGTCAAGGGCTACATCAGGCCCGTGGACCACGCCAACGCCATCCAGCGCGCGCGGGCAGCGGCCATACCGCAGTAAATTTGTACAAATCAGTTTCGTTGCGATATCGCGGCCTGCATGATCTCGAGCATGGCAGGCAGGTCACTGACGCTGTCCAGAAAATACTGCGCCTGCGAAGCCGGGTCATCTCGCCCCACACGAACCGTCAGCCAGTTGGCTTCACCTCGCGCAAACACAGGCTCGTCGTTGACGTCGTCACCCACAAACACGGCACAGCCCACCTGGCAGCGCGCCACCAGCACAGCCAGCGCCTGCGCCTTGTCATTGGCCGACTTCGCCACGACGTTGACAACGAGCTTGCCGCCAAACGCCCTCAGTGCCGGATCCAGATCAGTCAGCACATCCGCGATGGCATCCGATGCCGCTTGCCGATCACGAGCAAGGCGGTAGTGAAAAGCCATTGACGAACCCTTGTCTTCCACCATGACGCCAAGCTGCTGGAACATCTCGCGGCCCCCATGCAAGCGCATGCGCAGACTGTCCATCTCGTGCACAGGCTCATCGACTGAGGCCAGGCCAGGGTCTTGCGCGCCGT
>Ga0209066_10007005_pt1 | contig 11313 bp, 15 predicted proteins | sample All_14_2_FD_187198 | JGI IMG/M metagenome (GOLD analysis project Ga0209066, IMG submission 187198) | Freshwater microbial communities in response to fracking from Pennsylvania, USA - Allegheny Zone_MetaG_DW_15 (SPAdes) (version 2) ...
TGGTCAACACTGTGCCATAATTTGCGGCTTGCGAATTACCGCCCGGGTGGTGAAATTGGTAGACGCAGGGGACTCAAAATCCCCCGCCGCAAGGCGTGCCGGTTCGAGTCCGGCCCTGGGCACCACAGATAAGGCCGCACACGTTCAAAACGGTGCGGCCTTTTTCTTTTCCCCTATGAAAACCGTTCTTTTGTAGTTCGGTAACGTCCGGGTTAGTTTGTCACGATCCGGGGCATTCTGGGGGCACATTTGGGGGCATGAATCCGAAAATTGGGGGCACATGCTCACCCGGGGCCTTTGCCGGTGTTGATCCGACTTGCCAGGTCAAGGGCAAGCCTCAAGGCCCGGGGCACATGGGGCGCAAGCTGAGGAACCCCATCGCAACGACAACAAGGCGCCGGGCCGGTGGCAATGGGTCGGGCACATGGCACCCGTTCAAGGGCTTTCACGCGGGGCCGATTGACACGCCGGGCACGTTGCCGCGTGGCGCCGGGCTGTTGCCGGTGTCAATCCGACACGCCAAGTCAAGGGCTGGCCAGCAGTTGGCAACATGGCGCCGGGCCGGTGTCAAACCATGGCACCAGCCCACGGGCTGGCCTCAGGCCTGGGGGCACATGGGGCAAAAATTGGGGGCACATGCTCGCCCGGGGGCATGTGGCACCAGGTCAAAAGCTTGCACATGGCGCCGGGCCGCTCGGTGGTTTCGTGGCGCCAAAACACGCGGGCCGGTGTCAATCCGGGCACCAGCTCACGGGCTGGCCTCAGGTCTTGGGGGCACAAGGGGCACATGGGGCGCAGGTCTAGGGGCACATGTTCACCCGGTGTCTTTGCTGGTGTCGATTCGACACGGCAGGTCAAGGGCTGGCCACAGGCGCAGCCGGTGCGGTCGTGGCGCCGGTGGTGCTGGCGGTGCTGGCGCCCACGTCCTGAGGTGCACACCGGCCCGATCAGCTCACCAGGTCAAGGGCTTTCACGCGGGGCCGGTTGACACGCCGGGCACGTTGCCGCGTGGCGCCGGGCTGTTGCCGGTGTCAATCCGACACGCCAGGTCAAGGGCTGGCCTCAGGCATGGGGGCACAAAGGGCACAGGCTGGCGGTGCTTTCTCCCCAATGACAGGGGGTTGAATGCTTGCCCCGATCCGGGAACCTAAAAGCCCGGGAATTTGCCCGCCGTGGCTGTCAAATCAGCCCAAAACAGACAGCGCCGGGGCGTTTTTTTCGGTTTTCTTCCGGCACTCGTTTATTTTTAGTGGGGACAGTGGGGACAAAATGGAAAAACGCTTGTAAGTTGTTGTCACCATTAAATAATTCTGTCCCCACTTGCACTGGGGACAAACTCATTTTCAGTGGGGACAGTGGGGACAAAGTTCGTTCGTTAGCGTTCGTTGTCTTCCGGCTGTCTTTTGATCGAGGTTTTTTCGTGTCGAAAGGCGTCGGGCTGGCGCTGGTCCGTGCACAGTTCAAGGGCTGGCCTCAAGGCTGGGGGCACATAGGCAAAAAGTGGGGGCACATTTTCAAGGGCTGGGCACTGGCGCAGCCGTTGCGGTCGGTCGGTGGCATGGTGCTGGTGGTGCTGTTGCCCACGGCCTGGGGACACACCAGCCCGATCCGCCCACCAGGTCAAGGGCTGGCCACAGGCGCAGCCGGTGCGGTCGTGGTGGTGCTGGCGCCCATGGCCTGAGGTGCACGCTGGCGCCGGTGCTGGTGGTGCCCACCGGCCCGATCAGTCCACCAGGTCAAGGGCTTGCACATGGCGCCGGGCCGCTGTCGATCCGTGGCACCAGCTCAAAGGCAAACCACTGTGTTCCATAAACCCCCGGGGGGTAGTTTTCGCTCCCCATAAATTCCGGGTTAAACAGTCGGTTTCCGGCGAGAGTGGGTGGACTTTTGACAACCCCCTCCCCCCTCCAATAATGCGGTTTTGCGAAGAGATGGCTACAGTCGGTCTAGGGCGGAAGGGGGCTGGACTTTTTCACCCCCCCTACCCTTGGGTGCGGCTCAGTGCTTACCCTTGATCGGTGCCGCTGGGCGCCTTAAGTTAACCCCCTTAGGGCACACCGCGAAACAGTCGGGGATCGCGGCTTGAATTACCCGCATCAGAGGGGGCCAGGTAGGACCCAGACCGGGGGGGGTATCGGTGGCGCTGTTGTCGGTCGGTCGCATGGCGCTGGTGCTGGCGCCCACGGCCCGGGCAAACACCACCCCGATCAGCTCACCAGGTCAAGGGCTGGGCTCTGGCGCGGTCGGTGCGGTGTCGGTGGTGCTGGTGTCGGTCGGTGGCGTGGTGCTCGTGGTACCGCTGCCCACGGCCCGGGCACACACCGGCCCGATCAGTGCACCAGGTCAAGGGCTGGGCTATCAAGTGCTGACAGCTTGAACTTGGTGTCTGGCGCCTTCAAAACCCAGCCGATACAGCGCGAAAAGAACTCCCGCACCCCCGCCCTTCGGCGGCCCGCCAGGCGCCCACGCCTTGGGCATTGCAACCCATCCGGCCCATGTTGCACGGGTTGGGCTGCACGGATCACAAGTCAAGTTCAAAGATGCGGGCGGTTATGCGGTAGCAGCGAGACGTGCCTAAGCCAGGAAAGCGGGGCTTGCAGTCAAAGGCGCGGCCCTTGTCGGGTATCAAGCATTCATGTTCCAGCAGCACGCGGGCCACGGCTTGCGCATCAAAGCCTTGGCACAGCTCAGACTTGAATACCTCAGGCAAAACAAAATATTCCACCGTGCTGGTCTCCCCCATGGCCGAAGGCATCCGCTCCCCGTATTCGCGTTGGTGCTCTGGGTTGCTCTTGATGGGTTCGCCTCGTTCGTTCACCATGCGCCGGAATCCTGCCCGGTGCAACGTCTTGGTGTTGTGGTCGTCCAATGCCCGGTGCCACCACGTGAAGCGGCCTTCACCGTGCGCCTCAAGGAAGCGCCGCACCTGTCGCAGCATGGCAGTTACTTCACCGTTTCCGGTGCCCCCACGGGCCGCAAGCCAGGCATTAAAGCATTCACGGGCGGCCCGGTCGCTTTCGCCCGGTTCCCAGCCCGTCAGGCCCGCCGCCGTCGCCAGCTCACCAGCAGCGCCCACCAGGGCAAAACGTGCGCCCACCCGTTCCACCTGCCCGCCCGCTGCCTCGGGCACGATCTGCAGCGCCAGGGCGTTGGATGCGTCCCGAATGCGCCGCTTGATGGTGCCCGCGTTGTCGGTCAACCACTGCAGCCAGGCGCGGCCCGTGGCACCGTACACGCTGGCGGCTTGCCCGGTCAGGTAGCGCGAAAAGTTGGAACCGCCTTCGTGGTCGTGAAGGTTCTCAAAAGCGCCCATGCCCTGCCCCGCATCGGCCGGAATGTCTGCCATGCGCACCTCTTGCCCGGTGCGTGCACGCTTCTGGCCTTCTGCCATGTGGTCAGCTAAACCCAGCTCACCAGCGCTCAGGAACAGCAGCCGCCAGGACAGGCGGGCGCGTGGTGTGCCCGTGCGGGTAGCGCGTGCCTTGCTTTGTTCGTTCGCCAGCATGTACGCGCATTCGCCCGCCGTCTTGGGGTCCACTTGCGCCAGCTCGTCCAGGATCAACAGGCCGTCACAGTGCTGCGCCGCGATGGCTTCCAAGGCGTTGTCGGTGGTGCGCCAGCGTTGCAGGTAGGACGGGCCGCCGTACACGCTGGCGGCCACCTTCAGGGCCGTTGTCTTGCCGCTTGAACTGTCGCCCCGAAAGTGAAAGCCGCCGCTTTCCATGCTGGCGGGCCGCATCAAAGGCCCGGCAAAGGCGCAGGCCAGCGCAAACACCAGGCGCGAATTACCCGCACACGGGGCCGCGATGCGCTGCGCCCACTGTTCAGGCGTGCCCCTCACCCGAAAGGTGTTTTCCATGGCGCTTTCGCTCTGAAAAACAACCCGTTCCGCTTCGTCCCCAATGGTTTCATGGGGCAACACAAAGGCGGTGCCGTGCCAGCCTATGCGGTCGGTACAGGTGGCGAACTCTGCGGGCTGTCGGGTTTGGATGTACTGGGTCAGCAGGTTGCGGGCGCGTGGGCTGGGGGCAATCAACAGGCCCATGCCCAGCAGCGCGGCCCGGTATTCGCCGCCGTCGCCCGACAACATGCGGGCGGGCATGGCCCATTGTTTGGGCTTGCCCACGGGGTCCGCAAAGGTCAGCAGATAACCCCAGCCCTGCCCGTCTTGGTCACGGGTGCGGGCCTGCACATCCAAACGGCTGCACACCCATTCGGGCGCGGTCGGTTTGCCGTCCTTGTCCACCCCTTGGAAGTACACGCCGGAATCGCTCACAGCGAAGCGGTCCCAGTCGGGCGCGGGTTCATTTGGGGCGGTGTGGGGCCGCTCAGGCGGGCCGCCAGTGCCGCCGCCGTGGGCTTGCCCTGCCCTACCCTTGGTCTTGCCCGCTTTCGCGTTCTGTGCGGCTTTTTGGCTGGCGGTGTGGGCATCGATAGCGGCCCGCACGATAGCGCCCACCGCCTCAAGGCCAGCGGCCCCGCCGTGGTGTTGGTGCAAGTCGTTGAAGTCGCTGCCCCCATCGGGCAAGCCCGCAGGAAACACCGCCAGCCCGCCCACCGCACGGGCCGCCGCCGTGGCCTTCACGCGGCCCGGGTTGGTGCCTGTTGCGGCTTCGGTGGCGCGGTCGTCATCGCCACACAGCACCAGCAGCGCAGCCGGGTACAACTGGCGCAGGGCAAGGGCCACAGGCTTCAGGTTGCCCGCATCAAAGGCCACCGCCACGGGGTGCCCCGTGGCCTCGTACAGGCTGGCGCCGGTGGCGTAGCCTTCAGCCACCAGCAGCACGGGCGGGGCGTCCATGGTGGCGGGGTCGCTGGCCACAGTGCCCACCAGGTGCCACAGGCCGGTTTTACGGCTGCCCGGCAAAAACAGTTTGTCGGGGCCGCCGTCCGTGGGCTTTGTGGGTGCAATGCGTTGCAGGTTCAACACCTTGCCCGCACCGTCGCACACAGGCACCAGCAGCCAGCCACCAGGCGCAAAGCGCACGCCGTGGGCTTGCACACCCTTGCGCACCAGGTACGGACTTTCGCCGGTGTCGCTGGCGGCTTGCCACTGCGCCGCCGCCTGTTCGGCTGCCGCCGCTTGCGCGGTTTGTTTGCGGGTCTGTTCCGCTTGCTGGCGCTCGCTGCGCTCACGCTCACGCCGTGCCAGTTCTTCAGGGCTGGGGGGTGTGGCGGCTTGCCCGGCTTGGGGCAAGGTGAAGCCGTGTTGTTTGGCCAGGTGCAACAGTGTGGCAATGCCCACACCGCCGCCCGCCTTCACGCTGCGCCAGGTGGCTTTTGTGCCCTTGGGTTCGTAGCGGTCGGGGTCGCTGGCGCTCCATTGGTCGAACAGGTCAAACCCGGTGGCGTCGGGGTATTCGCTTTTGATGGCCATGGCCACCCGTGCCCATTCGTCGCGCTGTAGGTTGGCCGGTATGTGCGCCAGGGCGGCCCGTATCAGCTCGGGGGTTATGGGGGTTTGTGTCATGTGGGGGTGAATTGATCGGGCCGGGTGGGTTTGCTGGGCTCAGATTGGGCGTATACAACCCCCGTATCAGGGTCGGCAACGATCAGCACACCGGGGTATTCAAACCGCACCAGGTAATGGCCCCATCGCTTTTGAAAAAGCGGGCTTTTAGCATGGATGCGGATAAAGGCCGCCGCACCTTCCAGCCGTTCAGCAGCCGCTTGGGCGTTGCGCTCTTTTAGGTAGTCATCCCCATCGCTCATGGTTTGGCCCCCAAGGCTTGGGCGCGTTGGGCCTGCCAGGCTAAAAGGTCTGATTCTTTCCAGGCCACGGCCCTTGTCGAAAGCTGAAAAGCTCTCGGGAAAGTACCGGCTTTCATCCCGGCATAGATGGATGTTTTTCGGATTGAAAAGAGGCTTTCAACCTCACGCAGCCGGTAAAACTTTTCAGGCTTGCGGGGTTGTTCGGTGGTGGTCGTTTGGGCCATTTAATGCACTCGGTTGGTTATTGAAGTTCCTATAATTCCGGGTGTGTTCTTTGGAGTAAATGCAGCCAGCCAGCAAGCCCGGTGCTTTGCTAGCTAACCGGGTGCCTTGCTAGCTAACCCCATGCATTGGGTGTTTTATTCCTTTCGGTAGCCAGTCGCGTGCAATGGTTTCGGGTGTCACTTCAATGCCAAACTTTGCTTTCACCAGGGCCGAATACTGGCGGGCAAACGCGGCTTTGCTTTGCCCTTGATCTGTTCGCTTTCCCCACTCACGAAAAACCCAGTTTCTGGGGTTTGCGTTTTTCGACATCGCAGAAAGGCGTGCCTGTGCAGTTCGGGCTTGTTTGCGTGCCAAATTAGAAATTAAGCCTTCCCAAACATTTGAAACATCAGGGCCGTAGACTGAGTTGTCATCAATTACCACCGCAATAACTTCAAACATCCCCCGCACCACTGGTGAAGCACAGACAAGCGGGTCACTCAGGGCGGCTTCAACATGCCTTTGTGCAGCTTCCCATGCCATGACCTGGGGTGAAAAAAGGCGTTCTAAATATGCGGCTTCTACTGCCCATGAAACACCCTCACCAAAGTAGTCGTCAACGGGATACCAGTTCCATGATTCCTCACAAATCTCATCGCTGTTTAACCGCCAGGTTTCCAGAATGCGCACCTTGAATGGCTCACTTTTTCGAGCCTTGACGCGAAGGGCCAACACCTTTGATTGCAGCTCCTCCTTTTGCGCCGGTGACATGGCGGCCCATTCCTCGCCTACCCTTTTCATTTCCTCTAGACTTAACATCGCGCCTCCTTCAAGGTGCTGCCTTCAAAAAATGCCAGCGCCAGGCCGGTGAAGGTTTCCGGCTTTTTGCCCTCGGGGATCAGCCTCGGGCTAGGCGTGGCGAAAACTCACAGGGCTACAAAAAGCCCATATCGGCCCGGCTGGGTGTGTCTTTCATGTGCTTTCCTTGAAAGGTGGGTGTCCCGCGTTGAAGAACGCAGGCGGCATGAAGCAATTCCAGGGGCACCCACCGTTACGCGCGTCGAGTTGGTCCCCGCCGGTTTGAATCGTCACCATATCCGCCAGAAGCCCGGCACGTTGCAACGTGTTTTGCATCACCGTGTGTATGGCGTCTTCGTCTTGAAGATCAATTGCGCCGCCCACCTGAAGCAAGATCGAAAGGCGGCTGAGTGCTGCAAGCGACATCGAGATATCGGCCATCACAATGCCGATTTGCTGGGGTGTCAGAAGTGTTTTCATGCTGCACCGCCTTCCTGTTCTTGGTACGAACGCAGCAAGTCGCCAGCAATCCAGGCCAGCCCACTCAGCAGTTCACCCGCGTTGATCGGGTCGGGGCCGGGTATGCCGCCTATCCACTTTTTAACTTCGGGCACACCCGCAGGTTTGCACAGGGCGTCAATTTCGCCCAGTTTGTGGCTGGCTTGCCCCATCCAGGCAATGGCATCCAGCAGGGGCAAAACGTGGCAATCGAGATCGATATGGAGAGGCTTGCTCATGCCCGTTCTCCCGCTTGTGCTTGCGCTGCAACCAGTGCGCTCGATCCGTACCAGGCGAACAGCAGCACACCGCTTTTGCGGGCTTCCTGAAAGGAGCGGTTTTTCTCCATCCTCAGGCCGTTTTCTGCGGCGAAAAGGCTGCGCTGGACCAGCGTACTTTCCTTGGAAATCTGGTCATCCATGAATCGCAGATACACCTGATGAAGGGTGCCGTCATTGACTGCGCAGACAGCCCAAAACAGGCGCATATCGTGTGCAAGTTCGGGCACCAACAGACACAGGGCCTGATCGGTTGAGCCACTGTTTGCGGCCTGGGTGGTGGTGCTGGTGTTCATGCTGCACCGCTTTCCAGTTGAACAGCGCACAGGCGCTTCAGGGCGGTCGCCGCACGGATGGCCCGCCCGGTTGCGGCTTGCAGTTTGGCCGCGTCGCAGTCGGTCGCACGCAGCAGGTGCAAGGCGCTGGCCAGGGCGTTTTCGGCTGTGATGTGCAGCCGTATGGTTTGGGGGTCGGTGGTGTCCGTGTAGGACGTGGCGGGCGCAGCGGTGTGCACCAGGTGAATGGCCTTGTTCATGGCTTCATGCTCCTTGTCGAGACTTGAAACCACCCACACCGTTTTCAAGCGGTAGGGGTGGACGAGGATGTTGAAAACACGGGACAAGCCGTGCGCCAGGTGTTACCACTCTGGCCATCCCCGCCCAAAACCTTGAATGTCCCCATGCGGGACATTCGCAGGCGCTGCAGGTGTGCAGCAGCCCAAATGTTCAGACGTGACAAAACCTCGCTATCGGGGAGGTTGCACCGCTTGTCTCAAGGTGTTTTCAAGCACCGGCCCTTTCGGGTTGCCGCGATTATGGCACGCTGCGAATCATTGGGGCAAGGCTGCAGTTACTTGGACTTGATGAACCGACCAATGAGGGCCGTGATGGGCACCCCAACAATCGCCACACTCACAGCCCAGTGCGCCCCGATAGAAGCCGTGTAAACCGCACCAGCCACCGCCGCCAAGGTCATCACGGCCCCCAGCACCTTGCCGCCGATGGTGTCGAGGATTTCCGCTCTGACGGTTGCTTTATCCAGCTCCATGCGGTGCAACTGCTCACGCTCCACCATGCCCATGATGCGCTCGGCACCGTTGGGGATGATGGTGTCAAACTGCTGCAAAGCACCAGGCGGTGGCAACGGCCCCGACCAATTGGCGGAAACGACTTTGCCGTTAGAAGGCTGTTCGCTTGGTGGTGGGGCCGGTGGGTGCTTTTTGGTTGCCATGCTCTCGGGCAATTACGGTAGAAAACGTATTCCCGACCGCAACAACATCACCCCGAATACGCTCCAGGTCGCTGCCGGGCAAGCGGCGGAACTGGTGCCGGGTAATCACTTCACCGGGCAAGGCCATGCCATTCAGGACGAACCTGAAGAATGAACGCTTGGGCGCTGCAGTGGGTTTGTTGACTTGGTTCATAGGGGAAATTGACTTTAGCACAGGCTATGGGTTCCCCGTACTTGGGCGGATTTTTCAAACTGACAACGTGTCCACCAGGGGAAGGGCTGGGCACTGTTGCAGTCGGTGCGGTCTTGGTGGTGTCGGTCGGTGGCGTGGTGCTCGTGGTACCGCTGCCCACGGCCTGGGCACACACCAGCCCGATCCGCCCACCTGGGCAAGAATGTGAGTAGCGTTCACATTCAACTGCTCAGCCGGGCACACACCGGCCCGATCAATGCACTAGGTCCAGCGAACCAAAAGGTTACTTGCGTTTACCTTTTGAGGGCACACACCGGCCCGATCAGTCCATCAGGTCGAGGGCTGGCGCTGGCGGTGCTGCTGGCGCACACGGCCTAAGCTGCACACGCTGGCGCTGGTGGCGCTGGTGGCGCTGGCGGTGCCCATGGCCTGAGGTGCACACCGGCCCGATCAGTCCATCAGGTCAAGGGCTGGCCACCTGCTGGCGCCGGTGCGGTCATGTTGGTGGCGGTGCCCACGGCCTGAGCTGCACACGCTGGCGCTGCTGGCGCTGGTGGCGCTGGTGCTGGTGCGGTCGGTGCTGGTGCCCACGGCTTGAGGTGTTCACCGGCCCGATCAGGCCACCAGGTCAAGGGCTGGCGCTGGTGCCGGTGCTTCCGGTGTGGTCGTGGCGGTGCCCATGGCGTGAGCTGCACACGCTGGCGCTGGCGCCGGTGGTGCTGTCGGTGCGGTATGACTCAGGCGGGCACCAGCGCGGGCCGAATGCGCAGCGGTGCGGCTTTCAGTCGCTGGCGGGCTTGCCATTCGTCATGGGCGGCCTGTTGCACCAGCCACAGTCGGGCCGCACCGCCACGGTCCACCCCCAGCCAGGCTTCAAGGCGCAAGGCCAGCGCGGGGGATATGGCGGCATGTCCGTTCAGCACGCGGGACAGGGCCACACGGGAAACCCCCAACTGTTCAGCGGCTTGCGTCACGGTCAAACCCAGCGCGGGTAACACGTCATCACGCAGGGTAAGGCCGGGGTGTGGTGGGTTCTTCATCATGGCGGGCGCTCCGGTGGTCATTCAGTGGTAATCGAGATAGTCGAGTAGCACCGCGTCGGTGCCTTCAAACGTGAATGTCATTCGCCAGTTCCCATTCACAGAAACCGCCCAATGGTTGGACAGGTTGCCATGCAAGGGGTGAAGCCCCCAGCCGGGTAAGTTCATGTCGCCGGGCACTTGGGCCGCGTCAAGTCTGGCCAGCAGCCGGGCAAGTTTCGGGGCGTGGGCGGCTTGAATGCCTGCCTTGGTGCCCCGCTCGTAATAGGCTTGTAAGCCCTTGTGTCGGAATGACTTAATCACGCGCTGCAGTGTATAGCGTTGCGTTACAGACTGCAAACTATTGGCGGGCATTTCAAGGCAACAGGTAGCCCGATAAGCGCAACAGGTCGAGGGCTGGCGCTGGTGCGGTCGGTGCCGGTCGTGGTGCTGGCGCCGGTGGTGCTGGTCGTGGTGCTGGTGCCCACGGCTTGAGGTGTTCACCGGCCCGATCAGTGCACCAGGTCAAGGGCTGGCCACCTGCTGGCGCCGGTGCGGTCATGTTGGTGGCGGTGCCTACGGCCTGAGCTGCACAACGGCCCGATCAGTGCACCAAGTCGAGGGCTGGCGCTGCCGCCGGTGGCGCCGGTCGTGGTGCTGGCGCTGTCGGTGCTGGTGCTGGCGCTGCTGGCGCTGGCGCTGCTGGCGGCGCCTATGGCCTGAGGTGCACACCGGCCCGATCAGTCCACCAGGTCAAGGGCTGGCCACTGGCGCAGCCGGTGCCGGTCGTGGTGCCGGTCGTGGTGCCGGTCGTGGTGCCGGTCGTGGTGCCGGTGCTGGTGCTGCTGGTGGCGCTGGTGGTGGTGCCCACGTCCTGAGGTAAACACCGGCCCGATCAGTCCACCAGGTCAAGGGCCGGTGGCGCCGGTCGTGGTGCTGGTGCTGGTGCTGGTGCTGGCGCTGCTGGCGGTGCCTATGGCCTGAGGTGTTCACCGGCCCGATCAGTGCACCAGGTCGAGGGCTGTCCACCTGCTGGCGGTGCGGTCGTGGCGGTGCTGGTGCCTACGGCTTGAGGTGCACACCGGCCCGATCAGTCCACCAGGTCAAGGGCTGGCCGCCTGCTGGCGGTGCGGTCGTGTTGGTGGCGGTGCCCATGGCCTGAGCTGCACAACGGCCCGATCAGTCCACCAGGTCGAGGGCTGGCCACCTGCTGGCGCCGGTGCCGGTCGTGGTGCTGGTGCTGGCGCTGGCGCAGTCGGTGCCGGTCGTGGTGCTGGCGCCGGTGGTGCTGGTCGTGGTGCTGGTGCCCACGGCTTGAGGTGTTCACCGGCCCGATCAGTGCACCAGGTCAAGGGCTGGCCACCTGCTGGCGCCGGTGCGG
>Ga0209066_10007006_pt1 | contig 11313 bp, 8 predicted proteins | sample All_14_2_FD_187198 | JGI IMG/M metagenome (GOLD analysis project Ga0209066, IMG submission 187198) | Freshwater microbial communities in response to fracking from Pennsylvania, USA - Allegheny Zone_MetaG_DW_15 (SPAdes) (version 2) ...
GCGTCTCGGGGTGCACCACCCGCGCCACGCCGCGCGCAGCCACTGTCTGGGCATTCCCTACATCGGTACGCAGGCGCGGGTGGTGCACCCCGAGACGCTGCAGACGCTGCCCACCGGCGAGGTCGGCGAAATTCTCGTCAGCGGGCCGCAGGTGTTTCAGGGTTACTGGCGGCAGGACGCCGCGACGCAGCAGGCCTTTGTCGAGATCGATGGCCAGCGCTGGTTCCGCACCGGTGACCTCGGGCGGGTCGATGCCGACGGCTACTTCTTCATGGCCGACCGGCTCAAACGCATGATCAACGCCAGCGGTTTCAAGGTTTGGCCGGCCGAGGTGGAAGCGCATCTGCACCAGCACCCGGCGGTGCAGGAGGCTTGCGTGATTGCGGTGCGCGACCCCTACCGGGGCGAAAGCGTCAAGGCGGTGATCGTGCCCCGCGCCGAACACGGCCACACCCTGCAGCCCGAAGACGTGATGGCCTGGGCCCGCCAGCACATGGCGGTCTACAAGGTGCCGCGCAGCGTGGAACTGGTGCAGACCCTGCCGCGCAGCGCCTCGGGCAAGGTGTTGTGGCGCGTGTTGCAGGCCGAAGAAGATCGGCGCAGCACCTCAGACCCCGGGCCGGCGGCCACCACCCCGAGCACCTGATTTTTCACCCCCCGTAGTTCAACAGAAGGAGACAAGCATGAAGACCCATCCCATTCAGCGACGCCGCATCACCCAGGCCCTGCTGGCCAGCCTCGTGGCCGTGGGGCTGCCCAGTGCAGCGCTGGCGCAGGACGCGCCAGCGAAGATCCTGGTCGGCTTCCCCGCGGGCGGCTCGTTCGACACCATTGCCCGCGTGCTGGCCGAGAAGCTCAAGACCGAGTTCAACCGCCCGGTGCTGGTGGAGAACAAATCCGGCGCCGGTGGCCGCATTGCGGTGGAAACGCTCAAAGCCGCTCCGAACGATGGCAGTGTGGTGATGCTCGGGCCAGACGCGCTGCGTTCCCTGTATCCCTTCACCTTCAAGAAACTGAACTACGACCCCATCAAAGACCTGGTGCCCGTGGGAACGGTCAGTGAATTTGCCTTTGCCATGGCCAGTGGTGCCGAACCCAGGGTGGACAACCTGGCCGAATTTGTGACCTGGGCCAAAAAGAACCCCGCGCAAGCCAACTACGGCATCCCCGCCCGTGGCGCCCCTCACCACTTCTTCGGCATGGTGCTGGGCGACGCCATCGGCGTGAAAATGCTCGACGTACCGTTTCAGGGCAGCGCGCCCATGGCCTCCGCGCTCATGGGTGGGCACATCAGCTCCAGCATCGATGTGCTCTCCAGCCTGGTCGAGTCGCACAAGTCCGGCAAGCTCAAGGTGCTGGCGGTGTCGTCCGAGCAGCGCGACCCCCAGTTGCCCGACGTGCCCACCTTCGCCGAACAGGGCTACCCCAGCATCACCGGCATGGGTTTTAACGCGCTGTACGCCCCGGCGGGCACACCCGCCAACGTGGTGCTGACCTGGAACAAAGCGCTGGCCAAGGTGTTGGCCATGCCCGATGTGAAGGCGCGCCTGCAGACCATGGGCTTTCACCCGGTGGGCCGGTCACCCGAAGAGTTGGCCGCGCGCGGTGCCCAGTCGGCCAAGCGCTGGGAGCCGGTGATCAAGGCATCGGGTTTCACAGCCGACTGAGGGGGGTGATCGACAGGGCAGGGGCTGGCATACACTGCCAGTCCCCTCGCTCTCCCGCAGCTTTGCCCGATGGACATCGAAAAACTCCAGCTCCAACCCGCCTACCGCGTCGTCTCCGACGATCTGCGCCAGCGCATCGTGCGCGGTGAGGTGCTGCAGGGCGATGCGATTCCCACCGAAGGGGAGCTGGCCGCCAGCTACGGCGTGCACCGTTCCACCATCCGGGAAGGCCTGCGCCAGCTGGAACAGGACGGCCTGCTGCGCCGGGAGGGCAAAAAGCTGGTGGTCAGCATTCCGCGCCACAGCGACCTGGCCAACGCCGCCGAGCGTGCGCTGCGCATGCACCAGGTGACCTTTCGCGACGTGTGGGAGGTGGCGTCTTCGCTCGAACCGCTGTGCGCGCAACTGGCGGCCGAACGCATCACGCCCGACGAACTGGCCGCCGTGGCCCGCAACCTGGAGCGCACCGCCGCCACCGTGGCCGCGGGCCAATCGGCCGTGACCAGCACCATCGAATTTCAGGCCCTGGTGGCCGAGGCCACACACAACCAGGCGCTGCAGTTGGCGCGGGCGCCGGTGAGCCAGCTCATGCGGGCGGGCTACGCGGCCATTGCGCCGGCGTTGCCGCAGTCCGGTGAACGCTTGCTGGAGGCGCACCGCCACGTGCTCGATGCGCTGCAACGCCACGACGCCGAGGCCGCCGTGCAGTGGACGCGCAAGCACCTGGTGGACTACCGGCGCGGCTGCGAGTACGCCGGGCTGGACCTGGATGCCCCGATTCCATTGGGTGTCTGAGAAGCTGAGCCCTCAGCGCAAGCCAAACAGCGCCGCCAGCGCCACCCTTGGTCGTTGTGGCCTGACATGCGAAGTGGGCCGAGCTGTCTGTGACTCGGTGCAGTCTGCTGCTTCATTCGGCTTTCGGTTATTTCAGCGTCCAGCGTTTGAACATGCGCGGCCACGTCGGTGCGGTCAACCGGCGTTTGCGCACGGTGCTGGGCGACGCGTTGCCGTTCAGTTCTGACCAGGAGCGCAAGCGCAACCGTGTGCTGTGCTGCTGGTGACGGCTTCGGATGCGCTACTGGAAACAGTGGCCCTGGCCGCGCTACCCAAGATCAAGAACCTGCTGGCCTTGGGCGTGAGCCTGAAGTCGGCGATTCAGCACGGCTGCAGCAGCAACAGCTGTTGGCAGATGTCCAGACCCCCGGTGATCAACCAGGCCATTTCCAACGCGTGGTTAACGGTTGCAGGTCGATGTGCAGCGCGCTTTCACCAGGCTCGCTGCCTGGGACAACTTCCATTGTCGGCGCCGCTCCTGGCAACCGCCGCAGGTTATCGGAGGTCTGCTCGATATCGCGCAGGTTGAGGGCCTCCCCTGCCTCCCTTGCCTGCACGGCCAAAGCGGATGGTCGGATGGCGAACTTGCCAAGTCTTCCGGCCGGACCAGGACGTGACCGATGGTGAAGCAAAGGGTCTCCTGAGGCAGTAGACCCGGAGCTGGTGCTACGACCGCCGGTAGATCGGCCTTGGCTGCTGCATCGTTTTTGGCTCGAACGTCATCAAGCAGCCTCGTCAACGCCGAGTTGCTGCAGCGGCTGGACAACACTGTCCAAGTGCCACCCGGCCTTCTCTCAGAGAAAACCCTATAAATATATCAATTTGATTTATATATAGTCGAGACGGTGTAAATCTCCTATGCACCAACCCTATGAGGGATTGCCGTTCGTTCTTATGACTGAAAGTGAATATGAATACACTGCACCGTTTCGCTTACATGCTGACGCTGGCGTTGAGCAGTGCCACAACCCTGGCGCAGGGGAATGCCGTCATCGGGCTCATCACCAAGACAGACTCCAACCCCTTCTTCGTGAAAATGAAAGAGGGTGCTCGCGCAGAGGCACGAAAGCTGGACGTCCGTTTGCTGACGGCCGCCGGAACGCAGGACGGTGACACCGCCAGTCAAATTGCCGCCATTGAGCGAATGACCAAGGGCGGGGTCAAGACACTGCTGATCGCATCGAATGGCGACGCCATCCTCCCCGCCGTTAAATGGGCCCAGGGCCAGGGTGTCCAGGTGATCGCGCTGGACAGCCCGTTCACCGGGGCGGACGCCCTCTTTGCCACGGACAACTACAGGGCGGGAATTTTGATTGGGCAGTACACGCGTGCGGCCATGGGGAACAAGCCGCTTCGCATCGTGACGCTCGATCTGTTCCCGGGACACCCTGTCGGGGCACAGCGCCACAACGGATTTCTCAAGGGGCTCGGTCTCCCGGCACCCGATGCCACCAGCACAGAATTGGGGCGTGATCCAGCGATTCGGTGCATGGCAGACAGCTTTGGTGACGCAGAAAAAGGGAAGGTCGCGATGCAGCGTTGTCTGCAGACGGCGCCCGACGTCAATGTGCTGTACACCATCAACGAACCTGCAGCGCAAGGGGCCTACCAAGCGCTGCAACGGGCGGGAAAAGAAAAGGACGTGCTCATCGTCTCGGTTGACGGTGGCTGTGCCGGGGTGGCGGAGGTTGCCGCGGGTCGGATCGCGGCCACCTCACAGCAGTACCCCTTGCGCATGGCCGCCAAAGGGGTGGCGGCTGGGGCCGAGTTCATGAAAACCGGTCGGCGCTCCACGGGCTATTTCGATACCGGCGTCAATCTCATCACCGCCCAACCGGTGACGGGAATCGACAGCAAAGACATCGCCACCGGAACCCAACTGTGCTGGGGGAAAAAATGAAAACACCTTGCTTCGCATCGGGCCGCTGTGCCACCCCCCGTGTGACTTGGCGGCGCCTCGCGCTGTGCTGCCTGGTGGGGCTGGCCTCGGCGGGCTCCGCGGGTGCGGCGTGTGACCGCCCCCAAACCCGTCCCGACGACCGCTACATGGTGGTCGAGGGCAGCGACGGCGCAGAGGTTCTGGACAAAGCCACCGGCTTGGTGTGGCAGCGTTGTGTCTTGGGAAAAACCTGGGACAGGTCAACCAACCAGTGCTCGGGCAGCGCGCGCCATGTCGGGTGGATGGTGGCATCGGCGTTGGAGGCCGACGCAGACAAACCCGTCAAGGCCGGGGAAAAATGGCGTCTGCCCAGCTATATCGAGTTGCTCTCGCTGGTGGATATGTCGTGCAGCCATCCTGCCGTCAACTCGAAGTGGTTCCCGGAAAAGGACATTCAATTCTTGTGGTCTGGTACGACCTACGCGCCTCTGGGCGACTATGCGTGGGGTCTGAAATACATGCGGGGCGAAATCACCTACGACAACAAGGTCGAAGAGTTTCAGGTCCGGCTGGTGCGACCTGCCCGTTAAAGTGAAAGAAACGCAGCCCAAGAACGGAGAACCAAGTTCAATACGCGCCTTTACTTGTTCCTTATGGGGTCAAGTCTCGTATTGCAAGACGCAGGTGCTAAGCGGTGACTTCTTGAAATACAAGACCTGACCCCGTTGCACTGTGCCAAGCCTTTTCTGCATCACCAGCCAAATCCGCTACCGCACCACGGGCAAGCCAAACAACCCGGCCAGCGCCTCCCGGTACTGCGCTTGGCCGACCGAGTGGGTGTTGTGGTGCGAACCGCCTTCCACCAGCACAAACGCTTTTGGTTCGGTGGCGGCATCAAACAGTTTGCGGCCCAGTTCGGGGCTGATCAGGCGGTCTTGGCTGCCGTGCACCACCAGCAGCGGCGAGCCAATGTGTGGCACCCGCTTCACCGCTTCAAAGCGCTGGGTGATCAGCGGCGACACCGGCAGCCAGCCCCATTTGAAGGTGCTCACCACGTCCGGGATGGAGCTGAACGTGCCTTCGACCAGCGTGCCGGTTTCGTCGGGCACCTGCGCGGCGAGTTCGATGGCGATGGCACCGCCCAGCGAGTGGCCGAAGATGTAGCGCGGGCGGCTTGGGTATTGCTGGCCCAGCCAGTCCCAGGCGGCGCGGGCGTCTTCGGCGGCCAGGGTTTCTGACGGCAGTTCGTTGGTGCTTCGGCCAAAACCCCGGTAGTCCACGCCCAGCACCGAAAAACCCAGCGCTTGCATGCGCCGCATGCGAAAGGCCGAGCCGGTCACGTTCCAGCGGGCGCCGTGCAAATACAGCAGCACCGGCGCATCGGTGCGGGCATCGAAGCTTTCGTGCGGCACCCACAGGCCGTGCAGCCGCACCGGCTGGCCGGTTTCGCGGGACTGGAAGTCGATCCACACATCGGCCATGCCTTCGGCGGCTTCGGCCCCGCGCGACCAGCTGCGGTCGGACGGCTGGAAGATCCATTCGCGTTGGCGTTCGTCCAGCGAGGCGCAGCCCGTGAGCAAACCGAGGGTGGCGATGAGGGCAAGGAACAGGCGGTTCATGGGGGCGGTGGAGGCGCTCTGGCGGGGGAAAGTTCAAGGCAGAATGGCCTTTTGGCTTTCTGTAAGGCTTTCCAGCATGACCGATACCGTCTTTACCCGCATCGTCCGCCGCGAAATCCCCGCTGCCATCGTGTTTGAGGACGATCAGGTGATCGCCTTCATGGACGCCGGGCAGGTGAACCCCGGCCACGTGCTGGTGGCCACCAAACGCCAGGTTGAAACGGTGATGGAGCTGAGCGAGGCTGAGGCCGGGCACCTGTTTGCCATCGCCACCCGGGTGGCCAAAGCGGTGCAGGCGGCGTTTGAGCCCACCGGCATCACGCTGCTGCAAACCAACAAGCCCGACGGCTGGCAAACCGTGCCGCATGTGCATGTGCACGTGTTGCCCCGGCACGCCAACGACGGCGTGGGTCTGGAATGGCCCCGCAAAGATCCGCCGCTGGCCGAGTTGCAGGCGCTGGCGGCGCGCATCCCGCTTTGATGATGCGCGGGCCGGGTCGAAGGCCCCACCGGGGGCCCTCCAGCGCACGGGGCACCGGTGGTGGGCGGGCGAGCACGACCGCGGCGCGTTTCTGGCGCATGCGGCCCCCCATGCCGAGGGGCTGAAAGCCCTGCGCGTCCATCACAATACGCGAACAACAACGCGACAGCCACCGGAGACAGGACATGCCGACATCGTCCCAGCGCAACGGCGCCACCGAGAGCCCAGGTGCCATGTCGCGGCCCGTGCCGCCGCCGGGGTTGCCGGGCGAACAAGAAAACACACGCACCGCCGACCTGCTCAACCTGGTAATTCCCAGCAGCATGCTGTTGACCGTGTTGCTGCTGGTGGGCTCGTTCATCGGCAACAACACACCCACAACGCCCAAAGTCATCGGGATCGGGTGGCTGGGGCTGCTGACGGTGGGGTGGTGGATGGTGCGCAAGGGCGCGGTGCACCGGGTCTCCATCGTGTTGACCGTCCTGCTCTTTCTTGTCATCACGGCGGTCAACCTCAGCTTGGGCACCATCCGTGCGCCCATCACCGCTTTGTATGTGTCCTGGGTCATCCTCACCGGCATGTTTTTTCACCGGTCCGGCATTTTCATTGCCACAGCAGCCAGTTCGGTGTCGATAGGGGGGCTCATTCTGGCGGAGAACGCCGGCCTGCTGCCGATCCCCGATACCAGCGTTGGAGTGACCCAGTGGGTCAACTACACCGGGTTGTTCATGCTGACCGCCAGCTTGGTTTACCACGGCAACCGGCTGACCGAGAAGGCGCTGGCACAAGCCAACGGCGAGATTGAGAAACGCAAGCAGACCGAAATTGAACTGAACAAGCTCACGCGCGCGGTCGATCAAAGTCCGGCTTCCATCCTCATCACCGATCTCGATGGAAACATCGAGTACGTCAATCCGCGTTTCACGGCCGTGACCGGTTACACGCTGGAGGAGGTGGTGGGGAAAAATCCCCGCTTTCTCCAGAGCGGCCAGATGCCCGAGCAGGTTTACCAGGATTTGTGGCGCAGCCTGGCCGCCGGGAACGAGTGGCGCGGCGAACTCGTCAACCGGAAAAAAGACGGGACGCTCCACCAGGAATCCATGGTCATTTCTGCCATCAAAAACAGCGATGGCATGGAGATCCACTACCTGGCGGTGCGGGAAGACATTACCGAGCGCAAGCAGGCCGAAGAAGCGCTGCGGGTGAGTGAGGCGCGGCACCGCATGCTGGCCGACAACGCCAGAGATGTGATCTGGACCATGGCCCCGGATGGCCGCATCACCTACATCAGTCCGTCCATTGAACAGGTCAGAGGGTTCACCGCTGAGGAGGCCATGCAGCAAACCATCGAAGAGATCCACCCGCCAAGCTCGCAGGCCGTCTCGCTGGGGTACTTCACCCGCCTGATCGCCGATCTGGCCGCAGGGCGTGCACCGCAAAGCTTTCGGGGTGAACTCGAATACCTGTGCAAAGATGGTTCAACCATCTGGACCGAGGTGATGGCGCATCCCATCCTGAGCCAAGGTCAGCTGGTTGAAATTCTGGGCGTCACCCGGGACATTTCAGAGCACAAGCGCCTGGTGCTGGAGCTGCAGCAGGCCAAGGAAGCCGCCGAACAAGCCAATGCCGCTTTGCAGCACGCCAACACCGAATTGGCGAAGATCGCCACCACCGACGCGCTGACGGGCATCTGGAACCGGCGGCATTTTTTGGAGATGGCCAACACCTTGAAACTGCAGGCGACCCGCTACGGCCATTCTTTGTCGCTGTTGTTGTTGGACATTGACCATTTCAAGTCGATCAACGACCGCCACGGTCACCCGATCGGTGACCAGGTGCTGATCGAATTGTCCCGGCGGCTCCAACCAGCCGTGCGCGCTACCGATGTGCTGGCCCGCTGGGGGGGCGAAGAATTCGTGTTGCTGTCGCCAGGCTGTGGCGCCCACGAAGCCGTGCGCCTGGCGGAAAAACTGCGTGCGTTGGTGGCAGATCGGCCATTCGCAGGCGTGGGTGGCGTGACCATCAGCCTGGGCGCGGCCGAACTCCAGCCCAACGAACCCATCGAAAGCCTGTTCAAGCGGGTTGATATCGCCTTGTACGAGGCCAAGGCAGCGGGCCGAAACACCGTGCGCGCGGGTTGATCGGGACCCACCCGGCGCGCCACGTCCCACCCAGGGCCGCCGGGGCGCTTAAATGACGCCCTGCGCCAGCATGGCGTCGGCCACCTTCACGAAGCCGGCGATGTTGGCGCCGTCGATGTAGCTCACCGTGCCGTCGGGGCGGGTGCCGTGCTTCAGGCAAGCGGCGTGAATGCCTTGCATGATTTGCAGCAAGCGGGTGTCCACTTCTTCGCGCGGCCATAAGAGCCGCAGCGCGTTCTGGCTCATCTCCAGCCCCGAGGTGGCCACGCCGCCGGCGTTGCTGGCCTTGCCCGGTGCGTACAGCACGCCAGCGGCTTCAAACGCCTTGGCCGCCTCGTTGGTGGACGGCATGTTGGCACCTTCGGCCACGCAGATGACGCCGTTCTGGATCAGCAACGTGGCGTCGGCCGCGTTCAGTTCGTTCTGGGTGGCGCAGGGCAGGGCCACGTCCACGGGCACATGCCACGGCGTCACGCCGGCCTCAAACTTCACCCCGGTGCGCGCGGCGTAATCGCTCACGCGGCCATACAGGTGGTTTTTCACGTCCATCAGAATCGCGAGCTTGTCGGGGGTGAAGCCGTCTTCGTCCACGGTGGTGCCGCTGGAGTCGGACACGGTGATCACCTTGGCGCCCAGCGCCATGGCTTTTTCCACCGCGTACTGCGCCACGTTGCCCGAGCCGGACACGCTCACGCGCAGGCCGTCCAACGAGCGGCCCCGGGTTTTGAGCATTTCTTGGGCAAAGTACACCGTGCCATAGCCGGTGGCTTCGGGGCGGATCAACGAGCCGCCAAAGCTCATGCCCTTGCCGGTGAACACGCAGTCGGCGCGGTTGCTCAGCTTCTTGTACATGCCGGCCATGTAGCCCACTTCGCGTCCGCCCACGCCAATATCGCCCGCGGGCACGTCGGTGTCGGCGCCCACGTGGCGGAACAGTTCGCTCACAAACGCCTGGCAAAAGCGCATCACTTCGGCCGGGCTCTTGCCCTTGGGGTCGAAGTCGGAGCCGCCCTTGCCGCCGCCCATGGGCAGGGTGGTCAGCGCGTTCTTGAAGGTCTGTTCAAACGCCAGAAACTTGAGCACCGACAGGTTGACCGAGGGATGAAAGCGCAGGCCGCCCTTGTAGGGGCCAATGGCCATGCTGTGCTGGATGCGGTAGCCGCGGTTCACCTGCACGTCGCCGTGGTCGTTCACCCAGGAGACGCGGAACATGATGACGCGCTCGGGCTCGACCAGGCGGTCCAGCAGGCCTTGTTCGGCGTATTTGGGGTGGGCTGCAATGAAGGGCCACAGGCTCTCCATCACGTCCGTGACGGCTTGCAAAAACTCAGGTTGGCCCGGATTGCGCTGCTCAACGTGGGCGAGGAAATCGTGAACCGATGCGTACTTCATAGTGTCATGCTCCAAATAAGTGCATGACATTATGCAAAACTGGCATTTTGCAACGTAAAACGCTTTTTAATGGTGCATTTGTTGCGCTTATGGTGCAGATTTTTAACGGGATTCTTGGATGTGCTTGCACTTGGTGCGTCTTCAGCGACCGCGCAAGAACAGCGCGTCCAGCTCTTTCATGCCCACCTGGCGCCAGGTGGGGCGGCCGTGGTTGCATTGGTCTGAGCGCTCGGTGGTTTCCATCTGGCGCAGCAGGGCGTTCATTTCGTCCAGCGTGAGGCGCCGGTTGGCGCGCACCGCGCCGTGGCAGGCCATGGTGGCCAGCAGCTCGTTGCGGGCGCGTTGCACCACGGTGCTGGCTTCGTGTTGCGCCAGCTCGGCCAGCACGCTGCGCGCCAGCTCCACCGGGTCGCCTTGCGCCAGCGTGGTGGGCACGGCGCGCACCGCCAGTGTTTTGGGTGAAAACGGCACCACCTCCAACCCCAGCATGGCCAGCACCACGGCGCTGTCTTCGGCGGTGGCCACTTCTTGTGGCGTGGCGGCAAACGTGGCGGGTATCAGCAGCGGCTGGCTGGCCAGTTGCTCTTCGTCCAGCTGCTGCTTCAGGCGCTCGTAGACGATGCGTTCGTGCGCGGCGTGCATGTCCACCACCACCAGGCCTTGCGTGTTTTCGGCCAGGATGTACACGCCCTGCAGCTGCGCAATGGCGCGGCCCAGCGGCCATTCGCCCGCTGACCATGCGGGCGCGGCGGCTTCGCCCGGGCCTGTGCGCAGCTTGTCGAAGGGCTCGGCTTGCCCGGGGTGTGCGTTGGTGCCGGTGCCACCGGCAGGCGTTGGCCCCGCCTGCGTGGGGGCTGAGCCCGGCAAAGCCTTGCCTGCACCGTGGCCCCACAAGGCGCCCAGATCGCTGACGCGCTGGCCGATGACGTCGGGCGGTGTGTAGCGCTGCAACGGCAAGGTGTTCTGTGCGCCGCCCAGGGTCGAGGGCAAGCGGCTGGGTGCTGTCCAGGTGGGTGCTTCGGGGCGGGGTGTTGTCTGGTCAGGGGCCGCATCGCCCGGCACCAGCACGGCCTGCGCCACCGCACCCGCCGCCGAACGTGGCGCGGCCAGGGCCGACTCCACCGCGCGGCGCACGCCCTGGTGCACCTCGCGGCTGTCCCGAAAGCGCACCTCGATCTTGGTCGGGTGCACGTTCACGTCCACCCGGGTCGGGTCGAGCGACACAAACAGCGCATACACCGGCTGGCGCTGGCCGTGCAGCACGTCCTCATAAGCGCTGCGGGCGGCGTGGGTGATCACC
>Ga0209066_10007007_pt1 | contig 11312 bp, 12 predicted proteins | sample All_14_2_FD_187198 | JGI IMG/M metagenome (GOLD analysis project Ga0209066, IMG submission 187198) | Freshwater microbial communities in response to fracking from Pennsylvania, USA - Allegheny Zone_MetaG_DW_15 (SPAdes) (version 2) ...
CAGGGTTTAAATGAAAATATAAATGAAATCATATGCAAATTTACAGGTTAAATCAATTCGTATAAAACGAAAAATGCGGCCGGAACCGCATTTTAACAACTTTTGTAAAAAAGCGGCTTTGGTGTGCACCGTCATTGCGAGAGATCCGTTGTGAGCACCGTCATAGCGAGGTGCGTACAGGTTTGTTGAAGTGGTACAGGTGTGTTGCACCGAAGCAATCTGTTGGATGCAGGGAATTGTGCTAAGAAGGATTGTGGTAAAGGAGGAAAGGTTCTAAGGAGAATGGTGCTGGCCTACGGGAGATTGCTTCGGCGAAGCCGATCCATTACTGTGCTCCTTTGATTGATTGTTCCGGCTTCGCCTCGCAATGACTTCGCCTCCGATTGGAGGTTTGTGTTTGGAGGGCGCTCCGATTGGAGGTGCTCGCTGCTACGACCTGCCCGGTGAGCACCGTTTTTGCAGAACAGCCCCGGTGAGCACTGTCATTGCGAGGTTGTACAAGCAAGGTTAAGTCGCACAAGTGAGCTTAACCGAAGCAATCTGTTGGAGCAGGGGAAAGCTTCTGAGGATCATCCTGCATTTCAACTTAACTCATTCGTCAAGTCCTCCCATTCCGGATTTATGCCATTTATTAAATCCAGCTTTTTTTGACGCGAACCTGCTTTGGTTTGTTTCTCCCTCACAATCGCATCAACAATGCTGCTGAAGACTTCAAAATATACCAATACTGTTACATTGTACCTGTGTGTAAAAGAAGTTTTATATTTTCCTGTACGATGTTGCTCCATGCGGTTTAGCAGGTTACTTGTAACACCGGTGTATAGCACTGTATGATTCTTATTGGTAAGAATATAGGTATAGCCTTTTTTACTCATTTGTTTTAACGTTAACTATTTCCCCCCTTCCATTTCCTATCCATAAACCTGTAAACAATAAGCCCTGCCACTGCTCCTGCCAGGTTAGCGAGCATATCCATTAGTTCCATTCCGCGTCCGTTCGACATGAGGCGCTGTAAAACCTCCATAAGCACACCCCAGGTAAAAACACCAGCCAGGAGAATGTAGAGCGAGGGCATCCGTTTCCCGCGCATATCCAGACTCCAACATGCAACAAATCCCAGTCCCAGGTACATGCAGAAATGTATCCATTTGTCTTCACCTGAAAAAAACGGAATATCAGGTAGGTTGGAGGTTGGCAGCAGCGAAAGCAGGATAACAAGCAGCAGGTATAACAACCCTAAAGTTATACGAAGCCAGGGTTTTAAAGAGAATATAAAGTTGATCATTTACAAATTTACAGATTTATCTGATATGGCATGTCAGAGCGATAATGCCGTCTATAACTGTTAGCCATTGCTAAATCCGGTTTGAATTTAATAAAACCAAAAATGCGGCCGGAACCGCATATTATACCTTTTAGCCTTATACTTTTACTTTAATCTGAAGTATTTATTTCTTTATCCAGAGACTTCGGGTTTTGGCGGTTATCGAAAAGCGATACGATGTATATGGCAGAGTCGGAATATTTATAGAAAATAGTTGTTTGGCGGGTGATTACACACTTCCTTAAACCTGGTATTTTATCTGATTCAGGGAAGCTTGCAGGAAGTTACCGGATAAGCTTCAGTGATTCTTCAAGTTTGAATAGAAAGTCCTTCTTTACCTTTAGTGACCACTACTCTTCAAGGAAAATGAGAAGTTTTTCGAGTTTCCCTGATGCCCTTTTTGCAAGCAGAACTTTCCGGCTCATTATCGGTGTTTTTTGATGAAATCATCAAAATCTACTGTTTCTCCCTTTTCAGCTTCTTCAATGCCTGTCATTATTTCATCTTTCTGTCCTTGAGGTAAGCCATCCCAAAAATCAACTTGCTTTGACCTTGAGAAAATACGCTTAACAGAGGCTAAAATACCAGGATTATCGGTATCCAGTATTAATCTGACAAGTTCCAATTTTTCAGCTTGAATATTCATTGTTTATCTTTTCTACAAAGTTAGATAATTAGATAATTTTTGAATAGAATCATTATTCTCCCCGGTACATAACATGCTCTATATGGCTCACTCTCTTAATATCTCCCTCTTTGCAAAAGTGGTAAAACCAAAAATGCGGCCTGAGCCGCATTTTAACAAATTGTGTTTTTTCTTATAAATGCCCGGGTCTGGCAGGCAGGTGGCTGAACAAACTGAATGTTAATTTACTCTTCGGAACCAGGATTACCCATGCAGTTAGAAATACTATTTTAATATCTGTAAAAGCCGAACAGTGTTCCTGGTACCATTGCTCCAGTGCTCCTTTATACGGGGCGATATATAGCCTGTCGTATTCGTGGGGATCGCTTATATCGCCGGTATAGTATTGCTCTTCGTCACTGAAAACAATGGATGCAATGCCTGTTAGTCCCGGCCTTGTGTTATAAATTACTGATTGTATTTCCTGACTGTATTTATCAAAATCAACTTTCATGAGCGGACGCGGACCAACCAGCGACATGTCGCCCAGCAGAATGTTAAAGATCTGCGGAAGCTCGTTTATTTTGGTTTTGCGCAGGAATTTACCAAATGGCAGCACTCGTGGATCGTTACGGGTTGTTATGCTTCCTGTTCCTAACGAAGGACTTGCTTTAAGCATAGTTGCAAATTTCCATATTTTGAAAGTACTGTTTTTATATCCTACACGATTCTGACCGTAAAAAACGTAATGCTCACCGGTTGCCCAGAGTATAAGCATCACAGGGATTAGCAGAGGAGATAAAATTGCCAGTGCAAGTAAAGCGATGATAATATCAGAAAAGCGCTTTATAAATTTTTTATAAATCATGTTTCTTTGTTTTTATAGGCGGATAGCCTGGAAAGAAAGTTTTCTCAAAGATATGTTTTTCTTTTCTATGTATTAGTGCGTTCTCCGGATTCAGATTTTTTTTTTTGAGAGAGATACAACGCCTACATTTTCTGATCCAGGTTCTTTCCTGTTTCAATATGGTGAAATGTTGGCAGGTATTCGTGCATTACAGTTACAATGTCCTCCTTGCTGAGGTTGGGTTTTTGTAACACATTTTGCAGCGATTGTATGAGTGTTTTTATTTCACTGATTTCTTTGCGCGGAGCATTTTTTATAACTCCCAGCGAATCGAAAGAATCCATATCCAGGATTTCGTTATCGGTATAAAACTCTTCGAACGTTTTTTCGCCGGAGGTATCGGAGGTAAAAAAATAAACCGGGTAGTGTGTCGAATTCTTATTCAGCTTTGTGGCTTCGAGTTTTGCTTCGTCTTCGCTTGCGCAGATAAGGGTTTCGTATCCCATTGTTTTCAGGAACTCAATGGTGATATCTTTAAAATTTTCCATTTGTGCTTCTTCCAGTTTCGGAAAACAAATATCGCCCGAATGGCCAAGAATACATGCAAGCAGACAAATCTGTCCCGACTCCTGTGGCGAAACAAAAAACCGCCTGATATCGGAAGGGCAGGAGAGGGGCTGTCCTTTCATAAGTCGTTCGAGGTATCCTGCCAAAAGGCTGCCATTCGAAAAAGCTACATTGGCAAAGCGCGCCGTTGTGATTGGGAAGCGGTTCGAATAGGCCATAATCACTTCTTCCATGATTTTTTTACTGGCTCCCATTATATTTACCGGATTTGCTGCTTTATCCGTTGATACACAGAAGAAATGCTTTGGCGGATTAATAGAAAGGGTTTCGAGCAGTTTTTCGGCTTTCACCACATTGTTTTCGAGGAGTGCGGTTACCGAATAATGGTCTTTTTCGCTGCGAACATGCTTGTGAGCTGCAAAATTGGCAACAATATCAAACGGGCCCGCATCGGCAAGCATTTTATAAAAAACCGGATCAGCAAAGCTGATAGGATAGGTTTTGTAAATATCGGGTACTACTACGCCATGTTTGCTGCGTATGTCGCGGGTAAGTTCGGTAAGGTAGTTCTCACTCAGATCAACTACATACAGGCTGCCCGGATTATAGCGCAGCAATTCCCTGATAAAGGATGAACCTATGGTTCCTCCGCCTCCTATTACCAATACTGATTTGCCTGTTATTTCGGCTGTAAGTTTGTCAGCATAAAAAGCAAGGTCGTTTTTAAAGAAACTCTCTTTCCGGAAAGTGATGTGATCGGAGATAAATTGTTCGATGTTGAGCATAGTGTAGTATTTTTATTATCTGATTTTTGAATTGGCTTTCTTAAGGGCAGCTCGCCGCAAGGACCAGCCTGGTGAGCACCGTCATTGCGAGGTACGTTTGCTTCGTCGTTCCTCCTCGCAATGACATCGCCTTCGATGGTTGCTTTGGGGTTAGCGGTTGCTACGATTCGGGTTTGGCATCACCTCACCCCCGGCCCCTCTCCTCAAGGAGAGGGGTGACTCTCCGATGGTGGTTTGTGCTTTTGGCGGGGGCTTCCTTCGAAGCAGCTCGTATGCATGACTGTCGTTGGGTGCACCGTCATTGCGAGGCGCGTTTGCTTCGTCGTTCCTCCTCGCAATGACTCGCGCCGAAGTAATCTGCTGAATGAAGGGAATCCCACTTAGAAGGATTGTGGTAAAGGGAAGACAGTTCTAAAAAGGATGGTGCCGGCTAAGTGAGATTGCTTCGGCGAAGCCGGAGCTCTGCCTGTGCTTCTAAAGTAACTTGTGCCGGCTCCTTCTCGCAATGACGTCGCCTTCGATGGTTGCTTTGGGGTTGGCGGGTGCTCCGATTCGGGGTTTGGGTTTGAAGCAGTAGCCTTCGCTCACTTCCTGTACCCCTCAATAATTGCGCTGCTCGGTATATTCACTACCCTGTCAGCAAACCACATGGAGTTTTCGAGTCCGTCGGTCTGGCAATGGGCGAACATTGGTAGCCGCGACATAAGTTCCCAGATAGGACGAGTCATAACACCATTCGCATTGGTGTATTGCAGCAGCTCATCACGACGGGCGCGGTCCTGTGTAATTATTACATTCAGCCAGTAATTCGATTTGCACTCCTCAGGCTCAGCAAAGAAATCATATTCCGTGGTACTGAAAAAATCCTTGTACTGCCCGGCCAACGTACGTTTGAGACTAAGCAGATGATTCAGACTTTCGATCTGTGCACAACCCAGTGCAGCATTTACGTTGGTGAGGCGGTAATTGTAACCGATATGATCGTGAACAAATTCCCAGGCATGGGGCACTTTAGCCTGCGTAGTAAGATGCTTTGCCATTTTTGCCAGCTCTTCATCATCAGTAAGTATCATTCCTCCGCCACCGGTGGTGATGACTTTGTTTCCGTTAAAGCTCAGTATCCCAAACTTGCCGAAAGTACCCGTATGTTTTCCCTTGTAATAACTCCCGAGACTTTCGGCTGCATCCTCTACGAGCGGGATTTTGTACTTGTTAAGAACAGCAACGAGTTCATGAAGTTTTACAGGGTGTCCGAAGGTATGCATTGGAACGCAGGCTGCGATACGGCGGTTGGTGTGTTTGTTAAAGGGCTGCAGGGGTGAAGGGGTAAGTGGGTGAAGGGGTGAAGGGGTGCAGGGGCGAAGTTCGACGTTCTCTGACAGCCAGGCTTCGACGGCTACTGGTGAAAGTCCCATGGTTTCACGGTCCACATCCAGGAATACAGGATGTGCACCTGTATAGGAGATGGCATTGGCGGTAGCAATAAAAGTTAAGGACTGGGTAATAACTTCGTCATCGCGCTCAACGCCTGATAGTTGTAAGGCAATATGCAGTGCTGCTGTACCATTCATGGCTGCAACCGCATATTTAGCTCCGGTATATTCGGCACACATTTTTTCGAAACGGCCTACAAATTCCCCGACGCTGGAAACAAAGTTTGAATCGATGCACTCGTTGAGGTATTTCTTCTCGTTACCGATAAATCGCGGATCGTGTAATGGAATAAAATCCGTTGGTTCTTTAAATGTTGAGCGGATGAAGGTGTTTAATGAGTTAAGGTTTGACATATTTTTTTTTAAATGAGGATTCCTGATTTGTAATGAAAGTGGAGAGGTAAAGTATTAATGATTTTGAAGGATTGCCCACTCATGAAAAGGCTGTGCAATTATAGTCTTATCTTCGATGTTAAAAGTATCCGATTGGTCGAAGGTTATAATTTTAGCAGTCTTTTGATCAAAATATTCCATTGCTTCAATCAGTCCGGCTAGTTCCCTTTCCAAATTATTCTGGTCTAATTGCCAGCTAACCTGGAACAGACCATGTAGTTTTCCTTTTTGAAATACAACGAAATCACATTCCTTCTTTTCCTGGAAATAAAATATTTCAGGAGTTGTACGACGCAGTTGCAGAAATACCATATTTTCAAGGAGTCTGCCATTATCGTCATTGAATGAAACTGAGTTTACATCAACGAACCCATTATCAATGCAATAAACTTTTTTAGGATTAACCAGCTGTACTTTATGCGAGTAGCTAAATTTGGGCAAGTAGAAAAACAACCAGGCATCAGCAAAATAGGATAGATAATCCATAATACTTGACGAAGAACCAATCTGAAATATTTTCCGGATACTATTTCCACTGAAAGGCTTGCCTGTATTCGAAACCAGCCAGGAGGCAAGTTGCTGTAATACCATTACATTTTTTACGTTATAACGAACAGCAATATCGCGGATAAGAATATCATTAAAAGCATGCATCAACACTTCGGGCAAGCCTGTCTTAAGGTATTCGGGAAATCCACCGCTTCTCAGATATTTTTCTGAAGCCACCGCATCCGCTTCCATGCCGGTAAATGAAAGATATTCAGTAAATGAAAATGGGAAAAGCTCTTTTGTAATATGCCTTCCGGTAAGTTTTGTCCCCAATTCTTTACTAAGCATTGTTGCATTTGAGCCGGTTATAAAAATTCGATATCCTTCATCCAGCCTAAATCGCACAAAGGTTTCCCAGTTTCCTATAACTTGTACCTCATCAAAAAAATACGCTTCAGTCCCTCTTTTAACCGCTATTTCATGCAAACGATTTAAGTCGCTCAAATCGAAGCCGGCCAGACGGGGATCTTCAAAGTTGAGATATATCGAATTGTTACTGAAAGTTTTATGTATCTGTTGTAATAACGTGCTCTTCCCACAACGCCGGATACCGGAAACAATAAATGCGTGCGTTGCGAGGTCAGCTATTTCACCGAATTTTCTAGGCAAACCTGCATCCAAACGAATTAGTCTCTCTTTTTGGGAGTCAATTACCTGTTCAATAACGAATTGTGCAAGCATATCTTATAGTTTTCGTTTGTAAAGGTAACTATCTTTCGTTAGCAACGTAAGCTTTCGGTTTTTTCAATTTATTCAACTATGTAACAGTGTCATTGGTGCTATGACTTTACAACATCAAAGCGTCCTTTTCTCGAACAACAGAAAATTAAACATCTTTATATACTCCATCAGCACCGTCTGTATGCCTTCTTTATTTTTCCACCAGCCTATGCCCGTATAGCTTGTGTATTTACTCGGACTGCTTTGCACCACTACGTTCATGCCTTGTTTTTGGAAGGCTTTTTCGAATATCATGCTGGCTCTGCGGGTATGATCGGCGGAGGTTACAAGGGTAATGGTATCGATATCGGGCTGTGTTTTAAGGTATTCGCGGATAATGGTTGCTTCCTGCTGGGTGCTTCGGGCATAACCCGGTAAAATCCGGATACTGTCAGCCGGGATACCCAGACTAACAGCAGCATTCCTTGCCTGTGTGGTATTACTGATGATATGCGCTCCTCTTTCTTCCAGTTTTTTAAATGCACCCATGCTTTCTTCAACAATGATAACTCTTCCTGCAATTCCGCTGTTATATAAATCAGCTGCCTGCAAAACCCTGTCAGGAATATTCCCCATCAGGATAACCATCGCATCTGCATGCTTCGGTAAATCATTTTTCACCAGCCATGTACCGGCATTCCTCATTATCAACAGCAGACCGGTAAGAATGATTACCAGGGTAGTGATAAGGATTACGGTTTTCTTTTTCAAGGCAGGTGGAAGGTGGATTATGGTAGAAGTAAGAGTTTGCTCTATCCCAAAAACATCTATTGGGAAGAATCAACGAATTCCAGTAATTCTAATTTGATGATTTCCCAATGCTGTTTACGTAAACAAACTGGATCAAAATCGTAATCAGCCTGGCTAAAGTCGGTGAATTTAAATATTAAGTGCTGTCTGTCATGAGCGAATGGATACCGGGACTTGTGCAGTTCAAGCATTTCTGCCAGAGAGTAATCATTCATTAACTCATGTACATCCCAAAAATCTTTCTTTCGGCCATCCCGACCAATAACGTCAACCTTCATCGCGACTATTTCATCCATAGTCGCCAACCGGATTCCATCAATCAGCTGAAAATCATCAATAAAGTCATCTGTGTAATACAGATCAAGCTTAATACAGTCATCTTTATTTAAACCAACAAAGTACGGCTTTCCCATTCCAACCGGAATACTATCTGTGGTGTCAACATAAGGCCAGTTATCGCGTAAATATTTTTCCAGAGTTTCAAAATTGATACTGCCATAAGCTGCATCTGTAAATAAATCAATATCAACGGAAAGCCTGTGTCCTTTGTGCAAACTTAACGCAGTTCCTCCCACCAAACGGAATGCATCAAATTCCCTGCTTTCCATTAATTTCTTCAGAATGCTTAACAGTTGGGGCGAAGTTGTAGTATAATGAAGTTTACTTCCCATAGCTGTTTATTACTTCATTAACTGTATTCGGGCCATAAAAACGACTTATTTCGTCTTTTTCATATTCATTTCCTCTTTCAAAAACTCTTTTGATAACAGCGTTTTTTTGTTTTTCCCAATTGATAGAAGCCATATTGGTATCCCAAAACAATACTGATCGTATTTTACTCAAATCAGGAGTATTTGTTTGCTGTTTTTTCTTCTCCTGCTCAATATCGTAATAAGCCTGCAAAACCATCAGTGTTCCTTCCTCAAGGCCCAGTAATTTCTCAATCTTTATTGCCAGGGCAGTATTCATTTTTCGCCTTGCTTTTGTAATTGAAACGATGGTTTGAGTATGTTCGTTCAATAATAATGCAAATTTGTTTTTGGGGATCTTACGCAACTTTAACTCGCGTTCAAGAATGAACCCGGGATGTATCCCTTTTAAAATTGGCAAATATTCAATCATTTTGCAAAAGTAAACAAATTTGTTTATTTTGACGCGTTTTTGTCGGAAATGTTGCTTCCCACCACTCGCCTTGTCTCCACTTCCTCTCGCTATGTCATTCTTCATCCGCTCCCACAGCCCTGTTGCCCTCTCCCCATGTCAGTTCGCCCAATCATCTTCCAAACTCTTTCCTAAAAGCGTGTATATAATAATTTTGATATCCAGGAAAAACGACCAGTTCTTCACATAATTATTATTGATCCTTACCTTGGCCGGATACAGCACTTCATCATTGTACTTAATCGGATCCTGTTGTTCGGATAACAGCTCTTCTTCATTCGAATATTTTATGCTGGCAGCTCCTGTTAATCCCGGCCGAAAAGTAAGAAGCAACCGGTCGTCGCCTTTTAACACATCGGCATATCCTGGCACATCCGGCCGTGGACCGACAAAGCTCATATCGCCGATAAGTATATTCCAGAATTCAGGCAATTCATCGAGTTTGTATTTTCGCATGGTTGCGCCCAGTGGTGTGATGCGGCTTTCGCCTTTAATGGATATGGTGCTTCCTCCGTGATTTACTTTCATGGTACGGAACTTCACCATACGGAAAAGCCTTGCATCCTTGCCTACCCTGTTCTGCCTGAAGAAGATAGGGCCGGGCATTTTGAGTTTGATAAGTATGGCCAGTAGCAGGAATACGGGTGTGAATAAAACCAGACCGAAGATTGAGGCGGTTATGTCGAAGAGGCGTTTAAGGAACATTTTGTTGATTTTGAAGTGAGATTGTACTGGTGGGAAGGGATTGAAGGGAGATTGTGCTGGCTGGATGAGTTTGCTTCGGCGAAGCCGGAGCAAACTTGTGCTACTACACTTACTCTTTGCGGCTTCGCCTCGCAATGACGGTGCTACGATTGGGCGTTTGGGTTTGGAGGGTGCCTTCGATTGGGGTTTTGCATCACCTCACCCCCGTCCCCTCTCCTCAAGGAGAGGGGTGACTCTCCGATTGGGGTTTTGTGGTTGGCGCTGTTGCCTTCGAAGCAGTTCGTTTGCATGGCAGAGCTGGTAAGCACAGTCATTGCGAGGTGCACAGAGATTGTTGAGTTGTACAGGTGTGTTGCACCGAAGCAATCTGTTGGAGAAAGGGAATCGTGCTTAGAAGGATTGTGGTAAAGGGGGAGGGTTCTAAGAAGGATGGTGCTGGCCTACGGGAGATTGCTTCGGCGAAGCCGATCCATTACTGTGCTCCTTTGATTGATTGTTCCGGCTTCGCCTCGCAATGACGTCGCCTCCGATGGTGGTTTTTGGGTTGGCGGGTGCCTTCGATTGGGGTTTTGCATCACCTCACCCCCGTCCCCTCTCCTCAAGGAGAGGGGTGACTCTCCGATGGTGGTTTTGCGGTTGGCGCTGTTGCCTTCGAAGCGGGTTGTTTGCATGGCAGAGCTGGTGAGCACAGTCATTGCGAGGTGCGCAGAGATTGTTGAGTTGTACAGGTGTGTTGCACCGAAGTAATCTGTTGGAGAATGGGAATTATACTTAGGAAAGTCTCAGTAATGAGTAGTGTTTTCTTAGAAGGTTTATGGATTTCAAATGCCCCCAATGCCGGGGAAGCCCTTTTTGAACCAGATTATTTAAATAAATCGGAATGTGTTCCTGTTCTGGCTAATTCAATTATTTTACTTTTATCGTTTTGATGCCATATAAGCAGCCAATCAGGTTTGATATGGCACTCCATATAACCATTGAAGTTGCCAGATAGAAGGTGCGATTTATATTTACGTGGTAACTTACCTGAAACTTCCAAAATCCCCAACACTTTACCTAAATCATTAATATCCAGATTTCGTTTTACACATTTCGCGAAATCTTTTTCAAACTTATTGGTTGTTTTTATTTTATACCCTGGCCTTTTTCTTCAATGATAACATAAGGTCATTAACCGAATTATACGAATTTACGTTGCCATTTTCAATATCATTAATTGCTGATAATGTTTCATTATTTACTTCTTCATCTTCTATCACTTTGGCATATCGGGTGGACTTCAAAAATTCCAGCATTTTTTTTGCCTCTTTTGATCTGGTGTCTAAAATTATTGTTGTCATGGCAATGATTTAAGTAAACAATGGTACAAATTTAAGTGAATATTGATGACGTGGATAAACAGATTGGCAAAGGAAATTATTTAAACCGGAGTGGGGGAGTGGGGGAGTGGGTG
>Ga0209066_10007009_pt1 | contig 11306 bp, 8 predicted proteins | sample All_14_2_FD_187198 | JGI IMG/M metagenome (GOLD analysis project Ga0209066, IMG submission 187198) | Freshwater microbial communities in response to fracking from Pennsylvania, USA - Allegheny Zone_MetaG_DW_15 (SPAdes) (version 2) ...
GCCCCACTGCGGCGCGCCGAAGCGCTGACCCAGGCCATCGCCCACGGCGACCTGACCCAGCACATCCAGGCCGACGGCAAAGACGAACTGGCGCGGCTGCTCAGCTCCATGGCCAGCATGCAAGACGGCCTGCGCGAGATGGTGGCGTCGGTGCGCGAATCATCTGAAAGCATGTTGACGGCCAGCACCGAAATCGCCGCCGGCAACCAGGACCTGTCCAACCGCACCGAACAGACGGCGGCCAATCTGCAGGACACGGCTTCGTCCATGGACGAGTTGAGCAAGACCGTGGAACACTCGGCCGACTCCGCCAACATGGCCAACATCCTGGCCGACACAGCCAGCCAGCGCGCCGCGCAGGGCGGCCAGGTGGTCGAGAGCGTGGTCACGCAGATGCAGGACATCAGCGAGGCCTCGCGCAAGATCTCCGACATCATCAGCGTGATCGACGGTATCGCCTTCCAGACCAATATCCTGGCGCTCAATGCCGCGGTCGAGGCCGCACGGGCGGGCGAGCAGGGCCGCGGTTTTGCGGTGGTGGCGGGCGAGGTCCGTTCACTGGCCAAACGCAGTGCCGACGCCGCCCGTGAAATCAAGTCCCTGATCAGCCAGTCTGCCGAACGGGTGGACATCGGCTCGCAGAAGGTGCGCGAAGCCGGCGCCGTGATGACCGAGATCGTGGACTCGATCCGCAGCGTGACCGAGGCCATGGGCGAGATCGCCGAGGCCACGCGCCACCAGTCACAAGGCATTGGGCAGGTCAGCCAGTCGGTGACGCAGCTGGACCACATGACCCAGCAAAACGCCGCGCTGGTGGAGCAATCCGCTGCGGCGGCCGACAGCCTGCGTCAACAGGCGATGGACTTGTCCAGGACGGTTCAGCGCTTTCACATCGAGGCGCAAACGGCCGGCTGACCGGGCAGCTCAGTCCAGCAAGGCAGCCCGGATCGGCTCCAACCAGTTGTTGGATGCCTGGGGATACACGGCAAAGGTCGTCACAAAATCCCAGTAGGCCCAGCCCATGCCCCGCGCCTCGGCCCCGTCACGCATGATGCGGACATAGGCGGCACGCGCGTCCAGGGGCGCGTTTTCAATGGCGCCGAATTCACCCAGGTGCACCGGGTAGCCCGTTCGCACACTCCAGGCGGCCATCTTGTCCAGGTTGGCCACCATCTGCGCCTGTTGGTCCGGCGAGCAGCAGGTCACCGAATTGGGCACCCACTGGTGCGTGAAGTCAAACGGGTCGTAGGAATGGGCACCCATGATCAGATTGGGGTCGGCGGGCATGACCAGCTCGTCATAAGCCGCCGTCATGCCGACATAAGGCACACCCACAATCACCGTGCGCTGCGGGTTGTGCACGCGGATGACGGACACCACCTTGGCAGCCAGCGCACTCCAGCGCGCCGGGGTCTGCTTGCCATAGGGCTCATTGAGGATCTCGAAGATGAGCTTGGGCGAGCGGTAACGGTAGCGGCCCTCGATCTGGCGCCACATGTTGAGAAAGCGCTTTTCCAGCAAACGCTCTTCCACCGCGTACTCGCCCGCGTGCAACTTGCTGCCCACCATCTGCATGTGGTGGTGAAAGTCCAGGATCACGTAGACGCCCTTGGACAACAACGTGTCCACGATGAAATCGACGCGGCGGGCAAAGACCTCGTCGATCAGCCCATCCTCGGTGACGGCGGCGTGGTTGCTCCAGCGCACCGGCAGGCGCACAGTCTGGAAATGGGCGCCGGCCACGTCCATATAGGCCGGCATGACGGTGGCACCCCACTGGCCCTCTTTGGGCGCCTCCAGCATGCCCCCGAAGTTCACACCCCGCTTGAGGGACTTGGCCACCGTGCAGGTGGCCGCACTCACGGCGGCGCAGCTGATGCGCTGCGGCCCTGCTGGCTCGGTCTGCGCGTGCGCCTGCGGGCCCGGCAAGGCCACAACGCCCACCATCACGGCCATCCAAAGCCATGCCCAAGCACCAAAAAGGCCTTCAGCCACGCCAAAAGCGGGCTTCATCCAGGCGAACTTCCACATCACGACACCTCGGCTCTCTGACTTGGGGCGCATCGCCCTGTAACACCTTGTTAACCAGCAGATTTTGAACCAGGCACGCAAGCACAAGGGGGCCGGCACACCCTCAAACCGGGTGGCGGGCCCCGCAGATGAAGGTCTGCCCCGGGTTGCGCCTTGTGAGCGGATAATCCAGACCATGAAGCTGCGTTTCACCAAGATGCACGGCGCCGGCAACGACTTCGTCGTGCTGGATGCCACCCAAGGGCCGCTGCCACTGAGCGCCGCCCAATACCGCTTTCTGGCCGACCGGCGCTTTGGCGTCGGCGCCGACCAGATCCTGATCGTCGAACCTGGCGATGCCGCCAAGGGCACCGACTTCACCTACCGGATCATGAACGCCGATGGCGGCGAGGTCGAACAATGCGGCAACGGCTCGCGCTGCTTCGCCCGCTTCGTGTACGACACGGGCCTGACCAGCAAGAAAGTCATCCGCGTGCAGACCATGAAGGCCATCATCGAGCCCCGCCTGCAGGACGACGGCCGCGTCACCGTGGACATGGGCCCGCCCTTCCTGGTGCCCGCCGAAGTCCCTTTTGATACGGCCGGCCTCACACCCAAATTGCTCAATGGCGGCGAACTGTGGTCCATCCAGTTGGCCAACCACCCGGTCGATGTGGCCGTGGTGTCCATGGGCAACCCCCACGCCGTGATGCGTGTGGACAGCGCCGAACACGCCCCTGTGGACGAACTGGGCCCTCAGATCGAAGGCCACGCGCGCTTCCCGCGCCGGGTCAACGCCGGCTTCATGGAGGTGGTCAGCCGCGGCCACATCCGCCTGCGCGTGTTCGAGCGCGGCTCGGGTGAGACCCTGGCCTGCGGCTCGGGCGCCTGCGCCGCCGTGGTGGCCGGCATCCGCCTGGGCTGGCTGGACCCCACCGTGCAAGTTGACATGCGCGGCGGCACCCTGACCATTGCCTGGGCCGGCCCCGGCCAGCCCGTGCTGATGACCGGACCCGCCGTGAAGGTTTTCGACGGCGAGATCGACGTGCCCGCCGACTTCCCCACCTTGTGATCCCACCCCTTGAGCACACCCCCATGACCTTGCAAGGCATCACCGAAGACGAGATCGCCAACTACCTGGTGCACACACCGGGTTTTTTCGAACGCAACGCGCAGTTGCTGGCCTCCATCCAGCTCACCAGCCCGCACGGCCAGCGCGCCGTCTCGCTGCAAGAGCGCCAGATGGAAATGCTGCGCGACCGCATCAAGGGCCTGGAGCGCCGGATCATGGACATGATCCGCCACAGCCAGGAAAACGAAGCCATCGCCGAGCGCCTGCACCGCTGGGTGCGCGCCGTGCTGCTGGCCCACGACAACGCCACCCTGGCCGAGGTCGTGCTCGACCGCCTGCGCCACGAGTTCCTGATCCCCCAGGCCGCCGTGCGTGTGTGGGCCACGCCCCAGCAAGCCCTGCGTGAAGGCCTGGCCGAACTGACCGTGACCCAGCCTGTGAGCGACGACGCCAAGAGCTTCACCGCCAGCCTGAGCCTGCCCTATTGCGGCGTGAACGCGGGTTTTGAAGCCAGCCGCTGGCTGGACGACAGCGCCGGCACCACCTCGCTGGCCATGATCCCGCTGCACCACCAGGGCGAGACCTTCGGCCTGCTGGTGCTGGGCTCGCCCGACCCCACCCGCTACACGGCCGACATGGGCGTGGACTTTCTCCAGCAGGTGGGCGACATCGCCAGCGCCGCCATGGCGCGGCTGCTGGCCTGAGCCGCCGCGGCGCATGAAGCGGCGTCAGCCCCTTCATTGGTCAGCGTGCCTGCTGGCCACGGCCCTGGTCGGCGGGGCACAGGCGGCGCAGCCGTCTCAGGAGGCCTGGGGCACCTTCCGCCAATTGTTCGCCGCGGACTCGCCCTGGAACAGCCGGCCCGTCAACCCGGTGCTGGGTGACGCCCAGATCCCGCCCTCCACCTACTACCCGGCGGTGCAGGAAGGCATTTACTCAACCGGCGTTTTTCTGGCGCGCCCCACAGACGGCCCGGTGACCGTGCTGGGCCTGCCCGGCAAACCCGGCTTGTGGAACCCGGATGCCGAGCAGTACCAGCCCAGCATCGCCATCCCGCGCTGGCCCGCTGACACCCTGCCCGCGCAAGGCAACGACGGCCATGCCGACATCGTCGACCCTGAATCGGGCATCGTGCATTCGTTCTATCAGCTCAAACGCATCGACGGCGTCTGGCGCGCGCGGCAATACGCCTGGTCGAGCCTGAACGGGCGCGGCTGGGGCGACCCCGCCCACTACTTCCAAGGCGCGCGCGCGGCCGGCGTGCCCTCTGCGGGTGGCCTGATCCGCACCCATGAAGTCAACGATGGCGAGCCCAGCTACCGCCACGCGCTGGCCATGTCGCTCACCTTCAACGGGCTGTCGGCCTCGCCCACCTATGTGTACCCGGCCACCGCGTCGGACTCGGACGCGTCCACCACCAACAGTGGCCCCATTCCCATGGGCACCCTGTTGATGCTGCCCGCCAGCTTCGATGCGCGCAGCATCGCCAACGTGCACCTGCGCAAGATCGCCGAAACGCTCAAGCGCCATGGCGCCTACGTGGTTGACCGCAATGTGGGCACACCCTTCGTGATCTACGCCGAAATCGGCAGCGGCCTGTCCGTGCACAAGCCCGATGGCAAGTGGGACAACGCCAGCGCCCGCGACCTGCACCGCATCCGCGAGCAACTGCGTCCCGTGGTGTCGACCTCAGGCTGGCTGGACGGCCGTGGCCAGCGCATCACCACTGCACCGACCTTCAACCTGCTGTCCATGCGCGGCGCCTGGCAACTCACCAGCGGTGACAAGGCAGGCCGGTTCGACACCTGGCACCAGGCCCTGGCCTTCGAGGCCGGCAGCGAACCCAGCACCATGGTCAATGAGGGGCGCAACATGTTCGGCCGGCTGACCTGGGCCGCGCCTCAGCCTGGCCAGGTCTACCAGCTGACAGCCCGCAACACGGGCGATGCACGCTTGCGCATGGTGCTGCGCGACTGCGACAAGCCCGACTCCCCCATCGACAGCCAGGCCTTGCAGGATGGCCAGCGCTTTCGCTTCACCTGGCCGGCGAAGCTGTGTGGCACCAGGCTGGAGGCCACCAGTGGCGGCAAAAGCCCGTCCAGCGTGGGCGGCGAACTGATGCCCGTCAGCCCCGATCGCCGCCCCGCCAGGCAGGACTGAGCTGTCAGCGCCTCGCGAGAGGCCTCACCAGAATCTGGGCAGGGCCGCCCTGCCCGCCTCGGTGGATGCCACCGCGCGGTGAAAGTCCTCGACGAAGGTGGTCAGCACCTGTTCGGCTTCTTCGCGAGACTGCCCCGATTGCAGCGCCACCGAGACCCGGAACAGCGAGCCGTCAATCAAACGCCCCTTGAGACCCTCCGTGAGGATGATCCAGCGCGCGTGCAAGCCGGAGTTGGTGCGCGTGCGGTCAATGCGTACCCAGTACAGCACCAGCTCCTCGCGCCCGCTTCCCCGGGTGGTCATTCGCACGCCGGGGCCGTCTGAAAGCGCCATGGGCTGCAGGGACGTGACCGTGAAGCCCTGGGCCGGGTAACACACTTCGGGCCGGTGGATCTTCACGTCCTGCTGCTGCGCGCCCGCATAGGCCAGGGCCATCATCACGTGCTGGCCAGCCGGGTTGCGGTAGGTGCGCATCACCACCTGATCGTATGGCTGGTCCTGGCTCTTGGTGCCCGGGTCGTTGGCCGCCAGGGCGATCTGGTGCACGTTCTCGACCACCGTCCAGTCGCCAAAACGGTTGGGTATCGCAGACGCCAGATCCGGCGCCTGCACGGCACTGGCCGGGTCGGGTGTCATCCAGCGCCCCAGGCCCGTCACCACCAAGGCCAGCACCAGGGTCAGCACCGCCGTCTGCAAGCCGATCACTGGCCAGGGGCGGTTACCCATGGACAAGGGTGGCAGCGCCTCTTCGCCCTCATCTGGTGCAACGGGGGCATCGGCAGACCTGGCCAGACGGCGCAACAGACCGTCCAGCCCGATGATCAGCACCAAAGCAGGGACAAACAGGATCAAACCGGACAGGCTGTGGAACAAACCGCCGGCCACAATGTCACCAAAGTGGTGCGTCACCAGCGCCAGAACCAGGATGCGTGTCGCGTTGGCCGTGAACGAGATGGGCACGATCATGATGGCCAGCGTCACGTTGCGCAAAGCCGAGGTGTGGTGCACCAGGTTGAGGTAGAGCAGGCCCACTGCTTCCAGCATGAACAGCGAGGTCACGCCCGAGCAGGCGTCAGCCACCAGCAGCTGATAGGGCGGCAAGCTCAGGATCACGCCGCTGCGCGCCACCGGGTAGCCGGCCATCCACAACACGTGCTCCACCACCCAGGACACGGCCAGCTTCATGGGCTGCATCAGCCCGTCCACCATGGAGTCGGGCAGGGGCACCAGGAACAGCATGAACACATGGCAGAAAGCCAGCGAGCGCAGCAAGGGGCGCCCGCCCATGAGCAGCACCAGCCCGGCAGACACCGGAATCAGGGACAAGGTCTCCAGGGCCACGAAGGACTGCGAGCGCCCCACCAAATGCAGCGCCAGGCCAAGGAGCAGGCTCAGCCCGCCCAGTACCGGCTCAGACCGTTCGAGGGCCAGACGATCCGGGTCGCGCCGCGACAGGCTGTGCACGAACAACCAGGCGGCGATCAGCGTCAACACCGAGCCATGAGAATGGCGATCGTCCTGCCAGGGCCCCTGCCACAGCGACACGAGCGTGGGCCCGTACAACAAGGCCAGCGCCAGCAGCACCAGCGCGCGGGAGAGCCACCACGGCCTGCTGCCGTGCTGCACCGCATTAGGCGAGGCCGCCTGGTCGATCATGAACGCGCCCTTTCATGGCGAGCAGCGCTGCAGTGTCGTCACGCGGACATCGCAAGACGGCGCACCCCACAAGGCTGCTGCACAGCGTAGCAGCCGCACGGGAGCAAATTGCATGCGCGCAGGCGCTGCTTCAGGGCATTTGTATCAAATCCGCCGACACGGTAGAAGCCTGATTAAGGCCACTAATGGCGTATACCGAGCTGTAACAGTAGCTGGCAGGCCAGGTGAACTGGAAGGTTCCTGCGTTGTCCATCACGCCACTGTCGATGGTTTTGGTCTTGTCCGTGCAATTGCTCAAGACAAAGCGGAACTGTCCGCCGCCGCTTGCCTTGACGGTGATCTTGTAGGCCTTGCCCGGCTGGGGCAGCGCCCAGGCCACCTTGCTCAGGCCGGAGCCCGAGGTGTTGACCTGCACGACCTTGCTGCTCATCGCGGGAAACACCACACCCTGCCGCCAGCTGTTGAACACCCCCAAGGTGGCACCGGATTGCAAACGCCACGGGCCGCGCATGGACAGCAGGTTCAGGTTCTTGTTGAACACCGTGAGCGCGCCGTTGCCATCCAGCCAGGCTGCAGCCGACTCGACCATGCGCAAGCCCTGGCGAACCCGGTCCAGATCGGCGGCCACACTGCTGTTCCAGCCCCCGTCATGCAGGTCGAAGTCCGCGCCAATTTCTGCATAGATCACAAAGGGCGTGCCCACATTGCGGTCGACCACGTAAGCGCCATAGCGTTTGAGCGTGTCCGCCACACGCCGCAGCCTGGCCGAGGTGATGGTGCTCGTGTCGAAGGTCGAGGGCAGCATCACCAGCGCGCCCTCAGGGATGGCACCACTGTTGGTGGTGGCCGCGTCGTGGTCTGCCGCCGTGGCGGGAAAGGCATGGCCCGGCGTGGCCGCCAGGCCGTTGTAGGTCAGGGACATGGCCAGCGCGTGCCTGAACACCGTGTCGCCATCACTCACTTCATGCTTGCGGATCAGGCCGGCCGAAGTGGGCACGGCCGCAGCACGTGCCCCTTGAAAGTAGTGGGCCGGATCGCCCCAGCCGCGGCCTTTCAACGAAGACCAGGCGTATTGCGTGGCGCGCCAGACGCCGCCATCGTTCTTCAATTGCCAGAAGGAGTGGATCACGCCTGTGGCCGGATCAATGATGTCGCAGTGGCCGTCGCTGCCCGAGGCTGGCACCGCTGATGCGGGCCACCGGGGTATGGTCACACTGGCCTGCATCTGCTGGGCATCTGGGTTCCAGATGCCTGCCGCGCCGACCGGCCCCTGCACCTCGACCGCGCCGTCCGTGCTGGCCGCCGTGAACACGCCCGTCGAGTAAGCCCCGGCCTGCACGGCCGGGAAATACTGGGACGGCGGGATGCCGATGTTGCTCAGTTTGGCGCTGAGCGGGCGGCTGTTCCAGGGTGAGTTGGCAGCGAATGGCCTTGTGGCCGTGCCCCACTTGATCGTGCTGACCGTCGTGGCGGTGGCCACGGCTGCCACGGTGGCTGGGGGCGTGGTCGCCGTACTGACCACAGAGGCCGTGCTGGCGGGCAGCACTGCTGCCAGAGCGGCCGCATCCGAGGTGGGCGAGGCGGTGGCCAGTGACGCGGCTTCGGTCGATGAGCCGGAGCCCCCACCACACGCACTCAACAAGAAAGGGACACCCATCAAGGCCGCGGTGCACACCACACGCCTGGTACTACTGGACAACATCGACATCGGGGACCCATCTCGTCAACCAGGCGCAAACAACATCGCACCTGAAGAATCCCCATTATCAAAATCCCCCGTGCCGCCATGTGTTTCAAACACGGCGGCATTTGTAAGGACACGTATGGTTTGCCTCACGACGATGCAAAAGCACCGCCAGGAGATATATGCCCCGTTTCAGAGCAGGTAATCGGCGCAGTGCAGGCGCATGGCTTTGGCAAAGGCCTGAGCCGGCCGCTCAAAACGCAGGGTCAGGCCCAGGCGTGCCTGATGGCCACGCAGCCGAATGAGCTGTGCCACCACGGCCTGGTCCACCCATTCCAGCCCACTGGCGTCGATCACGATGTGGCGAGGCTGCGCCGTGATGGCGTTGAGCACGTCACCCAGTTTCTCAACGTCCTTGTCACGCCAGGTGCCCGCCATGCGCAAGGTGCCCCCCTGCGCTGAAGGTTCGTCCTGAACCGTGGCCAGCGCGGCACGGCCAGCCGGCAAAAACGGTGCAACGCATCGCCTGGCCAGCAAGGGCAAGGTGCTGCGCACAAACAGGGCCGCCAGCCCCTTGGCGTCGTCGTAATAGCGGCGCCACAGATTGGGCTCTTCTCGAATGCGCCACATCCATTCCATGCCACTGACCTGCAGGAACCAGGGCGCGCGGCGAATCGAGCCCGCCATGAAGTTCACGACCGCACCGAGGTGGCTGATCATGGGCGCCGACAAATGAGGCTGAATCTGGTCGATCCAGGCCTGCCCTTTGACAGCACCCAGCGCCACCACCACGAAGTCAGGCGTGGCCGCGTTGATCTTGGCCGCGACCTGCGCAGAAGCCATCTCGTCGATGGTGCCAAAGCCTGGGTAGTAGCCACCCACGCCACTCACCGCACCGCTGCCCCGGCTGAGCTTGCTGCTGGCCTGATCGGCAATGCCTTCGGGACCACCGAAGAAGAAGACCTTGAGCAAGCCCGCCTCACCCTCATTGAGCCGCTCAAAGAAATTGGAGCCGGCCACACGCGAAGCCTTGATGCCCAGCAAACGTGCCACCCACACCAGCGGCATGCCATCGGGCACCACCAGATCGCAACGCACCACGGAATCACGGAAGGCCGGGTTTTGCTGAATGGCCACGGCGTGGTTGACATTGGGTGTTGACAGCACCACACGCGTGCGGTCTTTGAACACCTGTGCCGACAGTTTCAACACCTCGTCCATCGTCAAATGGTCAAAGGCCAGCCCGTACACGCAAAACGCCGGCCGACGAAAGTCGGTCACCGCGCGCGCGGGGCAAACGTTGACCTGTGCATTCATTTCAATCCCCATCCCTTTTCGCCCGAACCCATTCCACTTGTCTCTTGACCAGAAACTTCAGGTATATCGGCAACTTGCCCACCAGGTAAAGAAACAAGGCGGGCACCTGCGCCGGCGACAAGATGTCCTGGCCAAACCGCCACCAGGCCATCAGCACCGACAACGACAACGCCGCCAGCAGAAACACACTGATACAAAGTACGAGAGTCGTTACGCAAATGGCATTCCAGATCGCGGCGAGCGCTGTGAAGCCTGCCAGCAGCATCACGAGCAAGGCCAGCGGCGGCACCATGGTGTCCAGGGCCATGGGCAGCAGGCCCTTGCCCCGCCCACGCAGGCCATCCAGCAACATGACCGGCACCGCCTGCAGCATCATGCCCAGGGTGCCGTGCTCCCAACGGGTGCGCTGGGCATCCGCACCTTCCCGGCTCACCGCAAAGGTGCTGGTGACCAGGGCTTCGCGGCACAACATGGGCGGGTGGCCGGCGTGGGCCAGGTCCACACCCATCTTCATGTCCTCGACGATGTGGCCGTTGGCCAGCGCCAGGTCTCTGATCAAGGGCCAGGTGAAGGCCATGCCCGAACCCGTCAGGTGACAAGGCCAGCCCAGCACCGACATGCCCAGCGGGCGAACCAGGTTGCGCACCTTCCAGGCGAACACAGCCACGGGGGACACGGCCTGGTTGTCGCCATCACGGGTCATCAGGTAGACGGCCTGGGCCGGGCGACCGGTCTGCGCGGCCTGATGGGCCAGCCAGTCCAGTGCACCTTCGTGCAGGCGGCAGTCGGCGTCCACGATGACCACACAGCTCGGGGGCTGCTTGGCGAGCTCCTTCACGCCATGGTCCAGCGCGTAGCCCTTGCCGCGCAAGGTGGCGTTGAATCGCTCGGTCACCTCCACACCCAGGCTGCGCGCGATGGCGGCGGTGTCGTCGCTGCAGTTGTCGGCCACCACCAGCAGGCGGTCGCCCGGCTTCAGGTGGGTGAGCATCTGACGCAAATTGCCTTCGATCACCAGCGCCTCGTTGTGCGCGGGCACCAGCACCGCCACCGGCTGGCGCTGAGGTGGCTGCCCCGTGCGGGCAGGCATGCGCGTGAACACCGCCAGCAGCACCTGCACCACGAACACCGTCACGGGGATGGCGAGCAAGCCCACCAGCACCAGCAACGCCAGGTCAATGGCCGCGATCATGCGCGCGCCCCTGGTGCGCCAGGCAGTGCGGCGATGTGAGCAGCCAGGCGGCCGGCTTCGGTGCGGGCGTCGTGGCGCGCCAGTGCGCGCAGGCGGCCTTGCCGACCCATCTCGCCCAGAGCTTCAGGCGTGGCGGCCAGGCAGGCCTTGAGCGCATCCACCAGCGCATCCACATCACCGGCGGGCACCAGCCAGCCCGTCTCGCCGTGCTTCAC
>Ga0209066_10007010_pt1 | contig 11305 bp, 7 predicted proteins | sample All_14_2_FD_187198 | JGI IMG/M metagenome (GOLD analysis project Ga0209066, IMG submission 187198) | Freshwater microbial communities in response to fracking from Pennsylvania, USA - Allegheny Zone_MetaG_DW_15 (SPAdes) (version 2) ...
ACATCATCGCGACGCCGGCGGTACGGCCGGCTTCGACGTCGTGAACTTCAGGGATCTGGAGGCCAGTCCGCATCGGGAGTTGGGCTTTCAACTGCTGACACGACCGGACACTCCAGACCGGGTCGCCGTCGAGGTGCGCGCGCAGCGGTGGACGCCGGATCCTCCGACAAACGCGGTCTACTGCGACGCGGCCCGCCATCTGGTGTCGCCATTGCTGACGATGTTGAACCGAAGTCACTCCACGCGATATCGACTTCGGATCGAGCGATCTGCTTCGGACCGGTTCAAACTCTCCCCGCGCAACAAGGTCCTAGTGGACCGGTTCGCCCTGCTCGCCAACACGTCCTCGCTGCACCCGCTCGATTGGAAACGGTTCTACGAACTGGTCCGTGAAAGCCGCCAGGAGATTCCCGAAGCCGAGCTTCGGGCCCTGCTGGGCGCGCGGGGTTTCTCCACGGCCCGGTCCGTCGAACTGGCCGAGCTCTACGGCCACCTCTGGGCGTTCAAGCGCCTTCGATAGACCTAGCGGCCTCGTCTGGCGTCGGGGGCTCGTGCCCGGCCGCCTCAGCCAGAAGCTGGAGATAGTCCGGCGCCAGTCGGACACCGTCGGCTTCGAGCAGGAAGCGACTGATGTGATGGACGTGATTCGTGAGATCGTCGTTGGACATCACGCCGTTGAAATACGTGCCGTAGGTTGCGAGCAGGACGTCCACGACGTCGTTGCGAGCCTTCTCGGGTTTTCGAGCGCCGATCCCGCGTTGGATAAAGGACAGCATATAGACGCCGTTGCAGAAGGCGTTTCGCAGGATGAAGTGGTTGGGCCAATTTTTGGGGCTGGGGTAGGTCAGCGGGCTCGGCGCACTCCGGAATATTGAATGAGCGACTGCGCCGACGGCGGTGTCGAACTTGTCGTGCATTTCGGGGGTCAGCGTACCACCACGACGCATATGGGCGACGTCCGACGCCGTGAAGAAGGCCTCGAACTCGGCCAGGTCAGCGGGAAAGTCGGAAGCGCCCTTGAGCACGACCGACATCTGCGTTTGCGCCCATTCGGCGCGTTCCCGAAGCTGGCGCAGGAGACTCGCCTCACCTTCGAGGGCGCGATCAAGAAGCTCGCAGAATTCGCCGAAAGCCTCGGTCTGATCGGCATCGACCATGGCCTGAGGAAGAGGTTCAGCGTCGGGATTCAGGCGTGAGATTTCTCCGGTGCCTTTCAGGATCACGACCTGATCGGCAAACGGCCTGATCACAGAGAAGCCGTCGCGGAGGGCCCGAAGGTTGTCCGGCTTGAACCGCTCCATGGCAACATAGTCGGGAAGGATGGCGCGGTTCTCGCTCGACGCGGAGAGGAATGCGCGCAGCTCATCACTGGCCAAGGCATTGGTGTCGATGACGACTCGCAGCGGCCCGGACTTTTCACTGATCGCTTCGAACATGCCCATCGTGCCCGTCAAGACGTTTGTATCAGACCCACGATGAGCCTCCTGCGGTCTGACCGCGCGCCTCCCGCTGGAGGCTGAGCCGATTTTTCAGGCACGAAGCGCCGTCAGCGAGGACGCCCTTTGCCATCCCGCTATGGGTTCGCACAACCTGATCGCCCCCGTGTTGTTACGGTGCAACGCAAAAAAAATGCCGCGCGCCCCCAAAGGGCGCGCGGCAAGTTTTCAGGTTTAGAGCCGAACCCTATTCAGCGGCGAACGGATAGGCGTCGGGGTCCGTCGCCTCCCCCTCGCTTGTGGCGGGCGCAGCCTCTCCTTCCACTTCCTGCGCCGCCGGTTCGGTTCGCAGGACAGCGGGCAACCAGCCCTTGCCCTCGACCAGACGCTCGGCGGCCTCGGCCATATCGCCCTTCTTGAACCCGGCGATCCGACCGGCCTCCTCGGCGCTGGTCGCTTCGATCACGTCCTCCAGCACCCGCGCCTTGGCGACCCGGCAAAAATAGCTGGACGCGGTGGCGCTCCACGTCCCGGCCATGTCGAGACCGACCTCGGTCGCCAGCCGCTCGGCCTGCGCCAAGGCGCCCGGCCTGCGGTCATGCGGATCGCGCACGGCGTAGAGGCCGACCCCAACGCAGCAGGCCATCAGGTCCAGAAGGTCGGCCCGGCGCATCGGCGCCAGAACCTCCCAAAGGGCATCCACCCGCTCGGGGAGACGCGCGCCCCACGCTTCACACCGGTCGCGGACCCGGCGCCCTGCCGGGCCGTCCTCCACCCCCGGCGCCAGCCTATCCAGACCGTTGACGGTCAGCCGAAGCTGCAGGGGCGTCCACACGCCGTAGCCGGGATAGAAGACCTGCAATGCCAGGGCGTGAACCACCGTGGCGAGAGCGGCGGCGGGGTCGGCCTGGACTGCATCGCGGAGGCCCATGGTTTTGTGAGCGGTCAGGTCGATCAGAAGACGATCCGAAAGGCCCGGCCCTTCGTCGGGCTCGCCGTCACGACGCCGGTCGTCTTCGTCGCCGGGCCGGACCCCAGCCCCCTCCTCCTCGCTCTCGACCTCAGGCGCGTCCGGATCGGGCGCCCGATCCGAGACGACATCCTCGCGCCGGACCAAACCGCGCTCGAACCGAGCGAGACCGTCGTGGCCCAGAAGGACCATGACCCCGGCCCGCGCCTTGACCTCGACCGGATAGTCATAGTCCGGACCAAAGGCCTGCAACGCCTTGTCGATCTCCTCCAGCCGCGCGTCCACCTCGGGCGGCAGGGTCTCGGCGCTGTCCGTCTCCGAAACCAGCCGGTCATACTCTTCCGACAGGGCTGTGATGGCGGCGGCGTCCACTTCCGAACGTTCGACCGCGACGGGATAGACCCGCCCGAGCGCGGAGACCTCGGCATACTCCCCAGCGGCCTCGGCCCATTTCCAGCCCTCCCGTTCGCGCGCCTCGAGCGCCAAACCGGCCAGCTTTTCGGACACCAGCCGGTCCAGAAGTCCCACGTCCTCGAACCATCCTCCGTCATCCTCGGTGAAGAGGTCGCGCAGGATGGCGCCGCCCGCCGCCTGATAGGCCTCGTTGCCGACGAAGGCCGCGCGCCGGTCATCTGCGCGGACCTTGGACTCGGTCATGGCGCGCCGGATGGCGTAGGCCGGAGTGTGGGGACCGATCTGGTCCAGCACCTGACGCTGCCGCTCCTGATCCTCGCTGATACAGAAGGCGGTCAGTTGGTCCAGAGCCAGACGTTCCTCCCGATAGGCCGTCATCAGCTCCGGCGCCGCCGCCGCGAGCCGAAGGCGTTGGCGCACCACATGGGCCGACACCCCGAACCGGGCGCCGATTTCCTCGGCGCCGTAGCCCTTCTCTTCGGACAGCCGCCGGAAGGCCTCGAACTGGTCGGCGGGGTGCATGGCCTCGCGGGTGATGTTCTCGTCGAGGCTGATTTCGTGGGCGTCGTTGTCGGCGTCCGCGATCACCTTGACCGGATGGGTCCGCTTGATCGCCTTGCGCTTGGACAGAAGCCGCAACGCCAGCCGCCGCCCCTCCCCGATGGTCACAAGATAGTTTCCGGTCGGCGCGCCTTCTTCGTTCGTCTCGACCTCCACCACCGGCGGCTGCAACACCCCCTTGGCCTTGATCGAGGCGGCCAGCGCCTCGATGGCCGCCGCCGAATGCGGGGTCTTCCTCGCGTTTCTCGGCGAGGCCTTGAGTTGATTGAGGGGCACGAAAACCTCCGCGCCATGCTGCGGCGCGCTCGCTTCGATGGCGGTGGTTTCGATAGGTTGGGCGGTCATGTCTGCCTCCTTTGGGCAAGGGTTGCAGGCACGCGAACTGCGCGCCTGAAACCCTGCCCGTCGGCGAGACCGGGGTAGCAAGGGCCAGGGCGGACCGACCGGAGGGGGATCGCCCGACCTGCACAAGCCTGGCGGCCGTTGCTGTCGTGGAGACCCTGTTGGCGCGGAAGGTTGGGGAGACCGGTCGGTCCGGCGGCGAAGCCGCGTACCCTGACCCGCGCGAGGGCGGAGCCCTTCCATGTCCTTTTTCAAGTGTCTGGACGTGCAAAACCCTTCCGCGCCGCAGGCGCGGAGATGAGCAGGATGAGAGGTTCGTCAGGTTGGGGGCGGAGCGGCGTTGGCGACGGTCGATCAGTCTTCCATTCGCGTGTTGGTTACCGCATGAACGCTTTTCGTCGCGGGCTGGCCTCTGACTTAGGTCGGGCGTCGGCACATGGCCTGCCCACTGGGCTCTCGAGGATGTCCCTGACCTTCCGCTCCACCCCCCGGCCTGACGGGCCAGGGCTCGGCGCTCAAGGCGCCGCTGGCCGCACCTCCTGACCGATCGCCCAGATGAAGCCCGACAGCTCCCGAGCGATAGCGGCGATGACGACAGTCGGCCGCTTGCCGCCGGCGCTGAGACGGCGATATCTATCGCACAGGCGCACCTGGGCCTTCCACGCCACGTCCCGCACCACCTTCGGCTGGCGAGAGACGACGTCGGTCTTGCCGGTCGAGACCCGCGGCGGGTAGCGATAGCTCCAGGCCGCTTCCACCAGCATCCGCCGCGCTTCGCGGTTGCCGGTCTTGGTGATGCCTCCGCGCCGGATCCGGTCGCCGCTGGAATGCTCCGAGGGGACCAGACCCAGATAGGCCATCAGCCGTCGTGGATTCTCAAACCTGCCGAGATCGCCGACGGCCGCGACGAAGCTGACGGCCGAGATGGTGTCGAGGCCGCGCAACGCCCGAAGCGCCTCGACCAGAGGCGACAACGACCAGCCCGCCAGCATGGCGGAGATCCTCGCTTCGAGCTGTTTCCGGCGGTCCTGCGCCGCCCAGACGGCCTCCACGTAATCTTGGAAGACGATGCGGTGCGCATCCTGCTCGAACGCCTGACCCGCCAGCCAGCGGCGGTGCCTCAAGGTCCATGGCTTGCCGACCGGGTAGGTCCGGCCGTGCCGCAGCAGAAACGCCAGCAGTTGCTGTCGCGCCCGCATCAGGGCCATCATCGCGTCTCCCCGGGCCCGGACCAGATCGCGCATGGCCTCATGCACTTCGTCGGGGACCCAGACCGCCGTCAGACCACCCGCGCGGTGTTGAAGCGCGAGCATCTGTGAATCCCGTCGGTCGGTCTTGATGCGATCGCCTGGCTTGCGAGCGATCAGCGTCGGCGCCGCGACCAGGCAGCCATGATCCATCTCCGTCAGCTGGCGGTAGATCCCGTAGCCACAGCCGCCGGCCTCGTAACAGAACTCCAACCGACTACCGGACCGCGACAGCCGACCCGCCAGCTTGCGAACCTGTTCCGGCGTGTTGGCGACCTCGCCGCAGAACCTGACGGCGCCGTCGCGTCCGTCCTCTGCAGTGGTGACGCTGATGCTCAGCTTGTGAACATCGAGCCCCACAAAGAGCGTGTCCATTCCTTCCTCCTAGGCGCTGCTGAAGGCTGCAGCATCCGGCGCCAGGCCGAACGAGGGCAAGGACATACGGACTTAGCTCTTGGCTATTCGCAGCCTTGGCGGCGGCGCCTCAGGCACCGCGCTCCGCCGAAGGGATCAGCATGTCATCGACCATTCTGTGCAGGAGCGAGACGTGGCTCTCCTCGCGCGGCCGGGGCGCTGGGTCCGACGTCATGACCGCCGTCAGAGCGAGGTCGGGCACAAAAAAATCCGTCAGCAGCGCGGCCGCTTCGTGAGATTAACTCAGCGGACCGCTGGGCGTTGCTCACTCCGGGACATGACCAGCGCCACCGCGACGACGAGGCTCGACGCCACGATGCCTGCGCTGACACCGAAGACCAACGCCGACGAGACCCTCGGCATCATCACCCAGGCCTGGTCTCCGATCGGCGGCGTGAACCGCTATTGGGACAGCGGCGAGGACCCGCTGTCACACCCGTTGATCGTGGGTCTCGCTGAAAAATACGCAAAGACCCCGGCTCAGGTCATCCTGCGCTGGCATCTGGATCGCGGCGTGTCGGTCATTCCCAAGTCCGTCAATCCGAAGCGGATCGCCGAGAACATCGATGTCTTCGACTTCACCCTCGCCAGCAAGGATGTGCGCGCTATCGACGGCCTAGATCAGAACAAGCGCGGCGGCCCCGATCCGGATGCAGAGCGCCCAGGTCGGCCCGCTAAGCCAGCCTGATTGATCCTCCGCACTGGAAGGGTGAGGCGGATACATTCCTCGGCTCTTTTAGTCTCCTGCAGAAATCGACCAGAAGGTCAGACGTCTGGTCGCGAAGGCCAATCAAGAGGGAGCAGTCCCCTTCCCGACGCGCGTGTCCATCGTTCGCGCGTTGCGTCCACATATCGAGGATCGTCCGCAAAATAGGCGTGCTCGATCAGGATGACCTGTAGCCCTTCCCGCCGTTCGACCTCGGCGAAGAGGAAGTTCATGTGCTGGCGCATAGCCTTGATGTCTTCGTCCTCATCATCGCCGTCAGCAGAAATTGAGAGTTCGTCGCGCTTCTGGCCCTCCGTCGATGGGAAGTATGGCCGGCTGATCTGATCGAAGATCAAGACTCCAGGCACGGGCGCCCGCACCTTTTCCAAATAGCGCTGCAGCGCGAAGTTCAGAGCGATGTGGATGGCCAAATAGTTTTGGTCTGAGCCCACATCCGACATCTTCAGCACCACCGCGCTGTCAGCCTCTATGACCGCGATATCCGGTTCGGTGGCCGAGAAATCCAACTCGGAACCAACGCAGGGTTCAATGGTCGGCAACGCCGAAAAGACCTCGGTCGCATACTCGGAGATTTTGCGCTCGGCGAGACGAAGCCTCACCATTCTGGCCTCGGGATTGACGAGGCCCTCCAGCTCGCGGATTTGGTCCCGGAGCACAGTCAAATCAGCTGGCTGAGGTCGGTTCTCATCGCTCATCGTGTCGAGGAAATAGGAGACCCTGCCCATCAAGTGGGCCCGGACCTCCGCGAGATCAGCGAGCTTTCGGCTTTCGTCGGACTGCCGCATCCAGGAAGCGATCCTGTCGTCGACGCTTCGGAGCTCACGCTTCAAGCCGTCGATCTGGCGGCCCAAGTTTCCGTCATAATCGATCAGACGAGGCTTGATCCGTTCCACGGCCGCACTCTCACCTCGGACTTTGGCCAGGGTCGTCCGTAGCGCGTCCGCCGCCCTTGCGCCCACATCCGACCGCTGGGCACACAGGGGACAGTGGTCGGAAACTTCCGCCAGCCCCAGATGCGCTCCAAGGTCGAGCTTCTCGCGTTGCCGCTGCACAGTGGTTTCAAATCCGGACACATCCTGGATGGCCAGACGAGCGGCGTCCGCCTGACGTCTCGCGTCAGAGAGTCGGCCGAGCACGTCGCGCCGTTGCCGATGGAGGGCAGACAGTTCACTCTCACTCGGAAGGGTTCGCGCTTCACCGGACGATGACGCGATTTGTCCAAGGAGGCTGATCAGGTCGGCGTCCACCGTTTCGATAGGAGGGGTATTGGCGACACCCAGGCGTTCCGCCTCTGCCAGAAGGCTGAAAGCCCGGCTCCGCATCGCACTCTCGGCAGTGGCGCGTAGCCTGTTCCGGTTTTCGTTTCGCTCAAGGTCGCGTTGCAAAGACCGAAGCCGACGTTCGTTCAGGGCGTTGGCTTCGTCCGTGGCTCGTAGGAAATAGGGGATCGTTGCGATGATGTCGGGCGCCTTGTCCGACTGCTCAAGCCCGTGAAGGAGCACCTGCTCGCTGTAGATGACCTCCTTGGTGACAAACATGTACGGGGTGACATGGCGGACGGTCGCTCGGCCGCGCATTCGCCCCCAATCATCGGGCTCTCCGGGAAGGTCGCCGATACCGAACGCCCGTTCGAGGAACGCCTTTCCAGCGCCAAGCGGAACCGGACCTTCGAACTCCTCTGGCGACGATGGCACGGCAAGATTGCGGCCCGCGGTCGCGAACATTTTGTGGCTGCTGTCCTGCCCGACAGGCGGGATGATGCGGCCGACGATCATTTCGTCATCGCCGGCGACCCATTTGACGCCTACCGCGATGCTGTGACGGCGGATGTGTGCCGGGAGTTCGCATTCGCTTGAACCAAGGCAGTAATCCACTGCCTTGATCAGTGCGGATTTCCCCGTTCCGGATGCGCCGGTGATGATGTTCAAGCCCGGTCCAAACGGCACCAGACGCTGCCGACCGTCCAATCCAAGGAAGAATATCGACGCGATGTTCCAGCGGTTCAAAGACTGATCCCCACAATATCGAAGATTGTTTTGGTGGAGCCGGCCATCCCCATCCAATATCCGAGTCGGTCCGCACGTTTGACCGGGCCGGCGAGCGCTGGCGATAGCCCCTTCGCCAGGTCGGTCTTGAGAGGTAGCGACCCCACGAGCAGACGCCCCTCAGTGTCCAGTCGGACGGCATTGGTGAAGCAGCCAAGACGCACGGCCTCGCTCACGATGCGAAGCGACCCGTTAAGGCGATCGCCGAGCTCCAACTGGATCTGGGGACTGCGTTCGACCCACTCGCGCAACCCAGTCTTCTTGTTGGTGCCGTCAAACGTGCTGAGAAGGTCGCCGGACAGGCAGATCGGCAGGGCCAGATAGGCGATCGGGAGATCTACGCCCTGCGCGCCAGCTTCGCTGAAGCCCCTGATGAAACTGCTGAGCACCCATGCGCCCCAGGCGGGGTTGGTCTCAGCGTATATGTCATGAGCAATCATGCCTCATCATCCTTGAGGCGCTCGACGTAGTCAGGATGCCAGCCCACTTCCCTGTTTATGGCGAGAACCTGAAAGCTACCCCTGACGTAGAATGGCGCCTGCCAGCCTGGAGATATCGGCTCAATCGCCTTGGGGGCGTCCCCATGCGTCCAGCGCAGCAATCCTAGACCGCTGGCGCGCTTTTCGTCCTCGCCCACGCTGACGCAGTCGTCGACGATCCGCCCGTGCCGATCAGACCATTCCTCGCGCATGATCGCGTCGTGCCGCTCAATTTTGGACGCCATTGCGGGTCGATCAACGATCCATTTCGCTCGCTGTTGGCGTGCCCGCCATTCCTCGCGGATAGCCCAGGCAATATCGGAATTGCCGCCTCCAACCAGAGCGATCTGACGCGTCAGAAGTCCCTCCGGCTGATAGTCGGCCGGTGGAACCATGAGCTCGAAGTCTGGCATCAGAACCTCGTGCTCAATGTCCGAGATCCTCTCGGCAATCTCCTGAAGCAATTCGTCTCGCCCGATGAAACGTTGGCGGCGACCGCAGAGGGCATACACGACCTGGCGGTCCCACCACTCAATTAGAGACCTCGCGATCTGTGGACGGTCACGCTCCCGAATCTGATGGAGCTTCGAAGCAATCTCAGCCTCCATCTGGTCGATCGTCGCGGCGCCTGTGACGACATGGATGCGACGGAGAAGGTTCAGTCGAACGGATGCCGACAGCTTGAGAAACGCGTCGCAGCCGTCCGCCCGATCGGCGTGTGGAATCTTCTTTCCCTCTGCCTTCGCAGCCTCACGCTCTTGCGCGACCCGCTCCGCCTCCTTCACGAGCGCGGCGACCAAGGCCTCACGCTTTGAGCCAGGCGTCCGAAGTGCCGTTAGCTCGCTGTCCGCACCGAGTTCGCCGACCGTCACGAGATGGAAACTGGTCTCGGCAAGCGCGAGACTAGGTAGCAAGTCGATCCAGACTTTAAGCGTTCTCCAGAGGGCGCGAGAGGCCAATGTGACGGCGGGCGGGTTTTCCCCCATGGAGTGCTTGAGCTGATACAGGAGGGTCTCGCTGTTGACCTTCAGCTCGACATCATCAGCACGCTCGACAGCGACGATCGCCGAGTCGTCAGCCTGGCCAACAAGCGTGCTCAGACCGACAAATGACTGAAAGTAGAAGCCCAAAGCCGAAGCTTCAGCGGAATGCGGGGTGGCGGCGCCCATAGTCAAATGATCCGAGTCCAGTACCCCGTTGTAGCAGCTTGACCTTAAGACGCCACAACCCTGAGGCCCATTCGGCCACGCGTCCGCCTGGTAGGCCCCGAGCGAGATCACACCAGCCTGCTCCGACTAATTGCCGCCAGAACCGCGCGCCCGTGGCGTGTTAGGGATAGAGGGGTCTGATCTTGTCTACCTGTACTAGAACGTTGGAGGTGGTACGGATTCGCTCAATGGTGGCGCTGTCCGCCGATTCTTCCACCCTGCTCGCTACCAGACCGGTCGGGCCGTGATCTCGCCATTTCATGAAACTCATTCGTCGCATCGAAATCAGCTACCTCCGCTCCCTCTACACAGCGAGCCTTGATCGACCCGGCGACATGAACGTCGTGTTTGGTCGCAACGACAGCGGCAAGTCGAACCTTCTGAGGGCTCTGAACCTCTTCTTCAACGAGGAGACCGAGCCGGGTCGCGGCGAGATCGACTTTGACCTGGACTTCAGTGACATCCGCCGCGACGCCGCCAAGGCAGCGAAGGGTCGGCAGTTCATCGCCATTCGCGTCGACTTCAATGTGCCTTCGAACTACCGGGCATCTCTAGGCGAGACTGTTTCGATCAAGCGACAGTGGAACATCGATGGCGACATGACGGAGACGTTGCCTCGCGGCCTGTCGAAGGCGTCGCGGATACAGCTCACCCGATTCCTCAATCAGATCGACTTCACCTACATTCCGGCCATCAAGGACCTGAACGTCTTCGGCGATCTGATCGAGCGGATGTACGCGGCGACCGCCGAAAGCAGCGGGTTCGAGACGGCGACCGACACATTCGTAGATGCGATCAGAAGCCAGACGAGCGGACTGTCGGACGGTCTTAGCAAGTTGTTTGGTTCAACGACTCGGCTGGCCGCACCGACGGATATGGGACTGCTGTTCCGCTCCCTGGACTTTGCTCATGGCGAAGACGGGCACTCGCTCTTGCGTCAAAAGGGCGACGGGGTGAAAGCCCGCCATTTGCCGGAGCTGCTGCGCTACATCAACGACAATGAATCTGGGAAGAAGTTCTTCATCTGGGGCTTCGAGGAGCCCGAGAACTCGTTGGATCTCGGCGCTGCTGACGCGGAGGCGGAACGCTTTGCGGTGATCGCGGCCCGCTCTGACACACAGGTGTTCATCACGAGTCACTCCCCCGCCTTCTATCTGTCGAACTCCGAACAGACGAAGACGGACATTCGTCGCGTCTTTGTTTCGAAGCAGCGCGCCAATGGCGAAGGCGCTGATCCCGTAACGCCGAAGAACGCCATCAGCGTGATTGATAATCTGGAGGACGCTGAGGCGCGAATGAAGGAGGCCAGCCTCCTCCAGCTCCCGTACCTGATCCGACATTGGGGAGAACTGAAGAAGGAACGCGACGAGCTTGAGCGCGAAAGCACTTCACTGCGTGCCAAGCTCGAAGCTCTGACGGTGCCGACTGTCTTCGTGGAGGGGCGCCACGACAAGGCTTTGCT
>Ga0209066_10007011_pt1 | contig 11304 bp, 9 predicted proteins | sample All_14_2_FD_187198 | JGI IMG/M metagenome (GOLD analysis project Ga0209066, IMG submission 187198) | Freshwater microbial communities in response to fracking from Pennsylvania, USA - Allegheny Zone_MetaG_DW_15 (SPAdes) (version 2) ...
GGCCAGGTAGGCCGTCGACACCACCGGCTCGACCGGCAGGAACAACAACGCCACGGCCACGAACACCAGGCTGAACGGCAGGCCGAACAGGAAGCGCACCAGCGTCGCCCCCCACGGCCCGGCCCCGGTCATCAGGCTGCGCTGGGCGGCGTTGCGCGCCACCTGGAAGGCCGCGGCGAGGACGGTGGCGGGGATCCAGATCATGCGGGCTGATGTCGCGGACTCGGGACAGACACCTCGCGGTGTCTGTCCCTGAGTCTAGAACCCGCTCGCGATGGCCGTTTCGGGCCGGCCCTTCTCCTTGCGGGAGAAGAGGTTGTTGAGCGCGTTGACGTAGGCCTTGGCGCTGGCGGTCAGGGTGTCGGTGTCGGCGGCGGCGCCGGTGGCGATGCGGCCGTCCTCTTCCAGCCGCACGGAGACCTGGGCCTGGGCGTCGGTGCCTTCGGTGACCGCGTGCACCTGGAACAGGCGCAGCGCCGCCTGGTGCGGCACGATCTCGTGGATGGCGTTGAACACCGCGTCGACCGGGCCGTCGCCGCTGGCTTCGGCGCGCTTCTCGACGCCGTCGACGTCCAGCGTCAGCTCCGCCGACTGGCCTTCGGTCCCGGCGATGACGCGCAGGTGGACGACGCGGATCCGCTCGGAGCCGCGGGCCAGGGCGTCGTCGACCAGGGCGATGATGTCATCGTCGAAGACGTGCTTCTTCTTGTCGGCCAGCTCCTTGAACCGGATGAAGGCCTCGTTCAGCGCGTTCTGCCCCAGCTCGTAGCCCAGGGCCTTCAGCTTCTCGCGGAAAGCGTGGCGGCCGGAGTGCTTGCCCATGACCAGGTTGGTCGCGCCCTGCCCCACGTCCTCGGGCCGCATGATCTCGTAGGTCTCGGCGTTCTTGAGCATCCCGTCCTGGTGGATGCCGCTCTCATGGGCGAAGGCGTTCTTGCCGACGATCGCCTTGTTGAACTGCACGGGAAAGCCGGTGATGGCAGAGACGTAGCGGCTGGCGCGGGTGATGTGCATCGGCTCGACGCCGGTGCCGAAGCCCAGATCCTCGCCGCGGACCTTCAGGGCCATGACGATCTCTTCCAGCGCCGCGTTGCCCGCCCGCTCGCCGATGCCGTTGACCGCGCACTCGACCTGGCGCGCCCCGCCCTGCACGGCGGCCAGGGAGTTGGCGACCGCCAGACCCAGGTCGTTGTGGCAGTGGGCCGAGAACACGACATTGTCGGCGCCGGGCACCTTGGCGATCACGTCGCGGAACAGGTTGGCGTATTCTTCCGGGTAGCTGTAGCCGACGGTGTCGGGCAGGTTGATCGTCGTCGCCCCGGCGCGGATCGCCGCCTCGACGCAGCGGTACAGGAATTCCCGCTCGGTGCGGGTGGCGTCCTCGGCCGACCATTCGACGTCGTCGGTGTGGTTGCGGGCCCTGCTGACCGAGGCGACCACCGCCTCCAGCACCGCGTCCGGCTCCATCTGCAGCTTCCACTTCATGTGGACGGGGCTGGTGGAGATGAAGGTGTGGATGCGGCCGCGCTTGGCCGGCTTGATGGCCTCGGCGCAGCGGTCGATGTCGGCGGCGGCGGCGCGGGCCAGGCCGCAGATAGTGCTTTCGGTGACGATCTGAGAGATCGCCTTGACGGCCTCGAAGTCGCCGTTGGAGGCGATCGGGAAGCCGGCCTCGATGACGTCGACCCCCATCTCCTCGAGGATCTTGGCCAGTTCCAGCTTCTCGTCGTGGCTCATGGAGGCGCCGGGCGATTGCTCGCCGTCACGCATGGTGGTGTCGAATACGATGACGCGGCCAGCGTCGGATACGGAGGTCATTGGAATGTTGCTTTCGTCGCGGTCCAGGGGATCAGGTGGTTAGAACAAGGCCCCTGAGCACCCGGTCGCGACAGCGCGCGACTAAGCGGTCGCCCAGGGGCTGCTAAGCCCCGGGGTAAGAAGAAGACGCAGGCTGGTTTGCACGCGTTGCATGCGACGTGGATACAGAATCCGGTGGAATCGCGCAAGGGTCTTGCGCCGGAGCGTGCCCATTGGACACTCCGCGCAAGTTTATGTCCGGGAACAGCCTACTTCGGCCGCGTCACGATCGGGAAGTCGGGCGACGGACGGTCGAACCAGCCCGTCAGCCGCTGCAGCGCCAGCGGGTTGCCCTCGACCTTCGCCTCGCCGCTCATCACCTTCGCCGCCAGGGGCGCGCCGGTCAGCAGCGACTGCATCAGCAGCGGCCTGGGCAGCGTCAGGGTCGCGTCCGCCTTCTCGCCTTCGGCAGCCGCTTCAGCGGTCAGGACGCCGTTGCGGACCTGGACCAGGAAACGCTCCTTGCGCTCGGGGAAGGCGAAGATGACCCGCAGCTTCGCATTGCCCGCCTTCTCCGGATCCAGGCGCACGGCCAGCAGGTCGAAGATCATTGGACTGGGCAGGTTGGTGATGATGTCGGGCGAGCCCGACACCGGGGAAGGCGTGGGACCGCCGGCGCGCAGTTCCACGGCGCCGGACAGGTACATGTTGCGCCACAGGGAGCTCTCGGCCTGCCAGGCCAGCTGTTCGTAGGTGCGGGCCAGGGCCTGGCTGGCCTCGGCGTCCTTCGGGTTGTCGAGCACCACGTTGTTCAGCAGCGTCGCGGCCCAGCTGTATTCGCCGGCGTCATGCGCCGCCTGCGCCAGCGCCTTCACCTTTGCCGCCCCGCCCATGGCGACGACATAGCGGCCGGCCTGGTCGGCGGGGTCGAGCACGGCCAGGTTCACGGGGTTGGCGTCGTACCAGCCCATGTAGCGCTGATAGACCGCCCGGCTGTTGAAGCTCATCGAGCCGTAGTAGCCGCGGTTGAACCACTGCCGCGCCAGGGCCGGCGGGAGGGCGATGCGGTTGGCGATCTCCGCGCCGGTATAGCCCTGGTTCATCAGCCGCACCGTCTGGTCGTGCAGGTATTTGTAGGCGTCGCGGTGGTCGGCCAGGTAGGCTCGCACGACCTCGCCGCCGAAGCGCGGCCAGCCGTGGCTGGTGAACATGACGTCCGTCCGTGCGCCGTAGAGGCGCAGGGACTCGCCCAGGTAGCCGGCCCAGGTGCGGGCGTCCCGAACCAGCGCCCCGCGCGGCGTCAGCACGTTGTGCATGGTCGCGTTGGCGTTTTCGGCCATGCACAGGACCCGCCAGTCGGGGAAGTAGAGGTTCATCTCCGCCGGCGCTTCCGTGCCCGGCGTCATCTGGAACTCGATCCGCACGCCGTCGATGACCAGGGTCTCGCCGGTGCGCTCGATGCTCTTCGTCGGCGGGATCAGGGTCATCGTGCCCTTGGAGATCGCCTGGCCTATGCCCGAGCTGATCTGGCCCTCGGGCCCGGGAACGAGGTTGTAGCCGAACTGGTAGGTGGCCCGTCGGCTCATGGCCGCGCCCGCGATGACGTTCTCGCTGACCGCCTCCTCGAGGAAGCCGTGCGGCGCGATGATCTGGACCTTGCCGGCGTCGACGTCGGCTTGGCTGACCATGCCCTTCACGCCGCCGAAGTGGTCGGTGTGGCTGTGGGTGTAGATGACGGCCACGACCGGGCGCGCGCCCAGCTTCTCGTTGACCAGCGCCAGGGCGGCGGCGGCGGTCTCGGCCGTGGTCAGCGGATCGATGACGATCCAGCCGGTCTCGCCCTTGATGAAGGTGGCGTTGGAGATGTCGAAGCCGCGCACCTGCCAGATTGTGTCGGACACCTGAAACAGGCCGTTCTTGCGCAGCAGTTCGGCCTGCCGCCAGAGGCTCGGGTTGACCGTGCCGGGCGCCTCGCCGGTGATGAAGTCCCAGGCGGTCAGGTCCCAGGCGACGCCGCCGTCGGCGCGGCGAATGACCGGATCGGCCCGCGTGCCGACAAAGCCGCGGGTGGCGAAGTCATAGTCCTGGCGGTCGGCGAAGGGCAGCGTGTCCTTCAGCGCCTTCTGGGCCTTGAGCGTTGCAGGCGACGGCGCCTCGGCGGCGGCGGCAGGCCCGGCCAGCATCATAGCGGCCAGCATCACGGCGAACGGTCGGCGCATGGTTTCCCCCGGATCTTGATCTCGTTGCGTCCGATGTTACCGGCGCGACGCAGCCAAACTGTCACCCGGGGTACAGTTGCTCGTCAGGAACGCGCCTCGGCGTCCTCGCGCTCGGCGGCGTCCTCGCGATTGCGCAGCCACTTGCGGGCCACCCAGGCGCCGCCGACCCAGATAACGGCGGCCAGGATGAGCAGGACCACATGCGGCGTGCTATCCCCGCCGCCCTCACCGATGGTTTGAAACAGCTGGAACATCGAGCTCCCGGCGAAAGCCGTGAGGGCGATCTTCGGAATGATGCCGATGCCGGTGCCGGCCAGGAAGTGGCGGAACTTCATCGGCGCCACGCCGGCCGCCATGTTGACGACGATGAAGGGCGCGGCCGGCACCAGGCGCACGATCAGGCTGGCCATGAAGCCGTTGCGGCCGATCAGCTTCATGAACCGCGCGACGCCCTGGCTGGCCACGTCCTTGATCAGCCGCCCCCCGAACAGCCGGCCCAGCCAGAAGCCGATCGAGGACGACACCATGGTGCCGATCCAGCTGTAGGCCAGCCCGGTCCACGGCCCGAAGGCGACCACGGCGGCGGCGATCAGCACGAACTGCGGCACGCCGATGAAGGCCAGGATGGCGAAGGCGCTGACCGCGACCGGCAGCGCCCAGATTCCGTGGGCGGCGCCGAGCCAGCCCTCGACCGCCGCCTCGCCGTTCACGCCCAGCAGAGGCGCGGCGAACAGGAAGACCACCCCCACCCCGCCGAACAGCAGGAACGAGACCGCCACCGTGCGCCAGGCCCGGGCGTCCATGTTGGTGATGAATTCGATGACGCGCTTCATGGTCGCCAAGGCCTCGCGCATCGGCGCCCGACGGTCAAGCGATGCGGCGGCGTTCCCGACAGATCACCTTCACGCCCCTCGCCTTCATCCTCGCGCTTGTCGCGAGGACCCATGCATGGTGAGCGTCAGAAGGAGGTTCGGCCATGACGGTGCACTGATCTCGAATGCCCGTGTTCGTGGGTCCTCGCGACAAGCGCGAGGATGACGGGTGTTAGTGGGAGCGCACCGCCCCATAACCTCAGCGACAGACCTCCCGACCCCTTCGACGCGTCCGCTTCGTTGCGCTGCAACAGAGTCGCGCGTAAGACCCCCGGCAATCCGAACAAGACAGACAGTCCGGGGAGCCCCATGTCGCTAGAGTCCGACGCCCTGCGTCGCATCGCACCGTCCGCAACCATCGCCATCAGCGCCAAGGCGCGGGCGCTGAAAGCGGAAGGCAAGAACGTGATCGCCCTCAGCGCAGGCGAGCCGGACTTTGACACCCCCGACAACATCAAGGACGCGGCCATCGCCGCCATCCGGGCCGGCAAGACGAAATATACGGACCCGGATGGAATGCCGGAGCTGAAGGTCGCCATCTGCGCCAAGTTCAAGCGTGAGAACGGCCTGGACTACAAGCCGAGCCAGATTCACATCGCGCCGGGCGGCAAGCCGGTGATCTACAACGCCCTGGTCGCGACGGTGAACCCGGGCGACGAGGTGGTGATCCCCGCGCCCTACTGGGTGTCCTATCCCGACATGGTCCTGCTGGCCGGCGGCACGCCCGTGCCCGTGGCGACCACGGCCGAGAACGGCTTCAAGCTGGCCGCCGCCGACCTCGAAGCGGCGATCACGCCGAAGACCAAGTGGCTGATCCTCAACAGCCCGTCCAACCCGTCCGGCGCGGCCTACACGCGCGAAGAACTGCAGGCGATCGCCGACGTGCTGCTCAAGCACCCGCACGTCTGGGTGCTGACCGACGACATGTACGAGCACCTGGTGTTCGACGACTTCGAGTTCGTGACCATCGCCCAGGTCGAGCCGAAGCTCTACGACCGCACCCTGACCATGAACGGGGTCTCCAAGGCCTACGCCATGACCGGCTGGCGCATCGGCTACGCCGGCGGGCCGGAACCGCTGATCAAGGCCATGGCCAAGATGATCAGCCAGACGACCTCCAACCCCTCGTCCATCTCGCAATGGGCGGCGGTCGAGGCGCTGAACGGCACGCAGGACTTCATCAAGCCCAACGCGAAGCTGTTCCAGAAGCGCCGCGACCTGGTGGTCTCGATGTTGAACCAGGCCAGCGGCATCCACTGCCCGACCCCGGAAGGCGCCTTCTACGTCTACCCGTCGGTCGAGGGCCTGATCGGCAAGACCGCGCCCAGCGGCAAGGTCATCAAGACCGACGAGGACTTCGCCGTCGAGCTGCTGGAGACCGAGGGCGTCGCCGTCGTTCACGGCGCGGCCTTCGGCCTCTCGCCCTTCTTCCGCATCAGCTACGCGACCAGCGAGGACGTGCTGGAGGATGCCTGCGGGCGGATCCAGCGGTTCTGCGGGAATTTGAAGTAGGCGTCAGCTTCCACCACGACCGTCATCCTGGGCCTTGTGCCCAGAATGACGGCTGGCGGCCGACGCAGAGACCCCTACCGACCCGGTGCAGACATCAAGGATCGTCAAACCGCACCTCGAATTGCTCGCCAGGGCGCAACTCGATAGCTAGAGCCTTCAAATCGCGAGAATGCCCAGCAAGCACTGCTAGAGTATAGCGGATAGCTTCTCCAACGAGACGATGGAGCCCGTCCTTGTTCGCTATCAGAGGTATGAGCCACTCGGCACTGCCGTCGCGGAGAGTTTGCTCAGTAATCTCGCCGTTGTGAGCCGCCGAGTTGCGCAGCTTCACCAAAGCGTCGACCAGAGTCTTTCCTGCCGGGAGCTCTAAGCCCGCTTGAGCAGCTATGGCATCAAAGTCACCGAGCACACCGTGCTTTACGAAAAACGATGTCAGACGCGCAGCGAGTGTACCTGTCTCGACGTCGGAGGCTTCCTCCAGCAAAATCAATTGGAAGAGCATCTTCTTGTCGGCATCTGGCTCCCGTTGCGAGGCGCGGTACAGACTTAGAAGAAGCGCAACCTTGGGGTCGACCAAGGCTTTGGCAACCAGCGCCGGCACTACATCAAGATATCCGGGGATGTTCGTGCCATGACTGATGATGGGATCATTAGGAAATTCCCAGTGGATAGCGCCATCTGATCCGTCAGAGCGCGAGCAAAACGTGACAAGCGGCACTGCTGGATTGACGGACAGCACCGAAAGAGCGCCAGCAATTACGTCACCGTGGGCCTCTGTGTTCTTCATAGCGGTAGGCGCGTCAGCAGCCTCGATATTTCGAAAACGAATGCAGACTGCGGCTCCTGCTGCGGCGGCGTTCGCGAGAGATTGCTCAACAACTTTTCGAGTGATCGGATGGCCGGCGCGCTCAAGCAAATCCTTGCCGTCGAAGATGCTGCCCTTATGCCGCGTCGCAGGTAGCGGCTCGACCGCAATCTCAGGACTAATCGCCATCTCGCGTTGCACAAAGCAGCGCGTATAGATCCGCCCTACTACATACCGTGCCATAAATGTTCCCACATTAGAGCGCGAGGCTAGGCATCAAATTCCAGGTCCGCAATCCACCCATTGCGGGCCTATGCCCCTCACGCGAGCGGCGCATGCCCCCCATTTTCCCCGCTCATCCTCGCGGAAGCGAGGACCCAGGTTTACGACCGGCGCACTCATTCCAAGGGATGTGTTCGCCACGCACCACGATGAGCCGCTGCATCGAAAGACCTGGGTCCTCGCTTCCGCGAGGATGAGCGGAGTTTAAGGGGGCGATAGCTCCCCGATGCAGGATGACGCTCAATGGGGCGGCGCAAAATCCCGCTTGCCTGTCCCGCCGTAAGCCGCGTCACCCTCCCCGCCAACAATAAAGCTCCGGGAAGCGCGCCATGACCGACCTGTTCGATCCTTTCGAGGCCAATGGCCTGACGCTGCAGAACCGCATCGCGCTGTCGCCGCTGACGCGGACGCGGGCGGACATGGCGGGCAAGGTCGGCGCGCTGCAGGCGACCTACTACGCCCAGCGGGCTTCGGCCGGGATGCTGATCACCGAGGCCACGGCCGTGGCGCCGGTCGGTCGCGGCGGCGCCTACTGCCCGGGCCTGTGGAGCGACGACCAGATCGCCGGCTGGAAGCAGGTCACCGACGCCGTCCATGCCAGGGGCGGCCTGATCTTCAGCCAGCTGTGGCACGCCGGGCGCCTGAGCCACTCCTCGCTCGACCTGGACGGCAGGCCGCCGGTGGCGCCGACCGCCATGAAGCAGCCGGGCCAGATGTTCGTGGAGTCGGGGTTCGCGGAGTACGAAGAAGCCCGCGCCCTCGACCTCGCCGAGATCCCCACCATCGTCGACCAGTTCCGCCAGGCCGCGATGCGGGCCAAGGCGGCCGGCTTCGACGGCGTCGAGCTGCACGCCGCCCACAGCTACCTGATCGACGCTTTCCTGCGCGACATGACCAACCAGCGGACCGACGCCTACGGCGGCTCGATCGAGAACCGCGCCCGGCTGCTGGTCGAGACGCTGGAGGCGATCATCGGGGTGTGGGGCGGTGAGCGCACCGCCATCCGACTGGCCCCCATCGGCCACGCCTACAGCGCCTGGGACAGCGATCCCGAGCCGCTGTTCACCCATGTGGTTGAGCAGCTGAACCGCCTGGGCGTCGGCTGGCTGGACATGGTCGAGGGCGACACCGGCATCTCCAGAGAGGCGGAGCCGTCGTTCGACACCCACAAGCTGCGCCATCTCTTCAAGGGCGTGCTGATCGGCAACAACCTCTACGACCGCGACCTGGCCATCGCCGCGCGGGACGCGGGCAAGGTCGACATGGTCGCCTTCGGCCGCGCCTTCATCGGCAACCCGGACCTGGTCGAGCGGCTGCGCGCCAACGCCGAGATTATCGATGCGCCCCGGCAGGCCTACTATGGCGGCGGCGCCCGCGGCTACACCGACTTCCCGACCCTGGCCGAAGCCGGCTGAGCCTGACCGCAAGGAGACGCCCATGTCCCGCATGCCGCTTGTCGAACCCGAGGCTCTGCCGCCCTACCTGAAGGCGATCCATGACGCGACGCCGGAGGAGAACTGGCTGGGCCGCCACTTCGCCCGCGCCTTCGGGCCGGCGCCGGACCTGGTCGAGGCCTACCAGGGCTTCTACTACCCCTGGCACACCGGCGGGGCGGGCCAGCTGGAGCCGCGGCTGAAGGAGTTGATCCGCCTGCGGATCGCCACCCTGAACGGCTGTGTGCTGTGCAAGACCGTGCGCATGGCGCCGGAGGTGGTCAGCGAGAGCGAGGCGGCCGCCGGGGTCGATGACGCCGACGCCGCGGAGTTCACGCCGCGCGAGCGGGCCGCGATCCACTTCGCCGAGAAGATGGCCGTCGACCACCACAACATCGGCGACGATGACGTGGCCAACATGCGCCGCCACTTCAGCGACGCCGAGTTCCTGGAGCTGGCGATGATGGCCGGCCAGTACATCGGCTTTGGCCGGGTGCTGGCCATGCTGCAGCTGGAAGTGGCCAGCTGCCCGATCTGACGGCGGCGGCGCCGTCTCGACGCCGGACCTGAAAACAGGCCCCCTGCTCTGTCGGTTCGCGCGGCAGCCGGACGTCCTTGGGGCGTCGGGCGGCGGCGAACGGACCGCGCCTTGAACCAGGGGGACACGACGATGGAACTCGAACAGCGCAAATGGATGACCTGGACCGGCCGCGTCATGAGCGGGTCGGCGATCCTGTTCCTGGCGCCGAACATGGTCATCAAGCTGATCGACCACCCGATCGTGCGGGAGATCATGACCGGCCTCGGCTGGCCGCTGCGCTACGACAGGCTGATCGGGGTGATCGAGCTGGTCTGCCTGGTGCTCTACGCCATCCCGCGCACCTCGGTGCTGGGCATGGTGCTGACCACCGGCCTGATCGGCGGCGCCATCGCCACCAACCTTAGGGCCGAGCAGCCGCTGTTCAGCCACATCCTGTTCGGCGTCTACCTGGGCGTCTGGATGTGGCTCGGCCTGTGGCTGCGCGACCCGAAGCTGCGAGCGATGCTGCCGCTGCGGCGCTGAGGCCGACGTTTGGTGCGGGTGGTCGGACTCGAACCGACACTCCTCTCGGAAGGGGTTTTTGAGACCCCCGCGTCTACCATTCCACCACACCCGCACGGCGCGGTTCCCCGGCGGGCCGGGGAGCGAGGGCGGCAATCTAGTCATGCGCCGGCCAAGGTCAACGCGGAGCCTGTGGCTCGAAGGGGATTGTCCTGCCGCGATGTATTGACATAGGCTGTGTCAACTTATCCCGGCGCGCTCGGCCGCCGGGGCCTTCCGCTCCAGGAGCCCTTGATGGATGCCCTCCCGCTGATCGGCGCGCCCGGCTCGCCCTACACTCGCAAGATGGTGGCCGTGCTGCGCTACCGTCGGATCCCCTACCGCTACATCTACAACGGGCGCGAGCCGGCCGACTGGCCGAAGTCGAAGGTCCGGCTGCTGCCGACCTTCTTCCTGAAGGACGCGGACGGCGCCCTGCAGGCCGTCACCGACTCCACCCCGCTGATCCGGCGCTTCGAGGGCGCCTACAAGGGGCGATCCATCCGGCCGTCCTCGCCGGCGCTGGCCTTCCTCGACTCGCTGATCGAGGACTACGGCGACGAGTGGCTGACCAAGGCGATGTTCCACTACCGCTGGGCCTACCGGCAGGACATCGACCACGCCGCCGGCGTGCTGCCGTCCTGCGGCCCGGTCCCGCTGGGCGACGAGACCCTGGCGGCGATGGGCAAGGCCTTCTCAGAGCGGCAGATCAGCCGGCTTCGCTATGTTGGCTCGAACGCGGTCACCGGGCCGGTGATCGAGGACAGCTATGTCCGCTTCGTCGACCTGCTGGAGACCCATCTGAAGCAGCACCGGTTTCTGCTCGGCGACCGCCCCGGCGCCGGCGACTTCGGCGTCTTCGGCCAGCTGACCCAGCTGGCCCACATGGACCCGACGCCCTCCACCCTGACCGAGAAGCGGGCGCCGCGCGTCTACGCCTGGGTCTGGACCACCGACGACCTGGGCGGGATCGAGGTCGCCGAGGACGGCTGGTTCGACCCGGCGGCCCTGCCCTCGACGCTGCTGGCGATCCTCACGGAGACCGGGCGGGTCTATGCGCCGTTGCTGCTGGCCAACGCGGCGGCTGTGGCGCGCGGCGCCGACAGCGTCGAGACCACGATCGACGGCAAGCCCTGGAGCCAGCAGCCGTTCGCCTACCAGGCCAAATGCCTGGGCTGGCTGCGCGAGGAGTACGCGGCGCTCGGGGGCAGCGATCGGGGGCTGGTGGATCGGGCGTTGGCGGGAACGGGTTGGGACGGCGTTTTCGGTTAAGGGGCGCGACGACGCCAACCTTCCTTTTCCC
>Ga0209066_10007012_pt1 | contig 11304 bp, 10 predicted proteins | sample All_14_2_FD_187198 | JGI IMG/M metagenome (GOLD analysis project Ga0209066, IMG submission 187198) | Freshwater microbial communities in response to fracking from Pennsylvania, USA - Allegheny Zone_MetaG_DW_15 (SPAdes) (version 2) ...
TCCCACCCCCTTCCCAGTACATCACCCCTGGCCCGTTGGTTGCTTGTATACAAGTATGAACATCAGGCTGAGCGCAGCCCGGTGGTCTCGCACCCCACACCCCTTCAGGAGCTTTCAAGATGGCGCAGCAACACTGGAATCGACGTGACTGGATCAAGGGCGCCTCGGCGCTGGGCGCAGGGGCAGCCACCGCCGGCTGGCCCACCCTCGGCCTCGCGGCTGACACCCTCACTGTCGGTTTCATCTACGTCGGCCCCAAGGACGACTACGGCTACAACCAGGCCCACGCCGAATCGGCCGCCGTGGTGAAAACCTGGCCCGGCATCAAGATCATCGAAGAAGAGAACGTGCCCGAAACCAACGCCGTGCAGAAGACCATGCAGGGCATGATCGCGCAGGACGGCGCCAAGCTGCTGTTCCCCACGTCCTTCGGCTACTTCGATCCGCACATGCTGGCCATGGCGCAGAAGTACCCCGACGTGCGCTTCGCCCACTGCGGCGGCATGTGGACCGAAGGCAAGCACCCCAAGAACACCGGCAGCTTCTTCGGCTACATCGACGAGGCCCAGTACCTCAACGGCGTGATCGCCGGCCACATGAGCAAGAGCAAGAAGATCGGCTTCGTGGCGGCCAAGCCGATTCCGCAGGTGCTGCGCAACATCAACGCCTTCACCATGGGCGCGCGCTCGGTCGATCCCAAGATCACCTGCAACGTGATCTTCACCGGCGACTGGTCGATGCCCGTCAAGGAAGCCGAGGCCACCAACAGCCTGGCTGACCAAGGCATCGACGTGTTCACCATGCACGTCGATGGCCCCAAGGTCATCGTCGAAACCGCCGCCAAGCGCGGTAAGTTCGTCTGCGGCTACCACGCCAGCCAGGCCAAGCTCGCGCCTAATGCCTACCTCACCGGCGCCGAGTGGAACTGGGTCACCGCCTACAAGCAGATCATCGACGCCGCCAAGACCGGCAAGCCGCACCCGAACTTCGTGCGCGGCGGCTTGAAGGACGGCTTCGTGAAGAGCAGCCCCTACGGCGCCATGGTGCCCGAAGGCGCCAAGAAGCAGGCCGAGGCCGTGCGCAAGGCCATGCTGGCCGGCACGTTTGACATCTTCAAGGGCGAGCTGAAGGACAACACCGGCAAGGTGGTGATCCCCAAGGGCAAGGCCTTCAAGCAGACCGACATGGAGCTGGAAGGCATGAACTACCTCGTCGAGGGGGTGGTTGGCAAGGCGGGCTGAATGAGGCCCCCAACCTCGCTCGCGCTCGGTACCCCCCGAGGGGGCCCCGGCGACGGACCGGCAGAGCCGGATCCATGCCGGCCCTCGCTGGGGTTGCCGTTTGCGGCGAGGTGCCTTTTTTGACATGGAGGATTCACGTGTCTGCTCCCCGCCCTTGGCACAGCCCGCTGGAAAGCGTGCTGCTGCCCACCCTGGCGCTGGCCGGGGCCTTGTTGCTCTTTGGCCTGTTCGTGGCCCTGGCCGGCAAGAGCCCCATCGAGGCCTGGACGCTGCTGTTCAAGGGCGCCTTCGGCGATGCCTTCTCGTGGCAGAACACGCTGCAGCGCGCGGCGCCGTTGATGTTGACCGCGCTGGCGGTGGCCCTGCCGGCGCGGGCCGGCCTCACGGTGATCGGCGGTGAAGGCGCGTTGGTGCTGGGCGCGTTGGCCTGCGCGGGCCTGCCGTATGTGACCGGCCTGCCGGGCAACTGGGTGGGCAGTCTGATGGTGCTGATTGCCGCCGCGGTGGCCGGTGCCGTGTGGGTGGCGCTGGCGGGGGCGTTGCGGCAATGGCGCGGCGTCAATGAAACCATCTCCAGCCTGCTGCTGGGCTACATCGCCATCGCGCTGTTCAAGCACTTTGTGGAAGGGCCGATGCGTGACCCGGCCAGCTTGAACAAACCCTCTACGCGCCCTTTGGATGAAGCGCTTCGCATCGGCCCCATCATCCCCGGCGGTTCGATCGACAGCTGGCTGGGCGATGTGCACTGGGGCCTGGTATGGGGCCTGGCGCTGTGTGTGATCGTGGGCCTGTGGCTCAGCTTCACGGCGCATGGCTTTTCGCTGCGGGTGGTGGGCGGCAACGCCCGCGCCGCGCGGCTGGTGGGGCTGCCCACGGATCGCTTGATCGTGGTGGCCTGTGCCGCGGGTGGCGCGTGTGCTGGCCTGGCCGGTGGCCTGGAAGTGGCCGCGGTGCACACGGCGGCCAATGCCTCGTTGATCGCTGGGCTGGGCTACACCGGCATCCTGGTGTCGTTCGTGGCGCGGCACAACCCCTGGGCGATACCGCCGGTGGCCATCCTCTTCGGTGGCTTCGGGGCGGCGGGCAGCCTGCTGCAACGCCGGCTGGAATTGCCCGATGCCTCGGTGCTGGTGCTGCAGGGCTTTGCTTTCGTGTTCATCCTGGCCACCGAGGCGCTGCGCGGCAAGCTGTTTGGCTGGCCGATGCCTTCGGTATTGAAGCTGCGGCTCACGCCCGTGGTCAAAGGGAGTGCAGCATGACGGGAGATGCATGGGTCGATCTGCTGCTGGCCATCATCGGCGGCGCGGTGCGGGTGGGCACACCCTTCCTGTTTGTGAGCCTGGGCGAATGCCTCACTGAAAAGTCAGGCCGCATCAACCTGGGCCTGGAAGGCGTGCTGGTGTTCTCGGCCATGGTGGGCTTTGGCGGCTCGTACCTCACCGGCTCACCGTGGCTGGGCGTGCTGGCGGCCGGGCTCAGCGGCGCGCTGCTGGCGCTGCTGCACGGGCTGCTGTGCTCGCTGCCGCGGGTGTCTGACATCGCCACCGGCATCGCCTTGATGCTGCTCGGCGCGGGCCTCGCTTTCTACTTCGGCAAGCCGCTGATCCAGCCGCAGGCGGCACAGATCCCCTCGCTGGCGCTGGGGGCGTGGAGCAGCTCGCCGCAGGTGCAGTCGGCCCTGTCGATCAATGCGCTGTTCCCCATCGGCCTGGTGCTGGCCTTCCTGATGGCCTGGGGCTTTGGCAACACGCGTTGGGGCCTGGTGGTGCGCATGGCGGGGGATTCCAGCGATGCCGCACGGGCGTTGGGCTATTCGGTCAACGGCGTGCGCATTGCGGCCACCTGCGCGGGCGGCTTCATCGCTGGCCTGGGCGGCGCTTCGCTGTCGCTCTACTACCCGGGCAGCTGGAACGAAGGGCTGTCGTCCGGCCAAGGGTTGATCGCGGTGGCGCTGGTGATCTTCGCCCGTTGGAGCCCCGTGCGCTGTCTGTTGGCCGCGCTGCTGTTTGGTGGCGCAGGCGCCATCGGCCCGGCGCTGCAATCGGTGGGGGTCACCGGCGGCTACTACCTCTACAACGCCATGCCCTATGCGCTGACGCTGGCCATCCTGATCGCCACCTGCTCGCCCAAGCGGTCGATCAAGGGCGCGCCGATGGAACTGGGAGTCTCGAAATGAGCGGCCTTGCGGGATTGAACAAGACGCCCAATGGCGTGGTCGTGGGCCTCGTGCAACTGCAACTGCCCGTGGTGGAAACACCCGCGCAGGTGGCCTCGCAAACCGAGCGCATCATCGCCATGGTGGGCAAGGCCCGCCGCAGCTACCCCACGATGGATCTGGTGGTGTTCCCCGAATACTCGCTGCACGGCCTGTCGATGAGCACCGCCGACGCGCTGATGGTGTCGCTGGATGGCCCCGAGGTTGCTGCCTTCAAGGCGGCCTGCGTGACCCACAAGATCTGGGGCTGCTTCTCCATCATGGAGAAAAACCCGCACGGCAACCCGTACAACACCGGCATCGTCATCGACGACACCGGCGCCCTCAAGCTCTACTACCGCAAGTTCCACCCCTGGGTGCCGGTGGAAGCCTGGGAGCCCGGCAACATGGGCATCCCGGTGATCGACGGCCCCAAGGGGCTGAAGCTGGCGCTCATCATTTGCCACGATGGCATGTTCCCCGAGATGGCGCGTGAATGCGCTTATCAAGGCGCCGAGCTGATGCTGCGCACCGCCGGCTACACCGCGCCCATCCGCCACGCCTGGCAGATCACCAACCAGGCCAATGCCTTCCAGAACCTGATGGCGACCGCCAGCGTGTGCCTGTGCGGCAGCGATGGCACCTTCGATTCCATGGGCGAGGCCATGGTGTGCAACTTCGATGGCACCGTGATGGCCCAGGGCGGCGGCCGGGTGGACGAGATCGTCTGCGCCGAGATCCGCCCTGATCTGATCCGCGAAGCCCGTGCGCACTGGGGCGTGGAGAACAACCCCTACCAATTCCTGCACCGCGGCTACGTGGCAGTGAAAGGTGGCGCGATGGACTGCCCCTACACCTTCATGCACGACATGGTGGCCGGCACCGCCAAGCTGCCCTGGGAAGACCAGGTGCTGGTGACAGACGGCACCCCCTGCGGCTTCGACGCCCCCACACGCGCCTACCGCGGCGCCGAACCCAATCTGTTGGACAACTGAGGAGCAAGCGCGTGAGCAAGACCATCGCGTCCCAACCCTATGCCTGGCCGTACGACGGCAACCTGCGCCCTGACAACACGGCGCTCATCATCATCGACATGCAGACCGACTTCTGCGGCAAGGGCGGCTATGTCGACAAGATGGGTTACGACCTGTCGCTGACGCAGGCGCCGATCGAGCCGATCAAGGCGGTGCTCACCGAAGCCCGCCGCATCGGCATGCATGTGATCCACACCCGCGAAGGCCACCGGCCGGATCTGAGCGACCTGCCGCCCAACAAGCGCTGGCGCTCGCGCCAGATGGGCGCGGGCATCGGCGACATGGGCCCGTGCGGCCGCATCCTGATCCGTGGCGAACCGGGCTGGGACATCATCCCCGAGCTGTACCCGATTGAAGGCGAGCCCATCATCGACAAGCCGGGCAAGGGCTCGTTCTATGCCACGGACTTGCAGCTCATCCTGGCCACCAACGGCGTGCGCAACCTCATCCTCACCGGCATCACCACCGATGTGTGCGTGCACACCACCATGCGTGATGCCAACGACCGCGGCTACGAGTGCCTGATGCTCACCGACTGCACCGGCGCCACCGACGTGGGCAACCACCATGCCGCGCACAAGATGATCCAGATGCAGGGCGGGGTGTTTGGCGCTGTCGCGACATCGACCGCGTTGATCGAAGTTCTCAAGACGTTCTAAGGAGTACCGCCTGATGATGAACCGCCGCCAGCTCATTCAGGGCGCCACCGCGCTCACCGGCCTGGGCAGCCTTGCACTGCCCGCCCATGCCGATGACGAAATCCAGATCGGCTTTTGGCCCATCGCCTCGGGCCTGCCGTTGTACGTGGGCCTGGAGCGCGGCATCTTCAAGGAAGCCGGCCTGAACGTGAAGGGCGCCAAGTTCGCCAGCGCGCAGCAGGTGGCCGAGGCCATGATCTCCGGGCGCATCCAGGGCTCGGCCAACGGCACGGCGTCTGCCGTGCTGGGCTTGGCCGAGATCACCAGCCCGAACCTCTTCAAAATCATCTGCAGCAACCCCAGCAACCGCAAGCTGGTGCTCGATGAATTTGTGGTGCCCAAGGATTCGCCCATCAAAAGCATTGCCGAGCTGGCGGGCAAGAAAGTGGCTTCGGGCCCGGGCATTCAAAACGTCACGCTGGCCAAGATCATTCTCGAGAAAAACGGCATCGCCAACCCGGTGGTCACCGAGCTGCCGGTGGGCCAGCATGTGCCGGCTTTGGCCGCGGGCCAGGTGGACGCCGTCTACACGCTGGAGCCCACCGGCACCGCTGGCCGCTTGAAGGGCCTGACGCGCGTGCTGGAAACCGGCGTCATTGCCACCTACGTGCTGGGCAACCCCGATGCCCCCTGGTTCGGCGGTTCGGCCAGCGTGACCACGGCCTTCCTGCAGGCCCAGCCCGAGCTCGCCAAGCGCTACATCGCGGCCTACGCCAAGGCCGTGAACTGGGTGCGCACCAACCCCGATGAATCGAGACGCCACCTGGATGGCTTCACCGCCATTGAAGAGGCGCTGGTGAAGGAGGTGCCGCTGTCGGGCTTCACGATGTACAACGAGTTCAAGCCCAGCGACATCGACTACTTCCAGAAGTTCTACGACGTGTTCACCGAGCGCAAGATCTTCTCGCGCCGGTTGGATGTCAAGTCGCTGCTCTACGTGGGCTGAGTCGCATGAACGCGTTGCTCAACCGGCTGTTGGACCGGCGCTTGCTGCCGCTGATCGGCCCTTTGCTGCTGCTGGCCCTGTGGCAACTGATGCTGTCGGCCCAGTGGGTCAAGCCGGTGCTGCTGCCGCCCCCCGGTGAAACGCTGGCGCACATGGCCGACACCTTCATCAGCGGCTCGATCTACCCCGATCTGTGGTCCACCGTCTACCGCACGCTGTGCGCCTTTGCCATCGCCGTGGCCATCGGCGTGCCGCTGGGCGTGATGCTGGGCAGCAGTGAAGGTGCGTACCGCAGCGTGGAGTTCCTGATCGACTTCTTCCGCTCCACGCCCAGCTCGGCGTTGATCCCACTGTTCATGCTGATTTTTGGCATCACCGACATCAACAAGATCGCCATCGCCGCCTTCGGTGCCGCGCTGATTGTGCTGTTCAACAGCGCCTACGGCGTGATGAACGCGAAGAAGACGCGCGTGATGGCCGCGCAGATCATGGGCGTGTCGCGCTGGCACATCTTCAAGGACGTGATGCTGATGGAAAGCCTGGCGCAAACCTTCGTCGGCCTGCGCAGTGCGGTGTCGATGGGCCTGGTGATCGTGATCGTGGCCGAGATGTTCATTGGGTCTGAGACGGGCCTGGGCCACCGCATCATCGATGCGCAGCAGGTGTTCAACATCAAGGACATGTACGGCTCTATCTTGATCACCGGCGCGTTGGGCTATTTGCTCAACCTGATGTTCCTGTTGATCGAGAAGCGGGTGATTCACTGGAGCGGAAAAGCATGAGCGGACCTCTGCCCGACATGGTGCTCGACGTGGTGGCCTCGGTGCCCACCACGGTGTTGACACTGCCGCCTGCCCCCAAAACCCACGTCACCGTGCGCGGCCTGCACAAGAGCTTTGCCGGCGCGCCGCTGTACACCAACTTCAACCTCGATCTGCCACGCAGCCAGATCGTGTCGATCTTCGGCCCCAATGGCTGCGGCAAGTCGACGTTGATGAACATGATTGCCGGCTTGATGCCCATGGATGCCGGCGAGGTGCTGTTTGACGGCAAGTCGCTCAAGGACACCAAGATCGGCTACGTGTTCCAGAACTACCGTGATGCGCTGTTTCCGTGGATCACGGCGCGCGACAACATCGCCTACCCGCTGCGCCGCTCGAAGATGCCCGAGGCCCAGGTGCAGGCGCGGGTGGATGAGCTGGTGAAGCTGTTCGAGATCCGCTTCGACCTCAGCCGCTATCCGTATGAGCTGTCGGGCGGGCAGATGCAGACGGTGTGCATCATGCGGGCGCTGGCGCCCAAGCCCGAGGTGATGTTCCTCGATGAGCCCTTCTCGGCGCTGGATTTCGAGATGACGCTGTTCATCCGCGCCAAGCTGCAGGAGGCGCATGTGGCCACCGGCGTGACGATGGTGATCGTCTCGCATGACCTGGAAGACGCCGTCTTTCTGGCCGACCAGATCTTGCTGCTGACCCGCCGGCCCACGCGCATTGCCGAGATCGTGCCGTTCAACTTGCCGCGGCCGCGCAGCCCCGAGGCGGTATCGGACCCGGAGTTTGTGCGGGTCAAGGGCCATACCTTGGAAGTCTTCCGCCGCGAAATGGCGGCATGAAGGAGCACGTCATGCATGCCCTGACCCTAGAGACGTATCAACTGACGAAACGCTTTGGCGCGTTCACCGCGCTGGATGCCGTCTCGCTCAAAGTGCGCCCCGGCACCGTGCACGCCCTGCTGGGCGAAAACGGCGCCGGCAAGAGCACGCTGGTGAAGTGCATCGTGGGTTACTACAAGCCCGATGACGGCGCGGTGCAGATCAACCAGCGCGAGCAGGCCATCACCAGCCCCACCATCGCGCGTGATCTGGGCATCGGCATGGTCTACCAGCACTTCACCGTGGTGCCGGGCATGACGGTGGCCGAGAACCTGCTGCTCGCCCGCGGCCACATCCCGGCCGTGATCGATTGGAAGGCCGCGCGTGCCGAACTGAGCGCCTTCCTGGAAACCACGCCGTTCAAGCTGGACCTGGATGCCACGCCGCTGGATTTGTCGGCTGGCGAGAAGCAGAAGCTGGAGATCCTGAAGCAGCTGTTCCTCAAGCCCCGGCTGCTGATCCTGGACGAGCCCACCTCGGTGCTCACGCCGCAGGAAGCCGACGAGGTGCTGGGCGCGCTGCGCGACCGCGCTCACACGGGCGAGTGCTCCATCATCCTCATCACCCACAAGTTCCGTGAAGTCACCGAACATGCCGACGATGTGAGCGTGTTGCGCCGGGGCAAGCTGGTGCACACCGGCGCGGTAAGCGACACCACCCCCACCGAGCTGGCGCAGGCCATGGTGGGCGAAGCCAAGATGCGTGACCCGGTGGTGCGCGAAGCGCGTGATCCCGGTGCGGTGACCTTGTCGATCGCCGGCCTGCAGGTGATGGGCGACCGTGGCGAGCCGGCGGTGCGGCAACTCTCGCTCACCGTGCGGGCGGGCGAGATCGTCGGCGTGGCCGGCGTCTCGGGCAATGGCCAGCGCGAGCTGATGGAAGCGCTGGCTGGGCAGCGCCCACGTGAAGGGGGCGAGGTGCAGGTGTCGGGGCAGTCGTATGCCGCGTCTCGCCGCGAAAACCAGCGCCTGGGCGTGCGTGCCTTGCCCGAAGAGCCGCTGCGCAACGCCTGCGTGGGCGACCTGAGCGTGGCCCACAACATGGGCCTGCGCAGCTACGACGAGTCACCGTATGCCCGCGTCGGCTGGGTGCGCTGGGGCGCGCTGCGCGAGCGGGCCCGGCAATGGATTGGCGAATACGGCGTGAAGACCCAGGGCGAGCGCGCCGCGATCCGCACGCTGTCCGGCGGCAACGTGCAGCGCGCCGTGCTGGCGCGCGAGCTGGCTGGCGAGGCGCAGTTGCTGTTGGTCTCCAACCCCGTCTTCGGGCTGGACTTCGCGGCGGTGGCCGAAATCCACGGCCGCCTGGTGGCCGCGCGCAACCGTGGCGCCGCCGTGCTGCTGGTGAGCGAAGACCTTGATGAACTGCTGAGCCTGGCCGACCGCATCGTGGTGATGAGCGAAGGCGAGATCGTGCATGACGTGGCGGCGGCCGATGCCGATCGGCATGCGCTGGGCGCCTTCATGGGCGGCAAGCACCATGCGCCGGCCGAGCCGCTGAAGGAGGCTGCATGATCACCGTCGCCGCACAGCCCTTTGATTACAGCTTCGCGCTGCCCAAGGCGGCGCTCGTCATCATCGACATGCAGCGCGACTTCGTCGAGCCCGGCGGCTTTGGCGAAACGCTGGGCAATGACGTGAGCCTGCTGCAGGCCATCGTGCCCACCTGCCGCGCCGTGCTGGATGCGTGGCGTCAGGCCGGTGGCTTCGTGGTGCACACCCGCGAGGCGCATGCACCCGATCTGTCCGATTGCCCGCCCGCCAAGCGCCTGCGCGGCAACCCCAGCCTGCGCATCGGCGATGCAGGCCCGATGGGCCGCATCCTGGTGGCCGGCGAGCCGGGCAACCAGATCATTCCCGAACTGGCGCCCATCGCTGGTGAGCTGGTGATCGACAAGCCGGGCAAGGGCATGTTCTACGCCACCGGGCTGCACGAGACGCTGCAGGCCAAGGGCATCACGCACCTGGTGTTCATGGGCGTGACCACCGAGGTGTGCGTGCAGACCTCGATGCGTGAAGCCAATGACCGCGGCTATGACGGCCTGCTGGTGGAAGACGGCACCGAGAGCTACTTCCCGGCCTTCAAGGCCGCCACGCTGGACATGATGCGCGCCCAAGGCGCGATCGTGGGCTGGACGGCGCCGGGCCAATCTGTGATGGATGCATTGAAAGGGTGAGGGGGATGACCGAGGACGACAGCACCGGCCGCTGCACCATCGGCGATTGGCAACGTGCTTATCGGGACGAGCAGGCCGACCCGGCCGCTTTGCTGGGCGCCCTGGTGGCCCGGTTGAGCGCGGAAGACACCGCCTGGATCACCCGTGCCGACGCGGCTCACGTGCAGGCCCAGGTGGCCCGGCTCGACCCGGCCCAGCGCGCCACGCAGCCGCTGTGGGGCGTGCCCTTCGCGGTGAAAGACAACATCGACGTGGCCGGCTTGCCCACTACAGCAGCCTGCCCAGCTTTTGCGTTCACGCCCGCGCTGGATGCCGCCGTGGTGGTCCGCTTGCGGGCGGCCGGCGCCATCGTGCTGGGCAAGACCAACCTCGACCAATTTGCCACCGGCCTGGTGGGCACGCGCTCGCCGTATGGCGAAGTGCCCAATGCCTTTGTGCCGGCGCATGTGAGCGGCGGTTCCAGCTCGGGCTCGGCCTCGGTGGTGGCGCGCGGGCTGGTGCCCTTTGCCTTGGGCACCGACACCGCCGGCTCCGGCCGCGTGCCCGCGGGTTTCAACAACCTGGTGGGGTGGAAGCCCACACCCGGCCGGCAAGACATGGCCGGCGTGCTGCCGGCCTGCCGCAGCCTGGATGTCGTCTCAGTGTTTGCTTTGACGGCGAGCGACGCCGCCTTGGTGGCCACCGTGATGGAAGGCCCGCAGCCCGGCGGCCCGCAGCGGCCGGGTTGGCTGCGCAGCCCATTGCGCATCGGCATTCCGCGCATCGTGCAGGTGGACGCCGCCATCGGCTACGACAAGGGCTGGACGCAGGCCTTGGCGCAGGCCGAGGCGATGGGCGCCACCGTCGTGTCGGTGGACCTGTCGCCCTTCGACGCCGTGGCCGCCTTGCTGTACGACGGCCCGTGGGTGGCCGAGCGCTATGCCGTCGTGCAGTCACTGATCGAAGCGCGCCCTGAAGCGATGGATGCCACGGTGCGCGCGGTGATCGAGCGTGCCAAAGGCTTCGATGCCGTCTCCACCTTCAAGGCCCAATACCAACTGGACGCACTGGCTGCCCAGGCCGCCGCGGTGTGGCAGGACATCGACCTGCTGATGGTGCCCACCGCGCCCACCTGCCCCACGCGCGCCGCGGTGGCGGTTGACCCGGTGGCGCGCAACAGCGAGCTGGGCCGCTACACCAACTTCGTCAACCTGCTGGGGCTCGCGGCGCTGGCGATGCCGGTGGGGTTCACCGCCTCCGGGTTGCCGTTTGGCGTGACCTTCATTGCGCCGGGCGGCAGTGATGCCGCCTTGGCAGGCTGGGGTCATGCCTGGGAAGACGCCTTGCCGCGCATCGGCTTGCCCGGGGCGGGTGGGCATGTGTTG
>Ga0209066_10007013_pt1 | contig 11304 bp, 11 predicted proteins | sample All_14_2_FD_187198 | JGI IMG/M metagenome (GOLD analysis project Ga0209066, IMG submission 187198) | Freshwater microbial communities in response to fracking from Pennsylvania, USA - Allegheny Zone_MetaG_DW_15 (SPAdes) (version 2) ...
CGCGATCGATGGCGGCCAGGGCGCGGGGCCACAGGCCGGCGCCGACATGGGCCATGCGCTCGGACAGGCTGGCGGCCGTGTCGTCGGGCCGGATGTCCATCACCTCGCCCAGCAGGATCGGTCCCTCGTCCAGGCCCAGGCTCATCTGCATGATCTGGACCCCGGTCTCGGCGTCGCCGGCCATGATCGCCCTCTGGATCGGCGCCGCGCCGCGCCAGCGGGGCAGCAGCGAGCCGTGCAGGTTCAGACAGCCCAGCCGGGGCGCGGCCAGCACCTCGGCGTTGAGGATCTGGCCGTAGGCGACGACGCAGGCGGCGTCGAGGTCCAGGCTCTGGAAGTCGGCGACGGCCTCGGGCGACTTCATGCTCTCGGGCGTGAAGACCGGCAGACCCATGGTCTCGGCGAAGGCGTGAACCGGCGACGGCGTCAGCTTCTGGCCCCGGCCCCTGGGGCGCGGCGGCTGCGAGTATACGGCGACGATCTCGTGGCCCGAGGCGAGAAGCTCGGCCAGGGACGGCACGGCGAAATCGGGAGTTCCCATGAAGGCAAGGCGCATGGGCACGCCTTTAGAACTTTAGGCCGCCTACTGCCAGCGGGTGAAGACGCCGCCGCCCTCATCCCACTCGCCGCCGGCGTCCAGGGCGTCGTCGAAATCGAGCAGCCGGTCCAGCAGCAGGCCCGCCACCACGCCCAGCAGGGCGACGCCGGCCAGGGTCGCGACCCCGGCGACGCCGATCTTCTGGCTGCGGGTCAGGCGACGGCGGCCTTGCGTGTCGATGACCAGGGACTGGCCGCGGCGGATGGGGCGAGTGGGGCGTCGGGTCATCAGGCGGCGATCCTGTCGCGGGCTGCCTTCTTGACCTTGGTCACGGCGCGATCTCGCTTGAGCCGCGACAGATGGTCGATGAAGAGCACGCCGTTAAGATGGTCCATCTCGTGCTGGATGCAGACGGCGTAGAGGCCCGAAGCCTCTTCCTCCACCGACTGACCGTCACGGTTCAGATAGCGAATGCGGACGCGGGCCGGGCGTTCCACCTTGTCGAAATACTCGGGGATCGACAGGCAGCCCTCTTCGTAGGTGTAGAGCTCGTCCGAGGTCCACAGGATTTCCGGATTGGCGAAGAAGCGCGGATTCTTGCGCGCCTCGGCGGCTTCCGAGGTGTCTTCTTCCTCGGTTTCGCAGACGGTCCCGTCGCGATCGCCCAGATCCATGACGATGACCCGGTCCAGCGCGCCGACCTGGACGGCGGCCAGGCCGATGCCCGGCGCGGCGTACATGGTCTCCAACATATCGTCCATCAGGACCCGCACGGCGTCGTCCACGGCCGCAACGGGCTTGGACACCTGTTTCAGAATCGCCAGGTCGGCGGGGATGTCGATAGTGAGGATGCGTCGGATGGCCATGGCCGGGACGTAGGCGCGCCCCGGCGTCAGGTCAAGATTTCCGCCTATTCCTTGCCTGGCAGGGGGCGGGGCTTGCGGTCCTGATCAATGGCCACATAGGTGAAGACGCCCTGGGTCACGCGGACGGAGGTGGCCAGCGGCTGGCCGCGCGCGCGCTTCCAGGCCTCGACGTGGATGCGGATCGAGGTGCGGCCGGTGCCGATGACCTCGGCGTAGATGCTGACTTCGTCGCCGACGGCGACCGGCTGGTGGAACACCATGCCGTCCAGGGCGACGGTGGCGCAGCGGCCCTGGGCCAGTTCGAAGGCCGGGGTTGCGCCCGCCACATCCATCTGGGCCAGCAGCCAGCCGCCGAAGATATCGCCCTCGGGATTGGTGTCGGCCGGCATGGCGATGATACGCCCGACCGGGCGGCTTTCGGGCGGGTGCTGGGGAAGGTCTGGCATCGGAGGCTCTGGCGTTCGGGGAGAGGCCGGACTTCTAGCGGGGCTTTGCGGCCTTGTCGCGTTTGGCGCGGGGCTTCCTGACCGGCGGCGTCGGTGTTGAAGGAGAGGCCGGGGTTGCGGCCGGATGCGGCGGTTTCGTCGTTTCCGCGTCCCTGAGCGCGCGCCAGGCCCCGCCCAGCTCCATCGCGGTCAGAAGATGATCCTCGGTGAGGCGGCCGTGTCGAGCGGCGCGAAGCTCTTCGATCTCGTTCAGCAGCCGCGAGGCCGCGCGCAGGTCGGCGCGGCTCGACCGGGCGCCCAGATTCTGTAGGCGCGCGAACCGCCAGCCGGCCTCGGCGGGGTGTTCGAGCGCGAGCGAGAAACGCGCCTCGGGCGTGATCCGGGCGCCGATGAAGCTCCAGTCGCCGTCTGGGGCCTTGCGGTAATGGCCTGTCTGGGTCGGCAGGCCGGCTTTCGCATAGACGTCCAGCGCGCCAGCCTCGATCTCGGCCAACGCCCGGTCAAGCGGGCCCGGTTCGGAGGGTTCGATGTCCGGCGGGCGGTCAAACGGATCTGTGCCGGCGACCTCGGCGTTTCCGGCTCGGGGACCGGCGGGGGCGGTCAGACGCGACAGCAGGGCGCGCCAGCGCGCCACGTCAGTCGACGTTGATCGCGCTGGTCACCGACACGTCGTAGACGACGCGGGTCACGCTCTGGACGAACTCGAAGAATTTGCGGGCCTCGGCGGCGCCGGCCAGGGGCACATAGATCACGTCTTCCGGCATGATCTGCATGTTGGTGGCGGCGAAGACGTTGGCGGCCTCGTTGAAGTCCAGTTGATAGACCACCGGCACGCCCTTCGGAGTGGCGGGTTGGGTGATGCCCAGGGCCTCGGCGACTTCAGGCCGCTCGAAGCGGAAGATCATGACGCGGCGGGCGTTGGCGGTGTTGGTGTTCAATCCCCCGACCTTGGACATGGCGCCGGTCAGGGTCATCGGCCCGGCGGGCATGTCGACCTGGGCCACGGCGTTCAGGGCGCCGAAGGTGGAGAAGCGACGCGGCTTGTACTGGACATTGATCACGTCGCCGCGTTGCAGCCGGACGTTTTCGCCGAATTCGGTCGTCACCGCCGTCAGAGGCGCGGTGTAGGTCTGTCCGTCGCGCTGAATGCTGATGGTCAGGTCGTCGGTCTCGCGCGCCGAGCCGCCCGCCGCGGCGAGGATGTCCAGAATCCGGTCGCTGTTCACCCCCAGGGGGGCGCGGCCGGGCTGGCGGACGTCGCCGAAGACGTTGACCGTGTTCGAGGCGTTGTTGGAAATACCGACCAGAACCTGGGGATTGGCGACCTTGCCGACCAGGGCGCGGCGGATGGCCGCCGCCGCCTGGGGCGCGGTGAGTCCTTCCACCCGCACCTGTCCGGCGAAAGGCACGGCGACCGAACCGCTGCGGTCCACGGTCACGCCCGGAAGGGCCTGGGAGCCGCCGGATCGGGTTTGGACGGCCGAGGCCGAGCCGCTTCCCAGCGTCCCGCCGAACAGGGCGCCCGACGGGTCGAAGATGGAGATGGCCAGGGTGTCGCCCTCGCCGATGACGTCGGCCGGCTGCTCGCTGGAGGCTGCGGCCAGCGTGCCGAAGAATTTCGGCGGCACCGCGTTCATCCGCTCCGTGACTTCATAGGTCAGGGGCACCAGCGCATAGCTGCCCTGGGCCTGGGCCGTGGTCGCCCCGGCGTCGACCGACGCTCCGGAAGGCCCGTCGCGCGGCAGGGTGGAGCAGCCGCCGAGAATGGCGACGATGGCGAGCGGCAGGATGGTGCGAGTCATGCGGTCGGCCCTTGTTCGCGGCTTGATTACAAGGCTTTGGTAGCCGCCGCCAGAGGTGAGACGGGCGTCAGCCCGATCGCTTCCGCGACGATGTCGAAATGCATCGACCAGGAGGGATGCGGCCGGGACGAAACCGGCGCGCGCGGCGTGAAGGTCGCCCGCTCGATCGCCGCCAGCCAGCCCAGGCCGTCCAGGGGGTCGATCAACTCCGCGCCCGGCGTCAGTTCCCGATGGGGCGGGATATCGGACGCGATCAGCGAAAGCCCCATGGCCACCGCCTCCACGGCGGGCAGGTCGAAGCCTTCGACCGAAGAGGGGGCCACCACCGCCCGCGCGCCCCGCATCAGGCGGGCCAACAGGGCGTCGGACAGGTTGGAGGCCTGGTGGACCACGCCCCGCAGGTTCGGCGACCGCTGCAGGTGATCCAGAACCGCCTCGTTTTCCCAGCCGTAGCGGCCGACCAGGACGAGTGACGGCGTCCGCTCGCCCAGGCGTTCCTCCAGGCGTCGCCAAAGGGTCAGCAGAAGCGCCAGATTCTTGCGCGCCTCTATGGTGCCGACATGGATGAAATAGGGGCGCGCCGCCTCGAAGCCAGGGCCGGAGACAAAGGCGGGCTCCAGCCCCAGATGGGCGATATGGACCGGCGGCTGGGGCAGACCCTCTTGCGATGCAAAGGCGCGCAGCCGATCGCCGGTATAGGCCGAGTTGACGATCACCCGACTGGCGTGACGCAGGGTGTTGGCCACGCGGGCGTGATGCTTGTCGCCGTCGCCAGGGCGGCAGAATTCGGGATGGGTGACAGGGATCAGGTCGTGGATCAGCACGACCCGCTCGATCCCGGCTGTTTCAAGCTCCCGCAGGGTGGCCGGGTCGTGAAGCGTGGTGTGGCCCACGTTCAGATACAGGTCGGCGGCCGGCACGGCGGCGACATGGCGCGACCGGAAGAACTGTTTCAGCACCCTTCCCTTGTCGGCGGGCTTGTCCGGTGTCGGCAGAGGGGGCGGACTGATCACGGACGCGCTGGGGCGGAGCGGGGCGGCCAGGGCGGCCAGCAGCCGCGCCTCATGCGCCGGATCGCCGGGCGCGTCGGCCGCGCCGTTCCAGCGCGCCCGCAGGTCGGCGACGAAGCGGCGGAACCATTCGGCCTCGACCGCGACCAGCCGGTTCTTGCGGCCGCGCACGGGTATGGTGACGACGTCGGATCGGGACAGCAGCCATTCGGCATAGGCCAGACAGACCCGATCCACGCCGGTGGGGGCGGAGCGATCGGCCCGGCTCATCAGCCGGCTGGCGTCGTAGAGAATACGCATGACCGGGCGCTCAGGCGACGTAGCCGGCCTGCATCAGTTCGGCGACATGGACGATGGCGGTCGGCCGTCCTTCCTCGACCACGAACAGGTTGGAGATCTTGTTGGCGGTCAGCAGATCCACGACGTCGCTCATCCGGGCGGTGGGATCGACGGTGATCGGATTGGCCCCCATGATGTCGGCCGCCGTCAGGCCGTTGATGTCGCGTTGGAAGGCGCGGCGCAGGTCGCCGTCGGTCACGATCCCGGCCAGGGATCCGTCCGCCTGCAGCACCGCAACCGCGCCCTTGCGCCCCTCGGTGATGGCCGAGACCACCTCGCTGAAGGAGGCGTTCAGCGGCACGCTGGCCGGGGCCGCGGCATTGTCCCCCATCCATTCCCGCACGCTCTGCAGGCTCATGCCCAGGGCGCCGCCGGGATGATGCAGGCCGAAATCGAGCGCGCTGAACCCCCGTCGGTCCATCAGCACCATGGCCAGGGCGTCGCCGAGGGCCAGGGTCATCAGGGTCGACGTCGTGGGCGCCAGTCCGTTGGGGCAGGCCTCGGCCACGCTGGGCATGGTCAGGCAGACGGCCGCGTTGCGGCCCAGGAAGCTGGCGGGACGCTGGGTGATGGCGATGACGGGAATGCCGTTGCGTTGGCAATAGATCAGGGGATCGCGCAGTTCGCGGCTCTCGCCCGAGTTCGAAATGGCCAGCACGGTGACGTCGGGCCGCAGCATCCCCAGGTCGCCGTGGCTCATCTCGGCCGGATGGACGAAGAAGGCGTTGGTGCCGGTCGAGGCCAGGGTCGCGGCGATCTTGCCGCCGATATGGCCCGACTTGCCCATGCCGGTGACGATCACATAGCCCGGCCGGCTCATGATCACATCGACCGCACGGGCCAGGGACACGTCTATGGTCCGCTCCAGCGCCTCCAGCGCCTCGATGTTGAGTCGCACCACATCGCGGGCGCGGTCGGTCATAGTGGCGATGTCTTCGGAGGACGAATGGACGATCTCGGTCATGGTCTGACAAGGCCCGCTTTCGGGCTCTCCTTGGTTCGAGCCGCGCGATCTGCCCCATCCCCAGGCCGCGCGCAACATGACCCTTCAGACGACTTTGTCGCTTTCGGGTCAACCTTTGCCGCACTGGCGCGTTAAGGGACCCAGGGGAAGCCAAAAAAGAGTTCGTATCCATATGCCGTCTCACGCCGGAGCCGCCGCGCGGCTGTTGCCCAAGCCGCCCGTCCTCGCCCAGGGGGTGGCCCTGTTCCTGGACATGGACGGGGTCCTGGCCCCGATGGCGCCGACGCCCGACGCCGTCGGACCGGTGGCGCGTCGCACCGAGGCGCTGAAGGCCGTAGAGGCTCGGCTGGCGGGCCGTGTCGCCATCGTCAGCGGGCGGACCATCGTCGAGATCGACAGGATTTCCGGTCGCGCCCTGACCTCGGCCTCGGGCGTCCACGGGCTGGAGCGTCGGCTCAAGGACGGATCGATACAGCGCGGCGAACCCGACGCCGGCGTGGTCGAGGCCCTGGCCGCCTTCCAGGCCTTCGCCGCCGAACGGCCAGGCCTGATCGTCGAGGACAAGGGGGTCTCCGCCGGCCTGCACTATCGCCAGGCGCCGGACCAGGCCGCCGCCGCCGAACGGCTGGCGCAGCGTCTTCAGGCCGAGACCGGCCTGACCTTGCAGCCCGGCCATATGGTGCTGGAGTTGAAGACGCCCGGAGCCGACAAGGGCACCGCCGTGACCGATTTCATGCGGGATGAACCGTTCAAGGGGGCCATGCCGGTGATGCTGGGCGACGATCTGACCGACGAACATGGTTTCAGGGCCGCCGCCGCGCTCGGCGGCTATGGCGTGCTGGTCGGGCCTGAGCGCGAAACCGCCGCCCGCTATCGCCTGGACGACGTCGACGCTGTCCTGACCTGGCTCGAAGCTGTGGCGGAGGCCTGATCGATGAAGCCCAATCTCGACCTGTTTCCGATTGGCAATTGCGCCATCAGCGCCCTGATCGACCGCCAGGGCCGGTTTGTCTGGGCCTGCGCCCCGCGGGTTGACGGCGATCCCGTGTTTTCGGCTCTTATGGACGGCGAGGACCCGGATCACGGTTTCTGGGCCGTCGAACTGGAAGGCCTGAAACACGTCAGCCAGGCCTATGTCCGCAACACCCCGGTGCTGCGCACCGTCCTGACGGCCGAGGACGGGGCGGCGGTCGAGGTGATCGACTTCGCGCCGCGCCATCCGAAACACTCGCGGACCTACCGGCCGCTGGCCTTCGGGCGGATCGTCCGCCCGCTGGAGGGCACGCCGCGCATCCGGATCCGGCTTCGCCCCGCCGCCGACTGGGGCGCGAAGCCGGCGCCCCACACCTCGGGCTCGAACCATATTCGCTTCCAGTGTCCGGACGTGACCTTCCGCCTGACGACGGACTGCCCTGTGTCGCATGTGCTGGAAGAGCGGGTCTTCAGGCTGGAGCGGGCGCACGCCTTCTTCTTCGGCCCGGACGAAGGCTATGATCAGGATGTCGGCCCGGGCGTCCAGGCGGCCCTGGATCGGACGGTCGCCTACTGGCAGGACTGGGTCCGCAAACTGTATCTGCCGCTGGACTATCAGGAGGCGGTGATCCGTGCGGCGATCACCCTGAAGCTCTGCGCCTATGAAGAGACGGGGGCCATCGTCGCCGCCATGACGACCTCGGTGCCCGAGTTCAAGGAAAGCGGTCGCAACTGGGACTACCGCTACTGCTGGATCCGCGACGCCTATTACACGGTGCGGGCGCTGAACCGGCTGGGGGCGGTCGATATCCTCGAGAACTATCTGGTCTATCTGCGCAATCTGGTCGACGATTCCGCCGGGGGGCACGTCCAGCCTGTCTATGGGGTGGGACTGGAGCCCGGCATCGGCGAGAGCATCGTCGATACGGTCGAGGGCTATCGCGGCATGAAGCCGGTGCGGATCGGCAATCAGGCGCACGAGCATCTGCAGCATGACGTCTACGGCCAGATCGTGCTGCCGCTGGTCCAGGCCTTCTATGACCAGCGGCTGCTGCGCCCCGGGACGGTGGACGACTTCTATGCGCTGGAGCGGGTCGGCGAGCGCGCCTTCGCCATGCACGACCAGACCGACGCGGGCCTGTGGGAGTTCCGCACCATCGCCCGCGTCCACACCTATTCGTCGGTCATGTGCTGGGCGGCCTGCGACCGCCTGGCCAAGGCGGCCGACCACCTGGGCCTGACGGCCAATGTCGATGTCTGGCGAGAGCGGGCGAGCCAGATTCGCGAGCGGATCGAGGCTGAGGCCTTCCTGCCGGACGAAGGGCGGTTCGCCGCCAGTTTCGGCGGGCGCGAGCTGGACGCCTCCTTGCTGCAGCTGACCGACCTGGGTTTCCTAGACGCCCACGATCCCCGCCAGGTGGCCACCTTCGACGCCATTGAACGCGACCTGAAGAAGGGCCCCTTCCTGTTCCGCTACGTCGAGCCTGACGACTTCGGCGAACCGGAAACCGCCTTCAACTTCTGTACCTTCTGGTTCATCGAGGCCCTGCATCAGAATGGGCGGGTCGAGGAGGCGCGGACCATATTCGAGGAGATGCTGGCCCGCCGCACCCATGCCGGGTTGCTCAGCGAGGACATTTCAGTCGAGGATGGCGAGCTCTGGGGCAACTACCCCCAGACCTATTCCCTGGTCGGCATCATCAATTGCGCCGTGATGTTGAGCCGTTCCTGGACCGACGTGCGTTGATACGCCGAACACCTGTCTGACCCCGGGGCTGGGGTCGCCGCCGAAGTGAAGTCATGAGCCGCCTTATCGTCGTATCCAATCGGGTCTCCGCCCCTTCCGATCCCGCTGCAGGTTCAGCCGGCGGCCTGGCCATGGCCTTGTCCGCAGCCCTGCGAAAATACGACGGGCTGTGGTTCGGCTGGTCGGGCGAGACGGTCGAGAGCTTCACGGGCGAGATGAAGGTGGAGGACCGGGCCGGAGTCACGGTCGGACTGGTTGATCTGGAGCCTCAGGACGTCGACGAATATTACAACGGCTACGCCAACAAGACGCTATGGCCCCTGTTCCATCACCGGATCGACCTGGCCCAGTACGAGCGGTCCTATGGCGAGGGGTATGAGCGGGTGAACCGGCGGTTCGCCGAGGTGCTGGCGCCGGTGATCCAGCCGGACGACATCATCTGGATCCACGACTACCACATGATCCCGATGGCGCGGGACCTGCGCCGCCTGGGCGTGCGCAACCGGATCGGCTTCTTCCTGCACACGCCCTGGCCGGCGCGTCAGTTGCTGGTGACCCTGCCGCACCACCGGCGGCTGGTGGAGTCGATGTTCGACTTCGACCTGATCGGCTTCCACACCCAGGAATGGAGCGATCTGTTCACCGACTATGTGGTCAGCGAGGCCCAGGGGGAGCTGTTCGGCCACGGGGGGCTGGAGTGTTTCGGGCGACGGGTCCAGACCGGGGTCTTTCCCATCGGCATAGACGTCGAAGGCTTCCTGGCGGCGCGCAACTCGACCCTGGGGGCCCGGACCTACGACCGGATGGCGGCCTCGGCGGCCTTCCGGTCGATGATCGTGGGCGTGGACCGGCTCGACTATTCGAAGGGGCTGGAGGAGCGGCTGCTGGGCTACGAGCAGTTCCTGCACGACAACGCCTCGATGCGGGGGGAGGTCTTCCTGCTGCAGGTGACCCCGATCTCGCGCGACGATGTCGATTCCTATCAGGATCTGCGGGCGCGGCTGGATTCTCTGGCGGGTCGGGTCAATGGGGCCTTCGGTGACATGGACTGGCAGCCGATCCGCTATCTGAACCGGACCTATCGCCGCGATCAGCTGGCGGGCATTTATCGCGCCGCGCGGGTCGGGCTGGTGACGCCGCTGCGCGACGGAATGAATCTGGTGGCCAAGGAGTATGTCGCCTCCCAGAACCCCGAGGATCCCGGCGTGCTGATCCTGTCGCGCTTTGCCGGAGCCGCCGAACAGATGGGCGAGGCCCTGCTGGTCAACCCTTACAGCCGCGAGGAACTGTCGGACGCCATCCAGAAGGCCCTGACCATGCCCCTGGCCGAGCGGATCCGCAAATGGGAGGCCCTGATGCAGGTGGTGCGCGACACCGACGTCGGCATCTGGCGCGACGCCTTCGTCAAGGGACTGCTGGCGGTCGAGGGCGAGCCGGAAACCGCCCAGTGGGCGGGCGCGGCCTGATCTATCGGATATCGAAGGCCAGCAGCAGCGTGCGCTGGGCCGGGTTGGCGTTGTCGTCGGACAGCAGGTAGAGTCGTGTTCCCTGGTCCCGCCGCTCGGCCGCGACGCCCTCGAGATTATCGGTCGTACCGGGGAGTTTCAGCGCGATCAGGATCGGGCCCTGCGTCCCGTCGGGGGCAAGGCGACGCACCCGGCCGCGCATGTCGAACGGGGGCGTATAGCGACGCTCGACCATGAACCATCCCTCGCCGGAAGGATCGCGGTCCAGGCCGGTGGAGCGATAGTCGCTGTCCTTCGGGGCCTCCGCCGACGGCGGGACGACCGTGCGGCATCGTTCAGGCGTGCAGTCCCAGACCCCGCCCCCTTCACCCAGGGCGCGCCAGCCTTGGCCTTGGCGGGGCAGGGCGGCGGCCAGGCCCTCCATCCCCTCGTTGTCGGGAAAGGCCGCGTAGGGCGAAGACACCGGCGTCGGCGACCGCAGGGCCGAAAGGGGGCCATAGTTCCAGATGCGGTGATGGCGTTCAAAGCTGATCAGCAGATCGCCAGATCGGGTCAGGGCCAGGCCCTCGGCGTCGCCGTCGATCTTGTCGGCGATTGGTCGGCCGTCCTCCAGCGTCAGTCGGCGCGACGCCAGGCGATCGACGCCTACAAGTCGTCCCCGGGTATCGAGCCGCAGGACGCCGCGCACCAGATCCCCGGCGTCGGAGACGGCCACGAAACCGCCGTCGCCGGTCAGTTTCAGGTCCGAAAGCCCATGCAGGGACGAGCCCAGGCCTGCGACGATCTCGACCCCGCCGGCGAAGCGGACATCGGGGGCGAGAACCGCGCCGGGCAAGCCCAGACCGACGGTCTTCAGTTCGGCGGCGGCGAAGATCCAGCCGTCGCCATCGGTTAGACTGGGTTGGGGCGGGCCGAGGGTGGCGGCGCAGGCCGTCAGCGCCAGGGCGGCCCAGGCGACGGCGAGGCGGCGCAGGCGGTTCATGCGGCCAGCTTCTTGCGCACCCGGCGGGCCGGAACAGCGGCGCTTTCGGCCTCGAACAGTTCCGCCAGTTTCTCGGTCATGGCGCCGGCCAGCTGTTCGACATCGACGATGGTCAGGGCCTTGCGGTACCAGCGGGTCACGTCATGGCCGATGCCGATGGCCAGCAGTTCGA
>Ga0209066_10007014_pt1 | contig 11303 bp, 2 predicted proteins | sample All_14_2_FD_187198 | JGI IMG/M metagenome (GOLD analysis project Ga0209066, IMG submission 187198) | Freshwater microbial communities in response to fracking from Pennsylvania, USA - Allegheny Zone_MetaG_DW_15 (SPAdes) (version 2) ...
GTGCAGGGTGCTTTCGCCTGTGCGCGTGAATCTAACCCGCCCACTCCCCGCGCCCTGCTGCTCCTCGACAACGTGGACGACCCCGCGCTGCTCCAGCCACCCCAGACGGACCTGCTCTCTGGCCGCAAGTGGCTGCACGTTGTAGCCACCACCCGGCTCGATCCCGCCAAGATTGGCATGGATGAGACCCGCTACTGCCATCTTCCCGTCGACGAACTACCCGATGATGACGCGTTGCGTCTCATCGAAAGTTGCCAGCCGCAGGGACGTTTCCCGAATGAGGAAGAATGCGATGCGGCACGCGAAATCGTATGCCTGCTTCATGGCTTCACATTGGCGGTTGAGGTCGTCGCCGTGCATCTGGGCGAGCGTAAAGGCAGGCTTACCTGCTCGGCTTTGTTGCAACGTCTGAAGCGCGAGGGCGTGGATAACATAGCGGCAAACACGACGCAGGCTGTCAATCACGCTGAGAAACTCCTCTCCGCAACGCTGACCCCAACGCTTGAAATGCTGACTTCGCCCGAAATGCTCACCCTGTCTGCCGCTGCTCTTGTGCCTCCGGACAGCGTCCCCTTGCCGTGGCTGCGTGCTGTCGTTGCCGAAAACTACCTCGAACTCGGAACTGATGCCGAGCCTGGCTATGATGATCCGTGGATGACCCTTGTTAATCACCTCATCGGACTGCGTCTGCTGCAGGTCGTCGAGTGGGCTGGTGACGATCAGACACCCCGTTTGTGCCGCATTCACCGACTTGTCCAAACGGTAACCCGGCAGCACGCCGCAGGCAGCATTGCATCCATCGAGGCCAAACTTATGTCAGTTGTGAAGTCACGAGCCGCTTTTTTGCAGGAACACTGGCTAGAATGGGAACGCCGCTGGGAGATAGCGCCTCTGGGATCATTTGCCTCTCAGGCCATAGACAATGGTTTATCCGACGCGGCCTGTCTTGCAGACTGTGCCGCAATTTGCATGTCGAATTTGGGCGACTATGCAGGCGCGGAGCCTTTGTACCGACGGGTACTCGAGGCAAGAAATCGGATTATTGGACCGGATCATCCCGATACGCTGACGAGCGTTAACAATTTGGCCGTATTGTTGGAACGTAAAGGCGACTATACCAATGCTGAGCCGCTATATCGTCGAGCACTCGACGCCCGAAAGTGTGTCTTGGGCCTTGGTCATTCCGATACACTTGCAAGTCTTGATCACTTGGGCGAATTAATGGTTCGCAAAGGCGACTTCGTTATAGCCGAACCGTTGTATAGAGAGGCCCTGAATATTCGAGAGCAGTTTCTGGGGCCGGAAAATCTCGATACACTTCTTTGCTTAAATAATCTAATTGAATTGTTGATACAAAGAGGTGACCATGCGGGTGCGGAACCATTGTATCGGCGCGTGCTAGAGATTAACGAGTGGATACAGATGTCGGAACACACCGAAGCTCCTGCAAACGCGATCAATAACCTTGCATCAGTGCTGACATGGAAAGACAACAACCCAGACGAGACTGCGTTGTGTCGGCAGAAGCTTGAAAACTGCGAACGGAACCTTGTGCCGGAACAACCCTCCACCTCGGCGAGCGTTAACAACCTGTCTATGTTACTCGTCAGTAAAAACGACAATGTGGCCGCAGAGCCGTTGTACCGGCGGGCGTTGGCGGCCAGTGAACGGGTCTTTGGGCCGGAGCATCCCGAAACGCTGGTATGTATGAACGATCTGGCTGGATTACTGGCCAGTAAAGACGATTACGTCTGTGCGGAACTATTATTCCGACGTACGCTGGAGACTCGCGAGCGGGTCTTGGGGCCGGAGCATCCCGACACACTGTCGAGCGTGAACAACCTGGCCGGAATTCTGTCGCAAAAAGGCGACTTAGCTGGCGCGGAGCCGCTGTTCCGCCGGGCGCTAGAGGTTCGCGAAAGGGTCTTGGGGCCGAAGCATCCTGACACCGAAACTACAAGAAAGAACCTCATTCGCTTGTTGGAGAAGTCAGGCAAGGTAGATGAAGTCGCACATTTCAAGTTGTCTTAAAGGGCCGCTATGACAAACACGAGAACGACACCTGCGGAGAAAAGAATCTTCCTCTCCTATGCCCGAGGCGATGACGAGGCCTTCGTCAGGCGGCTGAACGATGATCTCGCGAAAGCTGGATTTACGGTCTGGTTTGACCGCGACTCTTTGATGTCGCGCGGGCTGACCTTCCATCAGGAGATCAAGGACGCCATTCGTACCGAGGTGGACCGCGTGGTCTATGTCGGCGGTCCGAAGGCGGCGCTGTCGCAGTTCGTCCGCGAGGAGTGGCAGTCGGCGTTGGAGTACGACCATGTTGCCGTCACCCCGATCTTGCGACTGGGCGATTACGAGACCTGCGTTCCTGGTGAACTGTGTCTGCTGCACTGCGAGGACTTCCGGGAAGACGAGAAGTATGAGGCTGCGCTGAAGAGACTAAGCGCGAGCCTCGGCCAACCCAACCCCAACCTCGGCGCGCTCTTTGCAGTGCCCAACCTGCCGCCGTGCTTCCTCGGACGTCCAGAACTCATTTGTAGGGTGCGCGATGCACTGCTGGTCGACCTCCAAAAGCCGCAGGTGATCACTAGTGTTAACGCCAAGGTCGGCATACAGGGTATGGGCGGCATCGGGAAGAGCGTACTCGCTGCCGCGCTCGCCCGTAATCGTCAGATTCGTCAGTCCTACCCCGACGGCGTGGTCTGGATCGCCTGTTGCCAGCACCTCTCCGACGACGACCTGCTGTCGAGGTTGCGCGACCTCGTTAAGGCCTTGGGAGGAGACACCGCGTTCACTTCCCTACCGCAGGGTCAGGGTATTCTCCGGGAAATGCTCCAAACGAAAGCTGTTTTGCTAGTGCTCGACGACGTGTGGCATGCGAAAGACACCCAAGTCTTCGACGTGCTCGGTCCTCGCTGTAAGATGCTTATCACTACCCGTAACGCTGGTATTCTGCACACCCTCCATGGTGAAAGCGTGCCAATATCGCTCTTTAACGAAACGGAATCCCTACAGTTACTCGCAGACGCCACGGGTGTTGCGTCTAACGCTCTTCCGCACGAGGCGCACGAAGTCGTCAAGGAGTGCGGTTGTTTGCCGCTTGCCCTCGCACTAAGCGGCGGTATGGCTAAGAAACACGGCGGCAACTTTCGCTCTGTCCTCGAGCGCCTGCGCCACGCCGACCTCGAAAAGATTGCCGACCGTGAGTCCATCAACGAGCAGCACCGCAGCATCTGGCGTGCGATGCAGGCCAGCGTTGAGATGCTATTAGAAGATGAACAGAAACGTTTCGCGGAACTTGCGGTTTTCGATACTGACGGCACCGTGCCCGAAGCCGCTGTAGCAACGCTATGGGAGCACACAGGTAAACTAGACGAGTTCGATAGCGAAGACTTGCTCGTTAATCTCGCCGAACGCTCCCTCATACAACTCGATCAGAAGACAGATGCCGAGGGTAAGCTTCAACGCCGCCTCCGGTTGCATGACCTGCTCTATGACTTCGCGGTCCGCATTTCCAAAGACATTAAGGCCATTCATAACACGTTGCTCGAAGCCTACTGGTCTAAATGTCGCGGCGGTTGGCATACTGGTCCGAACGACGGTTATTTCTTCGAAAACCTATGTCATCACATTATTTCGAACGAAGATTGGGCTGCACTCATAGGCGATAGCGTAGCCCCTGGCCCGCTCACCGACCTGCGCTTTGTCCAGGCTAAGTGCGAAGCGGGACTCGTATACAACCTCATGTGTGATTACAACACTGCACTTGCAGCGGTGCCTGAATTTCGAGAGGAGCGCGAGCACCTGCGCCGACAAAATGAAACCATGGGAACTTATAGCCATGACCTAAATACCTTCGCTGTCAGGCGCTTCCAACACCTAATAGCAAAAGAAAGGGGAGAGTTGTGCGCCGAGCCAGACTATCCTCAATTGCCAGCAATACTAAGTAATGATTACTGTCCACCAATCGTTGAAGAGACTTCACTCCGTGCCGCCCGTCTGCGTCACTTCGCCAACTTCGTGTCAGGTCATCTTGCACCTCTTTCTAAGTATCCTAACGAAACAGTTCCGCTTGCTTATAATTGGTCGTCTGAGGGACCTGTCGCGGAAGACGCTGAGCGGTGTTTGCGATGCTTTGAACGCCCTTGGCTCAAACGGTCTCCTCGTCCTCCAGCCCCTCCCTTCCGCCCTCAATGTGTGCGGATGCTTGAAGGCCACGACTCTGAAGTCTGGACTGTGAACGTAAGTCTTGATGGCCGACGGGTGGTCTCGAATGATAACAGGACTGTTAGGATATGGGACCTGGAAACCGGTGCTTGTCTGCGAACACTGGAGATTCACGCCAACGGGATCAACAGTTTTTGCATGAGTTCGGACGGACAGTATGCAGCCTCGGTCGATTCTGACGGGACTTTGCGGAGTTGGGACCTCGGAGTTGGGATTTGCTTACGAACAATTGAAGGGGTTGGCCGCCGAACTAGAATCATGACCTTGAGTTCCAACGGTTTGCATGTGATCTTGGCGTACGTTGACAGCCCGTTGCAACTATGGGACCTGAAAACCGGAATGTGTTTACGTACATTTGGGCCAGATCGGTACGATGTCGTTAGCGCGTGTTTGTGTCCAGACGGTCGGCGTGTTGTTTTTGCGAGTGGCGACCGCAACGTGCGGATATGGGATCTGGAGACTGGGGAGTGCCTGCAAACACTTGCATGCACAACACGTGCATGCGGAAACACTAAAATAAGTATTCGTTTAAAGAGATCATATGTGTTGAAAAAAAACGTCTGTGTCAGTCCGGACGGACGGTACTTAGTCTCGAGTTATGAAAACACCCTTCAATTCTGGGAATTGGAAACTGGGGCCTTCCTACGAATACTCGAGGGATGCATGGGCAGGATAGACAGCGTGAGTGTGAGTCGGGACGCCCGACGGGTTATCGCGAATAATGAAAGGACTGTTAGGGTATGGGATCTAGAGAGCGGAGTCTGCCTGTGGACACTTGAAGGACACGGTGGGGGGATGAATAGTTTCTGCATAAGTCCGGACGGTCGACACGCTGTCTCTGCGGGTCGCGACAAGACCGTACGTCTTTGGAATACAGGTAACGAGGCGCGCTTACGTGTACTGGATGGTCACAACGGCGAGGTGTTTAGCGTAAGCCTGAGTCGGGATGGACGACGAGTTGTTTCTGTGAGTCATGACAGGATATTGCGGATTTGGGACTTGGAGACTGGGCGTTGCCTGAGAATGTTCAATAACGACAGTTTTGGTGTATTGAACATTAACCAAGACGGGCGATATGCCGTAATGGTTGGTTCTGATAAGTCCTTAGTGCGCTGGGATATGGAAACTGGGGCCAGTCTGCGAATATTGGATGGTCACAGCGATCAGGTTAAGAGCGTAAGCGTGAGCCCAGATGTGCAGCATGCAATCTCTGTTGGTTCTGACGGGACGATACGGATCTGGAATTTGGACATCGGAGTTTGCCTGAGTTCGCTCAAAGTCAGCGGTTGGGGGGGGCTTAGTATGAGTCGGAGCCCAGACGGTCGACGTGCTGTATCTGCAGGTTATGGCAGGAATATGCATTTCTGGGACTTGGAAACCGGCACTTGTCTGCAAACACTTAAAGGCCACCGGTATGGTGTCACAAGTGTGTGTGTATGTCATGACGGTCAACGTGCCGTTTCGGCAAGTTATGATATGACCGTGCGGATCTGGGATTTGGTGTCCGGTGCCTGTTTACACACACTCAAAGGTCATAATGATTCAATCAGCAAAGTGAATGTAAGTCCGGACGGGCGATACGCGGTCTCTGTTGGTTGTGACGGAAACGTTCGAATTTGGAGTCTAGGCTCAGGCAAATGTGTATTATCATCAGATTGGAACCTTGCTTTGGTCGATAGCATAAGTTTCAGCATGGACGGTAGACGCATTATAATTACTAGTAAAGACGGTGCAGTTCGTGTGTGGAGTCTGGAAACTGGAACTCCGCTTCGAACGCTCATAGGCCAAGGACACGATATACGAAACATGTGCATGGACCGAAACGCTCGTTTTGTAATCTCGGCAGCGTGTGATAAAGTTTTGAAAATATCGGATATAGAGGTTAGCGCTTGCCAGTCAATATACTTCGCCTATAGTAATTTGACTGCTTCGGCTGTTTCTTTTGACGGCAGTCGCCTTGTCTGTGGTACGGAGGATGGCCAGATGCACTTCCTGACCATCGTGCGTTCCCATCCAACGATTCTCACAGCAGATAATATAGAAGAGGTCCGTTGTCCGTTATGTTCAACTGTATTTTCACCCCCCAATCATGTTGTTGAGGTCATCAACCAACTTACAGTCGGACTAGGCAAAGACACTGCACCCTGTCGTATTGTACCTGATTCTGCTTTCGGTGATCAGCGCCTCCTGTCATCATGCCCTCATTGTGGAAAGCCACTTAAGTTCAATCCATTCTTCGTCGCCCCGGAGAAATATGTGGACACGCTCCGCCGTGGTCTCGAGCACAGCCGCCGCGAGAAAGGCCCGTACCATGAGGAGACCTTGGCGCACCTAGAGGCGTTAGTTGTGAACCTAGAGAATACCGGCAAGGCTGACGAGGCTACTGAGTTCAGACGTGAACAAGATGAGGTCTCTGCCAAACTGAAAGAGAAACAGCATGACTGATAGACCCATGCCCAATGTGCTAGGCCACTCACTGAATGATCGTCAGATCCGCGTTTTCATTTCTTCCACCTTCCGTGATATGCACGCGGAAAGGGATCACTTAGTTAAAGTGGTGTTTCCACAATTGCGGAGACTTTGTGAATCGCGTGGTATCACATGGGGTGAGGTAGACCTCCGCTGGGGTGTCACCGATGAATCCGCCGCCGAAGGCAAGGTTCTTCCTGTTTGCCTAGAAGAGATCAACCGATGCCGCCCTTACTTCATTGGTCTGCTCGGCGAACGCTACGGGTGGGTGCCGCAGAGTGTTCCCCAGGACGTGCTTGAAAAGGAGGCGTGGATAGGAGAGTGTTTAGCCGATAAGAAGTCCGTCACAGAACTCGAGATCCTTCATGGCGTGCTGCGCAACACGGAGATGGCGGGGCACGCCTTCTTCTACTTCCGTGCCCCGGCCTACATCAAAAGGCTGCCGCCGGACGCGGTTCCCGAGGATTTTGCTAGCGAAAACGCCGACAGCGCGACAAAACTCAACCGGCTTAAGCAACTTATCCGTGACAGCGGTATCCCGGTCCACGAGAGCTACCCCGACCCCACGGCACTCGGCGACCTTGTACTCGCCGACCTTACCGCTGTGATCAATCAGCGCTGGCCCGAAGGTTTGCAACCCACCCCCCTTGATCGCGAGGCTCTGGATCACGCTGCCTACGCCCAGAGTCGCGAACGGGTGTATATCGGTCGGCCGGAGTACTTCGCCCGACTCGATGCCCATGCCGACGGCGAGGGTGACCTGCCGCTGGCCGTCCTCGGCGAATCCGGCTCGGGTAAGTCTGCCCTGTTGGCCAACTGGGCAGCACATTACCGTTGGGCGCACCCTGAAACCTTCTTGCTGGAACACTACATCGGTTCCACACGTGCCAGCGCTGATTGGGCCGCCCTGCTGCGCCGCATCATGGGCGAGTTCAAGCGGAAGCTCGGTGTCCAACAGGACATCCCTGCCGCGCCCGACGCTTTGCGTGCTGCGTTCCCCAACTGGTTACATATGGCCGCAGCAAGAGGCCGCGTCGTCCTGGTCCTCGACGCCCTCAACGAACTGGAGGATCGCGAAGGCACGCAGGAACTACTCTGGCTGCCACTGGTCATGCCGGAGAACGTGCGCCTGATCGTCTCGGCACTTCCCGGAAAACCGCTGAATGAGATCAAGACACGCGGTTGGCCCACCTTGACAGTCGACCCGCTCTCACCGGCCGAACGCAAGGAATTGATCCGCATTTTCCTCTGCAACTACGGCCGCGAACTCAGTCCAGTCCGCATATCGCGCATCGTCGAGGCCACGCAGACAGCCAACCCGCTGTATCTGTGTGTGTTGCTCGATGAGCTGCGATTGTTCGGCCTCCACGAGCGGCTGGATGAGCACATATGCTACTATCTGCAGGCACCGTCGCCTTACGAACTCTATGGCAAGGTCATCACCCGGTGGGTACAGGACTACGGAGGCGGTACGAAGTGGGTTTTAGACGCTCTCACTCTGCTGTGGGTCGCGCGCCGCGGCCTGTCGGAAACCGAACTGCTCGACGCGCTGGGCCAAGACGGCAAACCCCTTCCGCGTGCCGTCTGGTCACCCCTTTTTCTTGCCATGCGTGAAGCACTCGTTAGTCACAACGGCCTGCTGACCTTCGCTCACGATTTCTTGCGCACGGCCGTGCGGGACGCATGCCTTATGGCAGACTCGAGCCGTCAACTGGCTCACGAAAGGCTCGCAGACTATTTCCAACGTCAGCCGTCCAACTCCCGACGTACCGACGAACTGCCGTGGCAATTGGCCGAGGCACACGCCTGGCAGCGGTTGCACGATCTGCTGACTGACCATAGGTTCTTTACAGACGTGTGGAGCCGCAACCGATTCGATGTCAAAGCGTACTGGGCTCTGATTGAGTCCTGTTCACCCCTACGCGTAACGAGCGCTTACTGTACAGAGGTGGATCAACTTGAAAGTGAAGATAGCAATAATCATTTGTGGAATGTGAGCATTCTATTGGAAGACATGGGGCATCCAGAAGAGGCACTCCGATTGAGAGTCGTCTTGTCGGAGCGATTCAGGGCTTCCGGCAATATGATCAGATTGCAATCGACACTCCTTAGCCAGGCGAGCATCCTTTCTGAACGAGGGGACTTGGACCGGGCCTTGGCACTTCTCGTTGAGGTGGATCGGATCTGCAATCGGTTGGCTGATCTTAGTGGCTTGCAGCGTTCCCGCTGTGAGCAGGCTAGGATCATGATTAAGTGCGGGAAATTGGATGGAGCGATTGAATATCTTGACGAAGCAGCGCGGTTTTTTCAGCAGTTAGGCGATGAGGCTGTCTTGTCTGTGATTCTTGCAAATAAGGCGGGCATCTTTTGTTTACGCGGGAATCTAGATGAAGCGATATTACTTTACAATGAATCGGAGCGGATTTGTCGTCAATTGGGTAATCTGGATGGCCTGCAAGTAGACCTCGGCAACATGGCGAATATCCTGTGTGCACGCGAGGAACTGGATGGAGCCCTTTCGTTGCTCAAGGAGAAGGAACGGATTTGCCGTCAGTTGGGTAATCAGGAAGGACTGCAAGCGACCCTAGGTAACCAGGCGAACATCTTGTATGTGCGAGGTGACCTGGATGGGGCCATGGCGCTAAACAAGGGAAAGGAGCGGATTTGCCGACAGTTGGGCAGTTTGGAGAGTCTTTCAAACAGTCTCGGTAACCAAGCTTTGATCTTACAGGATCGCGGAGACACAGATGGAGCAATGACGCTACATAAGGAAAATGAGCGGATTTGTCGTCAGTTGGGTAATCAGGATGGCCTGCAAGCGACCCTCGGTAGCCAAGCATTTATTTTGAATGCGCGCGGCGATCTAGACGGGGCTATGTCGCTTCTTGAAGAGCAAGAGCGCATCTGCCGTAAGTTGAAAAACAGAAATGGGCTTTGGCTGTCTTTGTACAATCAGGCTGGCATCCTTTTCTCTAGTAGAGAAAAAGACTTTCGGACCTCATGCCAAAAGTGTGAAGAGGCTGTCAGAATTCTGGAAGAGTCGGGCCTCCACCCTAGTTATCTGAAACGAGCAAATAGGATGCTGGAAGAAATCCTAAAGAAGTGCTGACTTTGATGTCTAGACGACGCTACGCTTATGGCATCCCTTGACGCGATGCAGACGCATGTTAGTGTGAGGTGTGTTGGACGAGGTAGACACAGCATGTAATTCCTTCAAAGTCATCCATGTTTGCGCTGGTTCTGCGAGTCACTCCCTGATACATTCTTAGATGATTGAGTTGGGCCGCAGGGGTGCGGCTTGACCTCTGAATCAGCAACGACCCTAACCTCTAAGGTCTGAATGGCGTGTCTGCCCAAAGAAGGTGATGTTGTACGTCTGCGGACGCGCTCCTATCTCGTCGAAGGTGTGATCCCTTCGCCCGCGGGACACCGTGTTCGCTGCGCCTGCTTGGACGACGATGCTCAGGGCGACATTCTGGAGGTTATCTGGGAGATCGAACTGGACGCGGAAGTGCTTCAGGGCCAGGGCTGGCAGGCCGTCGGCCAGCGCGGAACGCAGGGTGACCGCGGCTTCGATGTGCCCCGCCACTTCGGCGCCTACCTCCACACCCTGCGGTGGAACACCATCACCGCGACCGACCCCAACCTCTTCCAGTCGCCGTTCCGGGCCGGCATCCGCATCGAGCCGTTCCAGCTCGAGCCCCTCAACAAGGCGCTGCGCCTGCCCCGCGTCAACCTTTTCATCGCAGACGATGTCGGCCTCGGCAAGACCATCGAGGCCGGGCTCATCGCCAGCGAACTGCTGCTGCGCCGCCGCATCCGCGAGATCGTGGTCGCCTGCCCGCCCTCTATGATCGCCCAGTGGCGCGATGAACTCGACGCCCGCTTCGGCCTAACCTTCGAGATCCTCGACCGCGACTACATGGCCCGCATCCGGCAGGAACAGGGCTACGGCGTCAACCCCTGGACCACTCACCCGCGTTTCATCGTCTCCCAGCGCCTGCTGATCGACGAGACCTACGCCGCCCCGCTGCGCGACTGGCTCGACAACCTGCGCCCCGGATCGCTCCTGATTCTCGATGAGGCCCACCATGCCGCCCCTTCCAGCGGCTCGCGCTACGCCATCGACACCCAGATCACCCGCGCCATCCGCGATATCGCCCCGCGCTTCGAGCACCGCCTCTTCCTCTCCGCCACGCCCCACAACGGCCACACGAACAGTTTCAGTGCTTTACTGGAGATCCTCGACTCCCAGCGCTTCTGCCGCGGCGTCCCGGTCCTCAAGAGCCATCGCGACGAAATCATGGTCCGCCGCCTCAAGGAAGACATCCGCGCCATCGCCGGCGGCTTTCCTGGCCGTAAAGTTGTTCAGGTGGATATCGACGGCCTCCACGAAGACGCCCCCGAACTGCTGCTCTCGCGCCTGCTCGACGCCTATGCCACCGTCCGCGCTCAGCGCGTGGCCCGCGCCTCCAAGCGCAAGCAGAGCGAGGCCGCCCTCCTGATCTCCGGACTGCAACAGCGACTCCTCTCTTCCGTCGAAGCCTTCGCCCGCACCCTGCATGTCCACCGCCAGACCATGGAGCGCCTCTGGTCACAGC
>Ga0209066_10007016_pt1 | contig 11301 bp, 19 predicted proteins | sample All_14_2_FD_187198 | JGI IMG/M metagenome (GOLD analysis project Ga0209066, IMG submission 187198) | Freshwater microbial communities in response to fracking from Pennsylvania, USA - Allegheny Zone_MetaG_DW_15 (SPAdes) (version 2) ...
GCGCGCGTGGCCTGGACGCCCACCGGCACCAACGTGCCCGACTACCCCAAGCTGGCCCAGCTCTGGTGGCAGAACGTGGCCCAGGCCGTGACCGCCGAGAAAACGCCCCAGCAGGCCATGGACAACCTGGCCGAACAGATGGACCAGGTGATGGCCCGTCTGGAACGCGCCGGCATGGACCGCTGCGCGCCCAAGCTCAACAAGAAGGAAGACCCGAAGAAGTGGTTGAGCGACAAGGGTGCACCGTGGGCGAAGCTGGCCAACGAGAAGCCCAAGGGTGAAACCATCGCCTACGACCAGTTGCTCAACGCCTGGAAGAACGGCAAGGTCCGCTGAAGACGCCTGATCGATCGAGTCGCAACCGCCCCTTGCGCCGAACCGGCGCAAGGGGCCACCCCCAACACCATGAAACGCGCAGAACTGCTCCAATCGCTGTCCCGAAACCCCCTGTTTGATCTGGCGGTGGTGGGCGGCGGCGCCACCGGCCTCGGGGTGGCGCTGGATGCCGCGCTGCGCGGCTTCTCCGTGGTGCTGCTGGAGTCGCACGACTTCGCTGGCGGCACCTCTTCCCGTTCCACCAAGCTGCTGCACGGCGGGGTGCGTTACCTGGCGCAGGGCAATGTGGCTCTGGTGCGCGAGGCGCTGGCCGAGCGCGCCACGGTGCTGCGCATCGCGCCCCACCTGGCGCAGCCGCTGCCCTTTGTCATGCCATCCTATGGCTGGTGGCAGACCCCGTTCTACGGCGTGGGGCTCAAGCTGTACGACCTGATGGCCGGACGCGCCGGGCTGGGGCGCACCGCATTCCTGAACCGCCGGCAGACCCTGGAGGCCTTGCCGGGGGTGAATCCCCAGGGGCTGCACGGCGGCGTGCAGTACTGGGACGGCCAGTTCGACGACGCCCGGCTGGCCCTGGCCCTGGCGCGCACCGCCGAAGCCGCGGGCGCGCTGGTGTTGAACTACGCCCGGGTCACGGCGGTGCGTCGTCTGGACGACGCCGGCCACCCGGTCTCCGAACTCGATGTGAGCGATCGCTTTTCCGATGAGCGCTACACAGTGCGGGCCCGATGCGTGGTCAATGCCACCGGTGTCTGGGTCGACGAGCTGCGGGCCCATTCCAGTGGCGCCAGCGTGCAAGACGCGCCCCAGCGCATGGTCAGCCCGAGCCAGGGCGTGCACGTGGTGGTGGACCGCGAGTTCCTGCCGGGCGACCACGCGCTGCTGGTGCCCAAGACGCGCGATGGCCGGGTGCTGTTTGCCGTGCCCTGGTTGGGCAAACTGGTGCTTGGCACCACCGACACGCCGCGCCAGGACCTGCCCCGCGAGCCCGATGCCTTCGCCGAGGAGCTGGATTTCATCCTGAGCGAGGCCGGTCACGTGCTGAGCCGCCCGGTCACCCGGGCGGACATCCGCAGCATCTGGGTGGGCTTGCGCCCGCTGGTGGCGCCCCCGGAAACCACCGAGGGAGGCACCAAGGTCCTGTCGCGCGAACACACCATCGTGGTGGACACCAATGGCCTCGTCACCGTCACGGGCGGCAAATGGACCACCTACCGGGCGATGGCCGAAGATGTGCTGGAGCGCTGCTTTGCCAGCGCGCTGCTGCCCCGGCGTCCAGGTGGCTTGAGCGAGCGTCACACGCTGCTGGGCGCCCCCGCAGCTGCGGCGCCGGCGACGCCGATCTACGCCCCGCCAGGTCTGCATCTGTATGGAACGGAGAAGCCGCGGGTGCTGGACTGCCCGGGACACGACCGAACCTTGGGCATGGGGCTGACCGAGGCCATGGTGCGTTATGCCGTGCGCCATGAGCACGCCCACACAGTGGAAGATGTGCTGGCCCGGCGCTGGCGGGCCCTGTTCCTGGACGCCCGGGCAGCGGCGGGCATGGCGCCCGATGTCGCCGCGATCCTGGCTCAGGAGCAGGCCACGGACCCTGCGCTTGACCGCTTTCTGTCGCTGTGCGACCACTATTTGCCGAGCCGTACCGCCGTTTTCGCGCAAAAGTCGGTTGACAAGCCGAAGTTGTAGTGCAATAATCTGCGGCTTCGCTGTAAAAAAGCGAAGTTATCCGCCCACCGACGCGGGTTGTGTCCCCTCTGCAGCAGGTCTGCAGGGTTGATGCGGCTGGCAACGACGGGCCCAAGACTGATCACTCCCGGCCGTGGTGGCTGGGGGGATTCAAGTTGGGACTTAAATCAAATGATTCAAACGCAATCTCGACTCGATGTTGCTGACAACACGGGCGCCAAGTCCGTGATGTGCATCAAAGTGCTGGGCGGCTCCAAGCGCCGCTACGCCAGCGTGGGTGATGTCATCAAGGTCAGCATCAAGGAAGCAGCGCCGCGTGGCCGCGTCAAAAAAGGCGAGGTGTACAACGCTGTGGTGGTTCGCACCGCCAAGGGCATCCGTCGTCAGGACGGCGCCTTGATCAAATTCGACGGCAACGCTGCAGTGTTGCTTAACGCCAAGCTGGAGCCTATCGGCACCCGCATCTTCGGACCGGTGACGCGCGAGCTGCGCACCGAGAAGTTCATGAAGATCGTGTCGCTGGCACCCGAGGTTCTCTGAGGAATCATCATGAACAAGATTCGTAGTGGCGATGAAGTCATCGTGATTGCCGGTCGCGACAAGGGCAAGCGCGGCAAGGTTGTGCTGCGCGCCGACGACAGCAAGCTGGTGGTCGAGGGCGTCAATATCGTGAAAAAGCATGCCAAGCCGAACCCCATGAAGGGCATCACCGGCGGCATCATCGAGAAAACCATGCCGATCCACCAGTCCAACGTGGCCATTTTCAATGGCGCCACGGGCAAGGCGGATCGTGTGGGCATCAAGCTCCTGGCTGACGGCAAGAAAATGCGCGTCTTCAAGTCCAGCGGCGAAGAAATCAAGGCGGCCTGAACATGACACGCTTGCAAGAAATCTACCGCGACAAGATCGCGCCTTCTTTGGTCGAAAAATTCGGCTACAAGTCGGTCATGGAAGTGCCTCGCATCACCAAGATCACGCTCAACATGGGTGTGAGCGAGGCGGTTGCCGACAAGAAGGTCATGGACAACGCCGTGGGCGACCTGACCAAGATCGCTGGCCAGAAGCCGGTGGTGACCAAGGCCCGCAAGGCCATCGCGGGTTTCAAGATCCGCGAGCAGCAGCCCATCGGTTGCATGGTGACCCTGCGCGGTGCCCGCATGTACGAATTCCTCGACCGTTTCGTCACCGTGGCGCTGCCCCGGGTGCGTGACTTCCGTGGTATTTCCGGCAAGGCGTTTGACGGCCGCGGCAACTACAACATCGGCGTCAAAGAGCAGATCATCTTCCCTGAGATCGAGTACGACAAGGTTGATGCCTTGCGCGGCCTCAACATCAGCATCACGACAACCGCCAAGAATGACGAAGAGTGCAAGGCTCTGCTGGTTGGTTTCCGTTTCCCGTTCAAGAACTGAGGTGGCGCGTGGCTAAACAAGCACTACTGCAACGTGAACTCAAGCGCGAAAAACTCGCGGCCAAGTTCGCCAAAAAATACGCTGAGCTGAAATCGGTGTCGACCAGCGCGAAGCACTCTGATGAAGAGCGTGATGCGGCCCGTCAGGCGCTGCAAAAACTGCCCCGCAACGCGAACCCGACCCGTCAGCGCAACCGCTGCGAGATCACCGGTCGCCCGCGTGGCACCTTCGCCCACTTCGGCCTGGCTCGCGCCAAGGTCCGTGAAATGGCGTTTGCCGGTGAAATCCCCGGCATCACCAAAGCCAGCTGGTAAGCCCTAGGAGAACCACAAATGAGCATGAGTGATCCTATCGCTGACATGTTGACCCGCATCCGCAACGCGCAGATGGTCGAAAAGGCCAGCGTAACGATGCCGGCCTCCAAGGTCAAAGCCGCGATTGCCCAAGTCCTGAAGGACGAGGGTTACATCGACGGATTCCAGGTCAAGAGCAATGACGGCAAGAGCGAACTCGAAATCGCTCTCAAGTACTACGCTGGCCGTCCGGTGATCGAGCGCATCGAGCGCGTCAGCCGTCCTGGCCTGCGTGTTTACCGCGGCCGAAACGCCATCCCCCAGGTCCAGAACGGTCTGGGTGTGGCCATCGTCACCACGCCGCAAGGTGTGATGACCGACCGCAAGGCGCGCGCTACCGGTGTCGGTGGTGAAGTCCTGTGTTACGTCGCCTGATGCGGGCATTGAGGAGCAACTGAATGTCACGTATTGGTAAACTGCCGGTCACCGTCCCAGCTGGGGTGGAAGTGGCCGTCAAAGACGACCTGATCAACGTCAAGGGTGCACTGGGTGCCTTGGCGCTGGCGCAAAATGCGCTGGTGAAAGTTGAAAACAACGCTGGCTCGCTGTCGTTCACCCCGGTGAACGAATCCCGCGAAGCCAATGCCATGTCCGGCACCATGCGTCAGCTGGTGAACAACATGGTCAATGGTGTGAGCAAGGGCTTTGAGAAGAAGCTCACCCTGCTTGGCGTGGGCTACAAGGCCCAGGCTCAGGGGACCAAGCTCAACCTCACCGTCGGCTACTCCCACCCTGTGGTGATGGACATGCCTGCTGGTATCAAGGTGGAAACCCCGACGCCGACCGAAATCCTGATCAAGGGTTCTGATCGTCAACGCGTGGGCCAGATCGCTTCCGAAGTGCGCGCTGTGCGCCCTCCCGAGCCCTATAAGGGCAAGGGCATCCGTTATGCGGATGAGAAGGTCGTGATCAAGGAAACCAAGAAGAAATAAGGATCAGGATCATGTTGACGAAAAAAGAGCAACGTCTCCGCCGGGCACGTCAGACGCGCATCCGCATTGCGCAGCAAGGCGCCGTCCGCCTGACCGTGAACCGCACCAACCTGCACATCTACGCCAACGTCATCTCCGACGACGGCGCCAAGGTGCTGGCCTCTGCCTCCACGGCCGAAGCCGAAGTGCGGGCCCTGATCGGTGGCGCTGGCAAGGGTGGCAACACCGCTGCTGCGCAACTGGTCGGCAAGCGCATCGCTGAAAAGGCCAAGGCCGCTGGCATCGAGAAGGTGGCGTTTGACCGTTCCGGTTTTGCCTACCACGGCCGGGTGAAAGCCCTTGCAGATGCGGCCCGCGAAGCCGGTCTGCAGTTCTGATCAAACGGAATACACAAAATGGCTAAATTTACGGCTAATGTAAAAAACGAAGCGAGTGACGACGGTCTGCGCGAGAAGATGATCGCGATCAACCGCGTGACCAAAGTGGTCAAGGGCGGTCGCATTCTCGGCTTCGCAGCGCTCACCGTGGTTGGCGATGGCGATGGTCGCGTCGGCATGGGCAAAGGCAAGGCCAAAGAAGTTCCGGTGGCTGTGCAAAAGGCCATGGAAAAGGCCCGCCGCAACATGATCAAGGTGTCGTTGAAGAACGGTTCCCTGCACCACAGCGTGCACGGCGAACACGGCGCTTCCAACGTCATGATGCTGCCCGCTTCCAAGGGTACCGGCATCATCGCAGGCGGCCCTATGCGCGCTGTCTTCGAAGTGCTGGGCATCACCGACGTCGTGGCCAAGAGCCATGGCTCGAGCAACCCCTACAACCTGGTGCGCGCCACGCTGGACGCACTGAAGAACTCGACCACGCCCGCCGACGTGGCTGCCAAGCGCGGCAAGTCGGTCGAAGACATCCTGGGCTGATTGGAGCGATCATGACCACACAAAACACCGTCAAGGTCCAACTGGTGCGCAGCCCCATTGGTACCAAGCAATCCCACCGCGACACCGTCCGCGGCCTGGGCCTGCGCAAGCTCAACAGCACCAGTGAACTGCAGGATACGCCTGCCGTGCGCGGCATGATCAACAAGATCAGCTACCTGGTCAAGGTACTCTGAACCGGAGTCGCAAGACATGGAACTCAATAGCATCAAGCCCCAAGAAGGCGCCAAACACGCCAAGCGTCGTGTCGGTCGTGGCATCGGCTCCGGCCTGGGTAAAACCGCTGGTCGTGGTCACAAGGGCCAGAAATCGCGTTCGGGTGGCTACCACAAGGTGGGCTTCGAAGGCGGTCAGATGCCTATGCAACGCCGTCTGCCCAAGCGTGGCTTCAAGTCGGCCCTGCTTCAGTTCAACGCTGAAGTGACCCTGACAGACATCAGTGCGCTTGACGTGGCTGAAGTCGACATCCTGGTTTTGAAGCAGGCGGGCCTGGTGGCCAACCTGGCCAAGCGCGTCAAGGTCATCAAGACCGGTGAAATCACCCGTGCCGTGATCCTGAAGAACATCGGCGCTACCGCCGGTGCGAAGCAGGCGATCGAAGCCGCTGGCGGCTCGCTGGTCTGACCGGACACAAGCGAAGGCAAGCTGTGGCAACTGGATCCGCAACTCTGGCCAAAACAGGCAAGTTCGGCGACCTGCGTCGCCGACTGGTGTTCCTGTTGCTGGCTTTGGTGGTTTACCGCATCGGGGCACACATTCCCGTGCCCGGGATCGACCCTGCGCAACTGGAGCAGTTGTTCAAAGGCCAGGCGGGCGGCATTCTGAGCCTGTTCAACATGTTCTCTGGCGGCGCCTTGTCACGGTTTACCGTGTTCGCGCTGGGAATCATGCCGTACATCTCCGCTTCCATCATCATGCAGCTCATGACGTACGTGGTTCCCACGTTTGAGCAGCTGAAGAAAGAAGGCGAAGCCGGTCGTCGCAAGATCACCTCGTACACCCGTTATGGCACGCTCGGGCTGGCCATCTTCCAGGCCATGGGCATTGCCCTGGCGTTGGAAGGGCAGCAGGGACTCGTGATCGATCCCGGCATGGCGTTCCGTCTGACGGCGGTGGTCAGCTTGGTCGCGGGCACGATGTTCCTGATGTGGCTGGGTGAGCAGATCACCGAGCGCGGTCTGGGCAATGGCATCTCGATCCTGATCTTCGCCGGCATTGCCGCCGGGCTGCCGAGCGCCATCGGTGGGCTGCTGGAACTGGTGCGCACCGGTGCGATGAACATCCTGGTGTCTCTTCTCATCATCGCCCTGGTGGTTCTGGTGACCTACTTTGTGGTGTTTGTCGAACGTGGTCAGCGCAAGATTCTTGTGAACTACGCTCGCCGCCAGGTAGGCAACAAGGTGTATGGCGGCCAGTCGTCCCACCTGCCGCTCAAGCTGAACATGGCTGGCGTGATTCCGCCGATCTTCGCATCGAGCATCATCCTGTTGCCCACGACCATCGTGAGCTGGGTGAGCACGGGTGACTCCACACGCTGGTTGCGCGACATTGCTTCGGCCTTGTCTCCAGGTCAGCCGATCTATGTGGGCCTGTACGCTGCTGCGATCATCTTTTTCTGCTTCTTCTACACCGCTCTGGTGTTCAACAGCCGCGAAACGGCGGACAACCTGAAGAAGAGCGGCGCATTCATTCCGGGCATTCGTCCGGGTGACCAGACCGCGCGCTATATCGACAAGATTCTGTTGCGACTGACTTTTGTCGGTGCGATTTACATCACTGCGGTGTGTCTGTTGCCCGAATTTCTGATTTTGAAATACAACGTGCCGTTCTATTTTGGCGGCACCTCTCTACTGATCATTGTGGTGGTCACCATGGACTTCATGGCCCAGGTGCAAAACTACATGATGTCGCAGCAATATGAATCGCTGCTGAAAAAGGCCAACTTCAAGACCTCCGTCGGCAACTGATTCAGTCGTATGTCCAAGGACGATGTGATCGAGATGCAGGGCGAGGTGATTGAAAACCTGCCCAACGCAACTTTCAGGGTCAAGTTGGAAAACGGCCATGTGGTCTTGGGGCATATCTCAGGGAAGATGCGGATGCATTACATCCGCATCCTGCCAGGGGACAAGGTCAAAGTGGAGCTCACGCCCTACGACTTGACCCGGGCGCGGATTGTTTTTCGATCGAAGTAACGAGCGGTTGTTTTGAGAATTTTTGGAATATCTAGGAGAAAACTATGAGAGTTTCAGCTTCGGTCAAGAAAATGTGCCGCAACTGTAAGATCATCAAGCGTCACGGGATTGTGCGGGTCATCTGCACCGACCCCCGTCACAAGCAGCGTCAAGGCTGATCGGTTCGTTTAGAGGAACATCATGGCTCGTATTGCAGGCATCAACATTCCGCCGCACAAGCACGCCGAAATCGGCTTGACGGCAATTTTTGGCATTGGCCGTACCCGCGCTCGCAAGATTTGCGAAGCTTGTGGTATCGACTACGCCAAGAAAATCAAGGACCTGACCGACGCAGAACTCGAAAAAGTTCGCGACCAGGTTGGCGTTTTCACGATCGAAGGCGATCTGCGCCGCGAAACGACCATGAACATCAAGCGTTTGATGGACATTGGTTGCTACCGTGGTTTCCGCCATCGCCGTGGCCTGCCAGTGCGTGGTCAGCGCACCAAGACCAATGCCCGCACCCGCAAGGGACCGCGCAAGGCAGCCCAGTCGCTGAAGAAATAAACGGTTTGAAGGACCCTCATGGCTAAGTCACCCAACAGCGCCGCATCCGCACGCGTTCGCAAGAAAGTCCGCAAGAACATTGCCGACGGCATTGCCCACGTGCACGCTTCGTTCAACAACACCATCATCACCATCACCGACCGTCAGGGCAATGCTTTGTCCTGGGCTTCGTCGGGTGGTCAGGGTTTCAAAGGCTCGCGCAAGTCGACGCCCTTTGCCGCCCAGGTGGCTTCCGAGGTGGCTGGTCGTGCTGCCATCGAGCAGGGCATCAAGAACCTGGACGTCGAGATCAAGGGCCCAGGTCCTGGTCGTGAATCTTCGGTTCGTGCTCTGGGTGCCCTCGGCATCCGCATCAACTCGATCGCCGACGTGACGCCCGTGCCTCACAACGGCTGCCGTCCGCAGAAGCGTCGTCGTATCTGACGCCGTACCGCTGAGCGCGGTATACTCAAAAGCTTTTCTCAGCGCCACCGCAGTCTCTGCGGTGGCATTTTTTGCTAAGCCCACCGCCATCCCATGCAGGGAATGGCTCCCGCAATGGCATCTTCGCGATGCCGGTTGTGGCAGATAACTCAAGGAACCCAACGTGGCACGTTACCTCGGCCCCAAGGCCAAACTTTCCCGCCGTGAAGGCTCTGACCTGTTGCTCAAGAGCGCCCGCCGCTCCATCAGCGACAAGGCCAAGTTCGACTCCAAGCCCGGCCAGCACGGTCGCACCTCGGGTCAGCGCACCTCCGATTTCGGCCTGCAGCTGCGCGAGAAGCAAAAGGTCAAGCGCACTTACGGTGTGCTGGAGCGCCAGTTCCGCCGTTACTTCGCGGAAGCCGATCGCCGCCGTGGCAACACCGGCGCCAACCTGTTGTTCCTGCTCGAAGCACGTCTCGACAACGTGGTCTTCCGCATGGGCTTTGCCTCGACCCGTGCTGAAGCGCGCCAGATCGTGTCGCACAAGGCGATCACCGTCAACGGCCAGTCGGTCAACATCCCTTCTTACTCGGTGAAGGCCGGTGACGTCATCGCCGTGCGCGAGAAGTCGAAGAAGCAGGCCCGCGTGATCGAAGCGCTGGAACTGGCCAAGCAGATTGGTTTCCCGGCCTGGGTCGACGTGTCCGTCGACAAGGCTGAAGGCGTGTTCAAGAAGTCGCCCGACCGCGACGAGTTCGCCTCCGACGTCAACGAATCGCTGATCGTCGAACTGTATTCCCGTTAATTTCGTTCCCGGTCACTGCTTTTTGGCAGCGGCCGGGCCATGCTCCGTCTGCCTTATCGGTGTAACGAGCCGAGGGTACTGAAGGAAGTCTGAATGCTGAACAATCTGCTCAAGCCCAAAACCATCAATGTCGAGCAAATTTCGACCAATCGCGCCAAAGTGACCCTGGAGCCCTTTGAGCGTGGCTACGGTCACACGCTGGGCAATGCGCTGCGTCGCGTGCTGCTGTCTTCCATGACGGGCCACGCGCCCACCGAAGTCACCATCGCGGGCGTGGTGCACGAGTACTCTTCCATTGATGGCGTGCAGGAAGACGTCGTCAACATGTTGCTGAACCTCAAGGGCGTGGTTTTCAAACTCCACAACCGCGACGAAGTGACCCTGAGCCTGCGCAAGGATGGCGAAGGCCTGGTCACGGCGGCTGACATCCAGACGCCGCACGACGTCGAGATCGTCAACCCCGGTCACGTCATTGCCACCCTGTCGGCCGGCGCCAAGCTGGACATGCAGATCAAGGTCGAAAAAGGCCGTGGTTATGTGCCGGGCAGCCTGCGCCGCAACGACGACCAGTCGCGTTCACTGGGCCGTATCGTGCTCGACGCTTCGTTCTCACCTGTGAGGCGCGTGAGCTACACCGTCGAAAGCGCCCGCGTTGAGCAGCGTACCGACCTCGACAAGCTGGTTCTGGAAATTGAAACCAACGGTTCCATCGGTCCGGAAGAAGCCGTTCGTGCTTCGGCCAAGATTCTTGTGGAACAGCTGGCGGTGTTCGCTCAGCTCGAAGGCGTGGAACTGTCGGCATTCGACGCCCCTGCCCAGCGCAGCTCGCAGCAGTTTGATCCGATCCTGCTGCGTCCGGTGGACGAGCTTGAACTCACCGTGCGTTCGGCCAACTGCCTCAAGGCGGAGAACATTTATTACATCGGTGACCTGATCCAGCGCACCGAGAACGAGCTGCTCAAGACCCCCAACCTGGGTCGCAAGTCGCTCAACGAAATCAAGGAAGTGCTCGCTTCGCGCGGCCTGACCTTGGGCATGAAGCTCGAAAACTGGCCTCCGGCTGGTCTCGACAAACACTGAACTCGTCGATCAACGTCTGACGAACTCCCAGTACCTGACACGGCTGGGGGCAAAACACTGAAAGGAAATCACCATGCGTCACGGACACGGACTTCGCAAACTCAACCGCACCAGCGAGCACCGCCTCGCCATGCTGCGCAACATGATGAACTCGCTGCTCACGCACGAAGTCATCAAGACCACGGTGCCCAAGGCCAAAGAGCTGCGTCGCGTGGTTGAACCCATGATCACCCTGGCCAAAGTGGCCACTGTGGCCAACCGCCGCCTGGCGTTTGACCGTCTGCGCGACCGCGATGTGGTCGTCAAGCTGTTCAACGAACTCGGCCCGCGCTTTGCAGCACGTCCCGGCGGCTATACCCGCATTCTCAAGATGGGGTACCGCGTGGGTGACAATGCCCCCATGGCTTTGGTCGAACTGGTGGACCGCGCAGAAGATGCCGCTCCAGCGGCAGACGACGCCAAAGCGTGATAGAATACAAGGCTTGACGCGGAGTGGAGCAGCCTGGTAGCTCGTTGGGCTCATAACCCAAAGGTCGCAAGTTCAAATCTTGCCTCCGCAACCAATAAAATCAAGCACTTAGCTTGTCAAAAAGCCCACGGTAACGTGGGCTTTTTT
>Ga0209066_10007018_pt1 | contig 11300 bp, 10 predicted proteins | sample All_14_2_FD_187198 | JGI IMG/M metagenome (GOLD analysis project Ga0209066, IMG submission 187198) | Freshwater microbial communities in response to fracking from Pennsylvania, USA - Allegheny Zone_MetaG_DW_15 (SPAdes) (version 2) ...
GCACGTCATCCATCTCTATCACCGGATCCTGCGCGACAGCGGCGAGGGGATCGCTCCCCGGACGGTGATCTTCGGCGGCAAGGCGGCCCCGTCCTACTGGCGGGCGAAACTGATCATCAAGCTGATCACCTCGATTGCCGACGTCGTCAACAACGACCCCCGCGTCCTCGGTCGGCTGAAGGTGATCTTCCTTCCCAACTACACGGTGTCCCAGGCCGAGAAGATCATCCCGGCGGCAGACCTGTCCGAGCAGATCTCCACCGCCGGCACTGAGGCCTCCGGCACCGGCAACATGAAGTTCGCGCTCAACGGGGCCCTGACCATCGGCACCCTCGACGGGGCCAATATCGAGATCCGCGAGGAGGTCGGCGAGGACAATATCTTCATCTTCGGCATGACCGCCGAGGAGGCCGAGTACGAGCGTCTCAACATCAGTCGCACGCCGATGCAGATCTGCCGGGCCAACGCCGAGATCAACGACGTGATCGAGAGCCTGAAGAACGGCTGTTTCAGCCCCGGCAACCGCGAACTCTTCAAGCCGCTGGTCGACAGCCTGATGAACCAGTACGATCCCTATCTGCTGCTGCTCGATCTGGAGTCCTACATCCAATGTCAGCATCGTGTCAACACCGCCTTCCTCGACCCTGAGAACTGGACGCGGATGGCGATTCTCAACGTTGCACGGATGGGCAAGTTCTCAACCGATCGGACGATCAGGGAATATTCCGAGGAGATATGGGGGATACCGGTGGCCTGAGGGAGGTGCGGCGGCTGAACTTTGACGTGCGTATCGCCTTCGTCTGTGCTATACAGGGGCAGCCGTGAACCGGCCGGAAACGCGAAAGGGACCATGGCTGATGCCATGGTCCCTTGTATCTGCTGGAGGCGGCGAGCGGATTCGAACCGCTGAATAATGGTTTTGCAGACCACTGCCTTAGCCACTTGGCTACGCCGCCGCAACGGTGAGGCCATCTTTATACCATAGTCGTTCATTTTGACAAGAGGAAATATTTGAGCATGGCAACGGATCTCGACGCCTTGGTGCAGGAGAACAAGGAGCCGCTGAGCGAGTTAGAGAAGATCCTCGGTTATCGTTTCACCGACCTGCGGCTGTTGCAGCTGGCCCTCGTCCACTCCTCCTATTCCTTTGAACAGCCGTCCTTCGGCAAGAACAACGAGACCCTCGAGTACCTGGGCGATGCCGTCCTGTATCTGGCGGTCGGGCACCTGCTGCACCAGCGCTATCCGGAGATGCGGGAAGGCGAGCTGACCCGGCTCCGGTCGGCCCTGGTCAACGAAACCCACCTGGCCCAGATGGCGCGCAACATCGAGCTCGGACGCTTCCTGCGCCTCGGCAAGGGGGAAGATGCCTCGAACGGCCGCAACAAGTCCTCTATCCTCAGTTCCGCCTACGAGGCGGTGATCGGCGCGATCTTCGAGGATGCCGGCTATTATCTGGCGGCCGGTTGTATCGCAACCTTCTTCATCCCCGCGATCTCCGGCAAGAAGGAGGAACTGCTGGTGGCCGACGCCAAGAGCCGACTGCAGGAGATGCTGCAGGACAAGTATAACGAGGGGCCCCAGTACCAGCTGGATCAGGAGGAGGGGCCGTCGCACCAGCCGCTGTTCACCACTTCGGTCGTGTTCCGCGGCGAGGTCCTCGGCACCGGTCAGGCCCGGTCGAAGAAAGAGGCGGAACAGCGGGCCGCCGCCGCCGCTCTCGGTGTGCTGCAGGAAAGTCAATGATCCGTCATGCCTCTTGTCATTCCGCTCTTCATCCCGCATCGGGGATGCCCCCACCTCTGCCTTTTCTGTAACCAGCACAGCATTGTCGCGGCCTGTCCGGCGGCGGCGGATGCGGCGGCCATCGGCGATATCATCCGCACCTGGATCAGGCGCAGCCCGGGGTACGATGAGGTCCAGGCCGCCTTTTTCGGTGGTTCCTTCACCTGTCTGCCCCTGGCCGAGCAACGACGGCTGCTGGCGGCGGTGCGCCCGTTCGTCGATTCCGGCGAGGTGCATTCGATCCGTCTGTCGACCCGTCCGGATTGCATCGATGCCGAGACCTGCCGGTTTCTCCGCGACCATCGGGTCGGCATCGTCGAACTCGGTGTTCAGTCCTTCGACGACCGGGTGCTGCTGGCGGCCCACCGCGGCCATACGGCGGCGGACAGCCGGCGGGCGGTGGAACTGCTGCAGCAGGCCGGGATCGCGGTCGGTATCCAGTTGATGCCCGGTCTGCCGGGGGAAACGCATCGCTCCTTCATCGCCGGCATCCGCCGGACCATCGCCCTGGCCCCGGCCGTGGTCCGCCTTTATCCGGCGGTGGTACTGCGCAATACCGGCCTTGCCGCCGAGTGGCAGGCCGGCCGCTATCGGCCGCTGTCGCTCAACCAGGCGGTGGCAAAAACCGCCCGGGCGAAGGAGCTGCTTGCTGCGGCCGGTATCCGGGTGATCCGTATGGGCCTGCAGCCCTCCGCCGAACTGGAGGCCGAGATCGTGGCCGGGCCCTATCACCCGGCCTTCGGCGAGTGCGTCCAGTCGCGGCTGTGGTTTAAACGGATCCGGCGGCGGCTGGCAGGTCTGGCGCGAGACGAACATCTGACGATCCGCATCTCCGGACGGGACCGGTCGGCCATCGTCGGCCGCCACCGAACCACCCTCCGGCGCCTGGCGGCCCTCGGCTACGCCGGCCGCTACACCCTGCAGGAGGACCGGCGGGCGGTACGGGGGAGTGTGGAATATGTTGTCAGTCAAAGTCCTCCTCCCCCCGCCGCCTGATTTCATCTGAGTCGCTGGAAGCCGCAGGGCTCGACGTCCATCAACAGCCTGCCATCGATTTCGGCCGGCACCCTGTCGAGAGGATACCCCTGCTGCAGCGGCCATCCGGCACGGTCCTCGCCGGGCAACGCTCCCGGTCTTTGCCGGTGCGTTCCGTCAAGATTGCGAGCGTCGGGCTTGACAGCACCGGGCGACGCCATATAATCAAGATAGTAACCAATTACTATCTTGAGTGGAGGTCGTATGCGCAAACGTGTCAATCATCTCCCGGCCGAGGAACGGCGTGCCGTGATCGTCCAGACCGTGATCGAACTGGCCGCCGGCCAGCACCCGAACGGTATCACCACAGCGGCGATTGCCGAGCGCATGGGACTGACCCAGGGGGCCCTGTTTCGCCATTTTCCCAACAAGGCGGCGATACTGGAGGCGGTGATGGGGTGGGTGGTGGAGCGATTGTCAGCCCGGTTGGCGAGGGCCACCGCGGGAGCGGCCTCACCCTCTGCCGCACTGGAGGCGATGTTCATGGCCCATGCCGGGTTTGTCGCCGACCATCCGGGTGTGCCCCATCTGCTGTTCGGCGAGCTGCAGAACACTGACAAGACGGCCGCAAAGGCCATGGTGCAGTCGCTGGTCCAGCGGTATGGCGAGCGCTTGCGGGAGTTGATCGAACAGGGCAAGGCGATCGGCGAACTCGACCCCGACCTCGACACCGGGGCCGCCGCCATCCTGTTCATCGGCACGCTGCAGGGGCTGGTGGTGCAGTCACTGCTGGCCGGTGACGTCGGCCGCATCGGCGATGATGCGCCGCGGGTCTTTGCTATCTATCAACGTGGTATCAGGAGGAGATCATGAACCGATTCCCCATACAGAGGCGGACCCTGGTGATGCTGGCCGGATTTGTGCCCCTGATCGCCCTCTTCGTCTATGTCGCCTTGCGGTCGGGAGCACTGGCTCCGGTTCCGGTGACAGTTACGACGGTGGAAAATCGCCCCGTCGCGCCGGCACTGTTCGGCATCGGCACCGTCGAGGCCAGGTACACCTACCCGATCGGTCCCACCTACACCGGGCGGGTCAAACGTCTGGATGTGGAAGTCGGAGATCACGTCGAGGCCGGCCAGGTCCTCGGCGAAATGGAGCCGATCGATCTCGACGAGCGCATCCGCGCCATGGAGGCGGCGCTGAAGCGCGCCGCGGCCCAGATCGATGAAGCCCGGGCCCGCCATGGTTATGCCCAGGCCCAGGCCCGGCGGTATCAAAGACTGCTGGAGGCGCGGACGACCAGCGAGGAGACCGTCACCACCAAAAAGAATGAATTCCAGATCGCCGCGGCGAGTTTGAACGCGGCGCAGGAGGAATCGGTCCGCGTCGGCGCCGAACTGAAGGCCTTGATCGCCCAACGCGAGAGCCTTGTCTTTGTCGCCCCGGCCGCCGGGCTGGTCACCGCCCGCCATGCTGATCCCGGCGCCACGGTCGTCGCCGGCCAGGCCGTTGTCGAGCTGATCGACCCCGCACAACTGTGGATCAATGTCCGTTTCGATCAGATCAATGCCCGTGGCCTTGCCGCCGACCTGCCGGCCCATATCGTCCTGCGCTCGCAGGCCGCCGAGTCCCGGACCGGTCGCGTATTGCGGGTGGAACCCCTGGCCGACGCGGTGACCGAGGAAACCCTGGCCAAAGCGGTATTCGACGAGTTGCCGCAACCGCTGCCGCCGCTCGGCGAACTGGCCGAGGTCACCGTCGATTTGCCGCCGCTTGCGGCCGGGCCGGTGGTTCCGAATGCGGCCATCCAGCGTATCGACGGCCAATTGGGGGTGTGGCGGGTCATTGATGGCGATCTGCGCTTCACCCCGGTGACGCCCGGTGTCACCGATCTCGACGGCCACATCCAGGTGCGCGATGGTCTCGAGGTCGATGACGAGATCATCGTCTATAGCGCCAAGGCCCTCCATCCGCGCAGCCGCATTCGCGTGGTTCAGCGCCTGACGGAGGTAAAACCGTGATCAGTCTTGCCGGCCGCGATATCATGCACTCGCTGGGCAAGTTCGTCTTCACCGGCATGGGCCTGGGGCTGCTGATCGGGATCACCCTGTCGATGGCCGGCATCTACCGCGGACTGGTCGATGACGGCAAGGCCCTGCTCGAAAACAGCGGCGCCGACCTGTGGGTGGTGCAGCGCGACACCCTCGGCCCGTACGCTGAATCGTCGAGCATTTACGACGATGTCTGGCGGAGCATCCGCGGCCTGCCGGGAGTCGCGCGGGCGGCCAACGCCACCTATTTCACGATGCAGGTGCGGCACGGCGAACGGGACGTCCGGGCGATGGTCGCCGGCATCACCCCCGGCGCCCCGGGAACTCCGGGCTGGCCGCCCTATCTCGTTGCCGGCCGCCAGATCACCCGGGGCCATTACGAGGCGGTGGCCGACGTCGCCACCGGATTTGCACTCGGTGACCGCCTCCGGATCCGCCGCAATCTCTACACCGTCGTCGGCCTGACCCGGCGGATGGTCTCCTCCGGTGGCGATCCGATAATCTTCATCCCCCTCAAGGATGCCCAGGAGGCCCAGTTTCTCAAGGATAACGACGCCATCCGGCAGCAGCGCGAGCGCACCGCCGCCAATCCGGCGTTCAATCGGCCCCAGGTCCCGGGGCTCCTCGAGGCCGTCATTGCCTCGCAAAGCACCAACCTCTACGTCAACGCGGTCCTGGTGCAGATGAAACCGGGATATGAGGTCGAGGAAACGGCGCAGGCGATCCGCCGCTGGAAACGGCTGACGGTCTATACCCGCAGTCAGATGGAAGAGATCCTCATCGGCAAGATGATCGCCACCTCGGCCAGGCAGATCTTCATGTTCCTGGTGATCCTGTCGCTTGTCAGCGCCGCCATCGTCGCCTTCATCATCTACACCCTGACGCTGGGCAAGATTCGCGAAATTGCGGTGTTGAAACTGATCGGCACCAAGAACCGCACCATCGTCGGCCTGATCATGCAACAGGCCGTTGCCCTGGGGGCGATCGGCTTCATGGTCGGCAAGATCACCGCCACCCTGGTGATGGCGCCGATCTTTCCCAAATACGTCCTGCTGCAACCGCTCGACTCGGTCATCGGCTTCGGCGCCGTCATGGTGATCTGCATGCTGTCGAGCATCGTCTCCATTCGCGCCGCGATGAAGGTCGATCCGGCCGAGGCCATTGGAGGTTGACATGGATGGCAAAGGGATTCGCATCGAAGGCTTGAAAAAACGCTACGGCAGCGGCGATACCGCCGTCGATGCCTTGAAGGGCGTGGATATGGAGGTGGCCCCGGGCGAGGTCGTCGGCCTGGTCGGGCCTTCAGGGTCCGGCAAGAGCACCTTGCTTAAATGCCTGGGCGCGATCATCGAACCGACCGCCGGGCGGATGACCCTCGGCGATGAGATTATTTATGATGGCGGCTGGAAGGTCAAGGACCTGCGCGCCCTGCGTCGCGATAAAATCGGCTTTATATTCCAGGCCCCGTATCTCATCCCGTTCCTTGATGTCACCGACAATGTCGCCCTGCTGCCGATGCTCGCCGGCAGACCCAACCCCGAGGCGCGGCGGATGGCGATCGAGCTGTTCAAGGCGCTCGAGGTCGAGCATCGCGCCAGGGCCATGCCGTCGCAGCTCTCCGGCGGGGAACAGCAGCGGGTGGCCATTACCCGGGGCCTGGTCAACCGGCCGCCGGTGATCCTCGCCGATGAACCGACCGCCCCGCTCGACAGCGAACGGGCCCTGGCGGTGATCCGGATCCTCAACGATATGGCGCAGCAATTCGAAACGGCGATCATCGTCGTCACCCACGACGAAAAGATCATGCCGACGTTCAAGCGCATCTATCACATCCGCGATGGGGTGACCTACGAGGAAGCCGGCGAAGGGCGGGCCATCGCATAAGGGGCGAGCGATGGCGAATACATGGGCGCTCAACCGATGGCGGGGGGGTTCAGGCGAGCTTGTATTTTTCTCGCAGCATGTGCGAAAGGTCGTTCACCAGCGTAAAGGCGTTTGCCACCGTTTTCCCCCGATCCGGGTTGACGAGGCAGCATGTCGCCGGCGACAGCAGGCTGCGGTGTAGGATCAGGTCGAGATCGATCCCGTTCTTGCCGAGATGCCGCCATATCCCCTCCAGCTTCATCGCGAGAAACCCGAGACTTTCTTTGGCAAACACCTCATAACCGGTCGGGACGATACCCCAGACCAGGACCCCGCCGCGGTCAAGAAATTTTTTGATCGAGCCGGTGCCTAAGGCAAAGATCTCGGCATTGGTGTAGATATCGAGCGACAGGATATCGAGATCGAGGTTGAGCATGAAATCCCAGTCAGGATTGCCGCAGAGATGAATCCCCCGCGGACCGTCGACCGTTGCCAGAAAAGCATCGAGATCGGTTTTCGCCTTCTGGTCGCCGTAACCGGACATCGCCGAAAAGATGAACTGCATCCCCGGTTCATCGATGAACATGAAGGCATTGGCATTTCGTTCCTGCAGTCGGGCCAGTTGGACATTGATCCTTTTGGCCATGAACTCGAACATGAAGGGCCGGATGGTGTCATCGAACAGGATGGGGCGATCGTCCTGGTCGAGGATGTTGAAGCCGAAACTGATCGGCCCTTCGAGCTGGCCGCGAATCGCCGGCCGGTCGGCGAGATCCCTGGAAAGGAAATCGTGGTAGACGACCGAGTACTGCTCGCTGATATCGAAGTAGGCCGGATCGTCGAACCGGCTCATGGTCTCTTCGAATTCGTCGATAAATTTCGGCAGCGAGAAGCGCAGGGTCTTTTTTTCCACATCCAGCAGGATACCGGGAAAATGCTCTGCCGCCTGGACGTACATGTCTTCGTAATAGTTGTAGTTCGGCAACTGCGGCCAGAATGGGATATCCAGGGTCAGGGCGAGATCAAGGGCCTGCTGGACATCGGTCTGGGGCATGACGGCCATGGCTGTGGTCAGAAGGTTTCCGGGGATCGGCATGGGTTGTTTCTCCTGTGAATGGTGCGGACAGCGGTATCGGTCGGCTTGTGACGCGGCGATTCCGGTCGATGGGTTGATGGGATGTGGCTTTTCCCAACCCCACGATACCATTTCCGGGGGCAGGGAGAAACGGGATCTTTCCATTGACCGTGTCTCCAGGGGGACGCGGTCGATCTCAGGCCAGGACTCCGGGAAAACCGCATCCTGTTCTGCAGGCGTCACCGTTGCAACGCCGAGACAGCCGGTGTTTGCATAAGGCATTTACCCCGAGGAGGGCGATGAACGCGAAGCCGCCGCTTTTCTCCGGACAACTGATCTACGACAACCAGGAAATCGATATCCGCGATGAACACGTATCTTGTTATTATTGCCTCCATTCTCCTGTTGAGCTACCTGCTTCAGCTGGCAGCGGCCGTGCTCAACCTGCGCGCACTCAGCCCCGAGCTGCCGGTTGAATTCGTTCATGTCTATGATGCCGCTGCCTATACCCGCTCCCAGCACTACTCCCGAGCAACGACAATCTTCTCGCTGACGCGGGCGACGATAGTCCTGGTCGTGACATTGACCTTTATTGTCGCCGGCGGTTTCAACCTGATCGATGGCGTGGCCCGCGGTTTCGGATTGTCCTTTATCCCCACCGGCCTGATTTTCCTTGGCCTGCTGGCCCTCCTCCAGGCGCTGCTGCACCTGCCTTTTGCCGTCTACGCCACCTTCGGCATCGAACAGCGCTTCGGCTTCAACACCACGACTGTGGCCACCTTTGTCGCTGACGGCCTCAAGGCCGCGCTGCTCGCAGTCGTGCTCGGCGGCCCGCTGCTGGCCGGCATCCTCTGGTTGTTCGAGACCAGCGGCCCGTTTGCCTGGTTGTATTGCTGGATCGCGGCGGTGGTTTTCATCCTGGTGGTCCAATTCCTTGCCCCGGTGCTGATCATGCCGCTGTTCAACCGGTTTACGCCGCTGGCCGAAGGTGAGCTCAAAGAGGCCATCACCGATTATGCGAACAGGCAGCGGTTTGCCCTGCAGGGGATTTACACCATGGACGGCTCCAGGCGCTCCACCCGTGCCAACGCTTTCTTTACCGGATTTGGCCGTTTCCGCCGGATCGTCTTTTTCGATACCCTGATGGATCAACTGACCACCGCGGAAATTGTCGCCGTTCTCGCCCATGAGATGGGGCATTATCGGCTCAGGCATATCCTCAGCATGATGGCGCTCTCCATCCTGCAGACCGGTCTGATGTTCTTCCTGCTCTCTTTTTTCCTAGAGAATCCGGGACTGTTCGCCGCCTTCGGGATGGAACATATCTCCGTCCATGCCGGGCTGGTGTTCTTCGGTTTCCTGTATGCCCCGATATCGACGTTCTTCGGTATCGGAATGAATGCCTTTTCCCGACGCAACGAATACCAGGCCGACCGTTTTGCCGCCCGGACCGGTGCCGGTGGTGAGGCCTTGATCAGCGGTCTGAAAAAACTGAGCGTCAGCAACCTCGCCAACCTCACCCCCCACCCGTTCCACGTCTTTGTTCATTACAGCCATCCGCCGATCCTGGCGCGGATTGCCGCTCTCCGCAAAGTGAGCGGCGGCCGCCGGGAGCTCTGATTGTATGGCACGTATGCTGCGGTCGACCTGATCAGAAAACGAGTCGGCCTCTCTAATGGCAAGCACGGTCTGTCTGCGAGTTGCCCTAACACTCGCAGTCATCCCAGGACATCAAGCGGACTCGCCACTGGATTGCGCATATCCTTGATGACATGGGTGTAGATCATTGTCGTTTCAACCTTCGCATGTCCGAGAAGATCCTGAATTTGCCTGATATCGATGCCATTGAGCAGAAGATGGGTGGCAAAGGAATGGCGCAGGGTATGGACCGAAGCGTGTTTTTTTATGCCGGCCCGGTTGATAGCCAGCTTCATCGCCCTCTGGACGACTGAATCGCTGACATGGTGCCGCCGGATGGTGCCGCTCTCCGGATCGATGGATCGGCTTGCGGATGGAAAAACATACTGCCATGCCTTTTCCTTCGGGGCTCCGGGATACTTCCTGGCAAGTGCATCAGGCAACCAGACCGATCCAAAGCCCTCGGCAAGATCCTGGACGTGCAAATCAATCACCCGTGCGATATGGGCCTTTAACTCCACGGTCAGGGAGGCAGGGAGCAGGGTGGTCCGGTCCTTGCCTCCCTTGCCGTCCCGAACATTGATGAGCTGTTGATCAAAATCGATATCTTTGATCCGCAAACGACAACCCTCGTTGACTCGAAGCCCGCCGCCATAAATCATTTTCAGGATCAAGCCGGATGTTCCCTCGGTATGCCTGAAAATCTGCCTGATCTCTTCAACAGAAAAAACAACGGGCAGACGCTTGCTTGCCTTGGCCCGGACGGCATGTTTCAAGTCGTCAAGGTCGGTGTTGAAAACGAGTCGGAAAAAGGTCAGCAGGCTATTGAAGGCCTGATTTTGAGTGGAGGCCGAAACCTTTCGCTGTATTGCCAGATACGCAAGAAAATCACGGACAAGTTCGGAAGAGATTGCCAAAATCTCGCCGGTCTTTCTTTCGGCACAATAGCGCAGATACTGCAGTGTCCAGCTCAGATACGTTTTTTCCGTCCGTCGCGAATAGCCGCGAAGCCGGAGTTCTTCCCTGAAACGTTGCAGGGCTGCATCCTGTCCACAAGGAGCAGCCAAAGGCGAATCCACTGACTCCGGGCCTTTCATCTCCGGAAACACTGCAAGGAAATTGACGAAATAGAGCCGTACTGCCTGATCGGCCTGACGCACCTGCCAATCCTGGTAGCTACCGGAGTCATTCAACTGACGTAGGAAGAGTGGCAATTGCTCTGACCAATGTAAGTTTGCCGGCGGCAACTGCTTGCGAAATTCAGAAAATTTCCTGACCCAATGGACCAGATATTTTTCCTTCCCAGAGGCAACCATTCTGGTCTCAAGCAAAAACCGCCCAAATTCAGCTCCGTGAAACATTTCGTTATTATTCACTTTTATCAAAAAACTCCTGTTATTCATGACTTCGTGCCTCCGCAGCATAACAGGCGATATTTCCCTTAATGCCAAACGAAGCCTCCATTTTTCCAGCCATCAAGGCACTTCAAGCTAGTCTTTTACGAACAAAAATCCCTGTTATGCCGCAGCTGCATAACAGGGCCGTAATCCCAAAAAGCTGCAGCGAACATCCTAACCGCAATTCTGTTGCAATCACCTGAATGTTGGTCTACTATGCAAAGAATTTCTGACATTTCTACTACATAGAATTTATTGTCAGCGAGGTATACGAAGGAAAAAGCAGTTGAGACAGGGAGCGTGGTTATTCCCGATAAGTTACCGCATGGTACTTTTGTGGGCAGGCTTCCCAAAAAGACGCTGCGGTATATTAAACGTTAGCATTTACAGAAATATTCACAATAAAAACGGTTTATTAAATTGAGCGGAATTAGTAATATGAATGGAGAGATTATAAATATTTTTCTTACAGCAATCGGTGGTTCTGCAGTTTCTATCTTAATCGTAGGATTTCTC
>Ga0209066_10007019_pt1 | contig 11300 bp, 7 predicted proteins | sample All_14_2_FD_187198 | JGI IMG/M metagenome (GOLD analysis project Ga0209066, IMG submission 187198) | Freshwater microbial communities in response to fracking from Pennsylvania, USA - Allegheny Zone_MetaG_DW_15 (SPAdes) (version 2) ...
GTACACGCACTGTTCGGGCCGCTCGCGCCAGAGGCAGACCGCGTGGATCTCGGCGTTCGTCCCGAGGTCGAGCTGGACCCAGCGCACGCCGGGCGCGAGCTCGAGATACGCGAACCGGCTGTACTGCTTGTCACCATCCGTCACCAGCGCCAGGTCGCGCTTCTTCGCGCCGGAATCGTTGCACGTCACCGCGCAGCCGCGCGAAAGCAGTCGTTTGCCCTCCGGCACCAGCAGGGGCGGAGGAGGCACACCGTCCCCTCGATAGGCCTCGACGTGAGGGGAGCGCATATCGATCGGGGTGCCCTCGAAGGTGGCCTTAGGCAAAACCGGCGCGAGCGTCACCTTGCCTGACTCGTCCCCGCAGGCAACCTCGCAGGCGAACAGTACGGCGAGGGCGGGCAGCAAATCAGTTCCGGCAAACGCATGACTCGTCTCTATGGTTCATCGTGTCTACTACGATATAGCAAGTGGCATATTAGAAAATACAGATCAGCAATCCCACCGGGGGCGAGCGTTTGGTCATGAACGCGCTTACGGGCAGAGCTGCAGCGGTGATCTTGACATCGTCCAACTGTCCTGTGAACAGGTCCGTGCCGAGGTTGCGGGCGCCGATATAGACCGTATCCGAGCGCAGCGGGCTGCGCGCCCAGCGCTTTTCACTGTTGGCGCCAGTATACGGGGCGGCCGTTTTATCGAGGTACAACTGCACATAATCTGCGGTGTCGGCCTTCGAGGAGTCGATCACCAACGCCACGTGGTGCCAGTTCCCGTTCGTGATAGACCCTGTAGAAGCGTGGTGGTTATACCCGTCGCCTCCCGTATTGACGATTCCATGCACAGCCCCGCCTCCGGTAGCGCCCAGGCAGAAGAAATCCCACGATCCGTCGAGATTATAATAATTTGATGAAAGCTCGAGGATCTGCTTATCCTGCGCGGCCGTGGTCTTGACGAAGTACTCGATGGTCAGGTCACCGCCATAAGGAACGAGGTTGAGATTCTTGGCGGTTTTACAGCCCTGCGTGCCATTGAAGACCGCTGCGCACTTGTCGGACGTCATGCCGCTTGCGTTGGTGAGCGTATAGCCGTTCCCCGACGAATCAGCCAGCGGGTTCCCGTCGTCGAACTTCCAGTATGCGATAACCTCGGGCGGGACGACGGGGATCCCCGTGCGGGCGACGAGGAACTGCTCCGGCGGCAGCGCCGACGCGCAAATCCGGATGTCGTCGAGCTGACCGACAAAGCTGTCTGTGTTTCCGTTTCGCGCCCCGATGAACAGTGTCTGATTGATGAGGTTAGACGCCACACCAGATGCCGTGTTGGACTGCAGCAGACGGTCCACATAAACCGACACATAGCTGGTCGTGCCCGTCTTGGAAGCGTCGATCACCATAGCGACATGATGCCAGTACCCGTCCGAAACCGACTGGGCGGACAGGATGGATGCATTGTTAGCCGCCTTATACCAACTGCGCAGTTTCAAATTCTCGGTGTAAAAATCGAAAACGCCCTTATAACTGTTCATGTTGGGCGACAGCTCAAGGATCTGCTTGGCGACGGTATGCGTCGTCCGCATGTAGAACTCGACGGTCGCGTTGGAGTAACTTGCGGCAGAAAATACATTGCTGACGCAGAGATAAGGCGCGCTGCCGTTGAACACCGCCATGTCATTGCTGAAGGCGGCTGCGCTGCCCGTGCCTTGGATCAGCGTACGTCCATTCCCCGATGCGTCCGCCAGCGCGTTGGTGCTGTCGAACCGGTAGTACGCGAGAACCGAGAACTCCGAACGAGCCTTCAGAAAGTCGTTCGTGCTTAAGGCCTTGTCCGAAATCCGGATGTCGTCCAGCTGACCGGTGAACGCGTATGGCGTGGTGCCTTGACGCGCCCCGAAGTAGAGCCTGTCATTCCTGATGTTGTTCAAACCGTTATTGCTTATGTCCAGGGGAATCGCCTGCCTGTCCACGAACACCGACACATAGTTGGTCGTTCCCGCCTTGGACGCGTCGATTACCATGGCGACATGGTGCCAGTTCCCGTCATTCAAGCCTGCGGGTGAAATATGCCGATTTAGATTGGCGGACGGGACATACCACGCGTAGAGCTTTCCGGAATCGCTCTGCCCTTGGTAATAGAGGTCAAACGATCCCTTGTTGCTGGCGGAGGTCCCGTTGGGCCCCAGTTCAAGGAGTTGCTCGTTGAGAGCCGTCGTGGTCTTCATGTAGAATTCCACGGTCAGATTCGAGTAGGTGCCCGTCAACAGCGCGCCCGAAGAGAGCAACGGCGCGGTCCCGTTGAACACCGCCGCATGGTTCGCGAACACCACGCTGCCGGTGGAGGTGAGCGCGTACCCGTTCCCGGAGGCGTCATTCGTGCCTGCGCCGGCAAAGTCGTAGTAGGCCACGACGCCCGCCTGCACACCACTTATCCAGCCACCAATCACCATGGCCACCGCACATGCGACCGAATTCATCCGTTTCATACTTTCTCTCCTTACAGCACAAACTGCGGAATCTTGAGGGTCTCGCCGTCTTTCATCGCCGACATGTGGGCGTACACGCCAGCAACCGTGGTGTTCAGCGCCGTGGCCACGTTCACACGCGGCTGGCGTCCGGTCAGAATCGCGGTGATGAAGTCGTCGGTCAGATACCCGTGCGCGCCGCCATGCCCGCCGACGTCCATGCCCTTCGGCAACTGCCACTTGTTGGTGTCGACTTTGGTGACGTCCACCTTCCCGCTGTACCGGCCGTCAAACGAGGCTTTCTGTCCATAGATGCGCCCCTTCTCGCCGCTCGCGCCGGGCATATCCCAGCCGACCGCCATGCGTGACATGCCGCCCTCGCTGGTCCGGAAGAGCGCGATCTCGGTTGCGAACGGGTTCTTGTAGGCGTTCGCGGCGGGCTGGAATACGTCGAGGAGGCTCTTCATGCCGATGCAGGTCACCGACAAGAACGAGCCCAAGGTCACGCAGGTGTAATAGGCGTTGGAATGGGTCGGATAGTAGTGCGGCGGCAACCCCTTGCGCCAGTCTTTGTACGACGGCACCTCGTGTCCGGGGCCCGAATAGTGGTAGTACTCGCCCTCGCTGTAGACCAGTTTGCCGAAGCCGCCGGCCTTGTAGATCTGGTGCATGGCGAAGTTGTCCTCATGGAACGAGGAGGTCTCGAACATCGCGTAGATCTTCTGGGTCTTCTTAACGGTCTCATGCAGTTCGCTCGCCAGTTCCAACTGGTCCTGTCCGAGTATCGCGGGCACGGCCGAGGCCATGTGCAGGCCGCGCTTCAGTCCGGCGATACAGAGCCGCGCATGGCTTGGCGCGTCGGTCGCGATAAAGACAGCCTCGATCTCCTTATCCTTGTCGAACATCTCCTCGCAGGAGGCGTAGGTCCTCTTCGCGCCGGTCACCTTGGCCAGTTCCGCGCACTTGGCCGGATCGAGATCCGTCGCCGCCACCACCTCCACGTTCGGGTGGCTCTGGAACCCGAACGCTCCGCCGAACTTGCAGACGCCGTAGCCCGCGATGCCGACCTTGATCTTGCGGTCCGAAACCGGTCGCCACGGCCGATCGCTCAGCTTGCCCGCGTTCGTCTCGTCGAACCCTTGAATCTTCGGCGCAGCGGTCTGGGCCGTTGCGTCCAACGCGGCGGCTCCCGCGCCCAGCAGGGCTCCCTTAAAAAAATCGCGGCGTGAAAACGGATGAATCATATGTGCTCCCTGTGTTCCTTCGTTTGTCGGCTGCCACTCAAACCACGTCCAACCATGAAAGTAGTGTATTCTGTTTCTCCACGGTTTATCTAGCCTGTTTTGCGCAATTTATTTTGCACTTTTGCGCACATGCCGCTTGCGCTCAAAACGTTTCTGCGGTATGTTCAAGCGAACTGTAAAGGAGACGCCGATGGCCAAACCGCGCATTCCACAAGTCGCCCTGCTGGCGCCGCTGACCCTCAAGGGACAGCAGGACGCTTTGCGGGGTATCCTTCAATACATCCGGCTTCACGGCCCCTGGCGGCTGTACCGCATGGAAGGACGTTCCGGCGAGCAGAAGCTGCTGGATCTCAAACGGTGGGGCTGCACGGGCATCATCACCGGCGCGTGCAGTATAAAGGCGGCCGAACTCATCGCCCGCGCCGGAGTTCCGGTTGTCGTCTTCGAACCTCCCCCCGAGATGCGCGACGCTTCTCATCCGCTCGCCCGTTACACCTCGTCCTGTTGTGACTCGTTCGCGGTCGGACAACTCGCCGCGCGGTACTTTATGGAGCGGCACTACACGCATTTCGCGTTCGTTGGAGAGCCGCACGGCCTTTATTGGTCCAAGGAGCGGGAGAATGGCTTCAGAAGCGCGTTACAGTCCGCCGGCAGGCCTTGTCTCGTTTACGGCAACGCCACGGTGAAGGAAAGGCGCGACTGGTCTGTCGAGCAACCCCGCATGCAGGCCTGGCTCAAGGCGCTGCCCAAGCCCATCGCCCTTTTCGCAGCTATGGATGGACGGGGACGTCAAGTGCTTGACGCCTGCATGGGCGCGGACATCTCAGTGCCGTCCGAAATCGCGGTGCTCGGCGTCGACGATGATGATCTCATCTGCGAAGCGACCTTCCCGACCCTGTCCAGCATTCAAATCAACAGCCAGCAGGACGGGCACGTCATTGCCGAACACCTCGACCGCCTGATGCGCGGCGAGCGGCTGAGAAAGCGAGTCATCTCCTCCCAGCCGACCCGTGTGGTCACCCGCCGCTCGACCGACGCGACAGTCATTCCAGACAAGCAGATTGCCCGCGCGCTCGAGTTCATCTGGAAAGAGGCGGGGCATCAGGCGATTCACGTACCCGACGTGGTCCGGCAGATCGGCTCGTCCCGCCGTTTCGCCGAGACCCATTTCAAGACCGTCGTGGGCCACACGATCCTCGAAGAGATCCAGCGTGTCCGTCTGGAGAGAGTCTGCACGCTGCTCGCCGAAACGAATCTGCCGATCGGCGAGATCACCCGCCAATGCGGCTTTGAGCGCGAGAGCTACCTGGCCCGGCTGTTCAAGAAGCGCTTCAACGCGTCTATGAGCGGCTACCGGTCGAAAGCCCGAAACCGCACACATTCAGGCATGGGAACAAGCCTTTGACACTGGCTATCCGGACTGTCGCACTCATGCCCTGCTAGAGAAGCACAACCTCCAAACCGCACATCCTGCCGAACGCGGAAATGGCCGCCGCATGCTCACCCAGAACGAGTGCGCTGTGATGCGTGCCTCCGGCACGCGAATAGGCCTCCAAGAAAGGTGCCACCTCACCTCGCGGCCGCACCCAGATGCGAACCATATCGCGCATGGCCGAAGCGAGCGACGCGTCCTCGGCGAGCACTTCAACCGGAGCGACGATGAGCGAGAAGGTGTCGCCTGGACCGGGCACAAGGTTGACAAACACGGCCGGGCCAGTCTTGACCGCACAGGTCAGCACGGCGGGATCGAGTGAGCCGCCCATGAAAAAGGGTTTGGAGATGACGCGTGGTTTTTCACCCGCCACAGACGGGCTGATCTCGCCCATGTGCGAGAGGAACAGGCTGTTGCCCGCCCAGTCGGCGCAAAAGATTTCGGTGAAGGTGACCGCGCCGAAAGCGCGCGCCAAAGCGCCGACCAACGCGGCAGTCAGCACGTCACCTTCGCCGCCATAACCGATCCCGCGTCCCATTGCTTTAGAGATTTCAAAGAACGGCATGGTGTTGGCCGGACGGTCCGCGCGGTCAAAGGCCTGGAAGTTCACGCTGAACGCACCGTATCCGCCCTCTTCCAGAATGCGGCGCAAGCCTAGGCCGACGCGCACCGAGTGTTCGTGGGCCGCAGCAGGCAGTTCGCAGGAGAACCGCTCGCGGTCGGCCGCCAGTTCACCGGCCACGGCGTCATCGTTAATCGCTTGAATAGACTCATCGAGCGCGTCCAGCCCGATCTGCTTCACGTTGATGCCCAGTTTGGCGGCCAGAACATCCTCTTCGACGGAAAAGTCGCCCATACCCGCAAACGTGTCCCCGACGCGCAGCACGCGGCTGTCGCGTAACGCACCGGCGGCGACGGCCGCCCGCACGAAGTCCGCAACCCGATCCAACACCTGCGGATCGGCATCGTGGCCAGCCACGATCTCGAAGGGCCGGCGGTTCCGGCGCAGCATGGAGGCGAAATCCATGACCCCGTGTATGCCGTGGTTGTACATGATCCGGTCCGGCGAGGCGTTGCGACCGAACCCCGCGTCCATGGTGGCGTCGAGGATGATGACAGGCAGCGACGTCTCGCGGAAAGCGCCGAGCGCTTCCAGGGACGGTGAGTACGCCAAGTGCAGCGTGACGATACAGTCGGCACCGTCCTGCTCGAACTGCAGGATCGCAGCCTTGAACTCCTCGGCAACACGGCAGACCGGCGCAGTCGCTACAGCAACCCCATGTGCCTCCAAACCCGTATGGATGCGTTGGACATAATCAGTGAAGCCGTCGCGGCAGGCGGGCAGGAGATCGTCGTAAAGCTTCAGGTAGAAAGGCAGGAGACCCGCTTTGGGTACTTTCTGGTAAGACATGTCATTTAACCTTATTTTCGTAGTTCCGCGCCGCCACCGAACCGAACAGCCGGCGGGCATTATTAAAGAAGAGGTCCTCGACATCGCCGCGCGACAGTCCGGCGCGCTCCGCCGCCAGCTTGATGCCGCGGAGCTGTTCATAGAAGAAGGTCGTGAAGGCAACGGCGTGACGGGCGTCGTAGATCGACGTGCCGATCTCGTAGTCCTCGCCCATCAGGTAGGCGTACTGGTTGTTGATCTCTACCGATTTCCCGCGCAGCAACGCGATGGGCGCGTCGGAACCGAACAGGATACGGTCACGCGGGAAGTTTCGGAAAGTATATTCAAGCACGCCTTCATGATTGATCATCGCCGTGTCGATGTAGGCGTTCGGGCAGGCGGCGATTCCGTGCAGAAACCCGACGACACTGCTGAGATAATAGGCCCGGCCGATGTGCGCAAAGATGATCTTCACCCCCGGATACCGGCGGCACAACTCGACCATCTGCGCCTGATTGACGGGATCGGCCAGCCGTCCGGGACGCGGAATATGCAGCGTGACCGCCAGGCCGCGCTCATCGGCCGCCTGCATCAGCGCGGCGGGCAGCATATCGTGGAGGGTAATCTCACGCGCCTCTTTGCCCTCGACGAAGGTGAGGTACGGTTTGTATCCGATCAGACGGTTGCGCTCGACACGCCGGATAACCGCCTCGGCCGTGTCGCGCGGAGAGACCATGGCCATGCCGAAGATCCGCCGGTTGTCCGAGATGCGCCCGGCAAAGTCCGCCGAAACCTCCAGGTCGCTCTCGTAGGCCGGATGGCCGAAACTGTTGAGGTGGAGTTCCTGCTCCGGGAGGATCGTGGCTGTCCACGCCTGATACTGTTCAAGAGAAAAAACGCCGCCGACCTTCTGGTAACAATGCCTGGGAGGAAACTTCACGTCCGGCATGAGACACGACCGGTCGAACAGGTGGACGTGGGCGTCGAACATCTTGGCGGGCAGGAACCCCCTCAGCTCGCGGTCGTATATCTGGCGGTCAGCCTCGCTGAAATCAATGTTCATCGCGGGTTTCTCCCTCTGACGGCGCGGCGTATTCATCGCAGTACAGACCTGTCCCGATGCCGGCCAAGATTGCCGCGCCCCGGGCGCCCGCAGACTGGCCCGCAGCCCTCACGTCCAGCCCGGTGACGCCCGCCACAATCTCCCGCCAGATCGCGCTTCGCGACGGTCCGCCGACCATCACGGCGCGGTCATACCGGAACCCGTACGCTTTCAGTTTGATGATTTTCCCGTTGAGCAAGCGGGCTGCGCTTTCCATCACGGCGCGGCTGACGTTCGCGCGGCTGGCTTGTATCCGCTGCGGCGGCTCCCTCAAGTCGATCGACAGCCCGCCCGCGCCTGGAGGGGCTTGCGCAGCCAGTTCATCGAACACGCGCAAACGGTCTTGCTCGCCCGGAGCAATGACCGTGTCGACATACCAGTCGATGGTGCGGCCGATGCAAGGCACAGAGAACATGCCGCCCCACGGGCCGCCGTTTGCGGAAAGAAAGGGGTCACACAGCAGGTGCGCATCCAAGATCGCCTGGCGCTCCGGATGCGGCACGAAGCCGACCCAGGACGTGCCGCAGGAAAGCATAAGCTGACCCGGCGACAACACGCCGACCGCACGCGCCGCCGCAGGATGGTCGAAGCAGCCTGTGACGACCGTCGTCTGCGCCGTAAGCCCGGTGTCGCGCAAGGCCTGTGCGGTCAGCGGCCCGACCGGGACACCGGAGCGCGTCAGCATAGACAGTTTTGTCAGAGGGAGGTCCAACCTGCGGAGAAAAGGCTCGTAGTAGGTGCCCGCAGCCTGCTCCTGCAGGTGAAACGTTGTCGCCGTAGAGTGATCCATACGCCACTGGCCTGTCAGGCGATACAGCAGCCAATCGGTATCCATGCCGTAGTGCGCCGCAGCGCGGTAGTTCGACGGATCGTTCTCGCGCAGCCACGCCAGATGCGCCAGAGGGAAACCGGTAATACACGGCCAGCCCGTGACCAGCGAGACCTCGGCCGTTGTGAGGTCGGTTAAAGCGGCGGGCGGACACTGCTCGGCACGGCGATCCATCCAGTTGATGATCGCCGTCAAAGGGGTGCCGTGGGCATCGGTCAGCAGGGTGTTGCCTGAAGCGGCGGCCATGGCGAGCGCCGCCACCTCGGCGGGCGCGGCCGCAGCCAGTTCGCGGATGACGCCGCAGACATTCCGGTAGTGCTGCTCCGGGTCAGACTCAACCCAGCCTTCACGCGGATGGAAAAGGCGAGTATCCGCATCGGCCTCGGCCAGCACAGAGCCACTCTCGTCGGTCAGGACACCCTTAATGGCGCTGGTGCCAAGGTCAAGCCCGATCAAACACACCTTTTTCGCATGGGTGTCGTTCATCTTGCCTGCCCCTTTTTCACAGGCGTGATCATCCACTGGTCAACACCGATCGCGGAACGCCCCTGACCCATGCCCACCACCTGGAGCGTGATCTCGGTCTGCCCGCTCTGGAGTTCAAAGGTGCCAAGACTGACACGCGCCACCGTATGTCCATTGAACGACGGGCATTGCCCGACAAACACCTCATGCGACTCGGTCACGACCCGATACCGCTTTCCGGTTTCGGCTGTCTGGGTGTGCGTCCAACTGAGCGTGGCAGGCCGACCGTCAACGGTGGCACGGAAATCGGCGCAATCGGCTCCCCGAGTGACAACCGCTGCGATCCGGTAATTCCCCGCCTTGGAAACGGGGATCGTGAAGGTCACGCAGCCGTCAGGCTGAGCCGCATCAAAACGGATCTGTCGTGCGCCAGACCAAAGCGTAAACGTCTTCTCGGTTTTTGCGATTTCCGCGCGGGGTTGAATCCGTGATGTCCCGCCAGTGGTCCGAACGTTCAGGGACTCCGCCTCATGCCACATCGTATGGCTGCTGCGTGAAATGGTGTAGTAATAACAGCCGCCAAGCGTCAGTGTCATCAGCGTCCACCAGAGGGCGAGATTACGAAAGCCGCGGTTGCGCTTGCGCTCTTCTTCGGGCATTTTCAACGCTTCCAGCGTCCAGATCACCCCGCGCAGCGCTTCGCGCGGTTTGGGCACGGTGAACAATGAGACGACGACCATTAGAACACAACAAACCGCAAAAATCACAAAAGTGTGATGAGGAAACGCGTCATAAGGAAGAAAGGCCGGTATTTTGAAAAGGCCGTAACGCACCAGCGGGATTAGAGCAAAACCCGTCACCAGCGTCCAGGTTGCCGCCACCGGCGTCGCCCGGGGCCACAGAATGCCGATCAGGAAGATGGCGGTGATCGGTGCCGCAACATAGTAGAAAACGGTCTGTATCAGGCTGAAGACCGGCGTCGACTGCCGCGTCAGATAGAGCGCAATGGCGACCCCCACGAGCATGATCGCCACCCCCGTCCAGCGGCCGACTTTGCGCAGCGTCCGGTCGTCTGCAGCCGGGTTGATGAGCGGCTGGTAGAGATCGAGCGTCATGATCGTCGAAGAGGAGTTCAGGATCGCGCTGACCGTGGACAGAATCGCGCTGGCCAAGCCCGCCATCACGAGCCCGATCAGGCCTGAAGGCAGGAATTTCCGGACCAGAAACGGCCAGGTCTGGTCGCCGTTGTTGAGTTGGTCGCTGAACATGTGGAACGCGACCACGCCGGGCAGGACCACGATCAGCGGCAGGAAAGCCTTGCTGAAACCGGCCATCACGATACCCATGCGGGCGTCCCACTCGGAGCGGGCGCCCAGACAGCGCTGCACCATGAACTGGTTGGCGCAGTTATACCAGATCCCCACCGAGAAGACGCCCGCCACGACGCCGGTCCACGGCATCGTCTCATGCGTGGGCGGATAGAACATGATGAACTTTTCGGGCATGCTTGCGATCATTTCCGACGGGCTGCCGACGTAGTAGAGACAGTATCCGGTAACCACCGCACCGCCGACCAGCAACAGGACATACTGCATGACGTCCGTCCAGGCGACGGAAAGCAGACCGCCGTAGATCGTATAGGCGCCCGAGGCCAGCGCGATAATCAGAATACCGACGATAACCGGAATCTGAGGGAACATCGCGTTCAGCGCCAAACCGCCCGCATACATCACCGCGCCAAGCATGGCGATTACCATGCCGATGATGCTGACCACCGCGTAAACATTACGGCAAAACCGATTATACCGGCGCTCCAAAAACTCCGGCATGGTCGAGACATTCCCCCGCAGGTAGAAGGGCAGGAAGACCCAGATCAGCACGGTGAAAGTGACCACGTTCGCCCACTCGCTGCTGGCCACGGCAAAACCGTACAGATAGGCCCACCCGACCATGCCGATGAAGTGCTCCGTCGAAATGTTGGAGGCGATGAAGGAGGCTCCGACCGCATACCACGGCAACTGTTTGCTCGCCAGAAAATACTCCCCGGCGGTCTTCTGTTGTTTGCCCCGCGCCGCCACCCAGACGCCTACGCCGATCACCAGCAGGAAGTAGCCGATAAAAATGATGCCGTCTAGCAGACTAATACGCATGGGTCACCGCATTCTTAAAAGAACTCATGTTTCGACTGTCTCCAACCGGCTCTCTTTTTGCGACGCGAGCGCGGCGGTGAACAGGCGGTGGCTCAGCGCCGCCTCTTCCGGTGTCGCACAGCCTGCGAACCGACGGATCGGTTTGCCGTGATGCAACTCGTACAAAAACGCGGCCCACATTTGCAGGATCGAGTCCGTGAACCCGAACTGGAAAATGCCGCCCGTGATTGTTT
>Ga0209066_10007020_pt1 | contig 11299 bp, 12 predicted proteins | sample All_14_2_FD_187198 | JGI IMG/M metagenome (GOLD analysis project Ga0209066, IMG submission 187198) | Freshwater microbial communities in response to fracking from Pennsylvania, USA - Allegheny Zone_MetaG_DW_15 (SPAdes) (version 2) ...
ATCGGGGAGCGCGGCACCTCGGCGGGAGCATCGCTCCAGGCAAAGCCCAGGCGCGAACCCGCGTCGGCGCGCGCATAGATCGGCGAATAGTGGTTGATGCCCAGCCAGTCGATGGGGCGCCGGATCCGTTCCATGTCACCGTCCTGAACGAACGGCGCGATGCGCTCGGCCAGCACGGCGGGATAGGCGCCGCGAATCTGCGGATCGGCGAAGGCGCGGTTCCAGTAGTCGTCCAGCAGGGCGGCCGCCGCGCAGTCGGCGGGCGTCGGATCGACCGGTCGCACCGGTTGCATGTTGCAGATCGTCCCGAGCGATACGCCGGGAAGGTAGGCCCGAAGCACGTCGATCGCCGCGCCATGCGCCAGGTTCACATGATGGATCGCGGCATGATGCTGGGCCGCATCGTCGACCGCCGGCGGATGCCAGCCGAATGCGTACCCGAACAGCGTGAAGACGCCGGGCTCGTTGAAGGTCGCGAACCGCTTCACGCGGTCGCCCAGTCGGCTCGCCACCAGTCGGGCATAGTCGGCGAACCAGTTCGCGCTGTCGCGTGCGGCCCAGCCGCCGCGATCCTGCAGCGCCTGCGGCAGGTCCCAATGGTACAGGCACACCCAGGGCTCGATTCCCACGGCGAGCAACCCATCGACGAGCCGGTCGTAGAAGGCGATCCCGCGCTCGTTCGCGATCCCCCGCCCCTCCGGCAGCACGCGCGACCAGGCGACCGAGAAGCGATAGGCGCCCACGCCCATCTCGCGCATCAGGGCGATGTCTTCGGCATATCGATGGTAGTGATCGCACGCGATATCGCCGGTATCGCCATTGGCGATCCGACCGGGCTGGTGGGAAAAGCCGTCCCAGACGCTGGGACCGCGCCCTTCCTCCCGTGCCGCGCCCTCAATCTGATAGGACGAGGTCGAGACACCCCATACGAAGTCGGGCCGCAACAGGCGCCGACCCGGCGACACAGGCACGGCCTGGCCGTCGAAGCCGGAAGGTGGACTGACCATTTGGGCGGCTCCCCATCACGGTGTAAGGGCGATCTTGAGAACCCCGTCCCGCTGATGCGCGAAAAGGTCGTAGGCCTGCTCGATGTCGGCGAGCTTGAAGCGATGGGTCACCAGGGCGCCCAGATCGGCTCGTCCCGCAGCGATGACGTCCATCAGCCGCCGCATGCGCTCCTTGCCGCCCGGGCAGAGCGACGTGACGATCTTGTTGTCGCCAAGGCCCGCCGTGAAGGCATCGAGCGGGATGCGCAAATCCGTCGAATAGACGCCGAGACTCGACAGCGTTCCGCCCGGCCGCAGCACGCGCAGCGCGCTCTCGAAGGTCTGCTGCGTGCCCAGCGCCTCGATCGCGACATCGACACCGCGCCCCTCCGTGAGTTCGCGGATTGCCGCCACCGGATCGGTCTTCTTGAAATCGACGACATGGTCGACACCGAGCTTCCGTGCGACGGCCATCCGGGCCGGCACCGTGTCGACCCCGATCACCGTGGTGGCGCCCATCAGCCGCGCACCCAGCGCCGCGCAGAGACCGATCGGGCCCAGGGCGAAGACCGCGACGATGTCGCCGATGCGGACGCTGCCCCCTTCGGCACCCGCGAACCCGGTCGACATGATGTCGGGACACATCAGCACCTGTTCGTCGGTCAGGTTCGACGGAACCGGGGCGAGGTTCGTCATCGCATCGGGCACGAGTACGAACTCGGCCTGGCAGCCGTCGATCGTATTGCCGAAGCGCCAGCCACCCGCCGGCTTGAAGCCGTGCCGCGTTCCGGGTCCATCCTGGGAGTGCGCACCACAGAGACAGGCATAGCTGTGACCGCTCGGCGTGATGGCGCCGGCGATCACGCGCTGGCCTTCCTTGTAGCCTTTGACCTCCGAGCCGAGCTTTTCGATGATGCCGACCGGCTCGTGGCCGACGATCAACCCCTTGGCGACGGGGTACTCTCCGCGAAGAATGTGCACGTCGGTGCCGCAGATCGTCGTCGTGCTGATCCGCACCAGCGCATCCAGGGGGCCGACATCGGGCACCGGTCGCGACTCGAGGACGATCCGGCCCGGCTCGGCAAACACTGCCGCCATCATCTTTGGCATGGGTTCCTCCGTTGTTCGCCAACACGCTAGGCGGGCAGGAACGCCGGGGAATTGATATGCCTCAAGCTTCGGCGCGAAACACGACCTCCATCGTCTGGGCGACGCTCTCGGGATTGACGCTGATCGAGTCGATGCCGAGCTTGGTCAGGAAGCTCGCGACCTCCGGATAGTTGGCCGGTGCTTCGCCGCAGATGCCGACATGACGTCCGTTGCGGTGGGCGCCTTCGATCGCCAGTCGCAACATCTCCATCACGCCGGGGTCGCGTTCGTCGAACTCGAACGAGACCATATCGGAATCACGGTCGACGCCCAGGACGAGCTGCGTGAGATCGTTCGAGCCGATCGAGAACCCGTCGAACAACCGGGCGAAGGCATCGATCTGGATGACGTTGTTGGGAATCTCGCACATCACGTAGACTTCGAGCCCGTTCTGGCCGCGCGTCAGCCCGTGCTTCGCGAGCGCGGCAATGACCTGCGCGCCCTCCTCCACCCGGCGGCAGAACGGTACCATGATCCGCACGTTCTCCAGGCCCATGTCCTCGCGAACACGACGCAGTGCGGCGCATTCGAGCGCAAAGCCGTCCGCATAGGCCGGGTGCGTGTACCGGCTGGCGCCGCGAAACCCGAGCATCGGGTTTTCCTCGCTCGGCTCGAAGCCACGCCCGCCCAGCAGCTTAGCGTATTCGTTCGTCTTGAAGTCCGACAGCCGCACGATGACCGGCTTGGGATGGAAGGCCGCGGCGATCGTGCCGATCCCTTCCGACAGGCGCTCGATGAAGAATGCCTTCGGATCGTCGAAGTGCCGCGTCAACCGCGCGATCTGCTCGCGTTCGGCGGGATCGGTCACCTTTTCCGGATGGGCCAGCGCCATCGGATGAACGCCGATATGCTGGTTGACGATGAACTCCATGCGGGCGAGCCCGACCCCCTCGTTCGGTCGCATGGCGGTCCGGAAAGCGAGGTCCGGATTTCCCAGATTCACCATTATGGGCGTGCGCGGCCGGGCCAGGTCCGCAACGTCCTTCGTCACGATCTCGATCGGCTGGTCGCCCGGATAGACGCGGCCGGTTTCGCCCTCGGCGCACGACACCGTCACCCGCGCGCCTTTCCTGAGAACCGTCGTGGCATCTCCGGCGCCGACAATGGCAGGAATGCCGTGCTCGCGCGCCACGATGGCGGCATGGCAGGTCCTGCCGCCGCGATCCGTCACGATGGCCGACGCCCGCTTCATCGCCGGTTCCCAATCGGGGCTGGTCGAGCTCGCGACCAGCACGGCGCCCGGCGGAAAGCCCGGCAGGTCGGCGGCGCTCGACACCGGATAGACGGCGCCGCTGGCCGCTCGTTCGCCCACCGCGCGTCCCTCGACCAGCGGCGCGCTCTTGCTGCGCACCCTGTAGGTCTCGATGACTGAGGCTGCGCGCCGCGACACCACCGTCTCGGGGCGGGCCTGCACGATGAAGAGGTCGCCATCGGGACCGTCCTTCGCCCATTCGATGTCCATCGCACGCGGCTCACCGGCCAGTTGCGAGTAATGCGCCTCGATCCGAAGGGCGCAGTCGGTCAACTCGAGCACTTCGGCATCGCTGATGCAGAAGCGGTCGCGCTTGTCGGCCGGCGTCTCCACATAGACGGTTGTGCCGGCAGCATGCTCCTTCCCGTAGATCAGCGCCTGCTGCTTGCGCCCCAGCGACCGCCGCAGGACGCAGCGCTTGCCGGCGCGAAACGTGGGCTTGTGGACGTGAAATTCGTCGGGATCGACCTTTCCCTGGACGATGCTCTCGCCCAGTCCCCAGACTCCGGTCACCAGCACGACGTCGCGAAAGCCGCTTTCGGTGTCGAGCGTGAAGGTCACGCCGCTGGCCGCCAGATCCGAGCGCACCATCTTCATGATGCCAACGGACAGGCCGACCTTCAGATGGTCGAAGCCATTGGCATTGCGATAGACGATCGCCCGGTCGGTGAAGGCGGAGGCAAAGCACTTCCGGCAGGCTTCCTCGAGCTGGGTGATGCCCTGGACGTTGAGAAAACTATCATGCTGGCCGGCGAAGCTCGCCGTGGGCAGATCTTCGGCCGTGGCGGAACTGCGGACGGCGACTGCGACGCGCGCGCCATACATCGCCTCGAGCTTCCGATAATTCTCCACCAGCATCGTTCGGATCTGGTCGGTTCCCGTGGCGGCATAGACCAGTGCTCTTGCCTCGGCGGCCGCCCTCGCCAACCGACCGACATCGTTCGCACCGACGCCGTCGAGCAGAGCCGCCAGTTTCGGCCAGGCTCCGCTCGCCAGCAGCGCCTCGCGATAGACGTCCGCCGTCAGCGCAAAGCCGTCCGGCACCCTTACGCCCTGGCCGCCGAGCGCGGAAACCATCTCTCCCAGCGAGGCATTCTTGCCCCCCACCGACGCGAGATCGGTGGAGCGGATCTCTCGAAACCAGCGAACCCCTGCAGCCGCCCTGTCGATCATGCCCCCACCTCCGCAAATACCGGCGCGAGCCGGATGTGATCGTTCGCCTTTCGCAAGCCTGTCATGCTTCCGGACGCCGCCCGGCAGGCCTCTCGCGCGACAGCACGGCCCGCAGGAGATCGGCGCGACTGACGATGCCCACGGGAATACAGTCACGCACGATAGGGATTCGCTTCACCCTGTGCCGCTGCAACCTCTCCACGAGTTCTGCCAGAGGCGTGTCCTCACTCGCCGTCACAACTTCTTTCGTCATGATGTCCCCGACCCGCCGGGTGCGGCTGGAGATGGACGCGCGGCCGGTCGAGGTGTCGTCTTCCAGAAGGCACTGCAGCCAGCTCTTTCCCGGGCCCGCATCGATGTCGCAGCGGCGGATGAGATCCGCCTCGCTGATGATCCCCAGGATCTCATGCGTGTCGCTCACGACGAGGAGCGCGCTGACCTTGGCTTCCAGCATGAGTTCTGCGGCATCGAACAGGGAGTCCGTTGGCCGGGCGCAAACGACCTTCTCGGTCATGATGTCTCTTGCCAGCATTGCCCGCTCCCGCCGTCGGAGGATGCGGAGCACTCTAGAAACGCCACCCGGGGCGTCCTTGACTTGCGTCAAGTGGAAGCAAAGACTTGTCGTCTCAGCCTGGCCGGCCAAGCCAGATCGCGATGCTCGTAAACAGGCTCCCGAGTGCCAGGGCGAACCATCCGGTCAGCCAGACCAGCGCCTGCATCTCCGGGTCTGGCCAGAGCGCCAATGCCAGCCCGAACAGGATCGCTCCCAAGCCGTCCAGGGCGAGCACCCATCCACGATCGACCATTTTGCCGACTTCGCGAGCCGCCCAGAGTTGCATCGCGCCAGTCGAGATCGCCCAGATTGCGATGATCCCCACCAGATGCCCGACGACCACGTCGAGCGCGAACAGGGTGCCGGCGGCGCAGGCCAGGCCCGCCACTCCGATGAGGGCCAGCCCGATCCGCGCGCTGCCGCTCCTCGCGAGCGCCGCGCCTGTCACTGCGAGCGTGCCGTCCACGAGCGAGTAGCCGCCCCACAGCACCGCTAGTCCGGTGACCGTGAGCCGGGGCCAGAAGAACACGAGGAAAGCGAAGAGCAGCGTCGCGCCGCCGCGCAGCAGCAACAGCGTGCGATGATCGGAGACCGCAGCCGACAGCGGCTCCGATGCCTCGGCGCCCCCTGGCGGCTCTGTCGCGACGCGACCTCGGGTTCTCTCATCGACCATCGTTAATCCTAGCGACCGAAAGCGACACCCCGCCGTGATCCAGATCAAGGCCTCAGCCGCTTGATCTGGGACAAGGAGCACGGACGTCCGGCGGGATCAACTTCGTCTACGGGCGCTCGACCAGAAAGGATCGGCAGGATGGGCTCGGGACGCGCATTGATAACCCTCTGGGCCGTTGGCAGTGCGATTGCGTGGGTTGGATGGATGCTGCTGCTCAACCAATCGTGCATCCGCCAGGCCGACGGCCGGCTGTGGTGCCAGGCGGACGATTCATGGCTTCCGTTCCTGCGCGGCACGGCACGGGACCCGTTCGAACTCGCCCTGATGGGACTCGTGCCCTCGGTATTGATTCTCGTCGTCGGCATTGCCCTTTTCCGGGCGCTGCGCCGCTTCTGATCAGATCATGGAGAACCGGATGAAAAAGCTGATCGCCTTGCTGTTGTTTCTGCCGTTCCCTGCGCTCGCGCAGGGTCCCGGCTACGGTGCCGCTCTGGCCGAACGCTGGTGCATGGCCTGTCACATCGTCGAGCCCGCGCCAAGAACCGCCAGCGCGAACGGTATCCCGAGCTTTTCCGCCATCGCGGCCAAGTCGACGACCAACGCCGAGCAGCTCAAGGCCTACCTTTCGACCGGGCACACGCGCATGCCCGACTTCTCCCTCAGCAATCGGGAACGCCAGGCGCTGGTCGACTACATACTGAGCCTTCGCTAGCCGAGAAGCTGGGTCGTCTGCTGGGCTTCGGGCGTCGCGCCGCACACGCTCACGCTGGTGATGAGCTGGCCGAGACGGTTGGCCTCTGCCGAATAGTCCTCGACGGCGCGGACGCCCCACGCTCCCTGGGCCTGCCAAACGCTCGCGGCGTCGCGCGCGGACAGCAGCGTCAGGCAGGTCGAGACATTGTCCTTGAGCCGGCGTTCGGCGAATTGCGATAGTTCCCGCTGCCAGGCCGCACCGACGGCGGTCCATTCCTCGAAGCAATCGGCATATGTCGAAAGTGCCGAATTCACGATGTTGCTCGCCGGCAGTAACTCCACGCTCGGCAGCTTGTCCGTATGCATGTCGTTCATCTGACCCTCCATTTGCGAGCGGCAGTCTACACGCGGATGGAGCATTGAGCGTTGATCTGCATCAACCTTTGCGACCTTGATGCAGATCAACGCACATCCGATTTCCACGCCGTAGTTTTGATCATGCGGAGAAACCCTTTCCGCGTCCCCAGGAGACAAGCGATGAAAATGTATGCTGCAGCCCTCACGGCGGCGCTGTCCCTTCTTCCCTTCGGTCTTGCGGCCCAGGCGCAGACGCCGCCCAAGGGTGTGAACGTCGGCTCGCTGACCTGCACCGTCGCCGGTGGCGTCGGATTCGTCTTCGGCTCATCGAAGGACCTCGACTGCATCCTCGCCAAGACCGACGGCACGGCCGATCATTACACAGGCACCATCAAGAAGTACGGCGTCGATCTCGGCTTCACCAAGCAGGGACACGTCGTGTGGCTGGTCTTCGCCCCCGGGCAGGTCGCCAAGGGTGCACTCGCCGGCGACTATGTCGGGCCGACAGCCAGTGCTTCTGCAGGGGTGGGCGCGGGCGCCAACGTCCTGATCGGGGGCGGCAACAAACAGGTCAGCCTGCAGCCGGTCAGCGTCGAGGGTAATGTCGGCCTGAATGTCGCCGCCGGGCTGGCCGAGGTCACGCTGAAGCCGGCCAAGTAATCATCCGGCGCGTTCGATCCAGGATGCGCCTCGGCGGCGGGGCGCATCCTTTTTTGGGACGTTATCGGGCGCTGTTGCCCAGCACGCGGCGCAGCTGTTGCAGGAGTCGATGCCGCGCGGCGTCGTCGGGAGCGGCCTGCAGGGCTCCCCGGATATCGAGCAGCATCTGCGCATAGTCGTTGTGCCAGTCGCGCCGCGCGTTCGCCGCCTCGGGCGGGAGCCGCGGCATGCCGTTCGCCTCGGGGATCGCCGTCCACCGGCCGTCGCGATGAACGAACACGAACTTCTCGTCGAGGACAGGCGCGACGATGCGGACTCGCTCGACGCCCGCCGCCGCGAGAGCGTCGGACAGGCCTTCGATGCCTTCGGGTTCGCCGTGCACGACCAGGAGCGAGCCCAGCCCGTCCAGCATTGGCTGGCACCAGTCGACCAGTTCCTCGCGATCGGCATGGCCCGAATAGGAGTCGATCGACCGGATTCGCGCCCTGACGCCGATCTCCTCGCCATGGATGCGCACCTGAGCGGCGCCGCCGCGAATCAGCGCCCCCAGGGTGCCGGGCGCCTGGTATCCGACGAAGAGGATCGTCGAGTCCGCGCGCCACAGATTGTCCTTGAGATGATGCTTCACCCGTCCGGCATCGCACATGCCGGACCCGGCCAGAATGATCGCACCCGCATGGATACGCCCGATCGCCCGGCTCTGGTCCACGGTCTCGCTCAACCGGAACTCGCCGCCGCTGAACGCATGTCCGCCCTCGGAGACACTGAGGGAGGCGCGATGGGTCCGGAAGACCTCCGTCGTCCGGCCGGCGAGCGGCGAATCGAGGAAGACCTGCGCGCCCTCGAGTTTTCCGCCGCGCTTCAGTTCTGCGATGTCCTCCAGAATCTCCTGCGTCCGCTCGACCGCGAAGACTGGCACGACGACATTGCCGCCGGCCGCCAGCGCGACCTCCACCTCGCGGCCCAGCACCGCCCGGCGTTCGGCTTCGGACATCCTCTGCCGCGAGCGACCGCCGTAGGTGGACTCGACCAGCGCGACATCGGCGCGCCCGGGTCGCGCGGGATCGGGCTGCAGGGCCTTGTCGAGCGGGCCGACATCGCCGGAGAAAACGAGCCGCAGCGGACGCGGCGCGGCGTCGACCTCGATCTCGTAGAAGGCGCTGCCGAGAATATGCCCGGCATTGCGCAGGCGCGCCCGGACGCCGGGCAGCGGCTCGAACCAGCGGTCGTACGGCTGCGCTTCGATGAAGGAGAGCGAAGCCTCGGCGTCGGCGCGCGTGTAGATCGGCACGACCGCAGGCTCGGCCCGGCGCGCGTTCCTGCGGTTCAGGCGCTCGACGTCGTACTCCTGGATGGCGCCGGCGTCTGGCAGCAGCCAGCGCAGCAGGTCGCGCGTCGCCTCGGTGGCGAAGGCCCGGCCCTGAAATCCGGCGAGCGTCAGTTTGGGAAAGAGCCCGCTGTGATCGATGTGGGCATGGGTGAACAGCACCGCGGCGATCTCTGCCGGCGCGAAGGGGAAATCTCGATAGTTCAGGGCACGCAGCGACTTCGGCCCCTGGAACAGGCCGCAATCGACGAGCAGCGTTCCCCGCGGCGTCACCAGCCGGTGGCAGGATCCCGTGACCGTACCGGCGGCACCATGAATATGGAGTGAGAGAGTCATGCGCGTCGCCCGATGGTCATGCCATCCCCGGCGGCGGCCAGCTGGATGGCGAAGCGGAAGTCGGCCTCGAACGCGGCGTGGATCCGGTAGAGCGGCTCGCCCCGTTCCACGGGATCGCCGATCCGCTTGAACAGATCGACACCCGCGCCTTTGTCCATGGGCGCGCCGGCGAGGCGGGCAATTCGCGCCAGGCGCAGACAGTCGATAGCCGTCACGACCCCGTCCCGGGTGGCCGGCACCTCATGCGTGAGGGTGCCGAGACTGGCCGCCTGCGGCGGAGCCCCCTGCGCCGCGATCAGTCGCCGCATCTTCGCCAGCGCCGCGCCGCTGTGCAGCAGCTCGCGGGCCCGCACGATTCCCTGGCCGCCGCGCAGCGCGGGATCGAACTCGAGCACATGGCCGGCCAGCAGGACGGCCCTCTCCTCCAGGTCGCGCGGCGCCTCGGGATGTCGTTCGAGGACCTGCATCACGTCTCGGGCTTCCAGCCACGGACCGATCCCGCGGCCGATGGGCTGGCTACCGTCGGTCGCCAGCACCGTCGTGCTGATGCCGACCTGGTCGGACACGTATTCGAAGAGCTTGCGCAGCCGCACGAAGCGCTCGCGATCGCGCAGCTTCGCCGTGGGCCCGACCGGCAGATCGAGAACGAGATGCGTGGAGCCGGCCGCGAGCTTCTTCGACAGGATGGAGGCGACCATCTGCTCGGGCGTGTCGATCGCCAGCGGCCGTTCGACCGAGATCAGGACATCGTCCGCCGGAGACAGGTTGGCATGGCCGCCCCACACCAGGCAGCCGTTTTCGGCCGCGACGATCTCGTGCATCTCGTCCGAGCCGACATCCACCCTCGCCAGCACTTCCATCGTGTCGGCGGTGCCGGCGGGCGAGGTGATCGCGCGCGACGACGTCTTGGGGATGGTCAGGCCGTGGGCTGCCACGATCGGGACGACGATCATCGAGGTCCGGTTGCCCGGAATGCCGCCGATGCAATGCTTGTCGACGACCATCTCGCTGGCCCAGGACAGGCGACCTCCCACGGCCGCCATCGCGCGGGTCATCGAAAGCACCTCGGCCGCGGTCGTGAAGCGTGCGCCAGCGATCAGGAAGGCGGCGATCTCCATCTTGGAATAGCGATGCGCGGCGAGATCGCGCGCGATTTCCTGGTAGGCGCCCGGGTCCAGTTCGGCACCGTCGATCTTGGCACGGACATGGTCGAGACTGGGCGGCGGCCCCGCCTGGGCGATTTCCACCGGCGCTCCCGCCGGAAGCCCGAGCTGGCGGTAGGCGAGTTCAGACAGGCCGAGCTCGTCGGTCGCCATGATCGACTCGTCGTCGACGATGTTCAGCGTGGCGACGATGCGGCGCCCCCCGCCCCAGATCTCGATCCGGGCGAGCGCCACGAATTCCTGTGCGCGATAATGCTCGCAGCGACGGGCGAGGTAAGCGACGGTCTCCTGACAGGCGTCGATTCCGAGCCTTCGAACCTTGAGCATGAAGGCTAGCGGCGGCGCAGGAGGACGATGAGCGCCGCCGTGAGTCCCGCCACGAGATAGAAGCAGCCGACGATCAGTGGGCCGTAGACGTCACCGACCGACGCAACGATCGCGCGATAGGCCGACAGGGTCAGGAACGCGAGGCTGACGGCCAGCAAAAGACCGACGACGAGATAGGCGGCCACCGTGGCCGCGAGGCGCCGCCCGGACGCAACGAGGACGCCGGCCCCCACCGTTGCGAGCGACCGTGCCAAGGCGACCAGCAAGGCTCCTGTTTCCGATGCAACGCTCATTTGCGCCGCACGAGGAGCGCCAGCACGAAGCCGGATGCCGCGGCGAGACCGAGCGCGGCGAGCGGCTTGCGCCGGACGATGTCGGCAAGTCCCTCCTGCCCCTCGTCGACCGCCTTCGCCGCCCCCTTGGCCTTGTCGACCCATTCGTCGGCCAGCAGGGCCGCACGCGCCAGCAGTTCCCGCGCCGCTTCAGCGGCCGCCGTGGCGGCCTCGGTACCCTCGCTCTGGGCGGCACGGGCGATGGCTGCCGACGCCTGATCGAGATGTTCGCGCAGGGCAGCCGCCTCCGTCCCGAGATAGCCGAACCTGTCCTTGGAAGCGCACCTGGTCATGAGAAGTCCCCTCTCGGCGAAAGAT
>Ga0209066_10007021_pt1 | contig 11298 bp, 5 predicted proteins | sample All_14_2_FD_187198 | JGI IMG/M metagenome (GOLD analysis project Ga0209066, IMG submission 187198) | Freshwater microbial communities in response to fracking from Pennsylvania, USA - Allegheny Zone_MetaG_DW_15 (SPAdes) (version 2) ...
GAATCCTCCTTCATCTGCAGGCCGAGGTCGTAGCGGGGCGAACCCGGCTCGATGCCGGCCGCGCCGCGGAAGCGGCCGCGCTGGTAGCGGATGACCGGCTCGACGGCGGAGAGCAGCTTGGCGGCGGTCATCAGGCCGACCGTCACGCGGGTCCGCGCGAAGACCGCTTCGATGATCTCGCTGTGGGTCAGGTTCGGGACGATCACGCCGTCTTTGATCGTATAGCCGCCGACGATGCGGCTGGCGGGAACCTTGAGGTTGAAGATCGGGTCTTGCGTGTTCGAGAGCTGGTGCACGAGCTTGAGCGTCGGCGCGCCGCGGTCGAAGATGCCCTCGTCGGTCTCCTCGAGGATGATCATGCAGGAGGTCTTGATGCGCGGGTCGGCGGTCTCGACGGCGGCGGTCACGAAGTTCGCGACGGCCATGTTGGTGAGGAAGCGGCCACGCTTCTCGACCTGCAGCATCGGCTCCTGTCCGTCTTTCCACTCGGCCACGGTGACGCGGCCGCTCACAACGCCCGTGTCCACGCCGATGTACGGCAGCGGCTCGGTCAGGGCGAAGGCGCCGCGGTAGACCTTGCGGTTCTCGCCGGGCTGGAGCGGTGCGCAGCCGCGCATGTACTTCTCGCGCTGTTCGGGCGTGCCCTTTTCGACGATCGGGCCGAGGGCGAGGTTGTTGATCAAGCTGGTGGTGGTGGCGCCGCCGTCGACCCAGGCGAGCTCAAAGGCGACCAGGCCGAGCGCGTGGTTGCGGGGCCCTTCGATGATGCCGCCGAACTCCATGTCCAGGCCCGCCGCCGTGATGCCGGACTCGTCAAAGGCCTTGTACAGCTCGTTCTTTCCTTCGGTCCACTCGTGCGTGTTGCGCTCGCCATTGGCGACCAGGCGTGCGATCAGCCCACGCGCCACGGAGCGTGCACCCATCACGGCCATTTGGATGTCGAAGCGGTCGGAGTAACGCCACATGATTTGCCGGATTTCGTCTCCGGGCAGCATCTTCATGGTCTGCGGGGTCTCGCTCATCGTCGGTGAACCTTTCTTTTTTGTAATTCGAGAATGACATTTTAGCGTTTTTTGTCGCGGACGCAAGGGGAAACACCGGGCGCTGCACATTGGAAGCGCTGCGGGGGCTTGACGGTGAGCAAGACCGTTTCGTTTTCGTTTCCGAAATAGCCGCCCCAGCCTACGCGGATGGCCGCCACTTTCGAAAGGTCAAGAGGGGCCGTCGTGTTTCCGAACGGCTTGAATTGGCTGAACAGGACATACGCGCGGGCCCATCCGGCAGAATTCAGAAAGCGGCCTGTCCCCGCGAGATAGTCGCCGCCGTCTTTCATGTGGAGGAAGACCAGCATCTCGGCTGGCGTGCGCTGGCCTTCCGGCACCGACGAGTCGATCATCAGTCCCGCGCTCGCGTCGAGCGACAGCGGCGGCGCGTGGGTAAAGCTCATGAAGAGGTGCGTGTCCACCTGCCCTTTCGTCAGCACGGCCGCAGCGCGCCAGCCGGTTGCGCTGTCGCCGGTCATCTCCGCCTGAACATACGTGCCCTTGCCGACCGTAGGGCTCACGGCCGGCAGGGGCTCGCAAGCCAGCGAAAGGCCGGCTGAACCGGTCCCGGCCAGACGCCGGGGCGCGGCGGCCTCTTTGGTGCGGAAGAGCATTGCGCCGTAGGGCCCGAGCCGCACGTTGACGTTCGCGCCCTCCGCGCAGGGCGTCACCGCGCCGGTTGCCGGGTCCCACTGCTCGTTCACCCCGCGCCCGCCGAAACGGAGCTCGCCGCTCCACGCCGCCGGGCTGTCGTTGATCGCGAAGTAGACGTCGTGGCCGTCGATGCGGCGGCGGGTGATCTTGACCGGAGCCTTCGCCTCTGCGCAGGCGGCGTCGCGCTCGATCAGCGTGTCGAGCACCTGCGGCACCAGCGCGAGCATGCCGGTCGGCAGCAGCACGCCGGCTCCGCCCTTGCCATTTGTCGCCACGCAGGGCGCTTCCCCGGAGCCGAACACCTCGCGGGCAATGGCCTGCACGCGCGGCGCGGGCCATTCGCGCTCGCTGTTCGCGGGCAGGGCGCCGACCGCGATCACCGCGCCGCCCTTGCGCCAGAACGCGGCCACCTTCTCCCACGCCGCGAGGGGCAGGGTGTCGACCGCCGGCAGCACCAGCACGCGCCAGCGCAGCTTGCCGTGCACGAGAGCCTCGGGCTTGACCTTGGCCTCGCACAGCGCACGCGCGTCCACGTAGGTGAAGTCGCGGTTCGCCCCGTACAAGGCGGAGCCCACGCCGTCGAAAACCGATTCGATACGGCGCGCCGCCGCTTCTCCCGTGGGGCCGTGGTACGCGGGGATGAACCTCGGCCAGACGCTCTCGATGGGGTAGAGCACCGCGATGTCGGCGACCTGGTGGCCGCCTTTCAGCATGGTCTGGCAGCGGCCGATGTGCGTGTTGAGCCGCCGCAGCTGCTCGTCGGTCAGATCCCTGAAGGCGTAGTAACTGGTGAGCGTGTTGATGCCGCCCCACACCAGTCGGTTGCAGGTGCCGCGGATCTCGTCCTCGGTGACGGTGCGGACCGGGCGTGTGTCGTTCTTCGGGCGGTAACGCTGGCTGTGGTCGGAGACCTCGCACATGGTCACGGTCCGTTCCTCAAGCTCCGCGATGCTGCTGATCATGCGGGCGATCGACCATGACACCTCCGGCGGCAGGCTGGTGAGGCAGTCGATGCTCGGCGCGTCCAGTCGCCGCGCGCAGCGGAAGAAATCCCCATAGAGCGGCACATGCCCGACGAGGCCCTCTTCCATCAGCAGGTGGCCGCCCGAGGCTAACCCGTGCTTGCGGCACCAGGTCTGGATCTGCCCGAAGTAGTTTTCGGAAACCTGCTCGGCCACGGTGTTCCAGAAGTCGTAGCGGGCCTTTGCGCCCGCCGGTCCGGCCTCGGCCACCAGCGCGGGCAGGAGCGGGCGTAGCTCCCGGCCCCGGAGCCGCTTGAAATCCCGCTCGAAAGTCAGCGACCACGGCAAGACGCGGTACGGCATGGGGCGGAACCAGAGGTTCTGCAGCGAGGGCTCGTCTGTGAAGGTGGCGGTGAAATACCGGCCGAGATCCTTGCCCAGTTTCTCGGCGTAGCGCTCGTGCGTGACCTCCAGGAAGCGGGCGGTGGGTTCGGGAGTCAGCAGGTCGATGCAGGGTTTCTTGAAGGCCAGGCTGATGGCGGCGTGCGTGCCCTCATAGAGAAGGTCATCGGTCATCGCGACCACAAACCACTCGCCCTCCGGCACCTGCCACACCAGCCTCCTGTCCGCCACGCACGCGGCGAGGTCCTTGGCCTCGTCCAGCGCGATGACCCCCTTGCGGCGGGGCAGCGCAACGGCCGACACCAGCTTGCCGGGCGGCACCGCGAGCGAGACCGTCCCGCCGCAGGCGTTGGTCTCGGCGACCAGCAGGCCGCGGGCGGCCCATTCGGGGTGGCCTTGCAGTGTGAGGTCGCGCGCGCTACCCGACGGGTAGCCGCACTCGTCGTAGAGCCAGAGCGACATGCCTGCGGTCTGGGCCATGCGCACGCCGCGCAGAAAAGCGGGCCACTTGGTCTCGTCGTCCACATAGCCGTTGAACGCCACGTTGCCGGCGAACCCGCCGAAGCCCTGTGCCGCCAACGTCCGCAGAAGACGGTCTTGCGCATCGGGCTGGTCGGGCTGAGCGTGGATGATTTTCAGGATGCGCGACTCGGCCGGGGGATCCGCAAACCGCGCGGCCAGCGGCCGGTCTCCTGTCGGCAACGCCGGAAGCACCGTCTGCGCCGGCGGCTCCGCCTGCCCGGCCAACCCCAAAAACGCCACAAGACTCCCGATGTGGAAACGCTTCTTCATCCAAAAACGCCTTCCCTTATTAACCGTTGCTTTTTTCTGGTTCCAGAACCTCGTCCCTGCTTTTCGCCCCGTGCCGCGCAGCCGCGCTCACATCCAAGAGGCATCGACGCGCATCTTGCGCTGTTTCAGGTGCAGCGACGCTCCTTTGATGATGATCTTTTCGTCCTCGCGTCGCAAATCGAGCGGCTCGCCGGTCCAGACGGTCCAGCCCCGCGTGGCCGCCCGCGTGTAGAGGTGCTCGAGTGTGTCGGCGAAACGCTCCTGGCCGCGCCAGAACGGCAGCGGACCGAGCCGGCAGATCAGCGGCGCGTGGGTCACGGAGTTTTGCGCGGGGCCGTAATCGGTGAAGTCCTCCTGCGGCACGCCGTAAAAGTCAGACAGGTCGGAGGGGACGTAGGCCTCAGCGGGGCCGGGCGTGTCCGAGGCTCCGTTCTCTTCGAACGCCTGGCCCAGCAGGTCGGCGCGGCTGATCCCGCGAAGCTCCAGCAGCAGGAGCGGGTTCTTGGTGACCGCCTCGCCAAGCAGGCAGTAAATCGCCGCCAGATGCTTGCACGGGTTGGCGTAGTCGGGGCAGGAGCAGCGGCTCACGATGTCGTTGTCGCGCCGGGGGAAAAGCGGGCATTTCTCCGCGCGGAAGAGCGACTCGACTTCGGCCGGCAGGTCAGAGACCAAGAGCCGGGCAATCAGCATCGGCCGCCGCCGCAGGGTTTGGATGATGCGGGCCTTGGCTTCGCCGGCCACCGTCTGGAGGCAGATCCCGCTCTCGTAGGGCGTCTTGTCCGAGCCCTGCACGGCCGCGGTGACCTCGCCGGCGCGGATGTTCAGCGACGAGACCTGCCCGGAGACCGCATAGTTGCGCCCACGGCCCAGGCGCGCGCCCAGCCGGAAATTCTCGAGGATCTCGACCCAGCGCCGGCTCCACCACACGCGCAGGTGGCCGCTGTGGGGATTCTGCGCGCGGATGCCGCCTTTGACGCTCAGGGGCGTCCGTAACGCATGGCGTTTCTTTTTGCTCATCGCTCGGCCCTCCGCACGTCGTCTTCATCGGCCACGACGGTCTCGTTGAGCCGCAGGATGTCGTGCAGCTCGGCGTTCGAGAGCTCGGTGAGGGAGGCCTCGCCGCTCGTGACAATTTCAGAGGCAAGGGCAGTCTTGCCTTCGATCAGCGCGTCGATCCGGTCCTCCAGCGTGCCGCCGCAGATGAACTTGTGGACCATGACGTTCCGGGTCTGGCCGATGCGGAAGGCGCGGTCCGTGGCCTGGTCCTCCACCGCAGGATTCCACCAGCGGTCATAGTGGAACACGTGGCTGGCGCGGGTCAGGTTGAGGCCGGTGCCGCCTGCCTTGAGCGAAAGGATGAACGCCAGCGGCTGCGACCCTTCCTGAAAGGTCTGCACCAGGCGGTCGCGCTCATGGCGCGGGACGCCGCCGTGCAGGAACGGCATGTCGCAGGCGAAGGTCTGGCAGAGATGACGCTTCAGCAGCTTGCCCATCTCCGCGTACTGCGTGAACACCAGCGCGCTCTCGCCCCGCGCGAAAACCTCTTCGAGCATCTCTTCGAGACGCGCCAGTTTGCCGGAGCGCTTGGCCAGGGCCTGCGTTTGGCCGAGGTAGTGCGCCGGGTGGTTGCACACCTGCTTCAGCCTCGTCAGGACCGCCAGGATACGGCCGCGCCGGGAGATTCCCTCGCTCGTCTCCACGTCGCGCTGGAAGGCCTCGAGCTCCTCCTCGTACAGGCGCGCCTGCTCCAGCGTCAGCGGGCAGTACACCTTGCCCTCCACCTTTTCGGGGAGATCGGCGATGACCAGGCGGTCGGTTTTCAGGCGGCGGAGGATGAAGGGCGCGGTAACGCGGCGCAGGCGCGTGCGCGCGCCGGGGTCCGTGCCCGACTGGATGGGGCGGAAAAAGGTCTCGCGGAACACCGCCCGCCTGCCCAGCATGCCGGAGTTGAGAAAGTCCATGATGGACCACAGCTCGCCCACGTGGTTCTCCATCGGCGTGCCGGTGAGCGCGATGCGGTAGTCGGCCTGCAGCGCGCGCGCGGCCTGGGCCTGACGCGTGTCCGGGTTCTTAATGTTCTGCGCCTCGTCGAGCACGAGGCCGGCCCAGCCGACCTTGCGCAGGTCGGCGTAATCGCGGTACAGCAGATGATAGCTGGTGACCACCACGTCGACCTGCTGCGCCTCGCGCGTGAAGGCCTCCCCGTGGCGCCGCCCGGTCCCGTGGTGCAGCAGAAAGCGCAGGCTCGGCGCGAAGCGCTTCGCTTCGTGCAGCCAGTTGCCGAGCACGGACATCGGCCCGGCCAACAGCAGCGGGCGGCGCTCGCCCTGCGCCTTCTCGTGCAGGAAGAAGGCCAGCGTCTGAATGGTCTTGCCGAGACCCATGTCGTCGGCCAGGCACGCGCCGAATCCCCACGTCCGCAGAAACACCAGCCAGCTGAAGCCGCGCAGCTGGTAAGGGCGCAGCTCGCCGAGGAAGGCTTCGGGAGGGGGTAGCGTTTCGAAGGGCTGCTCGCCGGAGAGCCGCTTGAGAAAGGGCGACAGCCAGCCTCCGCCCCGCACCTGTGCCACCTCCAGGCCGTGCTGGCCTTCCGAGGTCCCGATTGCCAGCCGGACCACCTCCCTTGCCGTCTGCGTCTCGGCGGTGCTCCGCTGCCAGACCCGCAGCGCGTCGCGGATGCGCTTCACATCGACCCGCAGCCACTGCCCGCGGAAGAAGACCAAGGGCGTCGGCGCCTGCAGCAGCGTTTCCAGCTCCTCGCCGGTGAGCCGCTCGCCGTTGAGGGTCACCGACCAGGTGACGTCCACCTTCTCGTCCAGCGTGTGCGCCGCGTCCTCAGACGCAGACTGGGGCTGGGCGTCCGCCTCCAAAGCGATCATGGAGGCTGAGCCTTGAAGCCACTGCGGCGGCAGCAGGACGCGATACCCGGAGGCTTCCAGCATCGCGGCGGCGACGGTCAGAAAGGCATGCGCCTCCTGAGGGATCAGTGTGCAGCCGAACCCCGCGGTATGCGGCTCGGCGTGTTCGAGCGGCGGAAAGAGCAGCGCCGCTTGGCCGAGCGACACGAGCAGGCGCTCGCTGAGGCGCGGCCCGCTGCCGGTCGGTGCGCCGACCTCCGCGGGGAAAGCGTAGACGCCTGTCGCGTCGGCCAGCCGCACCTGGAGAAACCAGGTTTCTTCGGGGGCGGCTGGCGCCTCGAGCTGAAAGAGCAGGGCCGCGCCGTCCGTGCCGCCGCCCTCCGCCGGCCGCCGCCACTGGCGCAGGCTCGCCCGCAACGCCTCAAGCTCCTCGGTTTCGCTCCAGCGCACGGTCCGCGACTCGCCGCGCAAAGCCGAGAACCAGGCGTCGTGGACGCTGTAATACTTGCCGTGTTCGGCCTGGGCGCGCGAAAGGGTGGTGCACACGCTGAAGCGCACGAGGCGGTCGGTCAGCTCCTCCAACAGGGCCTCGGCGACGCACAGCGGTTTCTGTCCGCACGTGGCGACCGGCGGGATGCGCTCGGCGAGCGCGCACAGGCGCTGCCGTTCCGCGCCTTCGAGCGTCGGCCGCCAGCACGCCTCGTAGGTGGCCGGGGGCACGTGGCGCAAGGCCGGCAAAAAACGGCCGCGCGCCACCAGCGCGCCCGTATAACGGAAGAGCACGGCGAACCCGAGCAGATCCTCTGCCGCAAAAACATCTTCGGCGAGCCGCCGCTCCTGCGTGAGCCCCAAGAGCGCGAGGGCCGTTTTCCACGGGAGCTTGATGGCGGTGACGTTCCATGGGTGCAGGAAGGGGACGCCGGCTTCTTCGCCGGTCTCTTCCCCCCCGTCGCAGAGAAAAGGGTGTGAAGGCAGGGGCCTTACGCTGGAGGCGCTTCGGCACGAGGGTAGCTGCAAGGCGAGCGGCCCCCAGGCCAACTCGGAGGCCTCCTCCCAGAGCAAACGCTTCAGGAGCCCGCAGAGCCGTTCCGGTCCGACGTCAAAAGGCGAGTTTCCCGTGAAGGGCTCCGCATCTGCCGACAGAGCCCCTAAGGCCTCCTGTTCGCCCCAAACGTAAAGGCACCCTTCACGCCAGCATGTGTGCAGAATAATCATCGCCGACCGCTCATTATACGGCGGGGCGGCGGTCTTAGACAACCGTTAAGCGTGGCGGAGCGAAAAAAAGTGCTTGTCGTTTACCAGCCTTGAGGGGCGGCGGGGCGTTTCTTGTCGGCAGGGTGCTCGTTCTTCTCGCGCGCCTCGCGGGCCGCGCGTTCGGCCGCGCGCTCTTCCATCCGCCGCTTGCCTTCGGAGGACAGCAGCTCCGAGGCTTTCTTGCGCTGGTCGGCGGTCAGGTTGTCGCGGATGACCAGCATCAGCTGCATGGCCAGCTTGGCCTGCTCCGTCCGATACTGGCCGATGCGCTCGATGATGCGCATGATCTCGTCGACGCTCGCGCCGGGCTCGTCGAGGACCTTCTTGGCGAGCTCGGCCTGTTTCAAGGCCTCTTGGTTGATGGTCTCCTCGAGCTTCTGCGATTTGGCTTCAAGTGCGGCGAGCTCGGTCTTGATCTTCTCGGCCTGCTCGCTTTGGATGCCGACCTTCTCCATGAACTCCTTGGTCAGCACGCGCTTGCCGACCCAGTTGCCTCGGTTGAGGGTGCGCGGGTGACGCGGGGCTGCGTCCCCATTCTGCTGGCCGAAAGTCACGCCGACGGCAAGAACGCCACAAACAAAAAACAACGGGATTCTTCTTTTCATCACACTCCTTATTGTCATTGGAAACAGAAAGATATGAAGAGAAACGCCCCCGTTCCAGTTTTATTGCCATAACGAGGAAGAAAAGCCAAAAATGCCGCATCGGGCGCGGACGACCTGCGTGCCGTCCGGCCCGACTTTTTCAGCGCGACCCACGAGCTGAACATCCCGATGCGGCGCACCCCCCTTACGTCAGAGCAATGTCATGACTGCACCCTGGGTTGATTTGACAACCACCGAACGCGACACCGGGTCATAATACACGCGATAGGCGAGTTCGTCGCCGCTCTCGTTTACCAGCGAGAAGGCGGGTGGAACACCGCCCACCCATTCGGCGGCACTTCCCAGAACAAGAACGGGATACGGATAAGGGAGATTCTTGGGAAGGACAAACGTGATCGCGCCACTCTTCGCGCAGACTTTGCTGCCCGTCAGATTGAGGAAGCCGCTCTTGGTCACGTCTACCGTATCGAGAGCAAGAGTCGCCTTATCTCCTCCCTCGGTGACCGAAATTGTAGCGCCGGCGGAGTCAACCTTCACCGTGTTCACGCACACCCAGTAATTGAGAAGGGGAATCTTGTGCGAAAGCGAAAGCACGGCGTTTGTCCCAAGGGTCACCGAGTCAACCGTATTCGTCGTGCAGACCACCCGCAGGGAGCCCGCCTTGTCCACGATGACCGCGCGCGCCCTCAATTCAGCCGCACTTGATGGTTTGGCGCCTTCCGCAAAGAAGAATTTGTTCACCACGATGGGCTTGGGCATACCGCCGTTTGCCCCCGTGAAGCCCACGTAAACGCTCTCGTGATTGCCGCCGAAGAGGCTTGCCAAATCGACTTGATTGGTCGATGTAAACTTCGCGCTGCCGTCCTTCAGCGTACTGATGAGTTTGCTCCCGTCATAAGCGGCCGTAATGTCGAAAGCGTTGGTATATGTGAAGCCGAGCGGCTCAAGCGCGATCCTTGATCCGGAGGTCGCCCCGTTCTTTAGCCATATGAAGAAGGGAAGATAGGCGTAACTCCCCCCATATTTTGTCGTTGAAACGTATTCGTAGGTAATCGAGAACCCGATGGACTTACACCCGATATTCAACGGCAGGCTCACGGTGTCCGACTTATAGTTGACAACCCCCGTTGGTCCGTAATCTTGCATCAGAAAGGCAAAGCCGGAACCGTCGAAAGCGCTGTTCGATTTTTTCGCTTTCGAAAAACTCAGCCACCAGGGTTCGTCTGCCTTGACGGGCTGCTTATGGAATGCCGATCCGGAGGTCTGACTTGTCCAGCCGATCATGGTGAGCGAGCCGTCGCTCGTTGAAAAAGAGGGGGTGAACCCGTTCGTGCCCGTGTTCAGCGACCATGCCGTCCTGTCGTCAAAGGAAAGCGCCGCGTCCACATTCGCAAGCGAAGTGTCGAAATCCAACAGCCCGCCCTCAAGCGCCACGTCAAGCGCCTGCATTTTCTCCGCATCAGGTGCCGCAAAGATCGCCGTTCCCTTTTCGGTCACCTTGATTCTCGACATTCCCAGGTCAGCTCCCAAAAGCTCGCCCATTCTGAAATCGCCGACCTTCTGCCTCGCCGTCCATGAGCCCGAAACGGCCGCGAAACCCACGTACACCCCGTTGGTCACAGTGAATACGGAAGAAAGATTGTACGTCAGCGTGTTTGTGTAACACAAACTGCCTTGCGTAACCGTCACGATAAAATTTGTGCCCGTATACCACATGGCCAAATCATAGCCATTTTTCAAATTGAGCCCGTGCGATTGAGTGATATTAACTCTGTCAGTATAATCTGCGCCGTTCTTTTTCCAGTGCGCATAGGAATAATACGAGTTGTCAGACCAGTTCGTGGTCGTGAACCCTAGGCAGAAGAGGATGCAATTCGTGGTATATCCATGAAAAAGCGTGCGGTTGGTTGTCACTCCCGCCGTGTCGGACACATCCTGAAGGACGACCGCGAGCACATCGCCCGGGCAGACCGAGCTCTCCGTGATCGGCTCGTACGTGAAAGAAAGCGCCCACGGCCGCAGCACGCCAATCCGCTGCTTGTAAAACGCGCAACTGCTGGCCATTCCGACGTTGGGAATCACGGTCAACACCGGCTGCCCGTTCCCGTCCGTCGAAAACGACGGCGCGGCATTATTCGTGCCCGTATTGAGCGACCAGAGAGAGGTGTCGGCGAACGAGGACCACAAGTTCGTCTTAAACGAAACCTCACCGGACACCTCCAGCGTGTCAAACGCGGAGGCTACGCCTGTCGCCAGCGCGAGCAGGCTTGCCAAACAAGCAATCTTTCTCATCGTTTTCTAGCACCTTATCTTGAGAGTCAAGAGCCTTCAACAGATGGCTAAATCGTAGTTCCTCCGCTCGGCTTGGGTCAAGCCCCGTTTTTCATAGGACGCCGTGGGTGGTCTGTTGGCGCGAAACCCAAAGGCGATGTCATCCGCGCGACCAAGGCCGGGAGCCATCCCGGCAGCAGAGGACTAGACGTCGATCTTGATGATCTTTCGGATGAAGAACCAGCCGACGGCGATGAGCAGGGCGGTGATGCCGATCGAGAACATGCCGTTGACGGATTTGAAGAAGGGAATCATCAGGCCGGGCTTGATGAAGGTCATGGCGGTGCCCAGCGCGGCGGGCATGCAGGCCACGATGATGCCTTGCAGCCGGCCCTGCGAGGTGAGGGTCATGACGCGGCGCTCGATGCGCATGCGCTCGCGGATCGTGAGGCTGATC
>Ga0209066_10007022_pt1 | contig 11296 bp, 5 predicted proteins | sample All_14_2_FD_187198 | JGI IMG/M metagenome (GOLD analysis project Ga0209066, IMG submission 187198) | Freshwater microbial communities in response to fracking from Pennsylvania, USA - Allegheny Zone_MetaG_DW_15 (SPAdes) (version 2) ...
GTGCAGTTCGTCTGCGTGGGCACCCCGCAGCACGCCGACAGCCATCGCGCCGACATGCGCTACGTGCACTCGGCGATCGACGCCCTCGCTCCCCACGTGCGGGAGGGTGCGCTCATCGTCGGCAAGTCGACCGTTCCCGTGGGGACGACGGCGGAGCTCAAGGCCCGCTTCCTCGCCGCGCAGCCCGACCGCACCGACGTGCGGTTCGCCTGGAACCCCGAGTTCCTCCGCGAAGGTTTCGCCTTGGAAGACACCCTCCACCCCGACCGCATCGTCATCGGCGTCGAGGAACCGTCCGCCGAAGAGACGCTGCGTCACGTCTACGCGCCCATGATCACCGAGGGCATCCCGTTCATCGTGACCGACATCACGACGGCCGAGCTGGTCAAGGTCGCGGCGAACTCGTTCCTCGCGACCAAGATCTCGTTCATCAACGCCATGGCCGAGGTGTGCGAGGCCGCGGGGGGCGACGTCACGACGCTCGCCGAGGCCATCGGCCACGACGTGCGCATCGGCAGCAAGTTCCTCGCCGCGGGAGTCGGGTTCGGCGGTGGCTGCCTGCCCAAGGACATCCGTGCCTTCTCGGCCCGGGCGACGGAGATCGGCGCCGGTCAAGCCGTCGCCTTCCTCGGCGAAGTGGATGCCATCAACCTCCGCCGTCGCGACCGCGTCATCCAGCTCACGCGCGACCTCGTCGGGGAGGACCTGACGGGCCGGCGGTTGACCGTGCTCGGCGCGACCTTCAAGCCCGACTCCGACGACATCCGGGACGCTCCGTCGCTCGCCGTCGCGACGATGCTGCACGCCCTGGGCGCGATCGTGACGGTGCACGACCCGAAGGGCATCGACAACGCCCGACGCGCTCAGCCGCAACTCGCCTTCGAAAGCGACCTGATCGAGGCCGTTCGGGGCGCCGACGCGGTCCTGCACCTCACCGAATGGCGCGAGTACCGTGCCGCCGATCCCGCCGATCTGCTCGCCGTCGTGGGAAGCCCGAACGTGGTCGACGGTCGCAACGTGCTCGACGTCGACCTGTGGCGCAAGTCCGGTTGGACGATGCGGGCGCCGGGACGCGACCTCTCAGTCTGACCCGATCGGTTCGATTCGAACCGCGGTGTCAGTCCGACCCGTCCCGGTCGGCCCGCCGCGCAGCGAGGTGCACGACGAGCGACTCGATGGCCGTCCGCAACCGGCCGCTGCCGAAGTGCTGAGCGACGTGAGCGCGAACCGTCGCCGACATCCGCTGCCATTCGTCGTCGTCACGGAACAGGTGCACGATCCCCGCCGCGAAACCTTCGGCGTCGTCGGCGACGAAGCCGGTGACCCCGGGCTCGACGAACATGCCCTCCGCCGCGACCGACGTCATGACGGCGGGCACCCCGTGCGCCCACGCATCGCCGACCTTGCCTTTCACTCCCGCACCGTACAGGAGGGGTGCGATCGCGACTCGTGAGCGCGCATGGATGGGCTCGAGGTCTTCGACCCAGCCGTGCAAGGTGACCCCGTCACCCGCGATGATCGGCGGGGGGTTGCGCCCGACGATCGACACCGGGACGGGGCCGAGCTCGGCCTGGACGAGTGGCAGCACCTCGCGGGCGAACCACGTGATCGCATCCGCGTTCGGCGGATGTTGGAAACTGCCGACGAACGTGATCTCTCGGCGCTCCTCGAGGGGAGTGCTGGAATCGGCGTCGTGCACGTTCGAGACGACGAACACATCGACGTCCGGGACGACGCGGGCCAGGAGCGCCGCCTCGGCATCCGACACGACAAGCGTCGCATCCGTGGCACGCATGAGGGCGAGCTCGAGCTGCTTGGTCACCGCGGCGCCCTCCGCGCTCCCGAGCCCGAGAGCTGCACCGCGCTCCTCTCGCAAGAAGTGCAGGTCAACCGTGTCGAAGATGATCGGCACACCCGGAAGGCCGACACGGAAGTTGTAGAGATGCGCCGCAGCGACCGGCTGCCGCGCAAGGATCACGAATTCGATCTCATCGGCGATCTGCTTCAGGTAGCGCAGGACGTCGCCGTGTCCGTACCAGACGAGCACTCCGAGCCGCTGGAGCTCAGCGGTATACGGCTGCATCGGATACCGGTTGTCGGGGAAGAAGACGACGTCGTACCCGAGATCGAGGAAGTTGAGGATGATGCGCTGCATCCGGAGGGACCCGGAGTCCTCGCGCCACAGCGGCACCATGTGGTCGACGATGACGACGGTTCCCCGGCCCCGGCGAACCGCAGGCACGGCGACCGAATCCAAAGTCGCCTTCTCATGCGGGAACTGCTCAGCCAACTCGGCTGACCACTTCTCGATGAACTTCGCGCGGTTGAGCACTTGATGGGCCTTGATGCCCGCTGATTCGTCGGTGCCATGCGACACGCCCTCGTGATGGATCACCACGGAGTGCGGCTCGTAGATCGCCTCGAATCCGTGGCGGCGGGCCTCGAACGCGAGGTCAGTGTCCTCGTAGTACGCAGGCGCGTACCGCTCGTCGAAACCTCCCACCACGTCGAGCAGTCGCCGGGTAATCAGAAGCGCCGCTCCCGAGCAGTAGTCGACCCGCTTGCGGAAGTTGTACTGCGGCTCGGTCGGGTCTTCCGAACGCCCGTAGTTCCAACCGTCGCCATCCTCGAAGATGATGCCACCGGCCTCTTGAAGCCGCCCGTCGGGGAAGATGAGCTTGGCGCCGACAACACCCGCCCGCGGATCCTCGGCGCAGTCGACCAGCGCCTCGAGCCATCCCGGGGTCACCTCGGTGTCGTTGTTGAGCATGACCACGTGCTCGCCACGCGCAGCTCCGATTCCGGCGTTCGCCGCGCGCGTGAACCCGACGTTCTCGGGCATGGCGACGATCGTGATGCCCTCGACCGTCCGGAGACGCTCCAGCGAGTCATCCGGCGATGCGTCGTCAACGACGATGACCTCGAAGGGGAGCTCGCCTGCGGTTGCGGCGATCGACCTCAGGCAGCGCTCCGTGTAGTCCCACTTGCCGAAGATCGGCACGACGATCGAGGCAACGGGTTCAGCGTCGAAGACCGGGATCCGGATCGGCGGCGGCGGCGCGGGCAGGGCTTGGGGGGCACGCGGACGGGTCCTGCGGGCAAGAGATCCCGCAACTCGCAAGGTGCGTTCGTAGATTCCGCGCCGATGTGTCCCGCCTGGCGCGAGCCTCCCGACGAGGCGCCGCCCGAAGGCGACCGCGCGGAAGGCTCGCGAACGCTCGAGAACCGCCAGACGCTCCGCCTCGCGGGCGAGATGCTCGATCTGCGTGGTCGACGCTGCGATCCGGTCCGCGAGGGCCCGGTTCTCGGCCGCGAGGGCGGCGCGCTCGGTCGCGAGCTCCTCCCGCACGGCATTGAGCTCCCAGTGCTCGGTCAAGAGCGTCTCGTGTGCGTCGGTGCGCTGCTGCAAGGCATCCGCAAGCTCGGCAACGTCGGTCTCGATTCTCTCGTGCGCCTGAACCCGTTGCGCGAGAGCGTCCTTGATTCGCGCCAATTCCTGGAGATCCTGCTCATGGGACACAATCCGCTTGAGGTGCGTCTGACGGAGTTCCTCGAATTCTCGCCGCAACTCGTGGCTGATCTGAGCCCAGGAGTCGTGGGCGTCGTCTCCCGGCGTCGCGGAGAGTGATGCTCCGAGCAGCTGGGACCCGACCGTCGGAGTGCTTCGCGCAGCTTGAGAGAATACCCGCACGACGTCGGCATCGAACGTGCGTGCCCGATCCGGGCTCAACAGGAGTTCGCGCGCGCCCTGGACGAGTTGCCCCGACTTCTCGGGATCGAGGCGTAGCTCGGCGATCCGATCGGCAAGCTGCTCGACCGCGCCCGGCGGGTAGGAGAGCCCGGACTTTCCCTCGACCATGGTCTCGCGGAGACCTCCGGCGTCGGCATAGACGATGGGGACGTTCGCAGCGGCGGCCTCGAACGGCACCCGGCCGAAGGCTTCGTTGTGCGCCGTGATCGCCACAACGTCAATCGCCCCCAATGCCTCTGCCGGAGCCAGCGGCTCGCGAATCTCGACAAGGTCCGCCACTCCCAGTGCTTGAGCAATCCCACGGAGGCGGAGGACTTCGTCCGCAGCTCCCGAGCCGTAGAGCGCAAGTCGCACGTCCATCCCGCGCCGACGCAGTTCGGCGACGGCACCGATGGCGTCCTCCTGCCCTTTGCCGGCGTGAAGACCGGCGAGCACGCCGACGGTCCAGTCGCGCGGCGCTGCGTCGGTGGGAGCCGTCACCTTCCCGCGCAGGCGCGGGGCGGTGTAGAGCACCTCGACGCCGGCCTCGGAGCCCGGCGGGAAGAAGTGAGCGCGGACAGCCTGAGACGCCGCAGTCACGGCCACAGAGAGCGCCGACACCATCCGACCGATCTCCACGACCGGGCCGGGAAGCGCGAGGTGGTGGTCGCGATCACCGAATTCGTGGAGCATCCACACGTGGGGGCGCCCGAGAACGGCGGCCGCAACGGCGCCGTGCGGGAACACGGCCGTCTTGGAAACGACGACGTCCGCATCAGCCAGGCGCAGCGCCTCGACGAGCGGCTCGGCGAGGAGCGGTGCGGTGCGCCACTCGTCGTTCGGGACGCCGGGACGCGGGGCGGGCATCCACCAGGGCGTCGGCGGGACGAGATCAACCGAGACACCCGCTGCACGAAGTTCGGCAGCCAGCCCGTCGTCGGGAAGCGGTACGACGGCGTGGACCATCGCGCCCTGTCGAATCATCGAGTCCGCAAGATCAGCCGTGCTGCGCTCGGCTCCCCCGAGGGCGCCGGAGTGCATGACGACCGACGCGGAGTAGCCACGTTGCCGACGTACGGCGTAGAGGTTGGCGTAGGGGCGCCCGCCCAGGATCTCGGCCATCGCGGGCGCGTCGTGGGCCTCCCGCCAGCTCTGTTCCGACTCGTCAAGCACGAAGACACGAAGGTCGAATTCCGCGAGCGTTGCGGCGAGCGCGGGAATCGACGAATCGGCGGCGGTCAGGCAGGCCGGGTTGACTTCGACGAGGAGCCGGATGTCGGGAGTGCTCGCGATGACGTCTCGGAGCCCGCGGAGGACGGCGACCTCGTGACCTTCGACATCGATCTTGATGAGCATGCTCTCGACGGGAGGAAGCTCGAGCGAGGGCCCGTCGACGACCTTCACCTCGACCGCCGTGTGCTGGTCGGACGCCGGATGAGGGCTGAGGCCGCCGTTGTCGGACGCGGACGGAACATAGAAGGTCGCGGTACCGGGCGCTTCGCCGGCGGCTGCCTCGACCACGCGGACGCGCTCGCCCCCGATCCCCTCGAGGTTGGAACGAAGAACCGAGGCGTTGTCCGGCGAAGCCTCCACAGCGACGATCGCGAGCTCCGGGTTCGCGTGTGCCGCCAGAAGCGAGAAATAGCCCACGTGGGCGCCGATGTCGACGAGCAGGTCGACGCCGCGAGCCACCGTCCCCACGAGCGCCGACGTCATCCGCTCGTATCCCACGACCTCGTATTCTTCGACCAGGCGTTCGGGTACCTGAATCGCGAAATCGGCGCCAAGCGGGCGGACGGTGGCGAGCCTCTCCACGTCTTCTCCTTGTTCATCCGGCGACGCCGGATCCACGTCCCTTCGACCCTAGCGTCAGATGTGAGGACAACTTCTAGTCTGGGGACTTCTCCCCATCCCGCGGACCGGCTCAGGAAGGCTGGAGAAGGTCCCGCAGGATGTCCAACGCGCCCTGACTGGCGAAGCTCGGGTATTCGGGCGCGAGCATGAGCATTCGCGGGACTCGTGCCAGTCGTCGGGACGGTAGGGCCGCGCGACGTGCCTCAAATGTCGACTTCCTCCGCACGCGGGTTCGCGCGGCACTACTCACAACCGCCGTCTCAGTCCAGTCGGCAAGCTGCGCGAACGCCGTCGCAAGTCGCCGATTCCTCTCGCCGCGCGGTGCGAGTACGCGACGTAGTTTGTACGCGAAGGTCGGCGCGACGACCCCGACCGCATTCGATCCGTGCTGCCGATAATCGACCAGGGCGCGCCTTTCGATCGCCATCGCGCCGACGAGTGCCGTCGTCGTGGCGATCCATTCGTCATGCAGCCACATCGCAGGCACGGGGAGCGCGCGGACGAGAGCACGTCGACGGATGCTCATGGTCGCCCCGGTGGCGACGTTCCGACGCAAAAAGACATCGAGACCTCGTCCGCTTTCGATGGCGAACCGCTCCGAGGCGCGGAGGGGCAGGCTCGCAAAGAGGGTGGAGCCAGTGTCGCGCCCGTCGGCGTCGATCAACCGCGCGTCGCCGAAGACGAGGTCGAGGGCCGGGTCGGCGACGAACCGCTCGAGCGCGCTCGATACTCGATCGACGTGCCACACGTCGTCTTGGTCGCACAGCACGACGATCTCGCCGGTCGTCGCGGCGAGCACCCGCGAGAAGTTCGCCGCGACCCCGGTACGCGATGTCGGCTCGAGGAGGGTCACGCGCGGCGCATTCGCCGCCGAGTCGAGAATGCCGCGCACGACGTCGAGAGTGCCGTCGGTCGAGCCGTCGTCGCCGATGACGATCTCGTCGACCGGCTCCGATTGCTGCAGGATGCTGTGCAGCTGCTCGGCGACGTACCGCGCGCCCTGATAGGTCGCGAGGGCGACCGACACGGTGGGGCGCGTCACGGGACTCGCCCCCGGACGAGAACGGGGATCGCGACGGCGAGGCCCGCCACAGCTCCGCCGATCATGGCGACGCCCGCGTGGACGCCGACCGGCAGGGTGAGATCGACGAGCGCGATCACGAGCGTCGCGGCGACCGCCCCCCACCAGGCGAGCAGCGTCGCCACGTGCTTCCCGTGCGCCACGAGGGCCGCGGTCACGACGATGAGCGCGCCGAGGACGCCCGAGGACGCGACGACGAGTCCGAGGCCGACGGGGTCGGATCCGAACGGCGGGCCGTACACGGCGTCGAGCACCAGCGGCCCGATGAACGCGGCACCGATCGCGAGCACCGCACCCCCGCCCGCGATCGCTCCGGCGAGGAGGAGCACGGCGCGCCGGCCGCTGCGGCCGAAGCGGACGATGAGCAGGCTCTGGAGGGCGAGCACGGGGATGAGCAGCGGGGCCCGCACGAGACTCAGCGCGAGGGCGAGCGGAGCGAGCTCGTCCGCCCCGGCGTGCGGGAACGCGACGCGCAGCACGGTCGGCATCCCGCTCACCAGGAGGGCCATCGCCGCGGCGGCGGCCACGAGTCGCGCCGCGTTCCAGGCGAGAGTCCGCGGCGGCACGTCGAGCGGCGCGACGCCGAGGAGCCTGCGTCGCAGGAGCGGAAAGACGACGAGGAGCGCGAGCGGGAACGGGATCGAGATCGCCCACGCGAGAGCCGTGATTCCGCCGCCCAGTGCCAGCGCAACCCCGACGGCGATGAGCCGCAGCACCCCGTCGAGAGCGATGACGATCGCGAGCAGGAGGAAGGCGGAGACGCCGTAGAGCCGACCGCACACGACCGCGACGACGGCGTAGCCCGCGACGGCGAGCATCGTCGCGACGACGGGCCCGCCATCGGACGCGATGTCGAGAGCCGGAAAGCCGACCGCGGCGAGCAGACCCGTGACCGCCGCGACGACGATCGCGACGACGATCGCGAACGGCGCGGCCCGGGAACCCCGCGGGTCGCTCGGGGCGGCGGAGGCACGCGTGACCTCCTGCTGGAGGCCGCCGAGGGCGCCGACGACGAAGAAGATCGCCGACCAGAGCACCGCGAACCTCGTGTAGTCCTCGACCCCCGCGACAGCCGGGACGAGGGCGTTCGCGATGTACCCGCTCCCTCCGGAGACCACGGTGGCCGCCAGGAGCAGAGTCGTCGGACGCGGGGAGCGAAACGCCATGAGGTCAGGGAACCTCGACGGCCGTGTCCGCCCCTCGTCGGTCGCGTCGCAGCCACCTGCCCACGGTCGCCGTCACCCCGGAGATGCCTCGACCCGGTCCGCGGTCCTTCAGTTTGAGGGCTTGCTTCTCGACGACGTGCCAGCTGACGACGCCGGCGAGCGACGCGAGCAGGAGAGCGAGCAGCGTGTACGGCAGGTACCCCCAGGTGTGCACGCCGAAGTAGGCGAGCACCTGTTGCGCGACCCAGCCGTAGAGGTAGATCCCGTAGGAGTAGTCGTTCTTCGCCCCGACGCGTTGCAGAACGGCCGGCAGCCGGGCCGCGAGATAGAGCAGCAGGTAGGTGAACGCGACGAAGCCGATCGTGTTGAACCCGCCGAGGAGGAGCGTCCCCAGCGACACGAACCCCGCGAGCACGCCGAACGCGTTGAGGTACGGCACCCGATCGGAGTACACCGCGAACGAGGCCCCGACGAAGAAGATGAGCCCGAACTCGACCCGCCAGTGGTCGCCGAAGAACGGGATGACGGCACCCGCGGCATTCGGCTCGACCTGGTTGACGACCTGCAGGATGAAGAGCAGCCCGGCGACGACCGGGATGACGACCTTCGCCTTCGTGACGAGTCCGAAGGCGAGCAGACCGGCCAGCATGAGATAGCAGGTGAACTCGTAGACGAGCGTCCAGATGGATCCGTTGATGGGACCGCCGGAGCCGGCGAGCCCGAACGGCGTCGTCGCGACCCAGATGTCGTGGATCTGGTACTGCCCGATCATGAGCAGCCAGTTGCGCCACAGATAGCTGATCGGTCCGTCGGCGCCGAGCGTCAGGTACGCCCCCAGGTCGTTGCCTTCGAGCACCCAGAAGATCGGCCCGACGATGAACGCGCCCACGAGCAGCACCGCCCAGAACCCCGGCATGATGCGCAGGAAGCGACGCCAGAGGAACTGCACGACGTCGGCGTTCTGCGCGCTTTTGCCGACGAGGTAGCCGCTGATGGCGAAGAAGCCCAGCACGGCGAGTCCGCCGAGCGACTGCTGGTCGCGCCACATCGCCTTGAACGGCGCGGTGCCCCAGCCGCCGAGCGGGAACGCGTGATCGAAGATCACGGCGGCGGCGAGCACGAGGCGCAGGATGCCGAATGAATTACGGTGCCCGTTGAGGGCCTCGCGCAGCGACATCATCCCTCTCTCGCGCCCGGGGCGAAGGCCGGGCCCACAGCCGACGATAATGTAACTTCGAAGCGCCCGGTGAGGCGGCACGATCAGGAGAACCCACGCATCATGGCCACGCAGCCCCTCGAGCTCTCCATCGTGCTCCCGTGTCTCAACGAGGCCGAGACCCTCGCCGTCGTCATCGACAAGGCGAACTCCTACCTGGCCCGCTCGGGGGTGACGGGCGAAGTCATCGTCGCCGACAACGGCAGCACCGACGGCTCGCAGGACATCGCGCGCGCACACGGTGCGCGCGTCGTGGACATCCCGCGCAAGGGCTACGGAGCGGCCCTCATGGGCGGAATCGAGGCGGCGCGGGGCCGGTACGTCATCATGGGCGACTCCGACGACTCGTACGACCTCGCCAACCTCGACCTGTTCGTCGACGAGCTGCGCGCAGGATCGCAGCTCGTGATGGGCGACCGGTTCAAGGGCGGCATCGCCCCCGGCGCGATGCCCCCGCTGCACTACTACCTCGGCAACCCGGTGCTCTCCTGGATCGGGCGGGTGCTGTTCAACTCCCCCATCCGCGACTTCCACTGCGGGCTGCGCGGCTTCGACCGCGACGCGATCCTCGGACTCGGGCTGCGCACGACCGGGATGGAGTTCGCGAGCGAACTCGTCGTCAAGGCCACGCTCGGCGGCTTGCGCATCGGCGAAGTGCCCACGACCCTCAAGAAGGACGGTCGCAGCCGACCCCCGCACCTGCGCTCGTGGCGCGACGGGTGGCGCCACCTGCGATTCCTGCTCGTCTTCAGCCCCAAGTGGCTGTTCCTCTACCCGGGCCTGGTCACGTTCCTGCTCGGCGTCGCCGGGTCGCTCGCGCTGCTGTTCGGTCCGTTCACGATCGGCACGATCGGGTTCGACGTGTCGAGCCAGCTCTATCTGCTCGCGCTCGCGGTCGTCGGCTACCAGGGCGTCGTGTTCTGGTTCCTCACCAAGACCTACGCGCAACGCGAAGGATTCGTGCTGCCCCGCAGCAGGCTGTTCTCGTCGCTCGCACAGCGCGTCTCCGTCGAGAGCGCGGCGCTCGTCGGGGCGGTGGCCTTCGTGGCCGGTCTCGGCATCGCCATCACGCAACTCGTCGTGTGGGGCGCTCAAGGGTTCGGGGCGCTCGACCCGACCGACACGATCCGACTGGCCGTGCCCGCCGTGTTGTTCATGATCCTCGGCGCCCAGACGGTCATGGCGGGCATGTTCCTCGGCATCCTGGCGATCGACCACAAGGACTGACGTGGCGAGGATCCTCGTCGACCTGCTCTCGTACACCGGGACGAAGGGCGGCATGGAGACGCACACCCGTGCCGTCTACACCGAGCTCGGTCGGCTTGCTCCGCAGCACGAGTTCATCGGCTGGGCGAGCACCGAGTTCCTCGACCTCGACCATTCCTGGTTCCCGGGCGAGGTCGTGCGCTCCGGGTGGAGCGGCGAGAACCGCTTCGCGTGGGCGTTCGCGGAGCTGTTCATGGTGGGCCGAGCGGCCCGCCGCCATCGCGCCGACCTCATCCACGCGCCCGCGACCCTCGGCCCGTGGCGCTCACGGGTTCCGGCGATCTACACGATGCACGACATGCTGTACTTCCGTGCCCCCGAGCTCATGGCGACGCCGTTCTACACGAAGCCCGTGCAGTGGATGGAGCAGCGGGCGGCCGGCAACGCGTCGCTCATCCTCACCGTGAGCCGGGATGCCGCCGCCGATATCACGCGCTACCTCCGCTATCCGGCCGACCGGGTGCTCGCGATCCACAGTGCCGGAACCCTCGACCCGCGGGTGCCGGCGACGACCGTCGCGCGCGAGCCCGACCTCTTCCTCGCGGTGGGCAACCGGCTGCCGCACAAGAACTTCGCCGGGATCGTGCGCGCGATCGCGGCGCTCCCGCCCGCCGAGCGACCGCGGCTCGTCGTCACCGGCAGCCGGGGCGACGATCCGCTGCGTCCGCTCGTCGAGGAGCTCGGTGTCGAGCCGTGGGTGGATCTGCGCTCGTGGGTTCCCGACGACGAGCTCGCCGACCTCTATTCGCGGGCGACCGCGCTCATCGTCGCGAACTTTGTCGACGGGTTCGGTCTGCCCATCCTCGACGCGATGCTCGTCGGGCTCCCGGTGCTCGTCTCCGACATCGCGGTGTACCGCGAGGTCGCGGGGGATGTCGCGGGCTACTTCGATCCGACCGACATCCACTCGATCGCGGCGGCCCTGCGGCGCGCGGTCACCGATCCGGCGTGGCTCGGCGACCTCGCGACGCGAGGACGCCGAG
>Ga0209066_10007023_pt1 | contig 11296 bp, 11 predicted proteins | sample All_14_2_FD_187198 | JGI IMG/M metagenome (GOLD analysis project Ga0209066, IMG submission 187198) | Freshwater microbial communities in response to fracking from Pennsylvania, USA - Allegheny Zone_MetaG_DW_15 (SPAdes) (version 2) ...
CGACAGCCCGGCCCCGGCCCAGTCATCCTCCCTCGAATCGAGCACGCTGCGCGTCTCGGTCAGCAAGGTCGATCAGCTGATCAACCTGGTGGGCGAACTGGTCATCACCCAGGCCATGCTGGCGCAGAAGAGCCGTGAACTTGATACCGGTGCCAACCAGCCGCTGCTGGCCGGCCTGGCCGACCTGGACCGCAACACCCGCGACCTGCAGGAAGCGGTGATGTCCATCCGCATGATTCCCATGTCGGTGGTGTTCAACCGCTTCCCGCGCATGCTGCGCGACCTGGCCGCCAAGCTGGGCAAGAAGGTCGAACTGATCACCCACGGCGAAGCCACCGAACTGGACAAAGGCCTGATCGAGAAGATCACCGATCCGCTGACCCACCTCATCCGCAACAGCTGCGACCATGGCATCGAGATGCCCGACGAGCGCCGCGCCAAGGGCAAGACCGAGCACGGCACCATCACGCTGTCGGCGTCGCACCAGGGCGGCAGCATCCTGATCGAGGTGCGAGACGACGGCAAGGGCCTCTCGCGCGAGAAGCTGCTGAAGAAGGCACGCGAAAAGGGCATCGACGCGCCCGATTCGCTGACCGACGCCGAAGTCTGGGCGCTGATCTTCGCGCCGGGCTTCTCCACCGCCGAGCAGGTGACCGACGTCTCCGGCCGCGGGGTCGGCATGGACGTGGTCAAGAAGAACATCGCCTCGCTCGGTGGCACGGTGGAGATCGACTCCGCCGAAGGCTACGGCATGAGCGTGAAGGTGCGACTGCCGCTGACCCTGGCCATCATGGACGGCATGAGTGTGCGCGTCAGCGACGAGGTCTACATCCTGCCGCTGTCCTCGGTCATCGAGTCCTTCCAGATCAAGAGCGGCGACATCAACACCGTGGCGCAGGGTGCGCAGCTGGTCAAGGTGCGTGACGAGTACATGCCGGTGATCGAGCTTGAACGCATCTTCAGCGTGCCGCGCTTCGAGTTCAACGGCGGCAGCCCCATCATGGTGGTGGTCGAAGCCGAAGGCACCCGCGCCGGCATCCTGGTCGACGAACTGCTCGGCCAGCAGCAGGTGGTGATCAAGAACCTGGAGAGCAACTACCGCAAAGTGCCGAACGTGTCCGGCGCCACCATCCTGGGCGACGGCAAGGTGGCTCTGATCCTGGACACCTCGGGACTGGTGCGCCGCTCGCGCCACTGACCGCCACGAAGGCCACCGCAGACGGTGGCCACATGCCCCACGGCAAGGAACACCATGCTGCAGCCGACCGCATCCCGCCCCCCCCTTCCGACCGGCCCGGTTCTGCCGGCCGGTGACGATGGCCCTCTGGCCCAGGGCCGCGAGTTCGTCTGGAGCGATGCCGACTTCACCCGCATCAAGGCGCTGATCTACAAGAAGGCCGGCATCAGCCTGCACGACGGTAAGCACGCCATGGTCTACAGCCGGGTCTCGCGCCGCCTGCGCGACACCGGCCACAGCAGCTTCAAGAGCTACCTGGACTGGCTTGAGAACCATGATGGCGCGGAATGGCAGGAGTTCATCAACGCCCTGACCACCAACCTGACCGCTTTCTTCCGCGAACAGCACCATTTCGAGATCCTGTCGCAGCTGCTGGCCGCCAAGCGCAACCAACCCTGGCGCATCTGGTGCTCGGCCGCGTCCACCGGCGAAGAGCCTTATTCGCTCGCCATCACCGCCACCGAGGCGCTGGGCCCCGGCGGCGACTTCCAGATCGTCAATAGCGACATCGACACCAAGGTGCTGGCCACCGCGGCGCGTGGCGTCTACAAGGCCGACGGCGTCAAAGGACTGAGTCCTGAACGGCTGCAACGCTTCTTCATGCGCGGCAAAGGTGCCAACGCGGGCTACATGCGGGTCAAGCCCGAGCTGCAGAAGCACATGGAGTTCATGACGATCAACCTGATCCAGGAACTGCCGCTGCGCGAAGCCTTCGACGTGGTGTTCTGCCGCAACGTGATGATCTACTTCGACGGGCCCACCCAGCGTCAGGTGCTCGAACGCATCCACCGCGTGATGAAGCCCGGCGGCATGCTGTTCGTGGGCCATGCAGAGAACTTCAGCGACGCCAAGAACCTGTTTGCGCTGCGCGGAAAGACGGTCTATGAGCGCCTTTGACCCCGCCACCGCAGCGTCCCGGACCACCACGACGATCGGGCCAGGCAGCCTGATGCGAAGTGCCACCCTGGACGCACTGAAGGCTCGGCCCAAGAAGCCCGGCGAAGCCTCCTTTTTCTACCAGGACCACAACTTCAAGCACGACGCGGTCAAGGTCCTCCCGGGTGAGTACTACGTGACCACTGACAACATGATGATCATGACGGTGCTGGGTTCCTGCATCGCCGCCTGCATCTGGGATCCCAAGGTCCGCGTCGGTGGCATGAACCACTTCATGCTGCCCGAGGGCGGCGCCGAAACCTCGGGCCGCTACGGGTCTTATGCGATGGAACTGCTGATCAACGAAATGATCAAGCTCGGCGCCCGGCGCGAGACCATGCAGGCCAAGATCTTCGGGGGTGGCCAGGTGATGCACAGCTTCACCACCATGAACGTGGGTGAACGAAACACCCAGTTCGTGCTCGACTACCTGCAGACCGAGCGGATTGCCGTCATCTCCAAGGATGTGCTGGACATCCACCCGCGCAAGGTCTGTTACTTCCCCGCGACCGGAAAGGCCATGGTCAAGCGGCTGGCGCACTCGCACCCCGAAACCCTCGAGACCCAGGAGCGCAAAGGCAGCGCCGCGGTGGTGGCCAAGACCACCGCCGGAGGTTCCGTGGATCTCTTTTAAGGGAGAGCCGACATGGCCAAGATCAAAGTGGTGGTGGTGGACGACTCGGCGCTGGTGCGCAGCCTGCTGTCGGAAATCATCAACCGCCAGGGCGACATGCAATGCATCGGCGCCGCCAGCGACCCGCTGGTGGCGCGCGAGATGATCCGCGAACTCAACCCCGACGTCATCACACTGGACGTGGAAATGCCCCGCATGGACGGGCTGGAGTTCCTCTCCCGCCTGATGCGCCTGCGGCCGATGCCGGTGGTCATGGTCTCGACCCTGACCGAGCAGGGGGCCGACATCACGCTGCGCGCGCTGGAGATGGGCGCGGTGGACTATGTGGCCAAGCCGCGCATCGGCATCACCAGCGGGCTGAACGCGCTGGCGCACGACATCGTCGACAAGATCCGCGTCGCTGCCAGCGCGCACGTCAAGCGCCTGGCCGCCGCGCCGGCCGCCAGCGCGCCACGGGCCGCCCAGGACAGCCCGGGCGAACCGCCGCGTGCGCCGCTGCCGCGCCTGTCGACCACCGAGAAGATCATCTGCATCGGCGCCTCCACCGGCGGCACCGAGGCGATCCGCGAGGTGCTCACGCAGATGCCGGCCGACGCGCCGGCCATCGTCATCACCCAGCACATGCCACCGGGCTTCACCAGCAGCTTCGCCGCCCGCCTCAACAGCCTGTGCCGCATCAGCGTGGCCGAGGCGCGCCACGGCGAGCGCATCCTGCCCGGGCATGCCTACATCGCCCCCGGCGGCCACCACCTGCGCATCGACCGCAGCGGCTCCAACTACGTGGCGGTGGTGGAAGACACCGAACCCGTCAACCGCCACCGACCTTCGGTGGAGGTGCTGTTCCGGTCGGCTGCACGGGTGCTGGGGCCCAACGCCCTGGGCGTGATGCTGACCGGCATGGGTGCCGACGGGGCCCAGGCGATGCGCGAGATGAAGGACGCCGGCAGCTACAACTACGTGCAGGACGAGGCCAGCTGCGTGGTGTTCGGCATGCCGCGCATGGCCATCCAGTGCGGTGCCGCGCACGAGGTCCTGCCCCTGACCCAGATTGCGCCAGCCATGCTGGCCCGCCTGGCCAACGCACCCGGCGTGCGCCACCGCATCTGATTTGTATTCCTCGCCCCCTGACGACTGGAGCCAACCCATGAAAACCCGCCAATTTCTTCGCGCCGGCCTGCTGTCTGTCCTGGGCCTGGTTGGCCTGCCCGCCCTGGCCCTGGACACACCCAAGGAGCGCCCCATCCTGACCGTCAGCGGCAAGATCGGCGAGAAGAACGCCGGGGATGTCGCCCGCTTCGACATGAAGATGCTCGAAGCGCTGCCCCAGCACAGCTTCACCACCCGCACCCCCTGGTACGACAAGCCGGTGAAGTTCACCGGTCCACTGCTGTCGGATCTGCTGGCCGCCGTCAAGGCCAGTGGCACCACGCTCAGCGCCGTGGCCATCAACGACTACAAGATCAGCATTCCGATCGCTGACGCCCAGCAGCCGCTGATCGTGGCCCGCCTGCTCGACGACAAGCCGATGCCGGTGCGCGAGAAGGGCCCGCTCTTCGTGGTGTACAACTTCGACGCCAAGGCCGAACTTCGCACTTCCGTGTTCTACGAGCGCTCGATCTGGCAGCTCAAGGCACTGGACGTGCAGTGATGTGGCCCGCTGCCAACATCGCCCGCTGGGAGCGCCGCCACTGGACGCTGGCCATCCTGGCGCTGCTGTTCGTGACGCTCACGCCGCTGGGCTGGATCCAGTGGCGCCAGGTGCGCCTGCTCGACAACGTGGCCAGCAACCAGGTGGACTCCATCATGTGGCAGGCCTATCAGCTCGAGCGTGAACTCTCGCGCCTGGACGACGCTGTGCACAGCGCCCAGATGGAACCCGACAAGGCCGACCCCTGGAGCCTGGCAGAGCGCTACGACATCTTCCTCAGCCGCATCGATCTGCTGACCAAGATACCCCGGCGGGACCTGATCGAAGGCGCTTCCACCTATTCGGGCGCACAGCAGCAGCTTGCCGGGTTCACGCAGATGGCGGACCCCTTGTTCGCCGACCCCGAAGCCCTGCTGAGGAACACCGAAGCGCTGGAGCGGCTGGACAAGGCCACCGACGACTTGCTGCCGGTGCTGGCCGAACTCACGCGCGAGGCGAACCGGGCCGTGGCCCGCTTCGTCGACGAGCGCAACGCCCAGTTGCAGCAGCAGAGCCACCTGCTGATCGGGCTGGCTGCCATGCAGGTGGTCGGCCTGCTGGCCTTTGTCGGCCTGCTGGTTCGCCACATCCGCAAGCAGCAGCGCCAGTACGCGCGGCTGCAGAAGCTCAGCCGCGACCTGACCGCGGCGCGCGACCAGGCCGAGGCCGCCAACCATGGCAAGAGCGTATTCCTGGCCAACATGAGCCACGAGATCCGGACCCCGTTCCAGGGCCTGCTGGGCATGCTCAACCTGTTGAGCGATGCCTCGCTGACCAGCCAGCAACGTGACTACCTGCAGACCGCGCGCGACTCCGCCCTGCACCTGCTGGGCGTGCTCAACGACATCCTGGACGTCTCGACGATGGAGTCGGGCACGCTCAAACTGTCGCTGGCGCCGACCCACCTGCGCACCGTGGTGCAGGAGGTCGACGGCCTGATGCAGGTGGCTGCGCGGGACAAGGGGCTTTCGCTGGACATCTACCCCGCTGCCGACTTGCCGGAGTGGGTGGAAGCCGACGCCACCCGCCTGCGCCAGATCATGTTCAACCTGATCAACAACGCCATCAAGTTCACGCCCCAGGGCAGCGTGATGGTGGAACTTGCCCGGACGACCCCTGCCTCCGGCGGCATCGTCATCACGGTGCGCGACACCGGTGTGGGCATGGACGCCGACACCGTCAGCAAACTGTTCACCCGCTTCTACCAGGCCGACAATTCGCTGCGCCGGCGCATCGGCGGCACCGGCCTGGGGCTGGAGATCTCGCGCAATCTCGCGCGCATGATGGGCGGCGACATCCAGGTCAGCAGCCAGCCCGGTGTCGGTTCGGTGTTCACCGTGACGCTGCGGCTGACCGAAGTCGAGGCGCCGGACGACGCGTCGACAGCACCGGGCGAGTCCAGCCACAGCCGGCGCCTGCGCGTGCTGGTGGCAGAAGACCACCCGATCAACCTCAAGTACATGAGCATCCTGCTGGAGAAGATGGGGCACGACGCCACCTTCTGCGAGAACGGCCAGGAAGCCCTGCAGCTGCTGGCGCGCGACGAGTACGACGTGGTCCTGCTGGACTACCACATGCCGGTGCTCGATGGCCTGGCCACCACCGAGGCCATCCGCCGCCTCGACGCACCGGCCTCGCAGATCAAGGTCATCCTGGTCACAGCCGATGTGGTGAACGACACACGCAAGCGCGCGCTGGAAGTCGGCGTCAACGAGTTCGCCAGCAAGCCGCTGCAGGCCGAAGACCTGCAGCGCGCCCTCAGCCGCTGCGGCTTGCTGGAGGAGCCGGAAAACTCGGTACCCGGCCTGAGCGTTCAACGACACACCGGGCCGTTCCCGCTGTCTTCCTACGAGATGCCGGTGCGACTGCCCGACCCGCCGGAACCGGTGGCGTCGGTGATCGACACGGAATCCTATTCGGAAGTCATGGCGATGATGCCCGAGGACTCGCTGGAAGAAATGCTGGGCACCCTGTTTGAACCGCCTGAAGGCACGGTCCATGTGCTGTTGCAGGCGCTGGCAGACAAGGACCGGGCCGCTGTGGGCTACAACGCGCACAAACTCAAGGGCACGTCCATGCTCATGGGCTTCCGGGCCCTGACCGGTATCTCGGCCCGGATTGAACACCTGGCGACCCGCACCGAGGACCCGCTGACCGCCGATCTGGGGCCGCAGCTGCTGCGGGAGGTGGAGCGGACCCAGGACGCCCTGCGCCGCTACGAACTGAGCCAGAAGTCGCCTGCGCTGACGCTGCACTGACCGCTGTTGGCCGCCACCGGCGACGGCATCCGCCCCACCAGCAAGAAGCCCCCGGGATCTCAGGGATCCCGGGGGCTTCTGCTTGATTGGACCCCGCCTCAGGCGGGACACCGGTCAGACGCGCTGATCGACCAGGCCACCCACTTCTGGTGCAGACCAGCTGCTGTGGCCGTGCTCGTCATACGCTTCGGGCTCGCTGGTGCGGACCGGTTCCGTGATGACCGACGCCTGGATGGTCGACGCGGGGACGGCGATGTCTGCCAAGGGTGCAGCACCCGCCACGGCATCGACCGCGTCGGCCGGGCTGGTGCTGGCGACGGGCGGGGTCGCGCTGTCGTCTTCGGCCAGCGCCCGCTCCACCACGGCGGCGCTGGCCTGCCAGACGTTGGACAGCACCTCGCGCAACTGTTGCTGCAGGGCCTGTTCTTTGGCCAGTTCCTGGGCCTGCTCTTCGGCCTGGCGTTTTTCGGCCTCGGCAACCTCGCTGGCATCGACCGGCTCATCGCCGGTCTCACCCTGGCTGCGTGGCAACAGGGGGGCTGCCACGGCTTGGACCGACTCGGCGCCGGACTCCGGCCGCCCGGTCCGGGGCGACGGGGCGGGTGGCCCGGACTGGCCGAACCCGGGCCCGGTCCGGCTGTCGCGGGCGCCGGCCTGAACCGGGTTCACGGCATGGACGGACGCCACCGGTGCGACCGAAACGGCCGGTGGGCTGGACCAGGCCAGCGAGGGAGTGGATGCAATATTGATCATGGCAGACCTCTGCACAGGAATGACGCGGGCGAAGACACGCCCGCTGGTCTCCTTCTGTTTCGGCCGGCTTTCGCCGGACTTGAGGCCTTTTCCCCCCGCTTATCGGACTTCACAGTCCGCCCGACCTGTGGCAGGTCCACCACCGGTCACCGCCCGCCCCGGACGGTTGTCTTCAGGTCGCCCCAAATGCCTGTTCGTGCATCCAGGCAGCGTGTTTGGGCGCCCGCCGGGTCTGGCTCCATTCGTTGAGCATGTCCCACTTCACCTCGTCGAGCCGGCGCAGCATGTCTGGCGTGGCGGTGTTGGCGGCCAGTTCCAGGCGGTGACCATTGGGGTCGAAGAAATAGATCGACTTGAACAGGGTGTGGTCGGTCGGTCCGATCACCGGGATGCCCGCCGCTTCCAGCCGGGCCTTGGTGTCCTCGAGCACCGCCACGCTGTCCACTTCGAGCGCGATGTGCTGCACCCAGTCCGGGGTATTGGGGTCTTTTCCCATGGCAGGCGAGTTGGGCAGTTCGAAAAACGCCAGCACATTGCCACCGCCGGCGTCCAGAAAGATGTGCATGTAGGGGTCCGGTGCCTTGGTCGAAGGAACCGCGTCCTCGGCAATGGCCAGCACGAAGCCCATGCCCAGGTGCTGCTGGTACCACTCGACGGTCTGCCGGGCGTCCTTGCAGCGGTAGGCAACGTGGTGGATCTTGCGGATGTTCATGGCTGAGTCTCCTTGGGTGGGGTCAGATGCCTTCGCGGGCAATGGCCAGGGCCTGTTTCAGGACGCCGATGTCGCCAACCTGGTTGGCCAGCAGCAGGATCAGCTTGGCGTTGAGCAGTTGGCTCTGTTCGTCGCTGAGGTCGCGGTGCGTCTCGATCAGGGCTTCGTAGAAGTCATCGCCCGGCGTGAAGTCGCGGAAATAGCGCTGGCCGGGCTCGGACAGGTTGGGCTGGGTCTGCAGGGGCATGGGGCGTCTCCGGTTTCAGGCTGCCAGGGCCGGTGTGGCGGCGGCCGCGGCCGCTGGCGCCAGCCTGTGTCCGGTCGCGCGGGCCAGCGCGGCCTGCACGCCCGCCAGGCTCACCCGGCGCCAGCGCGCGGCCACATGCTGGTCGGGGCGGATCAGGTAGGCGGTGCCGGGCTGCGCGTCGCAGCGCCGGGCCAGCAACCCCTGCGCGTCTTCCACGTCGCCACCGGGGCCGACGGTGAGCAGTTGCACCGGAATCGGTGCCTGCGCGAGCCCCAGCAGCGCCGGGTCCTGGCGCTGCCCGCCATCGACAAACACCATCAGCACGAACCGGTTGCCAAGCTGGTCCAGCAGCCAGGTGTCCTGCCCGGCCGCCCGCAGCGGCGCATCGTCCATCGGTGCTCCGGGGACCATGTGGCCGGCGAAGGCATCGGTGTCCGGCGTGTTCAGCGCCGAGTGCACCAGGAAGGCCGGCACCGACAGGCGCCCGGAATTGACCAGCTTGCGAGCAAAGGGCTGGGTGCGGGCCAGTTCCAGCGCCGCGTTGCGGAACAGCTTGCTGACTGCGCTCTTGGGCGTGATGAAGTCGGTCGAGCGGGTGGAGTTGCGGATGTTCTCGTCGGCCGCGTAGCTGCGGTCGGCGTCATAACTGTCCAGCAGCGCGTCGGGCGCCAGTCCTTTCATCACCAGCGCCAGTTTCCAGACCAGGTCGTCGGTGTCCTGGAACCCGGAGTTGGCGCCGCGCGCACCGAAAGGCGAGACCTGGTGCGCGGCATCGCCGACGAACAGCAGGCGGCCATGGCGGAAGTTCGTCATCCGCCGACACTGGAAGGTGTAGATGCTCGCCCACTCCAGTTCAAACTCGCGCCCTTCGCCCAGCATGGCCTTGACGCGTGGAAGGATGTTCTCGGGCTTCTTTTCCTCTTCCGGGTCGGCATCCCAGCCGAGCTGAAAGTCGATGCGCCAGACGTTGTCGCTCTGCTTGTGCAGCAGCACGCTCTGGTTGGGGTGGAACGGTGGATCGAACCAGAACCAGCGCTCGGCGGGAAATTCGGCCTTCATGACCACGTCGGCAATCAGGAAGCGGTCCTTGAACACATGGCCTTCGATGTCCAGGCCCAGCTGGCGGCGCACGTTGGAGCGGGCGCCGTCGGCCACGATCAGCCAGTCGGCATCTATGTCGAAGGCGCCGTCGGGCGTTTCCACCGTCAGCCGTGCGCCGTCGGCCTGCGGCCGGACGTCGAGCACCCGGTACTTCCAGCGCAGGTCGACACCCAGCGCTTCGGCCCGCCGCACCAGCGACTCTTCCAGGTGGTACTGCTGCAGGTTGATCATGCCGGGCCGCTTGTGGCCGGGTTCCGGCACGAGGTCAAAGCGGTAGACCTCTTCTTCGCGCAGGAAGGTGCGGCCCACGTTCCAGCTGACGCCCTTGTCCACCAGTTCGTCGCCCACCCCCAGACGGTCCAGTATTTCCAGCGAACGCTTGGCATAGCAGACCGCACGCGACCCAAAGGACACGCTGTCTTCTTCGTCGAACAGCAGCACCTCCAGGCCTTGCAGGCGCGCATCAATGGCAGCGGCCAGCCCCACCGGACCGGCCCCGATGACCACAAGGGGCCGGCGTTGCGGCGCACCCGCCAGCAGGTCGGCCGGGCCTCGGTAAGCAAACTTGGGGTAGGTGTGACTGGCCATGAAGGGCTTGTCTCCGCGCGGAACTGTTGTGGCAGGACTGTACCCCAATATTTTACATTGGTAAATACATTCACCTAAACGTAATCCGCCAGCATGGTCCCACCATGCGATGGCGCTCGCGGACAAAAAAAGCGGCCCACGCGCACGCGTGTCCGCTTTCAGGCTGCCAGGCAGCGTATCAGTCGTCGCTGCCGCCCGCGGCCCTCACCACTGTCACCGGGACCGGCGCGATCTGCACCAGCTCGTGGGCCACCTTGCCCAACTGGTTGCGAAAGCCGCTGCTGCCGTGGGCGCTGAGGATGATCGCGTCGCAGGCATGGCGCTCGACGAGCTCGATCAGGGTCTGCGCAGGGTCGCCGGTGGCCACATCCTGGTCAACCGACTGGCCGGCGGCCAGCAGCAGTTGCACCGCATTGCGCATCAGGTCGCGGCCCGCCGCCTCGCTGACCTGCTGCAGCACCGCCGGATCGTGCGCGACCATCAGCTCATAGAGATTGGCCGGGGACTGCACATTGGCCACGACAAAGCGCGCCTTCAGACCCCAGCCGCACAGCGTGAGGGCATGCTGCACGGCCAGCAGCGCCTGCTCGGAGCCATCGACCGGAATGAGGATTTTCAGCACCTGGGTTCTCCTGTTGGGGCTGGTCGGCGAAGGGGGCGTCAGCTGGGGCGCTCGTTGAGCACGCACCAGTACAGTTCGATCTGTTCGGCCACGTCCATGAATTTACTGAAGTTGACCGGCTTTTCAATGTACGAGTTGACACCCAGATCGTAGGCCGTTCGGAGGTCCCGGTCCTCGCGCGAGGAGGTCAGCACCACCACCGGAATGCGCCTGAACCGCTCATGCGCCTTGAGCTGGCGCAGCACCTCCAGACCGTTGATCTTGGGCAGGTTGATGTCCAGCAGGATCACCGCCGGCAACGGCTCCCCGGCCTCCCAGCGCCCGATGTAGGCCAGGGCCTCTTCCCCATCGCGTGCGATCTGGATCACGTTGCTGAACTTCTTGCGGTTGAAGGCCCGCAGCGTCAGGTCCAGGTCCATCGGGTTGTCCTCCACCAGCAGGATCGGAGGCGGAATCAGCGAAGTGCTCATGCGGGAAACTCCAGGAAGAAGGTGGCACCCTGGCCCGGTGCACTCTCGGCC
>Ga0209066_10007024_pt1 | contig 11295 bp, 16 predicted proteins | sample All_14_2_FD_187198 | JGI IMG/M metagenome (GOLD analysis project Ga0209066, IMG submission 187198) | Freshwater microbial communities in response to fracking from Pennsylvania, USA - Allegheny Zone_MetaG_DW_15 (SPAdes) (version 2) ...
CACCCGCAGGGGCACCTGCGGACGGCAAAGGAGAATAAACATGCTGCAACCTGCTCGTCGCAAGTACCGTAAAGAGCAAAAAGGCCGCAACACGGGCGTCGCCACCAGCGGCGCCACCGTGGCCTTTGGCGATTTCGGCCTGAAGTCCACCGACCGCGGCCGTCTGACGGCTCGCCAGATCGAAGCCGCACGCCGTGCGATTTCCCGTCACGTCAAGCGTGGCGGCCGCATCTGGATCCGCGTGTTCCCGGACAAGCCGATTTCCAACAAGCCCGCCGAAGTCCGTATGGGCAACGGTAAGGGCTCCGTCGAGTACTACGTGGCTGAAATCCAGCCCGGCAAGGTGCTCTACGAGATCGTTGGCGTGCCCGAGCAACTCGCTCGTGAAGCCTTCGCCCTGGCTGCCGCCAAACTTCCGCTGCGCACCACCTTCGTGGCGCGCATGCTGGGTCAGTAATTCAGGAGAACATTGATGAAAGCTGCTGAACTGCGCCAGAAGGATGTGGCCGGCCTCGAAGCCGAAGTGAAGTCTCTGCAGAAGGCCCATTTCGGCCTGCGCATGCAGAAGGCCACGCAACAACTCAACAACACCGCCACGCTGGGCGACACCCGCCGTGCCATCGCTCGCGCCAAGACCATCCTGGCCGAGAAGCAACGCACCGCCGCCAAGTAAGGAGTGACTGTCATGACGGAAGCCAAAACATCCCTCAAGCGCACCCTGATCGGCAAGGTGGTCAGTGACAAGCGCGCAAAGACCGTGACCGTGCTCGTCGAGCGCCGCGTCAAGCACGAGCTCTACGACAAGATCGTCGCGAAGTCGAGCAAGTACCACGCCCACGACGAAAAGGGCGAGTACAAGCTGGGCGACGTGATCGAGATCACCGAGAGCCGCCCGCTGTCCAAGACCAAGAACTGGGTGGCTACGCGCCTGGTCCAAAAGGCCGCACTGGTGTAAGCCTGTTCGCGCTGCCTGCAGCGTGAATCTGGAAAGCGACCGAGAATCTCGGTCGCTTTTTTCATTTCCGGGTGCCGCTTTGCGCGGGCCCGTTCACACGCCCGGCGGGCATTCCAACCAAAGAGGAACACACATGATCCAGGTAGGCGACAAGATTCCGGCGACCACGCTGATGGAGTACATCGAGGTCGAGGGCAACGGCTGCAGCATCGGCCCCAACCCGGTGGACACCCACAAGGCCAGCGCGGGCAAGACCATCGCGCTGTTCGCCCTGCCCGGCGCCTTCACCCCGACCTGTTCGGCCAAGCACGTGCCCGGTTACCTGGAGCACTTCGACGCCTTCAAGGCCGCGGGTGTGGACGAGATCTGGTGCGTGAGCGTCAACGACGCCTTCGTGATGGGCGCTTGGGCGCGCGACCAGAAGACCGGCACCAAGGTGCGCATGCTGGGCGACGGTGACGCCGCCTTCGCCAAGGCCACGGGCCTGACGCTGGACCTCACCGGCAAGGGCCTGGGCCTGCGCAGCAACCGCTATTCGATGCTGGTCAAGGACGGTGTGGTCAAGACCCTGAACATCGAAGCGCCGGGCAAGTTCGAGGTGAGCGACGCCGCCACCTTGCTGGCGCAGGCCAAGGCCGCCTGAACGACGACGCCTCCCCGCCGGCCCGGCTCAGAGGCGCGAGCCGCTGGCCAGGTCGGCCTTGAGGTAGTGCGCGCCCGGCAGTGGGTTGTGGTAGTAGGGCGCGACCTCGACGAAGCCGACGTCCTCGTACAGCGCCCGGGCCGCCTCCATGTCGCTGAGCGTGTCCAGCAGCATGGTGGTGTAGCCGGCCAGGGCCGCGCGCGACATCACCTGCTCCACCAGCTGGCGTCCCAGCCCGAAGCCGCGGAAGGCGCGCCGAACGAACAGGCGTTTCATTTCGCAGGCGTTGAGGTGGTCGCTGTTGACCAGGGGGCGGAAGGCGCAGCAGCCGGCCGGAGCGCCGTCCACGGTGGCCAGCAGCAGCAGGCCGCCGGGCTCGGCGTAGTCACCGGGCAGGGCGCGCAACTCCTCGGCGAAGCCCTGAAAGCACAGGTCGATGCCCAGGTGGGACTGGTAGTCCAGGAAGAGCGCGCGCACGGCCTCGATGTCGGCGGGGCCCTCCGCCACGCGCAGGGCAATGTCAACAGCAGCGGATTCGTCGGTCATGGACCCGGGCAGGAGCAGGCGAAGACCGCACTATACGACAGGCTTGCACCGCGGTGGCTGGCCGTGCCGACGTCCTGCCCCAAGTCATAAGGCCGGTGTGCCGCCACCCAGCCGAACGACGCCATAGACGACGCCAGCGCACAAGGCCAGCACGCCCAGGGCCAGCAGGCGCGTGGCTGCGCTGTCGGCGGAGCCGATGGCCGGTGTTTCCGAGACCTGGTCGCCGGAGATCATGGGTCCCACCAGCCGGGTCTTGCGGACCAGCCGGTAGTAGGCGATGGCGGCCAGATGCAGCGCCACCAGGCCGAGCAGCATGAGTTTGCCCAGGTCTTTGTGGTAGCCGGTCGCCCGGTTGACCCATTCGCCGGAGACCAGCGCCACGAGCGGGCCGGCAAAGGCAATCTCGTCGTCGGCGAACAGGCCACTCCCGACCTGGGCGAGCAGCACACCCAGCAGCGCAAACACCGCCAGAGCCCCCAGCGGGTTGTGGCCCAGCCGCGGTCGGCCGTGGTCTGCGCCCCGCAGGTAAGCCGCGATGCTGGCAGGTCCGTACAGAAAGGCACTGAAGCGCGACCAGCGACCACCCACAAAACCCCAGACCAGGCGGAACAACAGCAAGGTGAACACCGCGTAGCCCAGCCACTGGTGCCAGATCATCCAGTTGCCGCCCAGGTTGCCGGTGACGACCAGCCCGACGACAGACAGGGCCAGGGTCCAGTGGATCATGCGGGTGGGCAGGTCCCAGACGCGGACGGTGTGCATGGAGGTTCTCCGTGGAAGGGGCATTGCAGAGATGGATGCGGGATACGGCAGGGAGTTTCATCGGAACTTAATCCAAAACCCTGCACTCACTGCGGTTGTAGCACTTCGGCGCTACCCATCCTTTCCACGACCCCGCTCAGGAGCCCACATGAAAGCCCTTCTCTCCGCCGCCCTCATCCTGGCCAGCGCTGCGCTGACCACGCCCGCCATGGCCCAGTTCCAGAAGCCCGAGGACGCCATCAAGTACCGCAAGGCCTCGTTCACCGTGCTGGCCGCCCACTTCAGCCGCGTCGGCGCCATGGCCAGCGGCAAGGTGCCTTTCGACGCCAAGCTGGTGGCCGAGAACGCCGCCATCGCGGAAAGCATGGGCAAGCTGCCCTGGGCCGCCTTCGGCCCCGGCACCGACAAGGGCGACACCCGTGCGCTGCCGGACATCTGGACCGAACAGGCCCAGTTCAAGGCTGGAGCCGACAAGATGCAGGCCGAACTCGGCAAGCTGGCCGCCGCCGCCAAGACCGGCAACCTGGACGCGGTCAAGACCGCCTTTGGCGCCGCTGGCCAGACCTGCAAGGCCTGCCACGACGACTACCGCAAGGACTGAGCGGTCACCTTTCCAAACAGAAACCGGCTCAAGGGCCGGTTTTTTTGTGGACGGGCACCGGGTCAGCCCTTGGCCAGCAATTCCTCGATCAGGCTGTGCAGGGCGGCCATGTCGGGCTCGCCGACAAAGCGTTTGACGATCTGCCCCTGTTTGTCCACCAGGTAGCTGGTGGGGGTGAGCTTGACCTCGCCCCAGGCCTGGGCGAGTTCACCGGTGTTGTCCAGCGCCACCTTGAACGGCAACTGTCGTGACTGGGCGAAGTTCAGCACGAAGGCTGGCGGGTCGTAGCTCATGGCCACGGCCACGGTTTCGTAGCCCTGGTCCTTGTACTTGTTGTAGGTAGACACCAGTGCCGGCATTTCCTTCACGCAGGAGACGCAGGTGGTGGCCCAGAAGTTGACCAGGGTCACTTTGCCTTTGAGGTCGGCGGTAGTAGCCTTGCTGCCATCGATCAGGACAAAGGTCGAAGCCGGCGCGGCGTCGCGGGTGCCGCAGCCTCCCAGTGCCAGGGTACCGGCCAGGGCCAGCAGGGCGCCGAGCGCGCGCAGGCTGCCGCGCCGGCCGGCCAGGGTGTTCAAATGGAGTGTCATGGTGCCATTCCGATGGGCAAAGCCGTCAGACTCACAATTCATGGAGGAGTTCATCATGCAGCGACGTCAGTTTAACCAGTCAGTCGGCGGCGGTCTCGCCCTTTTCGTTCTGGCCGCCCACCGGCAGGCGCTGGCCCTGTCCCTGGCCGACCTGAGCGACAAGGACGCCACCGCCGGTCTGAAGACGGCCCTGGAAAAGGGTGCACTGGCCGCGGTGGGCCTGCTGGGCAAGACCGACGGCTTTCTGGGCAACCCCAAGGTGCGCATTCCCTTGCCCGGCTATCTGGAGGACGCAGCCGACCTGCTGCGCAAGCTGGGTCAGAGCAAGCGGGTGGACGAACTGGTCACCAGCATGAACCGCGCCGCCGAAGCGGCCGTGCCCATGGGCAAGAACCTGCTCGTGGGCGCCGTCAAGAACATGACGGTCGATGATGCGAAGAAGATTCTTGGCGGAGGCGACAACTCGGTGACCCAGTTCTTTGCCGAAAAGACCCGCGCGCCACTGGGCGTGCAGTTCCTGCCCGTGGTGACCAAGGCCACCGAGAAGGTGGGCCTGGTCGAGAAGTACAACAAGGTCGCCGGCAAGGCCGCCGGCCTGGGCCTGGTGAAGAAGGAAGACGCCAACATCCAGCAGTACGTGACCGGCAAGGCACTGGACGGGCTCTACACCATCATCGGCGACGAAGAGCGAAAGATCCGTCAGGACCCGATCGGGACCGGCAGCGCCATCCTCAAGAAAGTGTTCGGCGCTCTCAAATAGACCCCGAGATCAGCGTGGCAGCTTGCTGCGGGCTTCCTTGAGCCGGGCGTCCAGGTAGTCGCCGTAGAAGTCGGGCACCGCCACCCCGACCAGCCGCTCGGCCAGTTCCTGCCCATCCGGGCCAAGAAACAGCACCGTCGGCGCAAAGCGCGCGTTCCACTGGCGGGCCTGCTCGGCCGGGGTGGTGTTCTCGCCCCGGAAACCCTGCAGGTTGCTGCTGCGGTCGCGGATGTCGATCTGCACCGCCTGCACCTTGCCCTCGCGCCGCATCGGCAGCAGGTGGTGGTTGCGCACCAGGTCGCAGTAGGGGCAACCGGTCAGCGTGGTCATCACCACCAGCGGTTCGCCGCGGGCGGCGGCGGCCTGTGCGGCGCCCCGCAGAGAGGCCGGGCTGGGCAGCGCCTGGGCGGCATGGGTGGGCGCGGTGGAGGTGGTGGGGCTCATGGGCTTTCGGTCGGTGGCAGATGTCCGGGTCAGACGATACCGCGCGCGCGCAGTTCCGCCAATCGCGAGGGTTCGGCGTCCAGCCAGTCGGCCAGCACCTGGGCGGTGTGCTCGCCCAGCAGGGGTGGCGGCCGATCCTGGCGCACCGGGGTGGCACTGAGCTTGATGGGGCTGGCCACCAGCTGAACCCCGTCGGCCAGCGGATGCTGCCAGGTCTGGACCATGCCGCGGTGCAGGACCTGCGGATCGGCGAACACCTCGGCCAGGCTGTTGATCGGGCCGCAGGGCACCTTGGCGGCCTCCAGTGCGGCCAGCCAGTCGGCCTTGGAGCGGGTGCGAAAGACGGTCTCCAGCAAAGGCACCAGCACCGCGCGGTGGCGCACCCGGTCCTGGTTGCGGGAGAAGCGCGCGTCAGCGGCCAGGTCGGGCCGGCCGGCCACCTCGCAAAACTTGGCGAACTGGCCGTCGTTGCCCACCGCCAGGATGAGGTGCTGCGCCCGCCCCTGCGCATCGGGCGCGACTTCGAACACCTGGTAGGGCACGATGTTGATGTGGGCATTGCCGGCGCGGCCCGGCACCTGGCCATCCTCGCGGCCGCGCACCAGGTAGTTGGCGCCCAGGTTGGCCAGCATGGCCACCTGCGTGTCCAGCAGCGCCATGTCGATGTGCTGGCCCTCCCCGGTGCGTTCGGCGTGCCGCAGCGCCGCCTGGATGGCGACCGTGGCGTACAGCCCGGTGAACAGGTCGGCCACCGCCACCCCCACTTTCTGTGGTCCGCCACCGGGCCGGTCGTCGCGTTCGCCGGTCACGCTCATCAGGCCACCCATGCCCTGGATGGCGTAGTCATACCCCGCCCGGTCCTTGTACGGGCCGGTCTGGCCGAAGCCGGTGATGGAGCAGTAGACCAGTTTCGGGTTGATGGCCTGCAGAGCGGCAAAGTCCAGCCCGTAACGCGCCATGTCCCCGACTTTGTAGTTCTCCACGAACACGTCGGCCCGGGCCGCCAGCTCCCGGATCAGCGCCTGGCCTTCGGGCGTGGCGATGTCGCAGGTGATGGACCGCTTGTTGCGGTTGGCGCCCAGGTAGTAGGCGGCCTCGGCCGTGTCGTGGCCGTCGCGGCCTCGGAGAAAAGGCGGACCCCAGCCGCGGGTGTCGTCGCCGCCGGGGTGGTTCGGTCCCGGTGGCCGCTCCACCTTCACCACGTCGGCGCCCAGGTCGGCCAGGGTCTGCGTGCACCAGGGACCGGCGAGCACGCGCGAGCAGTCGAGAATGCGGATACCATCCAGAGCGTTCATGCAAACATTGTGCGCGACCCGGCGGCGGCCGGCGGTCGCGCTCGTTTTTTCGGAGACTCCCCTTGGTGTTTTCGTCGTCGCGGGTGGCGATGGGCGTGCTGGTGACCGGCGGGGTACTGGCTGCCTGCAGCCCGACCTTCAACTGGCGTGAGCTGCGCCTGGACGGCACGCCGCTGCAGGCCCAGCTGCCCTGCAAGCCGGAGCAGGCGCAGCGCGACGTGCCGCTGGGCGGGCAGCCCACGGCGCTGCACATGCTCAGTTGCCAGGCGGGCGGACTGACGTTCGCACTGGCCTGGGCCGACGTTGGACAGCCGGCCGCGGTGGGACCGGCCCTGGTGGCCTGGCGCGCGGCGAGCCTGCAGTCGCTGCGCACGCCGGCGGAGGGCGGCGCGGCGACCACGGCCTGGACGCCCTCGGTGCCGGGCGCGGACGCGGTGCAGGGGGTGCAGGCCCAGGGCCTGGATCACCGCCAGCAGCCGGTTACCGCCCGCAGCGCCTACTTTGCCCGCGGCCACCAGGTGTTCCAGGCGGCGGTCTACGGCCAGCGGCTTGACGCCGGGGCGGTGGACACCTTTTTCTCCGGCCTGCGCCTGCAGCAGTGAGCCCGGGTCGCGCGTCCTCTGCCGAATCCGACTGGCTGCCCTCGCGCAGGGTGGTGTGGGTGTTCCTGGCCTTTGCACAGGCCTATTTCCTCTCCACCCTGGTGCGCGCCGTCACCGCCACGCTCTCTCCCGTCCTCAGCCAGGAACTGGCCTTGCAGGCGCGCGATCTGGGCCTGCTGGCCGGCGGCTATTTCCTGGGCTTTGCGCTCACCCAGCTGCCGCTGGGGGCCTGGCTGGACCGTTTTGGCCCGCGGCGCGTGATCCTGGCCTTCCTGTCGGTGGCGGTGCTCGGCTGCGCCGCTTTCGCGGTGTCGGACAGCTTCACCGGTTTGCTGGCGGCGCGCGTGCTCACCGGCATGGGGGTGAGCGCCTGCCTGATGGCGCCGCTGACCGGCTACCGGCGCTGGTTGCGGCCGGAACAGCTGTTGCGCGCCAACTCCTGGATGCTGATGACCGGATCGCTGGGCATGGTGGCGGCCACGCTGCCGGTGCAGTGGCTGCTGCCGGTGGTGGGCTGGCGCGGCCTGTTCTGGGGGCTGGCCGCACTGATCCTGCTGGCCATGCTGGTGCTGGCCCTGCAGGTGCCGGCCTGGCCCCGGCGTGTGCACGCTCCGGGTGCGTCGCCCAGCGTCGGCTACGGCACGATTGCGCGCCATCCGTACTTCCGGCAGATGCTGCCAATCGGTTTTGTCAACTACGGCGGCATGGTGGCCATTCAGACCCTGTGGGCCGGGCCCTGGCTGGTGAAGGTGTCGGGCTACACCCCGGGGCAGGCGGCCCAGGGGCTGTTCGGCATCAATGTCTGCATGCTGCTGACCTTCTGGCTCTGGGGCGTCATCAACCCGCGGCTGGCGCGCCACGGCTGGACCGCCGAGCGCCTGATTGCCCGCGGCATGCCATTGCCCATGGTGCTGCTGGCGCTGATCGTGGCGCTCGGCCCGCAGGCCGGCTGGATCCTCTGGGCGGCCTTCTGCGTCAGCAGCAGTTTCGGTGCACTGGCCCAGCCCGCGGTGGGCATGGCACTGCCTCCGCAGGCGGCGGGACGGGCGCTGTCGGCCTACAACCTGGTCATATTTGCGGGCGTCTTCTGCATCCAGTGGGCCATCGGACTGGCCATCGACGCGCTGGCGCTGCTGGGCTGGGACGACGCCGCGCGCCTGCGGGGGGCCATGTTGCTGTTTCTGCTGGCCTGCGGCGGGGCCTATGTCGCGTTCTGGCGCGCCCACCGGCGCCATGGCCGTGGCGGGCGCGGCTAAACTGTGCTGCATATGAACGGCATCCTCATCATTGCGCACGCGCCGCTGGCCTCGGCTTTGCGCCAGTGTGTGCTGCACGTGTTCCCCGACAGTGCCGACGCCGTGGCGGCGCTGGACATCCAGCCCAATGTGCCGCCGGAAGAGTCGCTGGCGCAGGCGCGGGTGATGCTGCGCATGCTGGGCACGCCCGGGGCGCTGGTGATCACCGATGTCTTCGGTGCCACCCCCTGCAACGTGGCGCAGAAGCTGGTGGACGGCCTTCGCACCAAGCTCATCACCGGCGCCAACCTGCCCATGCTGCTGCGCACCGTGTCCTATCGGCACGAGTCACTGGACGCGCTGATCTCGCGCGCCATGATCGGCGCCACGCAAGGCGTCATCCAGGTCGCCGTGACCGCTCCCCAGAACCAGGCCAGAAGAAGCACCCATGATCAAGACCACCGTGACCATCAGCAATAAGCTGGGCCTGCACGCCCGTGCCTCGGCCAAGCTCACCAAGCTGGCCGGCAGCCAGCCGTGCGAGGTCTGGATGTCGCGCGGCGAGCGCCGGGTCAATGCCAAGAGCATCATGGGCGTGATGATGCTGGCCGCCGGCATGGGCTCCATCGTGGAGATCGAGACCAACGGGCCGGACGAGCAGGCCGCAATGGACGCGATCGTCGCCCTCATCAACGACAAGTTCGGCGAGGGGGAGTGAGGGCCCCATGACCTTTACCGTTCACGGCCTGGCAGTTTCGCGGGGCATCGCCATCGGGCGGGCGGTCATCGTGGCCGCCAGCCGCATGGACGTGGCCCACTATTTCGTCAAGGCCGACCAGGTCGAGACCGAGATCGAGCGCCTGCGCAATGCGCGCCGCGTGGTGGTGGAAGAAATCGGCCGGGTGCAGCAGAGCCTGGCCGAGCTGGGGCCCAGCGACGCCCACCCCGAACTGGCGGCGCTGCTTGACGTGCACCTCATGCTGCTGCAGGACGAGCAACTGACCAGCGGTGTCAAGCACTGGATTGTGGACCGCCACTACAACGCCGAGTGGGCCCTGACCACCCAGCTGGAGGTCATCGGCCGACAGTTCGACGAGATGGAGGACCCCTACCTGCGCGAGCGCAAGGCCGACCTGGAGCAGGTGGTCGAACGCATGCTGCGGGTGATGCGGGGCGTGGCCTCGCCAGTGGCTGCGCCGGCGCCGGCCCCGGCGCGGGCCAAGGAGGCCGCGTCCGAGTCGGCGGCCGACGCGCCACTGGTGCTGATCGCGCACGACCTGTCGCCGGCCGACATGCTGCAGTTCAAGCAGAGCGTGTTTGCCGGCTTCGTGACCGACGTGGGTGGCAAGACCAGCCACACGGCCATCGTCGCGCGCAGCATGGACATCCCGGCGGTCGTGGGCGCCCGCTCGGCCAGCCACCTCATCAACCAGGACGACTGGGTCATCATCGACGGTGATGCCGGCGTGGTGGTGGTCGATCCATCGCCCATCCTGCTGGCCGAATACGGCTTCAAGCAGCGCCAGGGTGAAGTGGAGCGCGAACGGCTCTCGCGCCTGAAGAACACGCCGGCCGTCACACTGGACGGTCAGAAGATCGAGCTGCTGGCCAACATCGAGCAGCCGGACGACGCGGCCGCCGCTCTCAAGGCCGGAGCGGTGGGGGTCGGGCTGTTCCGCACCGAGTTCCTGTTCATGGGGCGCAACGGCAAGCTGCCTGACGAAGAGGAGCAGTACCAGGCTTACCGGCGCGCCGTCGAAGGCATGCAGGGGTTGCCGGTGACCATCCGCACCGTGGACGTGGGGGCCGACAAGCCGCTGGACCGGGCGCCGGTGCGCGCCGGCGAGGATCACCTGAACCCCGCGCTGGGACTGCGGGCCATCCGCTGGAGCCTGGCCGACCCGGCCATGTTCCTGGCCCAGTTGCGCGCCATCCTGCGGGCAGCGGCGCACGGACCGGTCAACCTGTTGATCCCGATGCTGGCCCATGCCAGTGAAATCCACCAGACGCTGACGCTGGTGGAAAAGGCGCGGGGCCAGCTCGAATCGCGCGGCCAGGCCCACGGCCTGGTGCGCCTGGGCGCCATGATCGAGGTACCGGCCGCGGCGCTGACCATCCCGCTGTTCCTGCGCCACTTCGACTATCTTTCGGTCGGGACGAACGACCTGATCCAGTACACCCTGGCCATCGACCGTGCCGACGAGGCCGTCTCGCACCTCTACGACCCGGTGCACCCGGCGGTGCTGCACCTGCTGGCCAGCACCATTTCACAGGCGCGCGTCGCCGGCAAGGGCGTGAGCGTTTGCGGCGAGATGGCCGGCGACGTCGGCATGACGCGGCTGCTGCTGGGCCTGGGTCTGCGAAGCTTCTCCATGCATCCGTCCCAGATCCTGGCCGTCAAGCAGCAGATCCTGCGCTGCGACACCGGCAAGCTCGCGACCTGGGCGCAGACCGTCCTGGCGGCCGAAGACCCGGCGGCGCTGATGGCCGACTGAGCCTGGCCGACCGGGGCTGCCGTGCTGCTGCGCATCCACCACGCCGCCATCATCTGCTCGGACTACCGGCGTTCGCGGCGTTTCTACACCGAAGTGCTGGGATTGAAGGTGCTGGCCGAACACCACCGGGCGGCACGCGACTCCTGGAAGCTGGATCTGGCCCTGCCCGACGGTTCGCAGATCGAGCTGTTCTCCTTTCCCGATCCGCCGCCCCGACCCTCCCGGCCCGAAGCGCGCGGCCTGCGCCACCTGGCCTTTGCGGTGGCCGACGTGGCGCACTGCAAGGCCGCGCTGGAAGCGCAGGGCGTGGTCGTGGAAGACATCCGGATGGACGAATTCACCGGCCGCCGTTTCGTGTTCTTCGCCG
>Ga0209066_10007025_pt1 | contig 11295 bp, 8 predicted proteins | sample All_14_2_FD_187198 | JGI IMG/M metagenome (GOLD analysis project Ga0209066, IMG submission 187198) | Freshwater microbial communities in response to fracking from Pennsylvania, USA - Allegheny Zone_MetaG_DW_15 (SPAdes) (version 2) ...
GCCCTCCTGACCATGGCGGCGAGGTTGGCCGCCTCGCTGCCGACCAGCAGGTTGGCCGCCGCCAGGTTCTTGTCGGCGGCCCGCATCTCGGCGGTCTGGTTGTCGATGCCGAAGCCCTTCAGCAGCGGCTGGCGGAGGTCGAGGGTGAGGCTGGAGCGGTAGTACGGGTCGAGGAGATAGATCTGGGGGGAGCTGGAAAAACGGCTGTTCTGCCAGTTGAGGCCGACCTCGGTGCCGGTGATGAATTTTTTCCGCACCCCGGCGGTCCACTGACCACTGCGCTCCTCCTCGGGGGTATCGGGAGCGAGGAGTGGGTATTCCTGCCCGCCGATCCCGGCTTCGCCGGAGAAATAGACATCGAATTCACCGGTTGCCGCCTCCCTGACCCCGGCTGCCGCCTCGACATCGTCCTTCTGCAATTGCAGGCCGAGGTTGGAGGTCAGGGCGATCTGTACCGCCGCGGCGACGGTCAGTTCCGTGCTTTCGACGGCCCGGCTGGTTGGCGGAGGGGCGGCGATCAGGAGCAGAAAAACGGAGCAGACAATGAGCGGGCGCATCAGGAGTCTCCTTTCGGACGTGGTTCACCGGCCAGCCGGGCATACGGTTTCCAGTACAGGGTCTTGAGCCTCGAGACCAGACGCCGCCGGTTGTCAGTCAGGCGGGCCGCCAGGTAATAGAGGGTCGGGACGACGATCAGGGTCAGGAAGGTGGCGACGAAGAGCCCGAAGATTACCACGTTGGCCATCGATTTCCACCACATGCTCGACTCGCTGACCCAGGCGATTGTCCAGCTGTGGAAGTCGAAGGAGACGCCGGTGACCATCGGGATCAGGCCGAGGATAGTGGTGATGGCGGTCAGCAGCACCGGCCGCAGCCGGGTGGCGCCGGCCGAGACCACCGCCTCCTTCAGGGCGTGGCCTCTCTGCCGCAGCTTGTTGGTGTAGTCGAGCAGGACGATGGCGTTGTTGACGACGACTCCGGCCAGCGAAATGACCCCGACCCCGGTCATGATGATGCCGAACGGCGAGCGGAACAGGGCCATGCCGAGGAAGGCGCCGCCGAGCGACAGGATCACCGAGGTCATGATGATGAAGGGGAGGATGGCCGAGTTGAACATCGCCACCAGGGTCAGGAAGATCAGCAGCAGGGCGACGAGGAAGGCCTTCGTCAGAAATTCCTCCGATTCCTGCTGTTCGTCCTGCTCGCCGGTGAACTTCATTGAATAACCGGCCGGCAGCACCATCCTGTCGATAAACTCCGCCGCCTGCTGCCTCACGACCGGGCCGGTGGTCCTGGTCTCTTCGATATTGGCCTTGACCGTTACCACCCGCTCGTTGTTCATCCGGCGGATATCGCCGATCGTGCCGGCAAAGGTCACCGTCGCTACCGTCGACAGCGGCACCGTCTCGCCGGACGGGGTCGGCAGCAGCAGCTCGTGGAGGACGTCGACGACCCGACGGTCGGCCTCGCCGAGCTGCAGGGTGATGTCGAAATCGTCATCCCCCTGGCGGAACGACGAGACGTTGAGGCCGTTATAGGCGGTCTTGAGGGCGAAACCGATCATATCGGTGGTGAGGCCGAACAGCCCCGCCTTCTGGCGGTCGACGACCACCTGCACCGAGGGGATGCCCTCGACGTAGTCATCGCGGACGTCCTCGACATAGGGGATCAGGCTCAGGGCGTCGCGCACCTCCCCGGCGATCCGGCCCAGGATCTGGAAGTCGGGACCGGAGATCTCGAGATTGATCGGCGCTCCGGTCGGTGGCCCCGCCTCCTCCTTGGCGATCGTGATCTTGCCGCCGGGGATGTCCTGGAGGCGTTCGCGGATGGTGTTGACCGTCAGGTGCGACGATTCGTTGCGATCCTCCAGCTCGAGGAAGCGCACGCCGACGTGGTTCGGCGAGTTGGAGCTGAAGGAGGCGCCGCCGGCGGCACTGGTCACGCCCTGCATGTACACGTCCTTGACGTTGTACAGATCGCTCGGGCCGGCAAGGATCCCGCCGTCCGGTCGCCGGTGTTCCTTCGGGGCCAGGGCCTTGAGCGGGGATGGGGCCTGCTCGCCCGGTTTTGCGATCACCCCGGCGACCGCCAGTTCCACCCGGCCGATGATCCGGTCGATGAAATCAAGGTCGGCCCCTTCCGGCGGCTCGATGTTGACATAAAACCCTCGCGGATCGATCTCCGGGAAGAATTCCACCGGTTTTTCCAGGCCGATGACCAGCAGCCATGCCTGGAACATCAGGATCATGCCGCACAGCGTGAGTCCGAGCACCGACCACGGCTTCTCCAACGCCCGGGTCAGCGACCGGGCATACAGGGATGTCCAGAAGCCTTTGATGACGGCCGGCTTGTCGACCGCCGCCGAGATCTCGTCGATGGTCATGCCGCTGGTGTCCGGTCCGCCCTTCAGCTTCATGTGGATCGAGGCCATGGCCGGGTTGATGACCAGGGCGACGAAGAGGCTGGCGGAGAGGGTGACGATCACGGTGATCGGCAGGTATTTCATGAACTCGCCCATGATCCCCGGCCAGAACAGCATCGGGAAGAAGGCGACCAAAGTGGTGACGGTCGAGCCGATGACCGGCCACGCCACTTCGGAGGTTGCCCTCCTCGCCGCCTCGATTCGACTGGCCCCCTGCTGCATGAAGCGGTAGCTGTTCTCGATGATGACGATGGCGTTGTCGACGAGCATTCCCAGCGCCAGGGTCAGGCTGAACAGCACCACCATGTTCAGGGTGATCCCCATCGCGTAGAGGACGATGAAGGAGATCAGCATCGAGAAGGGGATGGCGAGGCTGACCAGGATGGCGTTGCGGAAGCCCATCGACAGGAAGATGACGAGCAGGACCAGGACCAGGCCGGAGAGGATGTTGTTCTCGAGGTCGGCGATCATCACCTCGATATCACGCGATTTGTCGAGGACCTTGGTGATCTCGGTGCCCTGCGGCCAGGCGGTCCGGCCCGCGGCGATGATCCGGTCCACCTCCCGGCTGATGGCGATGATGTTCTCCCCGGCGCGCTTTTTGATCGCCAGGTTGACCGCGTCGCGACCGTTGAGCCGGGAGATGCTGGTCTCCTCCTTGAAGCCGTCGATCACCCGGGCCACATCCTTGAGGTAGACCGGTTCGCCCTTGTGGGTGCCGATGACCAGGCCGTAGATCTCCTCCGGCGTCTGAAACTCGCCGGGCACCCGCAGCTGGTAGCGGCCCTGGCCGAGGCGGATGGCGCCGCCCGAGGTGTTGCGGTTCTCGCTCTGCACGACCGTCTGCAGGCTGGCGATGGTCAGGCCGTAGTAGGACAGTTTTTCCGGCACGACCTCGACCCGGATCTCCCGCTCGAGGCCGCCGTTGATCTCGACCTCCATGACCCCGGACAGGGCCTCGATCTCGTCCTGGAGGTCGTCGGCGATCTCTTTGAGACAGGACAGGCCGCAGGTGCCGGAGAGGGAGAAGACGATGATCGGCATCTGCGACAGGTTGATCTCGAACACCGAGGGGTCGTCCTCGAGGTCGCCCGGCAGGTCGCCCTTGGCCTCGTCGACCTTGTCCTTGACGTCCTGCAGGGCGCGGTCGATGTCGGTGCCGGTGACGAACTCGACGTTAATCATCGACCGGCCCTCGGAGCTGACCGACTCGATCTTCTTCAGCCCCTCCAGACCCTTGAGCTTCTTCTCGATCTCGATGGTGATCGCGGTCTCGATGTCGGTGGACGAGACGCCCTTGTATTCGGTCGAGATGAAGACGTTGGGGATGGTGATGTCCGGCTCGCTCTCGCGCGGCAGGGCCTGGTAGCTGTAAATGCCGAAGATGATCAGCAGGAGCGCCAGGACATAGACGGTCGTGCTGTTTTTGACGGCGGTGTCGGAAATGATCATGGCATCAGGTCCTTCACGGCGGTGGCGGCCTTGACGATCTTGACCTTCTGCCCGTCCTCGACATCGCGGTGGCCCTCGACCACCAGGCGGTCGCCGGGACGCAGGCCGCTCGTGACCTGGACCATCCACTTTTCCATGATGCCGATTTCGACGGGGCGCTTGGCGACGACGCCGTCCTCTTCAACGTAGACATACTGTTCGTCGTTGCGTGAAATGACACTGTAGAAGGGCACGGCGATCGCATCCGGCACCGTCTTCTTGACGACGTCGGCGCGGAAAAACATCCCCGGCAGGATCTCGCCGTCCGGGTTGTCGACCGCCAGTTCGAGGCGGAACAGCCGGGCCAGGGTATCGGGTGAGGAGGAGAGGAAGTGGACCTTGCCGGCAACGGTCCGGTCCCGCAGGGCCTGGAGGGAGATGTCGATCGCGGCGAGGCCGCGGATCGCCGCCACCTCCGACTCGGGGATGCCGACCACCGCCTTCAGACGGTCGATTTCGAGGATTTCGGCCAGGGGATCGCCGACCGCGAGCTGCAGGCCGACCTTGGCGTCGATCTTTCTGACAACGCCGTGCATCGGCGCCGTGATCGTGCAGCGCGTGAGCTGGAGTTCGGCGTTGTCGAGGTCGGCCTTGGCGGTCTCCATCCTGGTCCGGTTGGCATCGTACTCGGCGGTCGGGATAATCCCCTTGGCGTAGATCGCCCGGTCGCGCTCGAATTCCGTCCGGGCCAGGTCGTAGGCGGCCTGCGCCCGCTGCACCGCGATCCGGTAATCGTCGTCGTCGATGCGGGCGAGGACGTCGCCTTTTTTCACCACCTGACCTTCGCGGGCCATGACCTCCACTACCGTGCCGTTCAGTTTCGAGAGCAGCGACAGGGTCGTCCAGGCCTCGATGCTGCCCGGCAGGTTGATCCGGTCGCGGATGACCGTCGGCTGGAGCAGCAGCGTCACGACGTTGACCGGCGGCCGTTCCTGCTTCAGGCCGGCGGCCTTGTCCGCGGCGATCAGGGCGCTCTTGTTCCTGATCACCACGGCCATGACAATTATCAGGGCGATGACGGCCAGCAGCAGGAGCCGCGGCAGGTTGTTCCAGACGAAGAAGACTATTCTGGCCCTGGTGCTGCGCGGGGCGGACAGCTGATCATGCATGACGCGTACCTTCGGATGAAGTTGATGCCGGGCGCGGCTGCAGCCCTTCCATGGCCTGGCGGAACAGGGTTTCGAGAGTGGTCTCGGCCTCATCCGTGGCCACCCAACCGGTGAACCAGGCCGAGACCAGGAGAAGATAGAGACCGTAAAAATGGCCGGTGATAGAGAGCAGCTCAATGTCTTTCCGCAGTTCTCCCCGCTCCTGCGCCTTTTCCAGCAGAGGGAAGAGCAGCCGGAAGTAGTTATCCTCGTTTTCCATGTGCTTTTTCAGGTCGACCTCGCGCGGGAAGGCGTTCTGTTGCAGGTACAGGCGACCGAATTCGCGGTTCTCGGTGATCATCCGGAACTCGGTCATGTAGATGGCCACCATCTGCTTGAGGAACGGGACCTCCTGGTCGGTATGGGTCGTCAGTTCCTGGTGCAGGCACACCAGTTGATCTTCACAGAAGGCATGGAGGATGTCGGACTTGGTCCGGAAGTAGCTGTAGATCGTACCCTTGCCGATCCCGGCCGCCTTCGCCAGTTCGTCGATACTGGTGTTCTCGAAACCCTTGTCGTTGAACAGCCGGACCGCGGCCTGCATGATCGCCTTGCGGGTCCGCTGTTTTTTCATTTCCCGGATGCCGGCCATGTTGTCCCTCCCTGCCGATAAAAGTTGACTGCAGTCGAGAATATAGTACGTGGCGATGGCCCGTCAAGGTGCAAATCGACTGTGGTCAATTTTGTGCCGGGATCGGGGCGGCGTGTTTGAAAGCATGGTGAACGGCTATTTTGAATGAAAATTAGGGTGCGCTGCGCACCCGCAAATAGGTGGGAAAACGCGGCAAGCCCTTGGCAGTGAAACCTCGGTGGCGATAGGTGATCACCGTGCCGACAGGCGGCGGATTGCTACGCTCGGCATCGCTCAAACCTGAACCGATACGAAATTCGCCGTCTTCGTTACGACAGCTGAATGCACCCAGCCTGCCTGTGTACTTGCCTTTACCGGGGTGGTGCGCAGTCACTGTGCATTCCGCATCGTGCAGGCTTTTCAACTTGAGCAGCTGATTGCTGCGTCCGCCTTGATAGGGTGCCTTTGGATCGCGCAGCATCACTCCTTCACCGCCACCCGCTTCTACCTGCCGCAAAAACGCCTGCACCTGGGCAAAATCGTGTACCGGTTGCTGCGGGATACAGACGATGTTGGCCTGTGGATGTGCGCTGAGCCATTTCTGCAACACCGCCAGACGCTCATAGAGGTTGCCCGGTGCATGCGGCACGTCGAAAACGTGGAGTTTCAGTTTCGACCAGTCTCCGCGATAGCTGCGCACCACAGCGGAGATGCGCTCAAATTGCCCACGCCCGCTATACAATTCGCCATCAAGGGCAAAGGGCGGAAAATCACGGGTAAATTCAGGGGGCGGGGTAAAGGCATAGCCATTCCGGCTGAGCAGTTGCGTGGTGTTCCAGAAGGCGCGTACGCCGTCGAGCTTTTCACTCATGGCCCAGCCACGCACATTTTGCTGTTGGTACTCTTTGGCCAGCAGCAGGGCTTCAGCCTGTGCGGTGCCACTGAACACAAGCAAACCAACAAGCGACAGGCAAAGACAGTACATGCAGGTTTTGCAATTTAGCCAGAATTGACGGGTAGTTGTCAACATTGCTGAACCTTGGTGTTGAGGGATTGTTGTTGCCGTTGTACTCGCTATTGGCCCCTGAAGGAATAACATTGTATCGGATTTTTGCATTCGAGATTTCCGCGCACTTTTTCAAATCCGCGTTGGTGGAGATGGTCCTTTCGTGAGCATATAACCCCGGGCTCAGCCGTGCCGGCCGAGCTTGTCCCGCAGGGTCTTGCGGTCGATGCCGAGGATGGCCGCGGCGCGGGTCTTGTTGCCGCCCACGCTGGCCAGCACCGCGCGGATGTAGTCGGCCTCGTGTTCGGCGAGGCTGCGGTCGAGTCGTCGGGGCAGGTCGAGCGCCGGCCGCAGGGTGGCGGGCAGGTCCGTGGGTTCGATCCGCTCGCCCTCGGCCAGAAGCACCAGCCGCTGCACCAGGTTCTCCAGTTCGCGCACGTTGCCGGGCCAGTGGTAGGCGGCCAGCCGGCGCAGGGTCTCGTCACTGAACGACGGCGCCGGCCGCCCCAGGTCGCGGCCGTACCTGGCGCGGAAATGGTTGACCAGGAGCAGCAGGTCGTCGCCGCGCTCGCGCAGGGGCGGCAGGGGGATGTCGATGACGTTGATGCGGTAGTAGAGATCCTCGCGGAACAGGCCCCGGTCGATGAGTTGGGCCAGGTCCTTGTTGGTGGCGAGAATCAGCCGGGTGTCCACCCGCACCGGCCGGCTGGAACCTACCTTGTGGATGGTCTTTTCCTGGATGGCGCGCAGCAGCTTGGCCTGCATGGCCAGGCTGGCGTCACCGATCTCGTCGAGGAACAGGGTGCCGCCCCCGGCCATCTCGAAAAAGCCGCGGCGCGAGGCGACCGCGCCGGTGAAGGCCCCCGGGATGTGGCCGAACAGCTCGCTCTCGATGAGATTTTCCGGGATGGCGGTGCAGTTGACCGACACGAACGGCGCCCCCCGGCGCGCGCCCGCGTAGTGGATGGCGCGGGCGACCAGTTCCTTGCCGGTGCCGCTCTCGCCTTCGATGAGCACCGTGGCCGCTGTCGCGCCGGCCCGGTCGATGAGCCGGAACACCCGCTGCATGGGCTCGGAAGCACCGATGATGCCGTGCGCCCCATCGGCCACCGGGGTGTCGTGGGCCAGCCGCCGGCGGGCCAGCTTGGCGACGATGGCGCCGACCGCCTCGGCCAGTTCCTGCTCGGTGAACGGCTTGGCCAGGTAGTGTTCGGCCCCGGTCTTGACCGCCTCCACCGCGCCCTCGATGGTCTGGTAGCCGGTGACCATCATGATCTCCGCGTCCGCAAGGTTGCCGCGCACGTGGCGCACCAGTTCCAGGCCGCTCGCCCGCGGCATGCGCAGGTCGGTGATGATCACGTCAAAGGGTGTCGCGGCGAGCAGGGCCAGCGCCTCCTCGACCGACCCGCAGGCGGCTACCCGATAGCCCTGATCCTCCAGCTGGGTCTGGATCACCTCGCGCGCGTCCGCGGCGTCGTCCACCACAAGGATGCGGTAGCGGTCCGGGGCCAGCGCCGTCTCGGTCGGTCTGTCAGCTGCCATGGTCTCTTCCTCCAATCCGTTGACGGCCGGGTCTCAATGGCCCGCATCCCTGCAGGCCGGCAGGGTGATGGTGCAGACCGTGCCCCGGCCTGGAACGCTCTGTACGTCGATGGTGCCGCCGTGACCGGTGACGATGCCGTGCACCACCGACAGCCCCAGACCGGTGCCCTGGTCCACCTCCCTGGTGGTGAAGAACGGCAGGAAGATCTGCTCCAGGGTGGCCGCGTCCATGCCCGTGCCGGTGTCCGTGACGATCAGGCGCACCTTCCCCTCACCCGCCTCGGTGCGCAGGGTGAGGGTGCCGCCGTCGGCCATGGCGTGAAGCGCGTTGAGCACCAGGTTGACGAGCACCTGGGTGAGCTGGGCGCTGTCCGCCTCGATGGGCGGCAGGTCCGGGGCAAAGTCGGTGACCACGCGGATGGCGCTTTTGGCAAAACGCGGCTCGAGAAAGGCCAGCCCTCGACCAGCACCCGGTTCAGGTCGACGCGACTGGTACGGTGCACCCCGGGGCTGCTGAATAACAGCATCTTGCGGATGATCTCGCGGGCATGCAGCGAACTCTGGATGATCCGTTCCAGGTAGCGGCCCGCCTGCTCGGGCGCGTTGATCTTCTTTGCGGCCAACTGGGCGAAGCCGAGGATGGCCGCCAGCGGCTCGTTCAACTCGTGGGCCACGCCCGCGGTCAGCTGGCCCACCTTGGCGAGGCGGTCGGCGTGGCGCAGCTGGCTCTCCAACTGGGCGCGCCGCTCGTTGGCCAGGCGGATCCCGATCATCAGGCTCACCTGGCCGGCGATGGCCTGGAGCAGTTGGCGCTCCTCGGGCAGGAAACGGTCCGCAGCCGGGACCTTCGGCTGCGCCCGCTCTCCGTCAACTCACACCCACGGTCGGGGCGATCCATACGGCGTCGGTCGATGACACCCGTGCCGCTGTTGTTCTCGTGATTTCTTGGAGTCTGCCGGCAAACATGGTACCTTGGGGGCAACCGGCGGTCGAACCGGGGCGCTATGCGGCCCGGAGGTCATCGCCATCCGGGCGGCCGTGCGCCGCTGAAACTTCTCCCGGTACGACGAGATCATGGAACTCCAGGTTTTGATCAGTAAATGGTTGACCCAGATCGCCACCTATCTCCCCTTCGGCTATTCCTTCGGGGCCGGTATGGTGTCGGCGGTCAATCCCTGCGGCTTTGCGATGCTGCCGGTCTATCTCACCCTCTACCTCGGGGCCGAGGACAGCAAATTCTATGCCCAGTCGCTGCTGTTGCGCATCCTCAAGGCCCTGTGGATCACGGCGGTCGTCACCGCCGGCTTCGGCCTGCTGTTCGGGATTGCCGGCGGCGTCATCACCCTGGGAGGCACTTTCCTTCACCGGATGATCCCCTGGCTGTCCCTGCTGGTCGGCATCGTCCTCATCGTCCTCGGGGTCTGGACCCTGATGGGACATTATGTGTCGTTGCCGTCGCTGCTCCGCTTCTCCGAGCGCTTCGGCGATCCCCGACGCATGCGGGTGCGGGACTTCTTCATATTCGGGATGGCCTTCGGCGCCACCTCGATGAGCTGCACATTGCCGATCTTCCTGCTGGTGATGGGCAGTTCGATCGCCTCGGGCGATATCACCGTCGGCCTCCTCCAGTTCGTCAGCTATATCTCCGGCATGGGCAGCGTCATGCTGGTGCTGACGCTGGGGATCGCCGTGGTCAAGCAGGGAGCCGTGGTCGGAACGCTGCGCCGGGTCCTGCCCCATGTCCAGAAAATCTCCGCCGTTCTCCTGTTCGTCGCCGGGGCCTATATCGTCTACTACTGGACCACCAGCGAGCTGCTGTAACCGCTCATTGCCCCAGGATGCGGGCCAGTTCCGCCGCATCGCCGGTCTCCAGCCGGCAGCTGAAGCCCTCGCACACCTGAGCGACGGCGCGGCCGTCCTTTGTGCCGACCTCGGCGATGAACGGCAGCAGGGTGGCGAGATAATCCTGGTTGCGGGCGCCGTCAGCCACCAGCACCGTGGTGTCGGGCAGATAGCGCCCGTTGACCGCACCGAGCAGCAGCCGGGTGTCGTCGTCGTCCGGAAAGCCGGCGATCACGATCTGCCGGGATCGGCCCTGGTCGAGCAGCTGCGCCGCCAGCATGAGGGGCAGGGCGGCGGGCTGTTCCGCGAGGGTGGTGGCGGCAGCGCGGATGGTCTGCCGGCCCAGCTCCTGCCAGGAGGTGTCGCCGGTCAGACGGGTCAGACGCAGCAGGACCAGCGCCGCCACCGAGTTGCCGGACGGTTCGGCGCCGTCGTAGCGATCCTTGGTCCGGATGATCAGTCCGCCGGTAGCCGGGGTATCGAAGAAACCGCCGGCCGGATCGGCAAAATCGGCGACCATCGTCGCGGCCAGCTCCAGGGCCTGCTGGAGGCGGAGCGGACGATGATCGGCGGCATACAGGTCGAGAAGGCCCTGGATCAGGAAGGCGTAGTCGTCGAGACCGGCGTCGAAACGGGCCTCGCCGTCACGCCAGCGCCGTTTGAGTCGACCATCGACCAGCAGGTGTTCGAGAAGGAAATCGGCCGTCTCCTCGGCCGCCCGGAGATAGCGCGGTTCGGCGAGGATGCGGCTGCCTTTGGCCAGGGCGGTGAGCATCAGGCCGTTCCAGGCGGTGATGACTTTGTCGTCAAGACCGGGGCGGGTCCGACGGTCGCGCCGCTGCAGCAGGGCCTCGCGACCGCGACGGAGGGTCGCCGCAATATCCTCTTCGCTGCGGTCGAAGCCCTTGGCCAGATCGCGGTCGTCCAGCGCCCGGTAGAGGATGTTGCGGCCGGTGAATTCTCCGGCCGGATCGCTGAGGGCGTTGCCGTCCGGTTCCACCCCGTAGGCGGCCTTGAAGATCGGCGCCTCGTCCGAATTGAGGACCGCGTCGATCTCCGCCTCCTGCCACAGATAAAAGGCACCTTCGCCGTGCTCCTGGCGGTTGTAGGGATTTTCGCTGTCGGCGTCTTCGGCCGAGAAGAAGCCGCCATCCCGGCGCAGGTCCCGGAGGCAGTAGTCGAGGATCTCGGCGGCGGTCGCGGCATAGCCCGGATGGCCGGTGACCAGGGAGGCGTCGAGCAGGACGGCGGCCAGCTGGGCCTGGTCGTAGAG
>Ga0209066_10007028_pt1 | contig 11294 bp, 11 predicted proteins | sample All_14_2_FD_187198 | JGI IMG/M metagenome (GOLD analysis project Ga0209066, IMG submission 187198) | Freshwater microbial communities in response to fracking from Pennsylvania, USA - Allegheny Zone_MetaG_DW_15 (SPAdes) (version 2) ...
GGCCGAAGCCCTGGAGCGGGCAAGCCGCGGCCAGCAGGTGCTGTGGATCGAGAACACGGTGATCGAGGCGCAGGAGCGCTATCTCGATCTGGCCGCTCGTGCCGCCGAGTTGGGTATCGACTGCGGTCTGCTGCACTCGCGCTTTACTGCCGATGACCGCCAGCGCATCGAGGATCGTTGGGTCGGACTGTTCGGCAAGAACGGCTGGCAGGAGCGCACGCGACAGGGGCGGATTCTGGTCGGCACGCAGATCCTCGAGCAGTCGCTGGATATCGATGCCGATTTCCTGGTCAGCCGCTTTGCCCCCACCGACATGCTGCTGCAGCGGCTGGGCCGCCTGTGGCGGCATGCCGATACGCCGCGCGAGCCAGCTGCCCGTTGCGAGGCCTGGGTGCTGGCGCCCGACCTGCACCAGGCGATTGCCAGGCCACTCTCCGCGTTCGGCAGCAGCGCCCACGTCTACAGCCCCTATGTGCTGTGCCGCAGCCTGGAGGTCTGGCAGGGGATGGATGCACTGTGTCTGCCGCAGGCTATTCGCGCGCTGATCGAGCAGACCTACGTTCAGCGTCAGGAGGACGGGGCCATGGCGCAGTGGCTGCACGAACTGGACAACGGCACGCCACGGCGCAAGGGCCGCAAGGCGCTGGCCCAGTTGGCACGGGTGACCCTGGCCGAGGACGGCAACACTCTGCCGGATAGCCAGGCACAGACCCGCTATAGCGAGCTGGACAGTCACGAGGTGCTGTTGCTGCGTGCTGCCCTGCAACAGCCCGGACAGAAGGCGACTCGCCTGACCCTACTCGATGGCCAGCAGCTGCTGTTGCCTTGGGAGCGGCACAGGCTGGACAGGCGCGGCTGGCGTGAACTCAGCGCCAGTCTGATGCGCCAGACCGTGCCGGTGCGCGTGCAGGAGGCGCCCGAGAGCCTGCCCATCGACACGCTGAGCAAGTTCGCTCTGCAGCACTGCTTCTATCTGGGCGATCCGGCCCGTGACGAAGCCATTCTGCGCGTCGCGCTGGTCGACGAAATCGGCACGCTATGCGGTCTGCAAGGCGCCCCGGTACACCAGAAATACACCCTGGAATATCGCGATGACCTGGGTTACCGGGCGATCAAGGAGCATGGATGAGCAACATGGAAAACCGTTTCAATCTGGTCGATGAAGCCTGGATACCGGTCGCGGGTGTCGGGCGCGTAAGCCTCTGGCAAATATTCGAGAATCCGCAGTGCCGCAGTCTTGGCGGCAATCCGGTGCAGCGGATCGCGCTGACCAAGCTGTTACTGGCCATCGCCCAGGCCGCCGCCACTCCGGCCGACGAGCAGGCTTGGCGGACACTGGGAGCCGAAGGGCTGGCGCGCAGTTGTCTGGCCTATCTGGATCGCTGGTATGAGCGCTTCTACCTGTATGGCGAGCAGCCGTTCCTGCAGATGCCAGCGATTGGTGCTGCGGCCCTGCAGAGCTATGGTGCGGTACTGCCGGAGATTTCCACTGGCAACACCACGGTACTCAATCACGGGCAGGTCGAGCGCCGGCTGGACGATGGAGAAAAGGCACTGTTGCTGGTCAGCCTGATGGGCTTTGCCCTGTCGGGCAAGAAGACCGACAACAGCGTGGTGCTGACACCCGGTTATACAGGCAAGCGCAACGACAAGGGCAAGCCATCATCGAGCAAGCCGGGGCCGGCTGTGGCACACATGGGGTTACTGCACAGCTTCCTGGTCGGCAGCAGCCTGCAGGAAACCCTGTGGCTCAATCTGCTGACGACTCGCCAGGTCGAGCAGGCAGCGATTTTCCCGCAGGGTATCGGCACCGCGCCTTGGGAGAGGATGCCGGAAGGCGAGGACTGCCCAGCCGCGCAGACGCTTCGACAGTCTTTGATGGGGCGCCTGGTACCGCTGTGCCGCTTCTGCCTGCTGGCAGAGGATGGCCTGCACTACTCGGAGGGCCTGGCTCATGCCGGCTACAAGGAGGGCATCTGCGACCCTAGCGTGGCGGTCGATCACTCCGGCAAGGAACCGAAGGCGCTGTGGGTCGACCCGGACAAGCGCCCCTGGCGCGAGCTGACCTCGCTGTTGGGGTTCATCGAGCAGGGTGGCAGGCAGGGCTTCCAGAGTCTGCAGCTGCGCGCCGGGCTGGATCGCGCCCGCGATGCGACCGAGGTTTTTGCCATCTGGTCGGGCGGTCTGCGGGTAAGCAGCAATGCCGGGGAACAGTACGCTTCCGGCAGCGACGATTTCGTCGAGTCCCAGGTCTGGCTGCACAGCGCCGTGCTCGGCGAGCTGTGGTTTGTCCAGCTCAAGGCCGAGATGGATGCGCTGAGCGAGTTGGCCAAGGGGCTGTATGGCCGAGTCATGGCCTTTTTCAAAGAGCAGAAGGTGGATGGCGGCAAGCTGGCTGCTCAGGCCTCGACGCTGTTCTGGCAGCTCTGCGAGCGCCATTTCCAGCAACTGGTAGACGCCTGCGAGCCGGACGAGCGGGGTGCCGAGCAGCGCCGTCAGTTGCGGCTGACCTTCGCCAGCTACGTCCAACAAGCCTACGACCACGTCTGCCCCAAGGAAACCGCACGCCAGCTGGATGCCTGGGCAAAGTGCCGACCGAACAACAGCAAATATCTGCGTCAGGAGGCGTAAGGGGATGGAGCCTATGCAATCCCAGCAACAACAGCCAGAAAAAGCCCCGCTCAGCCGGGAGGAGCGGTTCGTCGCCGGAGTGCTCAAACTCTGTGCCGAAAGCAAGGGCATGGCCGCCCGTCTGCGCCGAGCCGACAACCCAGCCACCGAATACCAGAGCTGGGAGTTACTGGCGACCTACGGCATTGACCTGGAGCAGGAGCGCGAGCGCTTGCCCTTCGTCAGCGTGGCGGCGGCCATCGCCAAGGCCAAGACCGAGCGCAACGGCAGCTTGGGGCTGGGGCGCGCCATCGCCGCCAGCTACGAGAGCGGTAACGCCAGCGATCAGGCCAAAACCCGTTTGCGCCGGCTGCTGGCCTGCGACGATCTGGGCGAGCTGTGCCGCATCCTGCGCCCGCTGCTCTCATTGATCGACAGTAAGGTCGGCCAGCCGCTCGACTACATTCGCCTGCTCAAGCAGCTGCGGCGTTTCCCGTTCAATGCCCAGCAGATCAGGGCGCAATGGGCGCAGGAGTTCTACGGACAGGCTGCAGACGTCGGGGAGGAGGGCACATGAGCCTGATCGCCAGCGTACTGCACCTCGATCGCCAGGCCAGCCAGGCACTGCGGGTCACCGATCCCTACTCGCTGCACCGGGTGGTCTACAGCCTCTACGAAGACGTGCGCAGTGCCGAGGAAAAGAGCGCCAGCCAGACCAGTGGCATCCTTTACGCCGACCAGGGCGGCGACTTCCACAGCCGGCGCATCCTCCTGCTCGCCGACCGCCTGCCGGCCGAGTGCATCGATGGTCAGTACGGTCAGGTGCAGAGCAAGCCGATTGCCGAGCACTTTCTCGAACATGACCGCTATCGCTTCAAGGTGATCGTCAATCCGACCCGGCGCGACAGTGCCAGCCGCAAGCTGCTACCGGTCAAGGGCCGCGAGGCCATCGGCGACTGGTTCTGCGAGCGTGCCCTGCAGAGGTGGGGCTTCCGGGTGTCCCGCGAGCACCTGCAGGTGGATCGGGTCGATGTCCTGCGCTTCAAGGACAAGCAGCAACACCCGGTCACCCTGGCCCAGGCCCATGTTCAGGGGCAGCTGGAGGTCACAGAACGCACACAGTTTCACAACAGTTTCGCCCGGGGCATAGGCCGTGCACGGTCCTTCGGCTGCGGCCTGCTGCAGATCGTGCCCCTTCTCGACAACCCATTCGCCTGAAAAGGACTTCACCATGAGCAACGCCTACACCAACACCCGTATCGAATACCACATTCTGCAATCCTTCCCGGTGACCTGCCTGAACCGCGATGACGTCGGCGCACCGAAGACCGCCGTGGTCGGCGGCGTGACCCGCGCCCGCGTCAGCTCGCAGTGCTGGAAGCGTCAGGTGCGCCTAGCCATGCCGGCGTTCGGCATCAAGCTCGCTGTCCGCACCAAGCAGGCGGAAATCCTGTTCGTGCGCGCCTGCCTCGAAGCCGGTGCCGATGAAGCCAGTGCCCAGGCCTGTGGCAAGAAGATCGCCGAACTGCTGATCGACGATACCCTGCTGTTCATCAGCGACAGCGAAGCCCGTGCTTTTGCCGAGCACGCTCGCGAGCTGGAGTTCGACGTGGCGAAGCTCAAGGACAAGGAGCTGGCGAAGATTGCCAAGAAGGCCATCAATCCGGCGGTGGATGCCCTCGACATCGCCCTGTTCGGCCGGATGGTCGCCAAGGCAGCCGACATGAACGTCGAGGCGGCGGCTTCCTTTGCCCATGCCATCTCCACTCACCGGGTCAGCAACGAGGTGGAGTTCTTCACCGCGCTGGACGACCTGCAGACCGAGCCGGGTTCGGCGCACATGGGCAGCCTGGAATTCAACTCGGCGACCTACTACCGCTATATCAGCCTGGATCTCGGCCAACTGGCACAAACCCTTGGTGAAGAGGACCTGAAGAAGGCGATTGCCGCCTTCACTCAGGCGCTGTTCGTCGCCGTCCCCAACGCCCGTCAGACTACCCAGTCCGGTGCCAGCCCCTGGGAGTTCGCCCGCGTGCTGGTGCGCAAGGGCCAGCGCCTGCAGGTGCCTTTCGAGACGCCGGTGCAGAAGGGCCGCGAGGGCGGCTATCTGCAGCCGAGCATCGAGGCGCTGAAGGGCTATCTGGACAAGAAGGAAAAACTCTCTGGCTCGCTGTTCGGCAAGCTGGCCGGCTACGACTGGGGTATTGACGAGGAACTCAGCATCGACAAGCTGATCGCCGAGCTGCAACGCCATGTGCACTGAGGTGGGACGATGAGCGATCCCTATCTGTTGCTATGGCTTGAAGCACCGCTGCAGTCCTGGGGGCATGACTCCCGTTTTGGCCGGCGCGACAGCCTCGATTTTCCCACCAAGTCCGGTGTGCTGGGGCTGCTGTGCTGTGCCCGTGGTGCCGCTGGTGAGGAGCGCGAGTGGTTGGCGAGCTGGGCTGATCTGGACATGCAGGTGATGGGCTATGTGCCGCAGGATCGGCGAGGCCTGCCGCTGCCGCGTCAGCCGCTGCTGCGCGATTTCCAGATGGTTGGCAGCGGCTATGACGATCAGGACCCTTGGCAGACCCTGCTGATCCCGAAGACCAGCGAGGGCAAGAAGGCGGTCGGAGGTGGCACCAAGATGACCTACCGCTACTACCTGCAGGACATGGCCTATGCGGTGATCCTGCAGGCGCCGGCTGAGCTGGTCGAGGCGGTAACCGAGGCGCTGGTCAATCCGGTCTGGGACCTGTACTTGGGGCGCAAGAACTGCGTGCCCACAGAGTTCATCCATCAAGGGTGCTTCGCCGGCGCCGGGCAGGCGGCAGCGGCCGGCGCGGCATTGGCGGCGCAGAAGCGGCGCGCGTTCTCGCTACGGGTGCTGCAGGGCGAGCACGAAGGCGAGGTGCTGACCCTCAACGACGTGCCCCTGCAGTTCGGCGAGCACAAGAAGTACCGGGATCGCCAGGTGACCGTGCAGACGTGGGAGGGGTGAGATGACCGCCGGACAACGCCTGTTCGTCAAGGTCACCCGCGATTCCCTGCCCCAGGTGAAGGACAAGTATCCGTTCTTGTATCTGGAGCGCGGCCGGCTGGAGATCGACGACAGCAGCATCAAGTGGATCGACGCGGACAACAACGTGGTGCCCCTGCCGGTGGCGACGCTCAATGCACTGCTGCTGGGGCCGGGTACCACAGTCACCCACGATGCGGTCAAGACAGCGGTGTCAGCCAACTGCTCAATCTGCTGGGTGGGCGAGGACAGCCTACTGTTCTATGCGGCGGGCTTCTTGCCGACTGCTGACACCCGCAACCTGAAGCAGCAGATGGATCTGGCCACAGATCCACAGAAGTCGTTGGAGGTGGCGCGACGGATGTTTGCCCGACGCTTCCCCGAGGCTGAACTACAGGGCAAGAGCCTACAAGAAATGATGGGCATGGAGGGCTACCGGGTGCGTGCCCTGTACCAGCAGAAGGCCGATGAGTATAAGGTCGGCTGGAAGGGACGGCAGTTCACGCCGGGCAAGTTCGAACTTGGTGACTTGACCAATCAGGTGCTGACCTCCACCAATGCGGCGCTGTACGGCATCCTCTGCTCGGCGGTGCACAGCATGGGCTACTCGCCGCACATTGGCTTCATTCACTCAGGCAGTCCACTACCGTTTGTCTACGATTTGGCTGATCTATACAAAGAGTCGCTGTGTATTGATCTGGCCTTTTCGCTCACCCGCGATCTTGCCGGGCGCTACGACAAACACAAGGTATCTGCCGTATTCCGTCAGCGGGTGATCGACTTAGATCTGCTGGGCAAGGTTGGTGAAGACATCCAGGACATGTTCGGAGTGAGCCATGCTCGTCGTCGTCGCAAATGACCTGCCGCCGGCCGTGCGTGGGCGGATGAAGCTCTGGTTCATCGAACCGCGGCCTAATGTGTTCGTTTCCGGAATCAATGACTCGGTGGCCGCTACGGTCATCGATTACCTTCACAAGCATTGTCCGCCGGAATCGGGACTGGTCATATTTCGCTCACTGCCACAGCCTCCCGGCTACGAGATCAGAACCATAGGTCCGCCCCGAAAGCCGATGACCTGCATCTCCGGTTTGCAGTTGGTTATCGAAACCCTTGCACCGGCGTAATTGGCACATCTTGTATTTTCAACGGGGTTCTTTAACAATCTGTAGGTGTCTTCCCCACGCACGTGGGGGTGTTTCCGGCGGGCGATGAGGGCGTTGGATTCGCCACGTGTCTTCCCCACGCACGTGGGGGTGTTTCCGATCGGTCGCGCAGTTCGAGGGTGGGCACCACGTCTTCCCCACGCACGTGGGGGTGTTTCCAAGTTGTCCGCGATTCGGCGTGCCCAGCCGCGGTCTTCCCCACGCACGTGGGGGTGTTTCCCTGTCGAAAGTGGCTTTCAAGCAGGTTATCAGGTCTTCCCCACGCACGTGGGGGTGTTTCCACTGAGCGCCCGTCCGGGGATAGCGCGAGAACGTCTTCCCCACGCACGTGGGGGTGTTTCTGTGCTCACCACCTCCCCCGCCCCGGTCAGGCGGTCTTCCCCACGCACGTGGGGGTGTTTCTAAGCCGGCTCACTACCAGGGCGAAGGCGTCGAGTCTTCCCCACGCACGTGGGGGTGTTTCCCGTGGGCGATGCGTCTGCGTCGGTATAGGCCGGTCTTCCCCACGCACGTGGGGGTGTTTCCCATCTGCCCCGATCTCTGGTCGCCTCGCCTTGGTCTTCCCCACGCACGTGGGGGTGTTTCCACGGCCGCAATCCCATACCGACGCATCACGGCGTCTTCCCCACGCACGTGGGGGTGTTTCCTACGCACGCTGCGGCGATGCTCTCGGCCTGGAGTCTTCCCCACGCACGTGGGGGTGTTTCCGGTGGTGGCTGGGCGACGGGCAACGTGGTCCGGTCTTCCCCACGCACGTGGGGGTGTTTCCGCTGATGCGGACTGCATCGCGACGGAGTGCAGGTCTTCCCCACGCACGTGGGGGTGTTTCTTTTTGGAAGATGTCAACAAGTCGCTGGGACTGGTCTTCCCCACGCACGTGGGGGTGTTTCCCTCGGAAAGACCGCATCGCAGAAGCTGGAGCTGTCTTCCCCACGCACGTGGGGGTGTTTCCAGCGTTCCGAGCCCAGGGCGCTTCATCGGTGAGTCTTCCCCACGCACGTGGGGGTGTTTCCAAGGCCGGATTCACGATTAACTTATCCGCGGAGTCTTCCCCACGCACGTGGGGGTGTTTCTCGACCGATTATCGCGTTTCCCGTGCATGGAACGTCTTCCCCACGCACGTGGGGGTGTTTCCATCCATCAGCACGTCGTCGAGACCGATCTGACGTCTTCCCCACGCACGTGGGGGTGTTTCTGGCGGGCATGGCACCGTGCATGGGCGCATCCAGTCTTCCCCACGCACGTGGGGGTGTTTCTGGCTGGCGGCTTGATGGCTTGAGCGGAAGTTGGTCTTCCCCACGCACGTGGGGGTGTTTCCGAGAGCAGCAGACCGAAAAGCAGCGCAGCAGAGTCTTCCCCACGCACGTGGGGGTGTTTCCCGCGCATGCAAAGACAGGATGGCACTGGCTGTGTCTTCCCCACGCACGTGGGGGTGTTTCCGAAACTCCGCTCGTAGCGGCAGCAAAACTGATGTCTTCCCCACGCACGTGGGGGTGTTTCTATCGGAATTCGTTGAAGTTGCAGAGAAAGTTGGTCTTCCCCACGCACGTGGGGGTGTTTCTACGACCCCGACACCGCGAACAAGCTGCAGCGCGTCTTCCCCACGCACGTGGGGGTGTTTCCCCCGAGACGCCGAGCAGGAGGTACTTGCCGGCGTCTTCCCCACGCACGTGGGGGTGTTTCTGGTGCACTCGCTGTGCGCGGGGTACTCGATCAGTCTTCCCCACGCACGTGGGGGTGTTTCTGCCCGATAGCATTGCCGGCTTGCGTGCGCTGAGTCTTCCCCACGCACGTGGGGGTGTTTCTCAACGCCGTTTTTATAAATTCGGAGCTGCGACGTCTTCCCCACGCACGTGGGGGTGTTTCCATCAAGCAGCTCGCCGCGCAGATGAGTATGGTGTCTTCCCCACGCACGTGGGGGTGTTTCCGGGGGGAGTGGTGATAGCTATTGTGGAGGGGCGTCTTCCCCACGCACGTGGGGGTGTTTCCCGAGCAAAGAGCCGCCAATCGGAGAGGATGTTGTCTTCCCCACGCACGTGGGGGTGTTTCCTTATGCAGGGCTTCCCGTCATCCCGAACGCGGGTCTTCCCCACGCACGTGGGGGTGTTTCTCTTTTCTCGCTTGTGCAGTGCGCAGAGCACAGGTCTTCCCCACGCACGTGGGGGTGTTTCCGCTCGGGCAATGGCTCGGCATGGATGTGGAGGGTCTTCCCCACGCACGTGGGGGTGTTTCCGCCATCAAATACACCTTCCGCGCCGGGCGCAAGTCTTCCCCACGCACGTGGGGGTGTTTCCAAAGGCCGCAGCGGGTTCGGCTGGTTCCTGATGTCTTCCCCACGCACGTGGGGGTGTTTCTCATGACATCACGCATTTTGGGCACAGGCACCGGTCTTCCCCACGCACGTGGGGGTGTTTCTGATCCCGTCCATGCTTGACCAAGTCATTGCCGGTCTTCCCCACGCACGTGGGGGTGTTTCTTGCCCTGTTTTGAGGCGCACGTATTGCTGACCGTCTTCCCCACGCACGTGGGGGTGTTTCCCCATGCTCAGAGCTTGAGTGGCGCTTTGCAGCGTCTTCCCCACGCACGTGGGGGTGTTTCCCACGGTCAAGCTATATCTGCAGTGCAGTCCCAGTCTTCCCCACGCACGTGGGGGTGTTTCTCTGACGGGTCCAGAAGATGCAGCCGCTCGTAAGTCTTCCCCACGCACGTGGGGGTGTTTCCTACATCGCTTTCACCAACTTCGCCGACGCACTGTCTTCCCCACGCACGTGGGGGTGTTTCCAAGAAGACCAGGTCGAGGCCCAGCGCATCATCGTCTTCCCCACGCACGTGGGGGTGTTTCCAGAGGACTCGATACGGAGCGCCTTACACGGCAGTGATCCAGCAGACTTGTACCATCGCGCACTTGAACGTGATTGCATTCCAGTCCTCCCCTTGGTCAAATGCGATTGCTGGGTTCAAACTCAAAGGTGATTCATGAAGCCTTCTGATGCACTTCTGCATCGCGAGCAGTCGATCCGTGAAGCGGTTGCACGCTTTCGTGTGCGCAATCCGCGCGTGTTCGGCTCGGTGCTGCATGGAACCGATAAGGATGGTAGTGACCTCGATCTGCTGGTCGATCCGCAACCTGGAACGACCCTGTTCGACTTGGGTGGCCTACAGGTAGAGCTTGAAGACATGCTGGGGGTCCACGTTGATGTGATCACCCCCCGCGATCTGCCTGCACGGATTCGCGAGCAGGTCCTTGATGAAGCTCGTCCCCTATGAAGAGTGCGGAGCGTTTGACACTGTGGATAGAGCAGATGCAAGAGGCTGCTTCTGATGCATGCCGCTACGTTGACGGACTCGACTTCGCAGCCTTCGAGCGCGACAAGCGGACTCAGCAGGCGGTCGTACTCAATCTGCTGTTGATCGGTGAGGTGGCTTCTAGAGTCGCCGAGCGTGCCCCGGGCTTCATTGCTGCCCACCCGGAGATTCCATGGGCAGCAATGCGCGGCATGCGCAACCGGATTGCCCACGGCTACTTCGAGCTTGATATCGAGGTGGTGTGGGATACGGTTGGTGATGCAGTACCTGAGCTTGCCAGGAAGCTGCCGGGACTTTTGCAGGCAGCGAGTGCGTTTGACGCCGAATGAGTGAATGCCATGCGTTGCCATGGTCATCGCCGTGCCATAGCGCTCGCCGCATGCTTCCAGGGGCATACCCCGCTCGTCGGCCAGCGCGGCCAGTGAAACACTGGGTCGTATCAGTGAGTCGTGGCATTGATCAGCGGGTCGGGCTTCTTCGGTAAGCAAGCGGGTGTTGTCCTCCGCTGATCACGCCGTTTACATGCTCATGAAATAAAGGCTGACTTGACGATCAAATATGCTCAGGAAGTGAGCTGGCCGGAAGCTTCGAATGATTCGCCGAAAAAATGGGGCGCTGTCCGCGCCCCAAGTCGTTTTGCATCGTGTCTCTGAGGTTTGCCGGTCTGGCGCACCTCAAGCACGAGGAGACCCGCTTACTTCAACGGCTCCCACTTTCCATTCGCGTATCCATACAGGCTCACGCCGCCTTCCTTTACATCACCCTTGGCATCAAATGCGATGTTGCCGGTCACGCCCTTGAAGTCCACCTTTTGCATGGCGGGCAGGTATTTCGCCGGATCGGTCGAGTCGGCGGCCTTCATGCCTTCGATCAGCGCGGTGGCGGCGTCGTAGCCGTAGGGGGCGTACAGCAGCACGTCGGCGTTGAAGCGCTGTTTGAAGCGCGACAGGAACTCGTTGCCGCCGGGCATCGCCGCCAGCGGGATGCCGGCCTGGGTGCAGAACACTTTGTCGTTCATGGCGTTGCCGGCCAGCTTCACCATTTCGGCGGTGCAGGTGCCGTCGCCGCCAAGGTAGGTGGCGGCGATGCCGAGTTGGCGCATCTGGCGCAGCATCGGGGCGCCTTGGGCGTCCATGCCGCCGTAGAACACGGCGTCGGGCGTGCGGCCCTTGATCTTGGTGAGGATGGCGGTGAAGTCGGTGGCCTTGTCG
>Ga0209066_10007029_pt1 | contig 11293 bp, 10 predicted proteins | sample All_14_2_FD_187198 | JGI IMG/M metagenome (GOLD analysis project Ga0209066, IMG submission 187198) | Freshwater microbial communities in response to fracking from Pennsylvania, USA - Allegheny Zone_MetaG_DW_15 (SPAdes) (version 2) ...
GTGCAAGACCGAGCGCTGCCGCGCATCGACCAGCACGAAGCCCGCCGCATCAAGCGCCAGCCCGCTGGCGCCGAGCCACGGGGGCGCAGCGCTGCCGAGCGCGGCGACGAGGCTGTCGACCGGCTCGAGGCTTTGCCCCCCGGCGATGATCGCCCCGTCCTCGATCCGCGCGTCTGCTTCGATCAGCGCGATCCCCTGCCGCGCCAGCGCCCGCGCGGCGCGCGCCGCAACGCCGGGGGCAAAGCCGGGGAGCAGGCCGGCAGCGCCTGCCACCAGCGTCACCGCCGGGCGCGGCGCGGCGCCAGCGCGGTTGCGCAGGGCAAAGGCCAGTTCCACGCCCCCCGCGCCGCCGCCTGCCACCACCACATGGCCACTGGGCATCCGGGCGGCAAGGCTCTCGGCAAAGGCGCTGATCGGGCGCACTTCGATGAGGCGCGGATCGTCACCGATCAGCGCCGCCCCGCGCCCCACGCCGCCGCAATCGAGCGAGGCGACATCAAAGCCAAGCCTGCGCCCGCCCGCGGTGGTGACGATCCGCGCCGCGGCATCGATCCCGGTGCAGCGATCGGCCAACCACGCGATCCCGGCGCGCGCGGCGAGAGCGGCAAGATCGACGCGGCCCTCGTCGCGGCGGTGCTGGCCAGCCAGCCAGCCCGGCACCATGCCCGAATAGAGAAGATGGCGCTCGGGGCTGATGAGCACCGCGCGCGCGCCGGCAGGCGCGCCGCGGGCGATCCAGTCGGCCAGCACCGCGACATGGGCATGGCCGCCCCCCACCAGCACCAGCTCACGGCCCATTGCCCCTCCTGCCCTCGCCTTGCACGCGCAAGACCGCCCCGGCATTGCGGGATCGTTCATCCCGGCGCAACCTTCGTCCGCTATCGGGAGCCGCGGGATACATCGTCTCACCGGGTGTGAACACCCTGCCGATCTTCAAAGGCTTGCAGATGCGCCCGGCCTCGGAACCGCTGGCGGGCTGGGCGATTGATCGCTTGCACGGGCAGGGTGTTGTGCGCCATGCAATCACGCGGCGCGGACATTGCCCCTGGCAGCCGGGCTGATGGTGCGGGAAACGGATTTCGGAGCGGAAAAAGGGCTGTCATGGCAGGATCAGGCCAAAGTTACGGTGCCCAGCTTTCGCTGGCCCAGTTCTTCCGGATCTTCTTCGACATCCTCAAGCCCGAGGCCAATTTCTACTGGCTTGCCGCGGTCTATGGGGTGGGCATCAGCCTGTTGAGCCTGGCCACCCCGATCTCGGTGCAAATGCTCATCAACACCATCGCCAACACCGCGCTCACCGCGCCGCTGGTGATGCTCTCGCTCACCCTGTTCGCCCTGCTGGTGATCTCGGGCCTGCTTTATGCCCTGCGCATCCACCTGCTCGAGCTGTTTGCCCGGCGCTTCTATGCGCGCATGGTGGCCGAGATTTCGCTGATCTCGGTCTATGCCCAGAACCCCTTCTTCGGCGACGTCAAGCAAAGCGCGCTGTTCAACCGCTATTTTGATGTCGTCTATGTCCAGTCGCTGGTGCCCAACCTGTTCATCGGCGGCTTCACCGTGCTCCTGCAGATCGCGGTGGGCTTCGTGCTGGTCTCGCTCTATCACCCCTATTTCCTTGCCTTTACCCTGGTGATGATTGCGCTGATCTGGGCGATCTGGCTGGTGTGGGGCAGCCGCGCGCTGCGCACTGCGGTTGATCTGAGCCACGCCAAGCACAAGACCGCCGCCTGGCTGGAGAGCATCGGCGGGTCCAACGGCTTCTTCAAGTCGCAGCGCCGAATCGACTATGCGCTCGACAAGACCGATGATTTCACCCGCGATTACATCACCCAGCGCAAGCGGCACTTCCGCCACCTGTTCTCGCAGACCATCGCCTTCCTGCTGATGTATGCCGCGGCGAGCGCGGCGCTGCTCGGCCTTGGCGGCTGGCTGGTGATCCAGAACGAGCTGACGCTCGGCCAGCTGGTGGCGGCCGAGCTGGTGCTTTCGGCCGCCTTTGTCGGGGTGTCGCAGCTTGGCACCTACCTCTCCTATTTCTACGACCTGTTTGCCGCGGTCGAGGAGATCTCGCTGTTCTACCAGGTCGAGCAGGAGCAGCCCAAGGGCGCCGATCCCTTCGACGGGCCCGATCACACCATCGTGATGAAGGGGGTGAAGGGCCTCGCCCGGCACGAGCAGGCGCAGTTTGACCTCACCATCCCCTCGGGCGCGATCATCATGGCCGATACCAGCCACCACGGGGTGCAGCGGCTGTTCACCAATCTGTTGAAGATGCACGCCCTGCCCGAAGGCGGCTATGCCACGCTCGGCGGGATCGACATCAAGGACATCGAAGCACATCACCTGCGCAAGAATGTCCACGTGCTCGACCGACCGACCTTCGTGGAGATGACCATCCGCGAATATCTCGCGCTCTCGTGCAAGGACACCGCGCCGCGGCGGATGATCGAGGCGCTCGAGACCGTGGGCCTGGCCGGCACCATCGCCACCTTCGAGAAGGGGCTCGACACCCCGATCGCCTCGACCGGCTTTCCGCTCTCGGCGGTGGAGCTGCAGCAATTGAAGCTTGCCAATGCCCTGCTCGAGGCGCCGCGCATCCTGGTGCTCAGCCGCCTGTTCGACCTGCTCGATCCCGAACCGCTCAGCCGCGCGGTGCGGGTGCTCAGGGAACAGGCCTATTCGACCGTGATCTACTTCTCCAACCGCCGCATCGACCTCGGATTTGACCGCTTCCTCTATCTCGAAGCGCGCCAGCAGCGCTTCTTCGACAATTTCGAGGAATTCCGCGCCGCGGTAACGGCGGGGCAGCAGGCGCTCGCCGCCCCCCGCGCCGCGCATGAAGCAGGAGGGCGCTGAACATGGCCACGCTTGATCGGGACATGGCCCATTTCACCACGCTCGCCGCGATCCGCACCCCGCGGGTGATGCGGGTGGTGTTCGTGGGGCTTCTGGCGGCGATCGTCATCACGATCGCCTTCCTCATCTATGTGCCCTGGGTGCAGACCACCTCGGGCTATGGCGTGATCACCACGCTCAGCCCCAACGAGCGCAAGCAGGACATCAACGCACTGGTGCCGGGGCGGATCGAGGAATGGTATGTGCGCGATGGCAGCACGGTGAAGAAGGGCGATCCGATCGTCAGGATCACCGATATCGACCCGCAGCTGATCGAGCGCCTGGAGGCCGAGCGCGCCCAGCTGGCGCTGCAATTGCAGGCCGCCCAGTCGGCGCTCGCCACCGCCAAGATCGACGAACGGCGCACCCGCGAACTTTACGAGGCCGGGCTTGCCGCGCGGCGCGACTATGAACAGGCGCAGATCCGCATCGCCGAGCGCGAGGGCCAGGTCGCCGCGGCCCAGGCCGCGCTCAACCGTGCCGATGTCAACATCGCCCGCCAATCCGAACAGATCGTGCGCGCCCCGCGCGATGGCTTCATCCAGAGCCTCAACGCCGGGGATGCCTCGACCTTCATCAAGGCCGGCGACGTGCTTGCCACCTTCGTTCCGGCCAATGCCCAGCGGGTGATCGAGATCTTCATCGACGGGCGCGACGTGGCGCTGGTCAAGCCCGGGGACAAGGCCCGCATCCAGTTCGAAGGCTGGCCCGCGGTGCAGTTTTCGGGCTGGCCCTCGACCGCGGTCGGCACCTTTGGCGGCAAGGTGCTGGCGGTCGATCAATCGGCCCAGATCGACGGGCGCTTCCGGGTGCTGATCGAAGAAGACCGCAGCGAAGGCGAGCGCTGGCCGGCCGAGCGCTATGTCCGCTTCGGCGCCGCGGTGCAGGCCTGGATCCTGCTCGAAACCGTGCCGGTGGGCTACGAGATCTGGCGCCAGCTCAACAATTTCCCGCCCGAATTGCCCCAGGGCGAGGGCACGGCCCAGGCCAAGTAGCGATGGCGCGCGCAGCGGCTCGCACAAGGCTCGGCGCGCTGGCCGGCAAGGCCGCGATCGGCACGGCGCTGCTGGCGCTGGCGCTCGCCCCGGCCCCGGGCGCGGCGCAGGACATCGCCCCGCTCGGCGATCCGCTCGAGGCCGCACTCACCCGAGGCCCGCTAATGCCCGAGGCGGTGCTGCGCTCCTCGGCGCTCACCTTCCCGGCGATCCTCGAGGCCTTCGAGCGCGAGGCCGCCGCGCGCGCCGATCAGCTCGGCGCCGACGGGGCCTTCGACCTCATGCTCAAGGGCGAATATTACGACCGGCTGACGGGCTTTTACTCCGGCGGCTATGGCAAGGCCGAGGCGCGCCAGCCGCTGCGCCCCTATGGTGCCGAGGTGTTTGCCAGCTACCGCCTGTCGGACGGCACCTTTCCGACTTACGAGAACGAGTTCAACACCAACCGCCTCGGCGAAGTGAAGGTGGGGGCGCTGTTTGCACTGCTGCGCGGCCGCGACATCGATGCGCGGCGCTTCGCCATCGAGGACACCCGCCTTGCCGCGAGCCAGGCGCGGCTCGATGTCATGCTGGTCAAGCTCAATGTCCAGCACGAGGCGCTGCGCGCCTATTGGCGCTGGGTGGCGGCGGGCGAGGAGATCCGGGTGTTCGAGGAACTGCTCGAGATCGCCGAGGCGCGCCAGATCGGCCTTGCGCGCGAGGTTGGCGAAGGCGCGCGGGCGCGCATCGCGCTCACCGAAAACGAGCAGAACCTGCTGCGCCGCCGCACCCTGCTGGAAGAAGCCAAGCGCAACTTTGCCGTCGCGGCCAACAGCCTCGGCTTCTATCTGCGCGGCGAGGACGGGCGGATGATCGTGCCCACGCGCGAACAATTGCCCGATCCCGGCACGCTCGCCGCGATTCCGCCGGCAGAGAAGCTGCTCACCGTGCCGCTCGCTGAGGTGCTGGCGAACCGGCCCGAGCTTGCCGCCTTCCGCCTCGCGCTCGAGCGGGCGGTCAACCGGGTGGCGCTCAGGCGCAACGATCTCATGCCCCGGCTCGATGCCAGCGTCGAGCTGTCGCGCGATTTCGGCCCGGTGGGCGCAGGGGGTGCGGGGTTCGCTTCGACCGACACCGTGGTCGGCCTCACCTTCTCGGTGCCGCTCCAGCGCCGCCAGGCGCGCGGGGCCTTGCAGCGCGCCGAGGCCGAGCTGCGCGAGACCGAGCTGCGCCAGCGCCGCATCGCCGACCAGGTCGCCACCGATGTCGCCAATATCATCGCCAACCTCAACGCCGCGCTCAAGCTCGGTGAACTGGCCGATGCCGAGGTCAAGCAGGCCAATGCCATGGTGCAGGCCGAGCGCACCCGTTTTCGCCTCGGCGCGGGCGAGTTCTTCCTCGTCAACGCCCGCGAGGAAACCGCGGCCAATGCCCAGATTGGCGCGATCCGCGCCGATCTCAACGCCCGGCTCGCCGAAGCGAGCTACAACGCGGCGACGATGAACCTCAAGGCGCTGGGGCTGGAATAGGCGCGCCCACCGCTTCGGCAGGCGCTTCCTCGGCCATCGCGCTCACCTCGCTCACAGCCGCGGCGCGGGCACGGGCCTCGGCCTCGGCCTCGGCCAGGCCGACCAGATCGATCGGCACGTCGCGCTCATAGGCCAGCACCCCCGGCACCGGCGGGATCCGCCCGACCAGCACGGAAAGCAAGTTGTCGCGCTTGCCCGCCGCGCGCAGCTGCGCCGGCGCGCCGGGATATTGCGCGAGGCTCGCGGGCAGGCTCCAGTCGGTGGCGCGCGCCGGACGATCGGGCAGCAACTTGCGCTCGATGGTCGATTGCGCGAGCGCCGCGCGATCCGCCCAGTCGAGGCTGAGGAAATCGCCGAGCGAAGTGATGACGCCGGCGCGGGCCTCGAAGCGAACCGAGCCCATGCAATAGCAGGTGCCGAAGATCTGCGTGCCGGGCAGGTAGAAGATCGGGCCGAGATAGGTATATTCGCCCGGCTCGACCTCGATCAGATAGCTGAAGCTCTTGTCCGGCCCCTCGGTCTTGTCGAACACGAATTGCGGGCCAAAGGCGACGATCATGCGCAGATCGATCGGGGCGATGGCAAAGCTCTCCTCGGTCGGCTCGACCGGCTTTGGCCCGCGCTTGCGCCCGCTCTGCGCCTCCAGCTCCCAGCGGCGCAGCTGGCCGGGATAGTCCTCGCGCGCATCGGCCAGTTCCTCGCGCCACTTGGCCTCGTAATTGGCCAGTTCCTCAGCGCTCGGGGTCTTGAGGAACACCCCGTTGGTGCGATTGCGCGGGCTGCGGATGAAGATATAGGCCTTGGCAGGATCGATCTTCGCCTTGCCGGCGAGGATGTTCTTGAGCTCGATCGGGCGATGTTCGGCAATATCGGGCTTGAGCTTCTCGGCTGCCGCAGGTGCCGCAAGTGCAAGCGCGAGGGCGCCTGCAAGCAAAGAGACAAGACGCATCATGGTTCAAGCACCTCATATGTCGGGCGCGGGCCGGAGGCGACGCGCGCCTGCTTGAGCAGCGCGGCCTCGCGGTCCTTGGCGTTCTCGCGGCTCAGCCCTTCCTCGAAATGGAAGGCCTGCCACTTGTCCTTTTCCAGACCATAACGATCATAGCCCTTGTAGAACATGCAGTTGCGCATGTTGATGCGCTTGATCCGGCGGCGTTCGGCGCTGCCGAAGATAGCATCGGCCATCAGCCCGCCGATCGCCCCGCCGATCCCGCCGGCGAGCACCCCATATTGCGCCATGGCCGAGGCCAGCGCGGCGCTGTCGGCCCCCATGTAGAAACTGATCCCGCTTGCCAGCGCATCGCATTCGGTGATGTCGGCATAGGCCTGGCTGAAATCGGTATCGGGGCGATGGAAGAAGAAATACTTGTCGAAATCGGCCGCGATCGCCGGATCGGGCTTGTAGGCAAGATCGGGCATGGCAACCGCTTCGATCTCGGCCGCCGTGAAGGTGCGCATCGGCGGCTCGGACTTGATCGCCTGGGCATGGGCACCCCCGGGCAGCGCGAGCGCGAGCATGAGCGGCGGCACCAGCGCCGCCGCGCGTGACAGAAATGGCATGGAAAGATTGACCCCTTTAAGCCCCTCGGCGCTGCACGTCGCAGGTTTGCCCCGAGGCTGCAAGCTATATCTTGCCGCGCAGCGCCTGATAGGCCGCGGCTGACACCGTGTTGGCAAGGTTGAGCGAGCGGATCACCTCGGATCGCATCGGCAGGCGGAACAGGCGATCAGGATATTGTGCGGTGATGCTGCGCGGCAAACCATTTGTTTCATTGCCGAATACGAGGAAGGCGTCATCGGGATACTCGGGCTCGTAGAACGAGCGCGGCCCATATTCCTCGAACAGGAACAGCTGCTCGGCCCGCGGCGCGCGCGCGGTAATGAAGGCATCCCAATCGGCAAATTCGGCAAGGCGCACATGCGGCCAGTAATCAAGGCCCGAGCGCTTCACCCGCTTGTCGGAAATCTCGAAGCCCAGCGGGTGGATGAGGATGAGTTCCAGATCGAGCGCCACGCAGGTGCGCCCCACCGCCCCGGTGTTGCCGGGGATCAGCGGCTCGACGAGAACCACGGCAAGGCCCATGCGGGCGCTGCTCAGCCGAGCTTGTCCTTGAGGAGCTGGTTGACCACCTGCGGATTGGCCTTGCCCGCCATCGCCTTCATCACCTGGCCGACGAAGAAGCCGAACAGCTTGTCCTTGCCGGCGCGATATTCGGCCACCTTGTCTTCGTTGGCGGCGATCACCGCGGCAATCGCCGCCTCGATCGCGCCGGTGTCGGAGACCTGCCGCAGCCCCTCGGTCTCGGCGATCTCGGCCGGATCGCGGCCGGTCTTCATCACGATCTCGAAGATCTCCTTGGCCTGCCCGCCGCTGATTGCGCCCTTGTCCTGCATCGCGAGGATGGCGGCCTGCGCGCGCGCCGTGGCGTTGGCGGGGTCGGCTTCATCGCCAAGCGCCTTGATCACCCCCGGCGCGACCGAGAGCGACCAGTTGGCGACTTGCGTTGCGACCTCTGCCTCCCCCTTGCCGGTGGCCCGGGCGGTCTCAGCCAGCAGGGTTTCAAAGCGGGCGAAGGTTTCGACCTCGGCGGTCAGCTCGTGGGCGTTGTAGGGGGTGAGGCCGAGCACATCGATATAGCGGCGGCGCTTGGCATCGGGCAGTTCCGGGAGCGAAGCGCGGCATTCGGCCAGGAAGTCCTCGTCCAGCTCGAGCGGCAGGAGATCGGGATCAGGAAAGTAGCGATAGTCATGCGCATCTTCCTTGCTGCGCATGGTGCGGGTGGTGCCGGTGGCCGGATCGAACAGGCGGGTCTCCTGATCGACCGTGCCGCCGCTTTCGAGCACATCGACCTGACGCATCGCCTCGTGCTCGATCGCCTGCATCACGAAGCGCACCGAATTGACGTTCTTGGTCTCGGTGCGGGTGCCGAAGGGTTCGCCGGGGCGGCGCACCGAGACGTTGACATCGGCGCGCAGCGAGCCTTCCTCCATGTTGCCATCGCAGCTGCCGACATAGCGCAGGATCGCGCGCAGCTTCCTCAGGTAAGCCCCGGCCTCGGCGGGCGAGCGCATGTCGGGCCTCGAGACGATCTCCATCAGCGCAACGCCGGCGCGGTTCAGGTCGACATAGCTCATCGTCGGGTGCTGATCGTGCATCAGCTTGCCGGCATCCTGCTCGACATGGATGCGCTCGATCCCGATCCACTTATCTTCAGCGATCCCGGCCTTCTCGTCGGCCTCGATCAGCAGCCGCCCCTCGCCCACCAGCGGGTGATAGAGCTGGCTGATCTGGTAGCCCTGCGGCAGATCGGCGTAGAAATAGTTCTTGCGGTCAAACCGGCTCCAGCGATTGATCTTGGCCTCGATCGCCATGCCGGTGCGCACCGCCTGGCGGATGCATTCGCGGTTGGGCACGGGCAGCATCCCCGGCATGGCCGCATCGATGAGGCTGACCTGGGTGTTGGGCTCGGCCCCGAAGGCGGTGGCCGCGCCGGAAAAGAGCTTGGCGTTGGAGGTGATCTGGGCGTGGACTTCAAGGCCGATCACGACCTCCCATTCGCCGGTGGCGCCCTGGATGCGATAGGTGCTCATCTCCTGTCCTCGTCCTCGATCACCCTGCCGTCCGGCCCGAAGCGCATTTCGCCGTGATCGACATTCTTCCTCACCCAATTGGCGACCATGAAGGTCACCGGCACCGCCAGCATGATTGCGATGCCGGCGATCACAAGCGGTGTGTCAACGCTCACCACCACTTCTCCGGCCGCGCGGCAAAGCCCGCGCGCTCCTCGATCGCCAGGCCGGCATCGAGCACGGTCTGCTCATCAAACGGGCGCCCGACGATCTGCAGGCCAAGCGGCAGGCCCTCGGGATTGAGCATGGCGGGAACGCTCATGGCGGGCAGGCCCGCAAGGCTGGCGGGCACGGCGAAGACGTCGTTCAGATACATCGTCAGCGGATCTTCGTTCATTGAGCCCAAGGGGAAGCTCGCGGTCGGCGTGGTCGGCGCAAGGATCGCGTCGCATTCCTCGAAGGCGCGGGCGAAATCGCGGGCGACCAGCGCGCGCACCTTCTGCGCCTGGGTGTAATAGGCATCGTAGAAGCCCGCCGAGAGCACATAGGTGCCGATCAGGATGCGGCGCTTGACCTCATCGCCAAAGCCCGCGGCGCGGGTGGCGGCATACATCTCCTGAAGGCCCGCCCCTTGCGGCAATTCGCGCAGGCCATAACGCACCCCGTCATAGCGCGCGAGGTTGGACGAGGCTTCGGCAGGCGCGATGATGTAATAGGCGGGCAGGGCATATTTGGTGTGCGGCAGCGAGACATCGACGATCTGCGCGCCGGCATCCTGCAGCCATTCCTTGCCCTTCTCCCAGGCCTCGAGGACCGCCGGATCGGTGCCCTCCATCCGGTATTCGCGCGGAATGCCGATCTTCTTGCCCCTAAGGTCGCTCGTGAGCTGTCCTTCCCAATCGGGCACCGGCATGTCGAGGCTGGTTGCATCCTTGGGATCAAAGCCCGCCATCGCGCCCAGCATGATCGCGCAATCCGCAACCGAGCGCGCCATCGGCCCGGCCTGGTCGAGCGAGGAGGCAAAGGCGATGATGCCCCAGCGCGAGCAGCGGCCATAGGTGGGCTTGATCCCGCAGATGCCGGTGAAGGCCGCCGGCTGGCGGATCGAGCCGCCGGTGTCGGTGCCGGTCGCTGCCGGGGCGATGCGCGCCGCCACCGCCGCCGAAGACCCGCCCGAGGAGCCGCCCGGGCTCATCGCCGCATTGGAGCCGGCCTTGCGCCAGGGCGAGGTGACATTGCCGAAATAGCTCGTCTCGTTCGAGGAGCCCATCGCGAACTGATCGAGATTGAGCTTGCCGAGCATCCCCGCGCCCGCGTCCCACAATTTCTGGCTGACGCTCGATTCGTAGCGCGGGGTGAAACCTTCGAGGATGTGGCTGGCCGCGGTGGTCTCTACCCCATGGGTGGCGAACAGATCCTTCATCCCGATCGGCACGCCCGCCATCTTGCCCAGCGGCTTACCCGCGGCGCGCGCTGCGTCGACCTTCTCGGCCGCCGCGAGCGCGTGGTCGGGGGTAGTGAGGATGAAGGCATTGAGCGCCGCGGCCTCGGCCACGGCGGCATTGAAGGCCTCGGCCACCTCGCGCGCGGTGAAATCGCCCCGGGCGACCCCGTCGCGGATATCCTTGACGCCAAGAGAGGTGAGGTCAGTCATGGTCCTGCTTCCGTCATCCCCGCGCCCGCGGGGAACCGGCTCACCTCACCAGCCCTGGCTTGGATCCCCGCCGTGGCGGGGATGGCGAGGCGAGCGCAATGAATTGCCTATTCGATCACCTTGGGCACGCCGAAGAACCCGTGTTCGGCCACCGGGGCATTGGCCAGCACATCATCGCGCTTGCCCCCGCCGGTGAGCGGATCGGCATCGACTTCGTCCTCGCGCAACCGCAGCCGGTTGGGGATCACCGCCGCCATCGGCTCCACCCCGCTGACATCGACTTCGCCCAATTGTTCGACCCAGGCGAGGATGCCGTTGAGTTCGGGCACCATGCGCTCGAGCGCTGCATCATCCATGCGGATGCGCGCGAGGCTGGCGATGCGGGCGACGGTGGCCTTGTCAACCGACATGCGCAGCGCCCACCCTTACTGGCCCTGCGTGCCCTGCGGCGCGCCCGGAGCACCGGGGGCGCCAGGGCCGCTGCCCATCTGGCGCTGCATCGCCTCTTGCAGGATGGCAAGATTGCGATCGAAGGTGGCCTTGCTCATGATGTCCACGACCTCGATCTCGAACTCGAGATCGGCATTGGGCGGGATCGGCGCGCCGGCCGGGGGCTGGGCGCCATAGGCCTTGTCGGCGGGGATGAACAGGCGATACTTGCCGCCCTTCTG
>Ga0209066_10007030_pt1 | contig 11293 bp, 8 predicted proteins | sample All_14_2_FD_187198 | JGI IMG/M metagenome (GOLD analysis project Ga0209066, IMG submission 187198) | Freshwater microbial communities in response to fracking from Pennsylvania, USA - Allegheny Zone_MetaG_DW_15 (SPAdes) (version 2) ...
GCAACCTGAACACCTTCTGCATCAGCTGGATGCTCTCCTTCACCGCCCAGGCACTGGGATAAGGGCCAAAGTGCTGGTGCTTTTTGTCCACAGCCCCCCTGTAGTACGACATCCGCGGGTACAGCGTCGGGACGGGCACCGCAGGTATCGATGCGTCTTGGCCGGGGTTCTTGTCCAGCCCCTGCTCGGCCCGTGTCGGCAGCCTGCCCAGACGCAGGTAGGGGTAGCTTTTGTCGTCTCGAAACAGGATATTGAACTTGGGATTCAACGTCTTGATGAGGTTGTTTTCCAACAGCAAGGCTTCTGCTTCCGACCGCACCACGGTCGTTTCCATGCGCACGATGCGACTGACCATGTGGCCGATGCGGGTGCCGTCGTGGTTGCGCTGGAAATAGGTGGTCACCCGCTTTTTCAGATTGCGGGCCTTGCCCACGTAGAGCACGGCACCGGCTGCATCGAAATAGCGATAGACCCCTGGCAAGGGAGGCAACGCAGCCACCTCGCGCAAAAGGCTTTCGGGATGGACGGACACAGGCGTGGTCGGTGTGGGCTCGGCACTCATGCGGCTATTGTCCCCCGCGCTCCCCGGGCGTGCGGACAATGCGGGCATGCGCACCATACCCACCGAACAGGCAGCCCCTCACCCGACCACACCCATCGACCGGTTGCAGTGGGACATCTTCTGCCGCGTCATTGACAACCATGGCGACCTGGGTGTTTGCTGGCGACTCAGCGTGCAATTGGCCCGACTGGGTCACCGGGTGCGTTTGTGGGTGGACGATGCACAGGCATTGGCGTGGATGGCACCCGAAGGTCAAGTCGGTGTGGAGGTGCTGAATTGGACCTTGTCGGTGGACCCGGACACGGTCACCCGACTGCCCCGGGCCGATGTATGGGTGGAAGCGTTTGGCTGCGACATTGAATCAGAATACGTAGCGAATACATCAATCAGAAAAAGCGCAGAAGATCGATTTTCTTTAAATTTCCCCATCTGGATCAACCTCGAATACCTCACCGCAGAAACCTATGCACAACGCTGCCATGGACTGCCCTCCCCGGTCATGAGCGGCCCCGCCCGCGGACAAATCAAACATTTTTTTTACCCGGGCTTTGTCCCCGGCACGGGTGGCCTGCTCCGTGAACCGGACCTGGCCCATCGGCAGGCCCGGTTTGACAAATCCAGTTGGCTGCAGACCCAGGGCGTGGACTGGCGCGGCGAGCGGCTGGCCAGCCTGTTCTGCTACGAACCGGCAGCGCTGCCTGCGCTTTTGGACCAACTGGCCAATGCGCCAGAACCTACTCTGCTGCTGGTGACCCATGGACGGGCCTCACAAGCCGTCGAGCAAGCTGTGACCCGGGCCGGATGGCGCGCGCATGGACAGGGAGCCTTGCGCATTCACCCGATGCCCCCCCTGCCTCAAACCGGCTTTGATGAACTGCTGTGGGCCTGTGACCTCAACTTCGTGCGCGGGGAGGACTCGCTGGTGCGGGCACTGTGGGCAGGCAAACCGCTGGTGTGGCATATCTACCCGCAGCACGATGACGCCCATCTGCCGAAGCTGCAAGCCTTCCTGGACTGGCTGCAGGCCCCTGACAACCTCAGGCAATGGCATGCGGCATGGAATCCCTCCGTCAACGGGTCCGCAGAAACAGCGCTCCTCATGCCTATGAGGCTGCCCGATGGGGAAAATGCAAGCCTCTGTGTTCAGGGCGCCCGCCAGCGGCTGGTGGAGCAACCCGATCTGGTGAGCCAGTTGCTGGAGCTGGTGGCGCGAGCGCAGGCAGGCCAGCGTCCGCCCGGCCAACACACGCCATTCCCCCTCGGCAGGACCTGAACGCCCTGGCAGAAAACAGGACGGAATTTCATCGATTGCCACAGCCCTGGGCACACGGAGGCTTGCCCTCATGCCCCTTGGGCAAGGCCTGCGGTGACGCCCATACCGGGCGGCTCGGCACAGATTCTGAAGCGGCTTCAGCGCGCCAAGGTAAAATGCCGGGTTACCTGTTTCAGACTAAGGGCCGATCACTGCGGCCATGGCCCCGCCGCCCAGGGCGGCTCAACCCCCCAGAACTGTTATGAAAATCGCTCAAGAAATCCGCGCCGGCAACGTCATCATGCACGGCAAGGATCCCATGGTTGTCCTGAAAACCGAATACAGCCGTGGCGGTCGCAACTCGGCCACCGTGCGCATGAAGCTGAAAAGCCTGATTGCCAACTTCGGCACCGAAGTCGTCTTCAAGGCCGACGACAAAATGGATCAGGTCATCCTCGACAAGAAGGAATGCACCTACTCCTACTTCGCCGACCCCATGTACGTGTGCATGGACAGCGAATACAACCAATACGAAGTGGAAGCCGAAAACATGGGCGACGCCCTGAACTACCTCGAAGACGGCATGGCCGTTGAAGTGGTGTTCTACGACGGCAAAGCCATCTCCGTGGAACTGCCCACCAGCGTCGAGCGCGTCGTCACCTGGACCGAACCCGCCGTCAAAGGCGACACCTCGGGCAAGGTCATGAAACCTGCCAAGATCGCCACCGGCTTCGAAGTGGCTGTGCCCCTGTTTGTCGCCCAAGACGACAAAATTGAAATCGACACCCGCACAGGCGAATACCGCAAGCGCGTCTGATCGACGCACACCGGCCTCGGCACTCGCCTTTGGGCGGGGTGCTGGTGCAATTGCCCACGTCAAAAAGGCTCCCTCGGGAGCCTTTTTGACGTCTGAGCCTGCCCGTTGGCGGATCGAAAGCCGATCAGTCGCATCGACTGGCCCAGTCATTGGAGACATTGGCATCAGGGCAACCAGCCCACACCCTGCACATGTAAGCTAGTGGCCCACCCCCATCTTCCCCCTTCAATCACTCTCTGCTCCCCATGCAAGCCACCCAAAATCTGAACGCCGATCGCCTGGCCGATGCCTGGGCTGAACTTCACGCGCAGGCCAACAACGGCTTGCCACTGGACGCCTCTGCCAACCGCCTGGCTTTCGCCGACCCAGAATTCATGCTCAAAAGGGAAACCCGGGGCATTCGCATCCAGCTGGAAATGCTCAAGCCAGACGTGATCCAGCAGTCACTGGGCGTGCACCACACCGTGGTGGTGTATGGAAGTGCGCGCTTCGTGTCCCTGGACGATGCCCAGCGTGCCCTGGAAGAAGCCCTGGCCGGTGGTGAGGCGCGCGCCATTGCCCGCGCCCGCACACAGGTGCGCAACGCCCACTACTACGAGCAGGCTCGGGCTTTTGGGCGACTGGTGGGCGAATACGGCCATTGCTGCGAAAACCCCAAAGACCGGATTTTTGTGTGCACGGGTGGCGGACCCGGCATCATGGAAGCGGCCAACAGGGGGGCCAGCGAAGCCGGTGCACTCACCATCGGTCTGAACATCGCGCTCCCACATGAACAAGGCGCCAATGCATGGGTGTCACCGGAATTGAGCTTCAAATTCCACTATTTCGCCATGCGAAAAATGCACTTCATGATGCGGGCCAAAGCCTTGGTGGCCTTTCCTGGCGGCTTCGGAACACTTGACGAGTTGTTCGAAGTCATCACATTGGTGCAATGCCAGAAAGCCAAACCTGTGCCCATTTTTCTGTTCGGCAGCGACTACTGGAAGCGGCTGTTCAACTTCGAGGTGCTGGTGGAAGAAGGCACCATCTCCCCCGAAGACCTCAACCTGATCACCTACGTCGACGACCCCCAGGCCGTGTGGAACGGCATCCGCACGTTCTACGGCATGCCCTGAGAACAGCCCCCCCCCCGCTCGCCGGGGCCCCTCTTTGCAAAGTCTTTGCAAGGCAGCCACATTGCGATGCGGCAAGGCAGGAGCAATGCGATATATTACTAACCAACCGGTCAGTAAAAATCATGTCTCCCGTCACACCCCAACCCCCTTGCTCAGACGAACCAGTTCCCAAGCGCGAACGCCGCAAAGACGCCCGCCCGGGCGAACTCATGGTGGCGGCCTTGGAGCTGTTCGTGGAAAAAGGCTTTGCGGCCACCCGGGTGGAAGAAGTGGCCCAACGGGCAGGTGTGTCAAAAGGCACCTTGTTTCTTTACTTTCCGAGCAAAGTGGATCTGTTCAAAGCCGTGGTGCGGGAAAACATTGCAGGCCGCTTTGACGAATGGAACCAGACATTCGACACATTCACAGGTGACACCTCCGACATGGTCAGGTACTGCATGCAGCAGTGGTGGGAACGCATCGGGGCCACCCAGGCATCCGGCATCACCAAACTGGTGATGAGCGAGGCCAGCCAGTTTCCCGAAATCGCCGAGTTCTACCGCCAGGAAGTGATCGAGCCCGGCAACGCACTGATCCGCCGCATCCTGCAACGCGGTGTGGACCGCGGCGAGTTCCGCCCATTGAACGTGGACTACACGCTCTACAGCCTGATCGCCCCCATGATTTTCATCATCATGTGGAAACACTCCATGGCGCCCTGCTGCGGCATGACCCCCATAGACCCCCACACGTTCATTGCCAACCAAGCCGATGTGCTGCTGCGTGGCCTTGAAAACCCATCGGCCAACCTCAGAGGCAACCCGTCCCATGGCTAACAAATGGTTGAAATGGGCTGCCACAGCGGCCGTGGTGACAGTGCTTGTGGCAGGAGCGGGCAAGGCCTACCAGGCTCGGCAAGCAAAACAAGCCCAGATAGCTGAGGCAGCGGCATCCCTGCGCACCCCTGCCGTCTTTGAACTGGCGCCCGACGACGTGGTGCAGGCCCGCACCCGGACAATGGTACAAAGCGTGGCCATCTCCGGCGCCTTGCGGGCAGCCACCTCAGCCGTCATCAAAGCGAAGGTCGCAGGTGAGCTGAATGGGCTGCACGTGAGAGAGGGTGACACGGTGCGTACTGGGCAGGTGCTGGCCCGCATCGACCCCACTGAATACCAAGCCCGCGCGCAGCAAGCCCACCAGCAGGCCCAGGCGGCGGCGGCCCAGGTGGCCATTGCCCAGCGCCAGCTCGACAACAACCAAGCGCTGGTGAGCAAAGGCTTCATCTCTCAAACCGCTCTGGACACCTCGCTCTCGAGCCTGGAATCGGCACAGGCCAATCACCGGGCAGCGCTCGCGGCACTCGACATTGCGCAGAAATCGCTCTCGGACACCGCGTTGCGCAGCCCCATCAACGGTCAGGTCGCCGCCCGGCTGGTTCAGAACGGTGAACGCGTGGGAGTGGACGCGCGGGCACTGGAACTGGTGGACCTCTCCAGCCTGGAAATGGAAGCCGCCGTGCCCCCTGCCGCAGCAGCCAAGCTGGTCGTGGGGCAATCAGCACTGCTGACGGTGGAAGGACTGCCGCAGCCTGTTCAGGCCCGTGTGGCCCGCATCAGCCCGACAGCCCAGGCCAGCAGTCGCAGCGTCCTGATCTACCTGAAGCTGCAGACCACCGCTGGGTTGCGCCACGGTCTCTTTGCCCAAGGCCATGTCTGGGTGGGGGAACGCACTGCGGTGGCCTTGCCAATGTCCAGTGTTCGCAATGACAAACCGCAGGCCTATGTGCAGATGGTGCAAGCCGCTGGCGCCGACGACGGCCTGGCACACATAGCCCATGTGCCTCTCCGGGTGCTGGGTCAGGGGGTGGACAAAGAGGAGCTGAGCCGTCTATCACCCCTCAGCCTCACCTCCTATGCAATTACTGATTCAATAGCTAAAAATTCAATATTGACAAGCGTAAGAGCCGGATTTATGCAAGAAAAAACACCGGTCCGCCTGCCCCTGATGCCCCACCAGCCGCGCTGACCGCTGGGCTGACACCTCGGCACCGCCTCCGCCAGCAAATATTCAACTCACCCCGACACACCATGTGGTTCACCCAGGTTTCGCTGCGCAACCCAGTCTTTGCGACCATGGTCATGCTGGCTTTTGTGGTCATGGGGCTGTTCAGCTTCCAACGCCTGCAGGTAGACCAGTTTCCCAGCATCGACTTTCCTGTCGTGGTGGTCACGACCGAGTACCCCGGTGCAGCGCCCGAAATCGTGGAGACCGAAGTCACCCAGAAGGTGGAAGAAGCGGTCAACACCATCGCTGGCATCAACGCCCTGACCTCGCGCAGTTACGAGGGCCAATCAGTGGTGGTCATCGAGTTCGGGCTGCACATGGAAGGCCGCAAGGCCGCAGAGGACGTGCGGGAAAAGGTGGCACTGCTCAAACCCAGCCTGCGCACCGAGGTCAAAGAACCCCGGGTGCTGCGGTTTGACCCGGCGTCCCGTGCCGTGTGGTCGGTGGCCGTGCTCCCCGATGCGAGCGCAGGCGTGGCACCCACACCTGCCGAGCTGACCCAATGGGCCGAACAGACCCTGAAAAAACGCCTGGAAAACGTGCGGGGCGTGGGCGCTGTCAACTTGGTCGGTGGCACACGCCGTGCCATCAACATCGAACTTCAGCCCCTCGCCATGGAGGCCCTGGGAGTAACCACCGAACAGGTAGTGGCCGCAGTGCGCACCGAAAACCAGGATGCCCCTCTGGGCACGCTGCGCACCCGTGACCAGGAGCGTGTGGTGCAAGTGCAGGCCCGGATAGGGCAACCCCAGGACTTTGCCCAGATCATCGTCGCCCGGCGTGGCGGCCAGCCGGTGCGCCTGGGGCAAGTGGCCCAGGTGGTGGACAGCACCGTGGAACAGGAAAACGTGGCGCTCTACAACGGCGAGCGGACCTTGCTGCTGCAGGTGCAAAAAACCCAGGACGAGAACACCATTGCGGTGGTGAACGGTCTGCAAGCCACCTTCAGGGAAATGCAAGCCCAGCTGCCACCCGGTTACCGGCTGCAGGAAGTTCAGGACGGGTCACGCCCCATCCGCGTGGGCGTGAACAACGTGCGCCAGACGTTGATCGAGGGAGCCATCCTCACCGTGCTCATCGTGTTTCTGTTCCTGAACTCCTGGCGTTCGACCATCATCACCGGCCTCACGCTGCCCATTGCGCTCATTGGCACCTTCATGGTGATGAACCTGTTCGGGTTCACCATCAACATGATCACCCTGATGGCGTTGAGCCTGTGCGTGGGCCTGCTGATTGACGACGCCATCGTGGTGCGGGAGAACATCGTGCGCCACCTCCAGATGGGCAAATCCGCCTACCAAGCGGCCATGGACGGCACGCAGGAAATTGGCTTGGCGGTGCTGGCCACCACGCTGTCCATCGTGGCGGTGTTTCTGCCCATCGGTTTCATGGAAGGCATCATCGGCAAGTTCTTTCACGAATTTGGCATCACTGTCGCGGCAGCCATTCTGATCTCCATGTTCGTGAGTTTCACGCTCGATCCTATGCTGTCGTCCGTCTGGCACGACCCGGCTGTCAGCCAGCACGGGCAAGCCGCTACGGGCCCGCGCCGGGGCTGGTATGACCAGACCATTGGTCGGGTCACGGGCTGGATTGACCGAATGCAAGACGACCTCGCCGAGGGCTACCAGCATGTGCTGGCCTGGTCGCTGAAACACAAGCTGGGCACCCTGGGGTTGGCCAGTGCCGTGTTTGTGGCCAGTGTGGCCATGGTGCCGCTGCTGGGCACAGAGTTCGTGCCCAAGGCAGATTTCTCCGAAACCTCGCTCACCTTCCACACCCCAGCGGGCTCCTCGCTGGAGGCCACCGAAGCCAAGGCCAAGCAGGTCGAGGCCATCGTGCGCGAGTTCCCCGAGGTGCGCTACACGCTGTCAACCGTCAACACCGGCAACGCACAGGGAAAAATCTACGCCAGCATCTACATACGGCTGGTGGACCGCCAAGACCGCCAGCTCAACGCCGACCAGCTCTCGGCCCGCTTGCGCGAGCGGCTGCGCTCGGTGAGTGGCGTCAACGTGACTCACGTCGGGCTGCTCGACGCCGTGGGCGGCAACAAGCAGGTGGAGTTTTCGCTCCAGGGCCCCGATCTGCAAGAGCTGGAACGGCTGTCCCGCCTGGTGATGGAGCAGATCCGTCCCATCACCGGCCTGGTGGACCTGGACTCGTCGGTCAAACCCGACAAACCCACGGTGGAACTGCGCATGAAAAGCGACGCAGCGTCCGACCTGGGGGTGAGCGTCAACAGCCTGGCCAGCGCCTTGCGCACGCTGGTGGCCGGGCAAACCCTGGGCAACTGGCGTGCAATGGACGACCAGACCTACGACGTGATCGTGCGGCTGAGCCCCTCTGCCCGCCAGTCCCCCCAGGACGTGGCCCATTTGCCACTGGTGGTGGGCACATCGGCCGACGGCAGTGCCCGCGTGGTTCGGGTGAACCAGGTGGCGGACGTGGTCGAATCCACTGGCGCCAACCAGATCAACCGCCGCAACCTGACCCGGGAAGTCTCGGTGAACGCCAACGTCTATGGACGCACCGCCGGTGAAGTGTCGGCCGAAATTCGCCAGGTGCTGGATGCCACGGTGTTCCCGCCCGGATACCGCCACCAGTTTGGCGGTTCGACCAAGAACATGCAGGAGTCTTTCGGCTATGCGGTGTCGGCGTTGGCCATGGGCGTGATCTTCATCTACATGATCCTCGCCAGCCAGTTCAAGAGTTTCCTGCAGCCACTGGCGCTCATGACCTCGTTGCCTCTCACCCTGATCGGGGTGGTGCTGGCGCTGATGATGTTCCAGTCCAGCATGAGCATGTTCTCGGTCATCGGCATCATCATGCTCATGGGGCTGGTGACCAAAAATGCCATCTTGCTGGTGGACTTTGCCATCCGTGCCAGGGAAGGCACCCCAGACCATCCGGCCTTGAACCGCACAGACGCCTTGCTGATGGCCGCCAAAGTGCGGCTGCGCCCCATCCTGATGACCACGCTGGCCATGGTCTTCGGCATGGTGCCGCTGGCGTTCGCGTTGTCTGAAGGCTCGGAGCAACGAGCCCCCATGGGCCAGGCCGTCATTGGCGGGGTCATCACCTCGTCGCTGTTGACGCTGGTGGTGGTGCCCGTGGTGTACTGCTACATGGACGACCTGTCGCAATGGCTCAAGCGCACGTTCATGGGGCAGTCCAGCACGCTCTCCCCTGCAAACGCCGCTGAAGGCCCGCCCCGGTAAAATTGGGCAACCCCCACCAACATACCCTCCGGAGTATAAAATGAACACCATGCAAGCCACCTCATCACACCCAGCGCTCGATGTGGACAAGGCGAGATTCAACATGATCGAGCAGCAGGTCCGCCCTTGGGACGTGGCCGACGCCACCGTGCTCAGCCTGCTTGCCGACATCCCCCGCGAAGCTTTCGTACCAGAAGCCTACCGCTCGCTGGCGTTTGCTGACATCGACCTGCCGCTGACATCGCCCGCTGTCGACGGTGAGCACATGCTCCCTCCCAAGGTACAAGCCCGAGTGGCACAAGACGTGGCCCTGCAGCCCACAGACACCGTGCTGCACATCGGCACGGGCTCGGGCTACATGGCGGCGTTGCTTGGCAAACAAGCCAAGAGTGTGTTGAGCCTGGAAATCAACCCGTCACTGGCCGCCTTCGCCAAAGCCAACCTGCAACGCGTGGGCATAGCCAATGTGGACGTGCGTTGCGCAGACGCTGCCGCCAATGGCTTCAAGGCCTGTGAAGGACAAGGCCCCTATGACGTGATCGTGCTCAGCGGATCCGTGGCCGAAGTGCCCCAGACCCTGCTGAAGTTACTGAAGGTGGGCGGTCGACTCAGCGCCATCGTGGGTGGTGAACCCGTGATGCGTGCCACCCTGATCACCCGGGCCAGTGACACCGCCTTCGCCACCGAACAGCCTTGGGACTACCTGGCTCCGCGCCTGAAGAACTTCCCACAGCCTTCCGCATTCCGTTTCTGAAAAGACCCTGCACCATGATTCAACTGCAAGCCAGCCAGGTTTCTGACTGGGCCCGCAAAGCGAGCCAGGAATTCCCTGGCGCCAAGCCCATCGTGCTCGATGTGCGCGAGGCATGGGAGGTTCAAACAGCCTCCATCGTGGACGACGTGGCTGCCAACGGTTTTCAGCTGATTCACATGCCCATGCGCACCGTGCCAGCCCGCTACCTGGAACTGGAACGCGAGCAACCCGTGGCATGCCTTTGCCACCATGGTGCCCGAAGCATGCAGGTGGCCTTCTTCCTGGAAAACAATGGTTTTACCCGGGTGGTGAACATCCAGGGAGGCATCCATGCGTGGGCCACTGAACACGACCCTCGCGTGCCGCTGTACTGACCAGCCACCTCAACGCAACTGCCCCCTCCACCCTTTCTCATTGAGACCTGCCATGAACGCCTCCCCGCTGCTGTCCGCCGTCACATCATCCACGTTGCCACAGGCCGATAACCTGAAGGGTGCCCCACTGCGGCGCACCTGCGCAGCCAGTGGCGTGGCCGTGGCGCTGGCTCTGTGGGCAGGCGGTGCCCAGGCCCAGTCGCTGGTGGATCTGTTCAACTCTGCCCGGACCTTCGACGCCACCTACCAGTCAGCCAAAGCCGCCTACGACGCCACTCAGGCCAAGGCCGATCAGGCTCGAGCCGGTTTGCTGCCGTCCGTGGGGCTCAGTGGCGGCGCCAGCCGCAGCAGCGTAGACAACGCCAGCCCGGTGGCAGATCGGAGTTTTGGCTCTCAAAACGTCGCGGTGGCCGCCAGCCATCCACTCTACCGCCCTGCCAACAAACTGGTATTCGAACAAGGACAGAAATCCCTGGTGGTGGCACAAGCCCAGCTGAAAGCCGCCGAGCAAGACCTGATCGTGCGCACCACACAGGCCTACTTCGACGTGTTGGCAGCCCAGGACACGCTCACCTTTGTCAATGCCCAAAAGGCCGCCGTGGCCGAGCAGCTCGCTGCCGCGAAACGCAACTTCGAGGTGGGCACCTCCACGGTGACAGACTCCCGGGAAGCCCAAGCGAGGTTTGACTTGGTGCTGGCACAAGAGATTGCCGCCGAAAACGACCTTCGGGTCAAAAAGCTGGCCCTGGACACCCTGGTGGGCAAGTCCAACACCAGTCCCCAGCCGCTGGCCCTACCCGTGGATCTGCCGCTGGCCGTGCCGGACGATGTCAACCATTGGGTCAACCTGGCTGAAACCAGCCACCCGGCGGTGCAGCAAGCCCAAACGGCACTGGAAATCGCTCAGCTGGAAACCCGCAAAGCCGAGGCCGGCCTGGGCCCCACCGTCGACCTGACCGCACAGTACCAAGTGAGTCGCGCGCCCTCCACGGCCCTCAATGGCAACACCCTGCGCAGCAACACGGCCAGCGTGGGTGTGCAGCTCAACCTGCCCCTGTTTGCTGGGTATGCGCTGCAAAACCGGGTCAAAGAAACACTGGCCTTGGAAGAAAAATCACGGGCGGACATGGAAGCAGCTCGGCGCACTGTGGCCCA
>Ga0209066_10007034_pt1 | contig 11290 bp, 11 predicted proteins | sample All_14_2_FD_187198 | JGI IMG/M metagenome (GOLD analysis project Ga0209066, IMG submission 187198) | Freshwater microbial communities in response to fracking from Pennsylvania, USA - Allegheny Zone_MetaG_DW_15 (SPAdes) (version 2) ...
CCGCGCCTGAAGGCCCGCCTGACCGCGCCGCACAGCGCTTACCTCAAGATAGCCGACGGCTGCGACAACCGCTGCGCCTACTGCCTGATCCCCTCCCTGCGCGGCGGCTTCCGTTCCAAGCCGCCGGCCTCGGTGGCCGAGGAGGCGCGCCGCCTGGCCGACAGCGGCGCCGTGGAGATCTCGCTGATAGCGCAGGATACGACTTCCTACGGGGCCGACCTTTACGGCAGGCCGCGCCTGGCCGAACTGCTGGGCGAGCTGGTAAAGATAAAAAGCGTGCGCTGGTGGCGCCTCATGTACGTCTACCCCGAGCGCGTCACCAAAGACCTCATAGCGGTAATGAGGGACAACGCGAGCGTAACGCGTTACCTGGACATGCCCCTGCAGCACGTCTCCGACAGGATGCTCAAGCGCATGAACCGGACCTCCACCGAGGCCTCCATCCGGGCGAAGATAGACGAACTGCGGCGCGCCATGCCCGACATAGCCCTGCGCACGAATTTCATAGTGGGCTTCCCGGGAGAGACGGCGGCGGATTTCAGGAAGCTGCTCTCTTTCGTGAAGACGGCCGGGTTCGATAACGTCGGGGTTTTCCAGTATTCCCGGGAGCCCGGCACCGCCGCGGCGGGCTTCCCGGGGCAGGTGCCCGAGCGGCTGAAGGCCGAGCGGGCCGACGCCCTGATCCGGGCCCAGAGCGGCGTGGTGGACTCCATCAACGCCGGCCTGCGCGGGAAAACCCTGGAGCTGCTGATGGATTCCCCCCGCTTCGGCCGCACCCGGCGGGACGCCCCCGAGATAGACGGCCGGGTGGAAATGGAAACCCCGCCCGGCGGCAGCCTGAAGGCGGGGGACCTGGTGAAAGCGAAAATTATCAGCGCCGCCGGCTACCTGCGCCGGGCCCGGCTTGTAAAAAAACTCTGATTTGCAACGCCCGGGCCCCGGACGGGGCTCAGGCTTTTTCCGGGCCCAGGCGCGCCCGGACGGCTTTTTTTATTTTCTCCGCGTCTATCGGGCCCATGCAGGCCGGGTGCGGACAGCCCAGGCTGGGCGAAGTGGCGCTGTACGGGTACTTGTAGCAGGGCGCGCAGCCCAGGCCGCTGGTGATGGCGGTATTGTCCGCGCCGTAGGGCGCCGTGACCAGGGGGTCGGTGGCGCCCAGCACCGTAATGCAGGGCGTGCCCACGGCGGCCGCCACAGTTCCCAGTCCCGAATCGGTGTTGATGAACAGGCGGCAGCTCTTGAGCAGCGCGGCCACCGTGTTGATGTCGGCGCCGGGCACCGGCACCTGTCTCTCCCTGGCGAGCGCCATGATCTCCCCGGCCGCCTCCGCCTCGTCGGGGCCGGCGAAGACCAGCGTCTTGGCGCCATACCCCGCGTTGAGCCAGTCCAGCAGCCCCGCGAAGATCTTTATGTTCTCGGGCGACCAGTTCTTGTAGACCTGGGCCCGGCTGATGCTGGGGTGGACCCCCACCACCAGGTGGGCTCGCGCGTCTATGCCGTGGCCGGCCAGGAAGGCCCGGGCGCTCTCCTCGTCGGAGGGCGCCAGCCAGAGGCCCATGTCTATCTTCTCGGCGCGCGGGTCGAGCCCCAGGCAGGCCAGCAGGTCCATGTTCTTTTCCACGGCGTGCCGGCGGCGCTCGGAGCGCACCCGGCAGTTCTGCAGGAACGGCAGGGTCCGCCAAGCCGCGTAGTCGTAGGCGTGGGTCGCCCGCTTCTTCGCGCCGGCGAAAAAAGCGAACAGGTTATAGACCAGGCGGTTGGACGGGAAAGAGGTCACGCTGACGTCGTACTTTTCGGCGCGCAGGCGCAGCAGCGTCCGCAGGTGCCCGAGCAGGCTGGCGGGGTCCGTCTTCATGTATTCGAGCAGGACCGGGCGCACGTAGGCGCAGTTCCGGAACAGCTCCACGGACTTGCGGTCCCGCACCACCACCGCCACGGGCTTCCCGTACCTGCGCCAGACGGCGTTGATGGCGGGGATCAGGTAGACCGTGTCCCCCAGGCCCTTGAGCGAGATAAAAAGCGTCTTCATGCGCCGGGAGAGCCCGCCTTCCTGGTGATTATGCAGACTTCCGTGTACGCGCTGGGAAAGGGCGTCTTCTTGACGGGCGGGTCGAAGGAGACGTTAAAGACCTTCATCAGGGCGCCCTGCACGGAGAAGGGGTCCAGGCCGAGGAACTCCACGGTCTCGAACCCGTTGCGCCCGAAGAGCGGCACCAGCTCGCCCCGGGTGTAGGATTTCTCGTACTCGTGGCCCCCGAAGCGCCACAGCAGCAGCTGGTAGAGGCGCCACAGGGAGTACCGCGCGGGCACGAAGGTGACCAGCAGCCCGTCGTCGGCGAGGATGCGGGACATCTCGCGGATGAAGGGGGCCTCGTCGCCCAGGTGCTCCATGACCCCCGCGCTGTAGACCAGGTCGAATTTCTTGTCCCCGTAGGGGGTTTTCACGCAGTCGCCGACCACGGCGCGCGGGATCTCGCCCTTCGCCTTCTCGATGGCGACGGGGCTGTTGTCGAGGGCGTAGCATTCCGCGTCGGGGCGGGTCTTCTGTATGCGGCGCAGGTTATTGGCGGAGCCGCAGCCCACCTCCAGCACTTTCTTCACTGGGGCCTTGAGGCGGTCCAGGCAGCCGTCCAGGATGCGGGCCCGCTCCGAGGCTATCCAGGCCTCGGCTTTCGAAGTTTTGTGGTCTTCCCAGAAACGGTCCCAGCTAGACATGTTTGCCTCCCGCGCCCCGCAGCCTGGCCGCGGCGCTGGTGACGGCGAAAGCCGCCAGGATTATGATGTAGGGATCGATAGGGATCCGGTATCGCAGCACCACTACGAAGAACATATGCACCGCGGTGTAGAGGACGAACAGCCCCGCGAAGAGGGAGGTCTGCCTGAACCGCCCCAGGGAAAGCAGGAAGCCGATGAAGGCCAGCGGGATATAGAGGCCGGAGGTGGCCATGGCCGCGTATTTTTGCCAGGGGTAGGCCATCATCGGGTACAGGCGCCAGAAGTGGCGGATGCGCAGGTAGAAAAGGGCCAGGAGCTTGTCCGGGTTCTCGCGCATCCAGGTCAGCGCCTTCTCTTTGCAGATCCTGTCGCGCTCCGGCAGGGGCAGCGTCTGCAGGTACGCCCAGTCGGGCGGGATGGCCGGCGCGGTCATCTCGTCGTTCTGCGGGGTGTCACGCTCGCCGCCCACTTCGGACCAGAAAGCCGTGTCGCAGGAAGAGCCGTAAAGCTGGGGCCAGGGCGTGCTGACCGGCATGACGTAGCCCTCGTCGTAGTGCACGTAATTGCGCAGGGACCAGGGCAGGATGGCTCCCGCGGCGCAGAGGGCGGCCGCCAGGGCGATCTTGAAACTTTTGGTGTTCCACCAGAGCCAGACGCAGGCGAAAGCGAAGAAGGGCAGGATGGTGGACTTCGTCAGCGCGGTAAGCCCGAACACGAATCCGGCGGCGGCCGCGTTCTTCCAGCCGGGCTCCTGGGCGGCCTTGACCGTAAGGAAAACGGAGGCCGCTATCATGAAAGTGAGGAAAGTCTCGCTGAGCAGGTCCCCGGTGTAGGCGACCGAGTAGGGATAAAAAGAGAGCAGGACGGCGGCCAGGCGGCCGGTGTTCTCCGAGAAGAGGCGCTTGCCGGTCTTGTAGGTGAACACGCAGGTCAGGGCGCCCAGCAGGGCATGCGCGATCCTGACGGCGAGCACGGATTTCCCGAACACGGAGAAGATAAGGGAAAGGAAAAAGATGAAGCCCGGGGCGCGCCAGACGGCGCCCAGGCCGGCGCCCTGCGACAGTTTCCAGGCGCTCTCCATCCAGTCCACGGCGTCAGGCGAGAGCCTGTCGGGCGGCAGGGGCAGGGCGTAGGCGAGCCGGACCAGGAGGGCGAAGCCGAAAACGGCGGCCAAAAAGTTCCTTTCGCTCCTGAAGAATTCCAGAATTTTTTTCATGTCGCTCGGCCGCCGGGTCAGTAAAGCCCCTTTTCCAGCAGTTCCTCGTCGTCCATGCCGAAGTGGTGCGCGATCTCGTGCATCAGGGTATGCCGGACCCGCGCCTCCAGGGCTTTCTCCCCGCGGGCGCCGGCCTCCAGGTTGGCCTTGAAAAGGGTTATCTTGTCGGGCATGGCGCCGCTGTAGAACTGCCCCCGCTCGGGCAGGGGCACGCCCTCGTAAAGCCCCAGCAGGCCGGAGCCGAAGCGCCTGGCCTGGGCCCTGGACGGGGCCTCGCTGACCGTCACGATGACGTTATCGAGCCTCGCCCGGAATTCGCGCGGGAGTTTTTTTATGGCCTTGGCGGCGGTTTTCTCGAATTCTTCCAGGGTCATAGTCCGGCTCGGGGCCCCGCGGGGCCGGCCGCCCTCAGGGAGGCGGCATCTGGCCCGGGAGTTCGGCGGGGGCGAAGGGCTGCTTGAGGTAGCGGGCGATGGACTCGGAAAAGCCCCACTCGTCCTTGTAGGACTTCGCCTCGCCGTAGTAGGCGAGGGCTTTGGCCCGCAGGCCTTTCAGGTCGTGCACGTGGCCCAGCCGGACTATGGCCCAGACGCCCCAGCGGGCGGGGTGGGCCTTCGGGTCTTCCTTGAGGGTGGCCGCGGCGCGGCCGAAATAGTCGGCGGCCTCGTCGTACTTCTTCTCCACCAGGTAGGTAGTGCCGATGGCCGTCAGCACCCGCGGCAGGTAGCGCCGGCGGTAGGGCTGGCGGCCTTCTTCCACGGCCTTCAGGTACTCCAGGGCCTCGCGGCGGGACTCCCCGTACTGCTTGTCCTCGTAAAGGGAAACTATCTCCACAAAATGCATCTGCGGGTGGTTGGGATAGGCCGCGCGCAGTTCCTTGGACCATTTCACGGCCACCTTCGAGTTCGCGTAGGGGCTGCCCGTGGTGGTGTAGATCTCTATCAGCAGGAGCTTCGCCGCCAGCGCGTTGAAATAGCCCTTCTCCTTGCAGATATTGAGCAGCTTGATGCCTTTCTCCGCGTCGCCCTTCATCAGGATGCTGGCCAGCACTTTTATCGCGCCGTGCAGCGTGCCGGCGTAATACTCGTACATGCCCAGCCCCAGGTAGGCGTCGTAAAGCTCCGGGTCTATCTTGAGCGAGCGGTGCATATAGGACAGCGCCTTCCTGCCGTCGAAATAGGCCTTGATCCAGCGGTGCTGCAGCACGGCCAGCCGGGCGCGCAGGCCGTAGATGCCGCCCATGCACAGGTGGGCGTTGGCGTCGCCGGGATGTTTCTTGAGCCAGGCCTTGCCGACCTCTATGGCCTTGTCGGTCATGGCCTCGTATTCTTTCTCCAGCTTGGGGTCCGATTCATCCTCGAGGTATTCCAGCGTGGCCCACTTGGCCATGGCCATGCCGAAATGCGGGTACGGGTGCTCGGGGTATTTTTCGAGCGCCGCGGAGAAATTTTTCACGGCCACGGGGATATCCACGGCGTAGATGGCCTCTATCCCCAGCTTGGACAGCAGCTTCAGGTCCTCGGGCAGCGGCTCGCTTTTGGGCACGGCGGCCGGGGCGGCGGAGGCGCAGAGGGAAAGCGCGGCGGCGATCAGTAATTTCCTCATAAGGTTATCTTGTCCGTTCCTACGTATTTGCGCAGCGGCTCCGGCACGGCCACGGAACCGTCGGCCTGCTGGAACTGCTCCAGGATGGCCGGGAAAAGCCGGCTGGTGGCCAGGCAGGAGCCGTTGAGCGTGTGCAGGAATTCGTTCTTGCCGGTGGCGGCGCGCTTGAAGCGCATGGCGCCGCGGCGGGCCTGGTAGTCGTGCGCGTTGGAGACGGAGCTGACTTCCTTGTAGCACTTCATGCTGGGGATCCAGACCTCTATGTCGCAGGTCCTGGCCATGGAGGCGCTGCAGTCCCCGGCCGCCAGCTTGACCAGCCGGTAATGCAGGCCCAGCGCCTGCATCACCCGCTCAACCTGCCCCAGCATCTCGCCGAAGGCGGCGCCGGAGTCCTCTGGGCGCGTGAACTGCACCAGCTCCACCTTGTTGAACTGGTGGCCGCGTATCATACCGCGCTCGTTGGCGCCGTAGCCGCCGGCCTCTTTGCGGTAGCAGGGGGTGTAGGCGAAATATTTCCTGGGCAGGTCCTCCTCTTTGAGGACCTCGCCGCGGTGCAGGCTCACCAGCGCGGTCTCGGCCGTGGGCAGCAGGAAGCGCACCTTCTCGTCGGAGGAGGCGAGCAGGAAAACGTCGTCCTTGAACTTGGGGAACTGCCCGGCGGTGTAGCCGCACTCGTAGTTGAGGATATGCGGCGGCAGCGTGAACGAATAGCCGCCCGCCAGGTGCGTCTCCACGAAGAAATTCATCAGCGCCCACTCCAGGCGCGCGCCCAGGTCGCGGTAGACCCAGAAACCGGCGCCGCCGAGCTTGGCCCCGAGCTCGTAATCGATGAGGCCCAGGTCCTTTGAAAGCTCCAGGTGCCCCTTGGCCGCGAAGCCGAAGTCGGGCTTGGAGCCCCATTCCCGCAGCACCTCGTTATTCTCCTTGCCCCCCGCGGCCACGTCGTCGGCGGGCAGGTTGGGCAGCTCTTCCATCAGCGCGGCCAGTTCGGCCTCCACCGCGGCGCCCTCGGCGTCGAGGGTCTTTATCCTGGCGGCTATCTCCTTCATCTCGGCGAAGACGGCCTGCTGCGCGGCGCTGTCGAGCTTCTTGACGCCGGCGGAAGCGGCGTTCTTCTTCATCTTGAGGGCGTCGCTCTCCACTATCAGGTCGCGCCGGCGGCGGTCCAGCGCCAGCACCGGCGCCAGGTCCACCTGCGGCATCCTTTTGAGCAGGGCCTGCCTGACTTTTTCGGAGTTATCGCGTATGAGGTTTATATCGAGCATTTTAGGTTCCGGCGCCCCCGCCCCGGGCGGGGCGGCGGGGCTAAGGCTTGGCTATATCTATGACGGCCTCCCGCAGGATGGCGGAGGGCGTGTCCCCCTGGCGGGGGCCGAGCATCACTTCGAGCTTGAGGGCGGTCGGCGAGAAGCCGCTGCTGCGGAGCTTGTTGAGCTGGTTCTGCAGCTCGAAGCGTATCACCCGGGCCTGCCGCTCCGCGGCGGGGCCCACCCGGGAAACGCGGACCTCCTCGGTGTAGAACGGCACGCCCCAGAAGGCCTTGTCGGGGGCTTCCCCGTCCCTGAGCAGGCGCAGGCTGAGGGCGTAGCGCAGCACCAGGCCTTCGGCGGCTTTCGCGGAGGGGTTGCGCAGCGTGACTATGGCCCGCAGGTAATCGGTGAATTTAACTTCGGGCGCGGCCAGCAGCCGCGAGACCGGGGCGTAGGGGGTGCGGTTCTTGCCCTGCAGCTTGGAGAGCTCCCAGGCGATGCCGGTGATCTCCACCTGCGCGGCGGCGGGAACCGCGGGCAGCAGCAGGGCGCTCACCAGGGTCAAATTAAGAAAAGCGGTCCTCATGTTGTTCTCCGTCCGGCGGGTCTGGCCGGGCTGTCAGGCTGCGGGCTCAAGGGCGGCCGCCAGGGCGGCCTCCATGTTGTCCGGGATAACGGCTATCACTTCGCTGCGGGTCAGGGCGCTGTCGCACCTCAGTTCCAGGGTCACGGTGACCAGGCTGTGCTTGCCGGTGCGGTCCAGGGAAGCCCAGAGCGCCTCCAGCAGGAAAGGGATCTCGCCCTGCACGCACTTGGGGGCGGAGGGGATGAAGCTGCGCTTGAGCGTATTGGAAAGGGAACTGATGAAAGAATTCAGGATTATGTTGCCCAGTTCCGAAAGCAGCAGCTCCTGCGCCTGGTTCAGGTTGGGCAGGTGGGAAAAGGAAAAGCCCAGGAAACCGCGGGAAAGGATCTCGATGTCGCCCGGCCGGAACACGATCATAGAGGTGAAGGCGTACTCGCCTTTCACTTCGAAATAGACGGCGGCGCTGGAGGCCCGTTCCCCCGAGGAGTGCTCGCGCACCGCCTCGGCCATGCTGCGGGTGGAGACGCTGGCCGAGGCCACGCTCCACTTGGCGGCGGAAATGCGGGAAAGCTTGGAGACGCATTTCTCCAGGCCGGCGACGGCCACTTGTTCCAGTATTTTCCCGGCTTTTACGTCCATGTCAGGTGAGGCCTTTCATCAGGGCCTTGAAATCCTCGAAAGAGAACGGCTTGCGCAGGATGGCGCTGACGCCGGTATCGGCCAGGCGCCTGTCTATCTCGTCCTGTTCCACCGCCGTTATGACCACCACTTTCACGGCCGGGTCCAGCGCCCGCAGGTCCTCGAGTATCTCCACCCCGGACTTGCCGGGCAGGATCAGGTCCAGGAAAACCACGTCGGGCTTGAGCTCTCCGAAGCTCTTCACCGCGGCGGCCCCGTCCTCGGCCTCGCCGACCACCTCGTGCCCCAGCTTCTCGAGCAGCGACTTGATGGTGAAACGCGTAAGGGCGTTATCCTCCACAAGCAGAACTTTCATGTCTCCCCCTCCAGTATAAGCGCGCCGGGCGCGAGCCCCCGCTCACGCCCGGCGCGTCCGCGGCAGGCTAGCAGCAGCAGGCGCACTCGCTCTTCGGGGCGCCGGCGGCCTTCTTGGCCAGCATGGCCGCGGCGTCGGTCTTTTCCCAGGAGAAGCCGCTGCGGCCGAAGTGGCCGTAGGAAGCGGTCTTGCGGAAAACCGGCGCGCGCAGCTTCAGCGTCTTGATGATGCCGCGGGGCGTCAGGTCGAAGCTGGAGCGCACTATCTTGGACAGCTTCTCGTCGGCGATACGGCCGGTGCCGTGGGTGTCCACGTAGAGGCCGACGGGCTCGGCCACGCCGATGGCGTAGGCCAGCTGCACGGTCACTTCGCGGGCGAGCTTCGCCGCCACGATGTTCTTGGCGATGTAGCGGGCCATGTAGGCGGCCGAGCGGTCCACCTTGGTGGAATCCTTGCCGGAGAACGCGCCGCCGCCGTGCGGGGCCACGCCGCCGTAGGTGTCCACGATGATCTTGCGGCCGGTCACGCCGGCGTCGCTCTGGGGCCCGCCGACGACGAACTTGCCGGTGGGGTTGATGTAGATCTTGGTGTCCTTGTCGATGAGCTTCTTGTCGATGACGGGGGTGATGACCGCGTCGATGATCTCCTTGCGGGACTTTTCGGTGATCTTGTGGCCGGTCTTATCGAGGATCTCCTCGGTGTGCTGGGAGGAGACCACGATGGTCTCTATGCGCACGGGCCTGCCGTCGTGGTATTCCACCGTCACCTGGCTCTTGCCGTCGGGGCCGAGGTAAGGGAGGATGTTCTTCTTGCGGACCTCGGCGAGGCGCATGGAGAGGCGCTGGGCCAGCTGCAGGGGCAGGGGCATCAGCTCGGGGGTCTCGTCGGAGGCGTAGCCGACCATCAGGCCCTGGTCGCCGGCGCCGCCGGTGTCCACGCCCTGGGAAATGTCGGGGGACTGGCGGCCGATCACGTTGAGCACGGCGCAGGTCTCGTAGTTGAAGCCGTACTTGGAATGGGTGTAGCCGATATCCTTGACGACCTGGCGCACCAGGGTGTCGACGTCGACATAGGTCTTGGTGGTGATCTCGCCGCCCACCACTACCATGCCGCGGGTGATGAAGGTCTCGCAGGCCACGCGGCCGGCCGGGTCCTTCTTCATGATCTCGTCAAGGACCGCGTCCGAGATCTGGTCGCAAACCTTGTCCGGGTGACCCTCGGTCACCGATTCTGAGCTGACGTACCGCTTGCCTTTGAAGTTCATGTTAAATACCCTCCTGAATTTGTCTATAAATTATACTAATTTTCCCCCTTTTCTTATATATACACCAAGTTAAACCCCGCAATGAGAGCCGCGGGAAGCCGAGCCAGCTATGGCATGCCCTAGCCGGCCCCATTACCGCCAAATAGAAAAAGGCCGGTATTAGCCGGCCTTTTTCGCGAGTCGCGGCTTTCCTATTTATGCTCTATCAGTTTGAAGGCCAGGTCCAGGAACTTTTTGGTGGTCTCCTGGGAGTCGGTCTCGGCGTAGGTGCGCAGCAGCGGCTCGGTGCCCGACGGGCGCATCAGCACCCACCAGTCGTTGTCCAGCACGATCTTCAGGCCGTCGATGGTATTGGTCTCGGTGATCTTGTGGCCCAGCAGCAGCTTGGGCAGCTTCTTCTTTATCTTGACGGCGAAAGAATGCTTGTTGGGGATGGCCTTCTCCAGCTTGAAGTCTCGGCGGATGAAGGCGGATTTGCCGTATTTCTTCTCTATGGCCGCATACATCTCCGAGACGGTCCTGCCGGTCTTCACCGCCATATCCATGAAGAACAGGGCGGTCAGCGCGCCGTCGCGCTCGGGCAGGTTGCCCTTCCAGGTATAGCCGCCGGACTCCTCCACGCCGAAGGTCACGTCCTCGCTGAGCATCTTCTCGGCGATATATTTGAAGCCCACCAGCGTCTCTTCGAAGGGCAGGTTAGCGGCGCGGGCGATGCGCTTGGTCAGGTAGCCCATGGACACGGCCTGCGCCACCTTGCCCTTGTACTTGCCGGTCGCGAGCAGGTGCTCCAGGATGAGCGGGGCGGTCTGGCAGGGGGTCATGTAGACGCCCTTGTCGGACACCAGCGCGAAGCGGTCGGCGTCTCCGTCGAGGGCCACGCCGAACAGCGCCTTGTGCTTCTTCACGGCGGCGATGAGTTCCTGCAGGTTCTTCTCCACCGGCTCGGGGGCCATGCCGCCGAACAGCGGGTCGTGGCGGTCGCGCAGCTTTATGACGTTCTTGGAATTGAAGACGGCCGCGGATTCAGCTCCGGCGCCGTGCATGAAGTCTATCACCACCGGCCCGGGCAGCTTGGCCAGCGTCTTGGCGGCGTTTATCCGCGAGTTCAGGTAATCGGCGTAAACCTGGCGGAAATCCTTTACGGCCACCTGCGCCCCGGAGGGCTTCATGGGCACGGCCTTGGCCACATAGTTCTCTATGTCGGCGGTGACGGAGGGCGGGGCGGAGCGGCCGTTCTGCTTCACCTTGATGCCGTTGTAATAATGGCTGTTATGGCTGGCCGTGATCACCACGCCCATGCCGTAACCCTTGGTGGTCAGCAGGCTGACGGCCGGCGTCGGCAGCGGGGTGGAGGAGAGCGTGACGTTCAGGCCGTTGGCGGCCAGCACTTCCGCCAGGGTCCTGGCGAACCGGTCCGACATGAACCGGCGGTCGTAGCCCACGGCCACGGTGGGCTTTTCCATGCGCATGTACTTGTAGGCTATGTAGTCGGCCATGCCCTGCGCGGTCTTGCGGACTACGTCGTAAGTGAAATCCCGGGCTATGACGCCGCGGTAACCGTCGGTACCGAAAGAAATATGGTTTGCCTGGTGGGAACTCATTATGGCCCTCTCTTTTAAACTCAGCGGCCCTGCCGTTTTACGGCAATGGGGTATATATA
>Ga0209066_10007035_pt1 | contig 11288 bp, 8 predicted proteins | sample All_14_2_FD_187198 | JGI IMG/M metagenome (GOLD analysis project Ga0209066, IMG submission 187198) | Freshwater microbial communities in response to fracking from Pennsylvania, USA - Allegheny Zone_MetaG_DW_15 (SPAdes) (version 2) ...
GGTCAAAGAGATCATCGTTGAGCAGTTGGGCGTCAACGCCGAGCAGGTCACCCCGGAAGCATCGTTCATCGACGATCTGGGCGCGGACTCGCTGGACACCGTCGAGCTGATCATGGCGTTCGAAGAGGAGTTCGGTGCGGAGATCCCGGACGAGGACGCCGAGAAGCTGACGTCGGTCGGCAAGGTGCTCGAGTACCTGTCGGGCAAAGGCTTCGGGCAGGAGTAAGCGCCTTCCCTAGCAAAGCTGAGACCGGGGCGGATGTCACCATCCCCCCGGTTTTTTTGTGCCCGGATGGGCCCGGAATACCGGGCGCGGGCACGCGTGATTTCTTTCGTCTGCTCCTCGCATTTGAATTGTGCCTCAAAGCTTAATCGGGTATCATAAAAAAGACTTATTTTAAGAGGGTTAGCGCCCGGTGTGAACGGAGGGACGTTGGGTGAGTCATACGATCGATGTGGCCTATGTGGCTGAACTGGCGCGTCTGGAGTTGACGCCGGAAGAGAAGCTCACGTTCCAACAGCAGTTGGAGACGATCGTGAAGTATGTCGAGAAGATCGGCGAACTGGATGTGAGCGGGATCGAACCGACGCTGCATGGCCAGGCATTGGCCAATGTTTTCCGCGAAGACGTCGTGGTGCCTTCTTTGGATCGTGAGGGCTTCCTTGCCAATGCCCCTGAACGAAATGGCTTCGAGTTTAAACTCCCGAAAATTGTAGAGGACGCCTGAGCCCCTCGCGTTCGGGTCAGGTGCTGAGATGAACATGGATGTTTCGACACTAACGGTTTGCCAGGCGGCCGATGGGCTGCGCAAGAGGGATTTCTCGTCGGTGGAGTTGACGCGCGCGGTGCTGGCGGAGATCGAGAAAAAGGATGCCGGGCTGAACGCCTACCTGAGTGTTGATGCCGAGGGCGCTTTGCGGCAGGCGGCGGCGGCGGATGGCGCGCGGTCGGAGGGGCGGGACGGGGCGCTGCTGGGCGTTCCTGTGGCCGTCAAAGATCTGATCAATGTCGAAGGGCAGCCCTGTACCTGCGCCTCGAAGCAGCTCGTGGGGTACGTGTCGCCGTATGACGCCACGGTGTCCGCACGGTTGCGCAAGGAGGGTGCGGTTTTCGCGGGACGCACCAACATGGACGAGTTTGCGATGGGGTCCTCGACCGAAGGCTCGGCGTTCAAAGTGACACGGAACCCCCATGACCTGACGCGTGTCCCGGGCGGATCGAGCGGCGGTTCAGCGGCGGCGGTGGCCGGCGGCGAGGCGGTCGCCGCGCTGGGCACGGACACGGGCGGTTCCATCCGCCAGCCGGCCTCTTTCTGCGGGTGTGTGGGGCTGAAGCCTTCGTATGGGCGCGTGTCACGCTATGGGGTGACCGCGTATGCCTCATCGCTGGATCAGGTCGGGCCGATCACGAAGAACGTCGAGGACGCGGCGGTCTTGCTGCAGGCGCTCGCGGGCTGCGACCCGCGCGACGGCACGACGCTGGATGTGCCGGTGCCGGATTACCGCGCGGCGCTGATGGGCGGGCTGAAGGGCCTGAGGATCGGCCTGCCGAAAGAGTACTACATCGATGGCGCGGATCCCGAGGTGACGGCGTGTGTGCGACGGGCCGTGGCCGGATTCGCGGCGGCGGGCGCGGAGATCGTGGAGGTGAGCCTGCCGCATACCGAGTATGCGATCGCGGTCTATTACATCCTTGCCACCGCCGAGGCCTCAGCGAATCTTGCGCGCTTCGACGGGGTGCGCTACGGGCACCGGACAGCCCGCCCCGAGTCGGTGTTCGACCTGTATGCCAAGAGCCGCGCAGAGGGTTTGGGCACCGAGGTCAAGCGCCGCATCATTTTGGGGACCTATGTGTTGAGCAGCGGATATTACGACGCCTATTACGGGCGCGCGCAAAAGGTGCGCACGCTGGTGCGGCAGGACTTTGTGAAGGCCTTCGGGAGCTGCGATGTGTTGTTGACTCCCGTGGCGCCGACGCCCGCTTATCGGATCGGTGAGGCGTGCGATGATCCGCTGAAGATGTATCTGGGGGACATATTCACGGTCCCCGCTAACTTGGCCGGGCTCTGCGGACTTTCGGTGCCGTGCGGAAAGACGGCTTCGGGACTGCCGGTGGGGTTGCAGATTTTGGGCCCGCCTTTCGGCGAGGGCGTGATCCTGCGCGCGGCATACGCGTATGAGCAGGAGGTGCGGTCGTGAGTCGTTATCTGATCACCATCGGGCTTGAAACGCATGTCCAGCTCAAGACCAAAACCAAAATGTTCTGCGGGTGCAGCCTGGCTTTCGGGGCGGAGCCCAACACCAACGTGTGCCCGGTCTGCCTCGGGTATCCCGGCGCCTTGCCGGTGATGAACCGTGAGGCGGTCAAGCTGACGGTCATGTCCGGACTGATGCTGGGGTGCGAGATTAGCCGGTCCAGTACGTTCGACCGCAAGAACTACTTCTATCCGGACATGTCGAAGGATTATCAGATTTCGCAGCAGGCGCGCCCGCTTTGTTTGGGGGGCGGGGTGACCATCCAGTTGCCGCAAGGGCCGAAGCGCATCCGCATCAACCACATCCATTTGGAAGAGGATGCGGCCAAGATCAACCACTACGCACGTTTCAGCGGAGTGGACTTCAACCGGTGCGGAACGCCGCTGATGGAGATCGTTTCAGAGCCCGACATGGCGTCGCCGGAGGAGGCGATGGCGTACCTGCAGGCGTTGCGGCAGATCCTCGTCTATGCGGGCGTGAGCGACTGCAACCTGGAGGAGGGCAACCTGCGGTGTGACGTGAACATCAGCGTGCGGCCGGAGGGGCAGGAGGCGCTCGGGACGCGGACCGAAATCAAGAACATGAACACCTTCAAGGGGATCTCCGCCGCGTTGGACTACGAGATCGCGCGGCAGCTCGCGACGGTGGCACGTGGCGGCGTGATCGTGCAGGAGACGCGGCGCTGGGATCCCGACCTGGGCGAGACGCAGTCGATGCGCACGAAAGAGAACGCCCACGACTACCGCTATTTTCCGGAGCCCGATCTGGTTCCCGTCGCGTTGGGGAGCGAGCTGGTCGAGGCGTGGCGGGCGTCGTTGCCCGAGCTGCCTTCGGTCCGGCGGGAGCGGATGATGGCCGAATACGGCATTCCCGGATATGACGCAGGGGTGTTGGCGGACGCGAAAGAGAACGCCGATTTCTTTGAGGCCGCCGCACGGCTGTGCGGACCGGGGCAGGGCAAGACGGTGTCCAATTGGTTCATGACCGAAATCATGCGGCTGCTTTCCGAGACGGGCAAGACGGTTTCGCAGTGCGCGCTGACGCCGGAGGCGCTGGCCGAGCTGGTGACGCTGGTGGATCGGCGCGTGATCAACGGGCCAACCGCCAAAGAGCTGCTGCCCGAGCTGTTCCGTGACGGCGGGATGCCGGGCGCCCTGGTGCAGGCGCGCGGGTTGGGACAAGTGAGCGACGCTTCGGCGTTGGAGGCCTTTGTGGAACAGGCCTTGCGGGAGAACGCCAAGTCGGTTGACGATTTCAAGGCCGGCAAGAAAGCCGCAGCGGGATTTCTGGTGGGCCAGGTGATGAAGCTGAGCAAAGGCAAGGCGGATCCGCAGCAGGTCGGCAAGCTGGTGGCGGAGAAATTGGCGAAGCTGGCCTAGCAGTCAGGCTGCAACACGTTAGAGGAGAACGATTGTGACATCAAATGATGACTATGTCTTGCAGCTCTTGCAGGAGCAAGGGTATGTGTCGCCTGAGCAGATCGACGCGGTCCTGAACTCGATCAAGCAGGAGGGCGAGACGACGCTCGACATCCTGGTTCAGACGGGCGCGGTGACGGAAGATGACGTGCTTGCGATGATCGCCGCGCAGTTCGGCATGGAGTACGTGCATGTGAACGCGGACGCCATCGATCCTGCCGTCAAGGACGTGATCACAACGGAGGTGGCACGCAAGTATGGCGTGGTGCCGGTGTGTCGCACAGAGGACTCTGTGACCGTCGCGCTGAGCGATCCGATGGGCTACGACACGGTGGACAGCCTGCGCTATGTGCTCAAGATGAACGTTGAGGCCGTGGTCGCGCCGCGTGCCGAGGTCAAGGCGGCTGTCGACAAGCTGTACCCCGAAGAGTTCGAAAGCATCTATGGGTCGATGTCGGACAGCGACATCGACGTGACGGAGAAGGCGAAAGGTGACGGCGGGTCAGAGGCGACCGACTCGGACGCGCCGGTTATCCGGCTGGTCAGCATGATCATCACCGAGGCGTGCAAGATGCGCGCTTCGGATATTCACCTGGAGCCGATGGAGCGGAATTTCCGCGTGCGCTACCGTGTCGATGGTGTGTTGCGCCAGATGGACACGCCCCCTAAGCGCCTGCAGGCGGCGATCATCAGCCGCGTGAAAATCATGTCGAACATGAAGATCTCCGAGAAGCGTATCCCGCAGGACGGCCGTATCCAGGTCAAGGCTCAGGGGCGCGATCTCGACCTGCGTGTCTCGTCGGTGCCGACCAACCACGGCGAGAGCATCGTGATGCGTATTTTGGACAAGACGAATCTTTCGTTGGGGTTGCCGCAGCTCGGCTTCTTGTCGGATGACCAGAATAAGTTTGAGCGGCTGATCAGTCTGCCGGATGGTGTGTTGCTTGTGACGGGGCCGACGGGGTCAGGCAAGACGACGACGCTTTACGCCTGTTTGGGGCAGATCAACCTGCCTGACCGAAAGATCATCACGGTCGAGGATCCGGTCGAGTACCAGATGTCCGGCATCAACCAGGTGCAGGTCAACAAGGATGTGGGGCTCGACTTTTCGGCCGCGCTCCGGTCGATTCTCCGGCAGGCCCCGAACATCGTGATGATCGGTGAAATCCGCGATCACGAGACGGCCGACATCGCGATGGAAGCGGCACTCACGGGACACTTGGTGTTCAGCACGTTGCACACCAATGACGCGCCGAGTGCGGTGACGCGTCTGTTGGACATCGGCGTCAAGCCGTTCTTGGTGGCGTCGGCTTTGCGCGCGGCGATGGCGCAACGCCTGGTGCGCGCGATTTGTGACAAGTGCCGCGCGGAGTATACGCCGACTGACCGCGAGTTGAAAATGTTGGGCGCCATTTCGAAAAACGTGACCAACGCGAAGATGTTCAAAGGGACAGGGTGCCCGACGTGCAGCCAGTCCGGGTACAAAGGGCGCAAGGGCATCTTCGAGATTTTTCAGATCGACGATACGATTCAGCGCCTGATTTTTGACCACTCGCCCGCGACGGTGTTGCGCGCCCGTGCGCGCGAGATGGGAATGCGGACGCTGCGCGAAGATGGTTTGTTAAAGGTGTCTTCGGGCATGACCACACTCGAAGAGGTTTTACGGGCAACGATGGGAGATGCAGACTGATGAGTACCGAAATCAACATGACGGATCTGTTGCAGGCAACAGTCGACGAGGGGTCTTCCGATTTACACATCCGAGTCGGCATACCGCCGATGCTGCGTATTCATGGCTCGCTTACGCCGCTTGACAGCCCCGCCCTCACGCCGGGGGACACGGAGGCGTTGGCCCGGATGATTACGGCGGAAGACAAACTGCAGGAGATCGAAAAGTGTGGCGGAGCGGACTTCGCCCTGCCTTTCGGCGATCTTGCCCGTTTCCGCGTGAGCGTTTTCAAAGAGCGCGGCAATTACGGCATTGTGCTGCGCCAGATCCCCAATAAGCTGCTGACCCTTGAGCAGATCGGCCTTCCCGAACAGGTGCAAGAGCTGCTTTTCAAGCCTCGCGGTCTTATTCTTGTGACGGGGCCGACCGGCTCCGGCAAGACCACGACGCTGGCCAGCATGATCGACATCATCAACCAGAAGCGGGATGTCCATATCATCACGGTGGAAGACCCGATCGAGTATTACCACCCGCACAAGAAGTCGGTGGTGACCCAGCGCGAGATCGGCCACGACGTTCCGACCTTCGCCGAAGCCATCCGGCGCGCCCTGCGCCAAGATCCGGATGTGATTCTGGTGGGCGAAATGCGCGACTTGGAGACGATGCAGGCCGCGATCACGGCGGCAGAAACCGGGCACTTGGTTTTCGCCACGTTGCACACGACGGGTGCGGCGGCCACGGTCGACCGTATCGTCGACGCTTTCCCGACCGATCAACAGGAACAGGTGCGCACGCAGTTGTCGGTTGGACTGGTTGCGGTGATTTCGCAACTGCTGCTGGCCCGCGTGGATAAACCCGGCCGTGTGGCAGCCTTTGAGATCATGATCTCGACGCCGTCGATCCGTTCCCGTATCCGCGACAACAAGACGTTCCAGATCTCTTCGGATATCCAGACCGGCGCTAAATTCGGAATGATTTCCCTGGATTCGCATCTGATGAATCTGTATCTCGGCGGATTGATTTCATATGACGACTTGGTGACCAAGTCGCAGGACCCGGACACGCTGGTTCAGAAGCTGAAAGAGGAACTTCAGGCAAGGAGATAGGGATGGCTGAAACATTGACACTGGTTGCACCTGCCTATGACCCGCTGATCGACCTGGTCGTCAGCAATGGGATCATTGACCAGCAACAGGCGGAAGAGTTGCGCGAGGAGCACAAGAATACGGGAAAGCCGATCCGTACGCTACTGATCGACAGCGGTTATGTGAGCGAGGACGACCTGCTCGGCATGATGGCCGCCTATCAAGGGTGTGATGTGGTCGACCTTGCTGTGATGTCGCTCGACACCGACGTCATCCAGAGCATCCCGGCCAGTGTGGCGCGCATGTATAATGTTCTGCCCATCTATGCGACTGCCGGGACCATCACGCTGGCGACGAGCGACCTGATCGATCCGCACGTGATGGATGAGCTGATGTTCGTCCTGACGCGCGATGTGCAGTTCGTCTTGGCGCGGGAGAACGACGTCCGGACGCGCGTGACCGAGTATTATGGCGACGAGAGCGCCACGGTCGCGGACATGCTGAACAGCCTCGAATCGGACTTGGCTCTGGACACGTCTCTGAACGTGGACGATGCGGACGACAAGAGCCTGGAGTCCGCGGCGTCTGCTGCGCCGGTGATCCGGTTTGTGAACCTCGTGCTCTATCAGGCGGTCACCGACCGCGCTTCTGACATTCACTTTGAACCCTTCGAGACCGATTTCAAGATCCGGTACCGCGTGGACGGCGCTCTTTACGAAATGTCGCCGCCTCCCCGGCGTCTGGCGTTGCCGATCATTTCCCGCATCAAGGTCATGTCCGGGCTGAATATCGCCGAGCGCCGCGTTCCGCAAGACGGGCGTATCGCGTTGACGGTGGCGGGGCATTCCGTGGATCTGCGCGTGTCGTGCTTGCCGACCGCGCATGGCGAGAGTGTTGTGCTGCGCGTGTTGGACCGCAGTGTGGTGTCGCTCGACCTCGAGAATGTGGGCTTGCCGGAGGACGTGTACGACGAGCTGACGATGGATATTGAGAAGCCCAACGGCATCATCATCGTGACGGGGCCGACCGGGTCCGGCAAGACCACGACGCTTTACTCGTGTCTCCGGCGCATCAACACGGTCGATCAGAAACTGCTCACGGCCGAAGAGCCGGTCGAGTACGCCATGGACGGGATCGTCCAGGTGCAGATTAATCCGAGCGCCGGCAACACGTTCCCCAAAGTGCTCCGCGCGTTCTTGCGTCAAGATCCAGACATCATGATGATCGGCGAAATCCGCGATTACGAGACGGCGGAAATCGCTGTGCAGGCCTCGCTTACGGGACATCTGGTCTTCAGCACCCTGCACACCAACGACGCCTCGGGCGCCGTGACGCGCCTGATCGACATGAACGTGGCCCCTTACCTGATCGCCTCGACGCTCGAGGCGGTGCTGGGGCAGCGCCTGGTGCGCACGATCTGCCTGAACTGCAAAGAGCCTTACATGCCGGACGACGACACGCTGGCCCGGCTCGACCTGAAGCGTGCCGCTGTGGGGGACCGCCCGTTCTTCTATGGGAGGGGCTGCTCGAAGTGCAACGGGACCGGTTACAAGGGCCGCAAAGGTGTCTTCGAGTATCTGCGTGTATCCGATCCGATCCGCGAGCTGATCAACGAGCGCCGCCCGACGCTGTTTATCCGGGAGCGGGCGCGCGAGCTCGGCATGCGGACCATGCGCGAAGATGCGATCCGTAACGTGCTCGACGGGTATACGACGGTCGACGAGGTCTTGCGGTATACGTAAGGGGAAACGCCTGTGCGGTTCGCGCCTTCAGGCGCGAGTGACCGTGAATCATGGAGAGGCAAATGGAAAATGTGGTGATCATCGGCAGCGGCCCTGCAGGGCTAACTGCCGCCATCTATGCGGCGCGGGCAAATCTGAAGCCGGTGCTGATTGATGGAATGCAGCCGGGAGGGCAATTGACGCAGACGACGGACGTCGAGAACTTTCCCGGATTCGAGAACCCGGTCAGCGGCACCGATTTGGTCGGGACCATGCGCAAGCAGGCCGAACGGTTCGGCGTGCGGTTCATGATGGACGAGGTCTCGTCGTGTGACTTTACGGGTGAGGTCAAGAAGGTTGGGCTGATGATTGGGGGCGCGCTTGAGGCCCGGGCGGTCATCATCGCAACGGGAGCCAGCGCGCGCTACTTGGGCCTCGGCTCGGAACAGCAGCTGATGGGCAAAGGCGTTTCCGCTTGCGCCACCTGCGACGGGACCTTTTTCAAAGGGCAGCACGTGGCGGTGATCGGCGGGGGAGATACGGCGATGGAAGACGCGCTCTATCTTTCGCGCTTGGCAGAGCAGGTGACCGTTGTGCACCGGCGCGACGCATTCCGCGCCTCAAAGATCATGGCGGACCGTGTGCTGGCCACGCACAACATCGATGTGGTCTGGAACGCGGTGGTGGAGGAGGTGCTCGATCCCGCCAAAGGCGAAGTGACGGGGCTGCGCCTCAAGGATGTCGTGACGGGCAAGCTTTTCGAGCGGGCCGTGCAAGGCGTGTTTATCGCGATCGGCCATGTGCCCAACACGTCCGCCTTCGTGGGTCAGGTCGAACTCGACGCGGACGGCTACGTGGTCACAAAGCATACGAAGACCTCGGTGCCCGGCGTGTTTGCGGCGGGCGACGTTCAGGACCGCCACTACAAACAGGCGGTCACGGCTGCCGGAACGGGGTGTGTGGCTGCGTTGGAAGCGGAACGTTACTTGACGGCGAACGGATAGCGTATGGAGTTTTTTGACAAAGAGTATACGGCGAGGCAGGCATATGGGCGTCTTTACCGGTACGCATGCAAATACCGTTATCGCCTCTTGGCCGGGTTGCTGGCCGGCTCGATCACGGCCGGCTCGTGGGTGCCCGTGTTCCAGATCGTTCAGCCGGTGCTGATGCAGTTTCAGGCAGGGAACTCCAAAATGGCCGCGCAGTCCTCTTCTGAGCAGCAAGCCCCCGCAGCAAAGGCCAAGCACGGCAGCGTTCTCAACGAGAGTCTGACGGACCTGATCAAGCAAGACAGGCGCGGCAAGCCTGTCGCCGCCGACGACGGGCTGCCGAGCTGGTTCCAGAAGGTTGAGAAGTTGGGCAACCGGTGCGGGGTGACCTTCCGCGACGCAGAAGGTCACATGACGGGACAACTGTTGCTGATCGGCCTGTTTGTTCTGCCGCTCGTCATGGCGGTCAAGGTCGTGGCCATGTACTTGAACCACTATTTTCTGCGCTGGACAGGCGCCAAGGTGGTTCAGGATTTCCGCATCGACCTCTTTGACCACCTGCAGAGGCAGTCGCTCAGTTTCTTCGGGCGGACGGACGTGGGGCAGCTGATGAGCCGTTGCACGAGTGACCCGCAACAGGTCGACCATGTGATCTCGCACACGCTGGCGGACCTGTGCCGCGCGCCCTTCGAGATCCTCGTGGCGTTCGGGTTCGTGATCTATTTTGCGGTCAAGAACTCCATGCTCGAAACGCTGGTTCTGGTTCTGTTCGGGTTTCCTCTGTTCCTCGTTCCGATGGCTGTGCTGGGCAATCTGGTGCGCAAATGGTCGCGGAAGGCGCTGCACCGTATCTCGTTCATCTCTTCCAAGATACACGAGAACCTCACCTGCATCCGCGTGGTCAAGGCGTACCATACGGAAGCGTATGAGGTCGAGCGCTACCGCCAGGCCAACCAGTTCTATGTGAAGAGCGTCTTGCGGGCGGTCCGGATGGAGCTCCTCATCACGCCCGCAGTCGAATGCACGGGCATCTTCCTTGCCGCGCTGTTTGTGATCTATTGCTATTTCCGGAATTTGGCCATTCATGAGATCGCGCCGCTGCTGGTGCCGTTCATCGTCGCCTACCGGCCGATGAAGCAGCTCGGCAAGGTGCAGGCGCAGGTCGAGCGGGGACGTGCGGCCCTGACCCGGATCTACTCGCTGTTGGATGTCGACATCAGCTTGCAGCAGGCGGCCAATCCGGTGCGGAAGACCACGTTTGAAGAACGCGTCCGGTTTGACGACGTCTGCTTCAGGTATCAGGAGGGGACGGACCTCACGATCAACAAGGTCTCCTTCGACATCCCGCGCGGCTCGTTGGTGGCGGTGGTGGGAGGTACGGGCTCGGGGAAAACGACTTTGGCGAACCTGTTGGCGCGCTTTTACGATCCCGTCGCCGGTGCGGTGACCCTGGACGGGATTGACCTGCGGCAGATCGAAGTGGGAGATCTTCGTGGACTGATCGGCGTCGTGACGCAGGAGACGGTGCTCTTTAATGACACGATCGCCAGCAACATCGCTTACGGTTCGCCGACTGCGACGCGGGAGCAGGTGATCGAGGCTGCGAAAATGGCGAACGCCCACGCGTTTATTCTTTCGCAACCGGAAGGGTATGACCGTGTGGTGGGCGAGAAGGGCTTTGCCTTGAGCGGCGGAGAACGGCAGCGCGTCGCGATCGCCAGGGCCATCCTGAAGAACCCCCCGATTCTGATTCTCGATGAGGCGACCAGCGCGTTGGATACGGTAACCGAGCGGTTGGTTCAGGACGCGATCAATAAGCTGATGGCCAATCGGACGACGTTTGCGATCGCCCACCGCTTGAGCACAATCCGCAATGCCGATCAGATTCTGGTCATGGATAAAGGGGTGATTGTCGAACGAGGCTCTCACCAGCATCTGTATGCGGCGGGCGGCGCTTACCGCAAGCTCTGCGACATGCAGATGATGGAGTAGGGCGGAGCGGTTGCCGATGCGGGGGTGTCGGTGTCAAAGCTGCTGTTTGTTTCACCAAGGGGGGCGTATGGGGGAACACAAGTCGAGTCTAGAGAAGCGTATCTTTAAGGCCAGCTTTCTCATCCTGATCGCGCATGGGCTCTTCAAGCTGGCCTTAA
>Ga0209066_10007036_pt1 | contig 11286 bp, 10 predicted proteins | sample All_14_2_FD_187198 | JGI IMG/M metagenome (GOLD analysis project Ga0209066, IMG submission 187198) | Freshwater microbial communities in response to fracking from Pennsylvania, USA - Allegheny Zone_MetaG_DW_15 (SPAdes) (version 2) ...
CCCCTGGACTCGATCATGTTGGCCTTCACTTCACCGAGATGCCACTTACCAAAAAATCCGGTTCGGTATCCAGCTGCCCTTGCATCCAATGCCATTGTCGGCATGTTCCAGACTGGCCAATACGTCCTGTGTATATGAACCCCCGAAACACAGTTTCTGTCTGGGTACTGCCCGGATAGCAGCATGGCTCGGGAAGGAGTACACAAAGAGTGCCCAATCATTTTGTGCAACACGATCCCGTGCGACGAGTGAGCCATGGCATCCAAGTTCGGCGTTCGGGCCATCCCGCCGTTGTACCCCACGTCACCCCACCCCAGATCGTCCGCCAGCAGTATGAGGATATTTGTTCGGTTGCTGACACTGGCTGGAGCCGCCGAAGCTGCCAGGGCACTGCTGATCACCCCATCCAATGCGAGCACGATAAACATCAACCGTTGGAACATCGCGATGGAGTCCCCAAGCACACTAAAAGCAAGCATTCTCTAGCCCCCGAGAACCAGTTTCAAGGTGATTCTTTTCCAGTTTCCACAGGTAGTTTGTGCAGATTTACCTTTCCGAAACACTCCTGGCTTCGTTCGAACATCGGATCATGCATATTAATATGAAACACAGAGAATGATGGATGGGTGTTGAATCATCTGCGAAACCGCAATAAGTCTCGCTCAGAATGCACTGATGACCAGATACCTACAACCATGCCGGGTGATGCATGTTTTTCGCGGGTTGTGTCGGCTTCTCTTTTTTTCACTTCTCGTCGTTCTCGAGTTTTTTCGAAACATCCGATACGTACGACGATTCAGCTCGGGTACATACCATGGTAGGTAAAGCTAAGCAACGTTCCCCCCTACGTTCGGCGTCATCCCAAGTACCCGAGGTAGGACCTGGTTCACTTGCATCATCATCCTCTTTCTGCAACAATTTACTCTCTTGCTCACTCTTCGAAACAGTGCAAGTTAAGTCACCTAGCACATCAAGGGCGGGTCTTGTCTGAGTCTGTGTTCGAGGAGTGCTCTCCTCACGTCCTCTGTAACATGAGCTATCCAGGTCGACTTAGCGGTCCTCGGGCTTCCGCCTCAACGGGCCGAGGGTCCGCGGGTGGGGACTTGTACCGGGCGGTGGGAAACCCGAGGTCAGCCGGACAGGAAGTGCGGTTAGGTGCGTCCGCGATGGACACCTCAATTACTCGCCCTTACTCTTCGGAGCGGAAAGTCTCCGCGACCGATTTTCAAAGCAGTGCCGTTCGCCGGGTAAACTCGCCGGATTTGGTCAAGACGACTAATCATGGGCCTCCTTCCCTTCCTGTCGACCTGGCGAGGTTCCCGGTCCAGCCTTACCATGCAGTTTTCCGTACTTCGTACAACGATTGTTTCGATGCTGTTTCGCGAGTTCTGGGAGCTCCTGACGCGGTGACGATGATTAGCTCGTTGAACCGTGAAGAGGGGTGGATGGAGTGTATCGTTGTGAATGAGGAGGATGGAGCCTTCAGGGTGTGAGTTTGACGAGGTGTAGCGAGAGCCTGTGGTGGAGAAATGCGGTATGCTAACTAACTATGGTCTTTAGTGTTCTTTGGCAACTTCCCAACGGTGACACATTGGTGGAGCTAATCGTTCCCTCTTTTGAATCCGAACTTTGCTGGTCCGACATCTTCAACAAGGTCTTGTCACATGGATCATTGCGCAATTTGGTTAAATCGCGCGCCAATGCGCTAAACGCCGATGTCACCCCGGTCGGCACCTTTGTCAAACCTGTATTCTAGATTGTACATAACTGAGGGAGAATTCTTTTGACTGTCTTCCAGCTCACATCCTGCATGGTCCGCGGAAAGCTTAACTTTCTCAGAAAGTCTTGTACGTGCTCTATGGTCACTCGTCCAAGCAGAGTATCTGTGCGATATCGGCACACTTGTTAAATGAGTACGCAAAGCTACTTCACGTTCCCAGCTGGTTGACTCATGAAAAGCTTCTTAGTACTTAGCCCCAAATGTACAGCTTGTTTGGCAAAGGCTGAAATCGAATCTATCAGGAACTGTGAGTGAGTACAATCCATTGTCGTGAAATCTTCCGCCTTCAAATTCGACTCCGATTATAGGTGTCTTTGAAGGGAGTGAAGTGTGCGACTTTCGTAGCCGACAAACGACTCCACAAACTCCTACAAGTTGAAGAGCATAGTATCTAGCGCTCCTCACGATAGGTTTAGATGGATACTCATCTTCATCAAACAGCCTAAAGATGCGATATCCGTATCCACAACATTGGAGTCATTTCAGAGCAGGGATGATGATTATGGTTCGATCTCACCCTCGAATTAGCGAAGGAAACTTCTTCTTGAAAAGGCTGCTGAATGTCTCCACGGCACCCGCAGCAGGCGGCAATGGATGCGGTATCGGTTTCGCGCTGACCCCCTCTCAAACGGAACTTCAACAGCGCGTCCGCAGCTTTATTCGAGATCGAGTCATTCCTCTCGAACGAGAATGCGTACAAGATCGAACATCCCACGGCCCATCGAGGGCTTTGCGGGACAGGCTTGTCGCGCTGGGGAAGCAGGAGGGACTGTACACCCATCAGCTAAGGTATGACTCGACCGTGACGCGGGGAATAGTGTTGGAGGAGAGCGGATACTCCACTCTAGGACCGATCGCTCTGGGGGTGCAGGCCCCAGACGAGGGGAACGCCCATCTCATGTCCGTCATTGCTACCGAGCCCCAGAAGCGCAAGTATTTGGACAAACTGTTGGACGGAACATGGACTAGTTGCTTCTGTATGACTGAACCCTCCCCTGGCGCTGGTTCCGATCCGAGGGCCATCAAGACAACGGCAACCCCTGTAGATGGTTCTTTGGAACAGTTTCGAATCAATGGAAAGAAGTGGCTAATCACAGGGGCCAACGAGGCTGGGTTTTGCATCGTCATGGCCGTGGTCCCGGACAAAGGTGCAACGATGTTTCTATCAAAGATGGACGCTCCGGGGATAAAGTTGACGAGGACTTTGGACACGATGGACTCTAGTTTCTTTGGTGGGCACTCGGTTGTGGAGTTCCAAGACGTAAAAGTCTCCAAGGAGGATGTCCTGGGGGAGATAGGCAAGGGGTTGGAGTACGCCCAGGTGCGATTGGCGCCCGCTCGTTTGACCCATTGCATGCGCTGGTTGGGTGCTGCTACGAGGTGTCATGACGAGGCCACCAAGTACGCCATTAATCGAGAGAGCTTTGGCAAGCCTATCATTGATCACCAGGGCGTCTCGTTCCAGCTCGCCGATAATGTCATCGACCTCCATGCATGCCGACTCATGGTCTGGCACTGCGCGTGGTTCCTTGACCAGGTGAAGACACATGCAGAACATAATGAGGCTCGACGCATTTCAAGTATGTGCAAGGTCTTTGTGTCCGAAAAGTTGTACAGTATCGCCGACCGTTCTTTGCAGGTTATGGGTGGTCTGGGGGTCACTGATGACGCTGAAGTCCAGAGAATCTTTCGCGACCTGAGGGCATTCAGGGTCTACGATGGAACAAGCGAAGTGTAAGGACCCATTCTTGGACTTGCTTAAGGGCTGAACTAACCTTTTGAACAGTCATCGAGCGAGCTTGGGCAGAGCCCTCAAGCCGAAAAAACACTAGACGACGCACTGCATAAATGCTTATCATTATTTATAGTTCATTTTTTATTGCGAGCCTTTCCTATACACTCTGTTTTGAACCAGACGCCGATTATTGTTGAGGAATATGTGCGCAATTGACATATCAAGCGATTTCTCCAATAGGCGACAAAAGCGCTCGACGACTGACGGTACTCGAGTCCGTGTTCACGGCCTGCAACCGCATGAGGTTACGAGCGAGAATAGTCGACCACTTTAGTCCCATCATGCTTGCAATAAAGGTCATCCATTTGCTCTCGGGCTCGATTCCATCAACGTTTGAGATCGCAAGCGTAACATTGACAATCGCCCAAAACAGAAACGCCACGACCAAGGCCTGCGTTGAACGCAAGGTGGCCTTCTGCTTGACGAACGGGTACTCGTCAGATTCCAACCGCTCGATTCGCACTACAAAGGCGTACAGAAACGTCACCACGCTGGTGATAAGCCACGCGGCGGCGGTGTCAACGCTATGGGAAAGGTAGTAAAATGCGGCGAACACGAAGGATATCGCAAAAACGAAGCAAGTAATCTCCCAGCATTTGGGGTTTGTTTGACAAACCCTCTTTGCCTCCTCGGCCATCTTTTCTTGACTTTGAGGGGGATAAAGAATGCACGCCTATATGGTGTTGATCGCCCCGAACGGGAAACGTTGAATGAGGGAAGCGCACTTCGGAGACAAGCACTCGTCTCGCTTGCTTTGTGGGTCTCTCTGTAAAGGAGCGAATGTCGAAAACAGTGGACAACAAACCCGAATACGCCTTCTTTATTTATTCTTATCGATATTCTAAAGGACCGTGACAGGTAAGTTCATGCGCGCTAGATAATTTATCATAGGTGTGCTTCAATCACGGCATCGAATCACGACGAGTTCATGATCATCAGGGTTCGAAATGCTTCAAGAACCGTCGTACGTGAGGAATGAACTCGTGCTTGAGATACCGCGGTAGCCATAAGTTGTCCCGAGTATACCGATAGCGTGTTCACCCTCCCTGCGTGGCTGTCACCGCATCAGATAACAACAAGGCGGTCCCCACATTCCTCTCTATCCGCCCTCAGTCCTTTTGATGCGCAACTCGGCACCATCCATCAGCGCGCGTGCTTACCGGCGCCAGAGGTTCTATGTATTATGGATGTCGATTTCTTCACTGTCTTTCGACTTCTCAACTTTTCATCGCTTTGGTCTTGTGATGGAGTAGCTGTGGTTCCTTAACGAAACATTACATATTCATAATTGACAAGACGACGTAGATAATTGAACTCAGCCAGACATGTTTCATTCCTCGGTCACATACTCCTTGCATTCGTTGTTAATATATTACCAAGCGAAGAATCCAGTTTTCTCAATGATCACCTTCTTGGGAGCGCCTGAATAGAGAGAGTCCAGGACCCCGCGATGGTACTTTTGGTACGAAGCGAACCAGAAGTAACGCAGCATCATTCGAATGGGAAACGGGAGGTGCGTGGCCATTTCATTAAGGTTGTCCTGGTTGCCCCACATATGAAGGCTCCTATTCGTAAGAACCGGATATGGTTAGTATCAGAACCTGAATGCTGTCGTCTGACCACAGAGAACTCACTCAACGATCGACGGGAGGAACAACCGGGCTCCACTCAATCCCTCTTCTTTCAGAATGGTCTGTGTAATGGCATCCACCTCCGCCTTAGTAAAATGATTCTTGATCTCCAACATCTGCTCCTCCTCCTCGGCGAGGTGAGGGAGCATCATCTCCAGCACTTCATGCCACTTGGCGCGGAGAAGTGGTAGAACCTTTCTTGATGCGATTTCGTTCTGGCCGAGAGCTTTGAACTGTTCGCCAAGCGCGGTGAGCTCATCCAGGCCCTTCATCAACGTCTTGTGGTCCGCGGAGGTCTTCTCGGGAATGTTGACTCGCTTGCTGATCGCGGGGAAGAAGACGTGCTCTTCAGCGTCATGGTGGCCTGGACAATAGAAACGGCGTAAAGAGCTGTTAGTTCTGGTCATTTACATCGCCTGTCACATCATTGCCCTCTTGTCCGAAAAGCTTTGGACTTACCGTGAATGATGTTGATGAATCTGACGTTGTACCAGCTGAAAAAGTTGACTAGCTTCCAAGCTTCGTCGGGCTTGACATGGTGAGTGAGGAGGTAATCTACCTCGATCATGTCTCGCCTGATTGGCTCATGGGGCACCACTGTATTCAACGATTCCTGACAGTTAGTCTAACATTCATGTGCGTACTTGAATCGAGAATCGAATGTCAGCAGGCGAATAATTTTGACAGCGAGGAATTTCCAGGACATACATAGCTGCACGTCGTACCACTCTTTGGTGTCCTTCGACACCTGCGAGGTGATGACGCGTCCGTCCGCGCGCTTGTAGGGCTTGAAGCACTCGAGGCTCTTGACGTGGTTGTTGTTCGGAAGCACTGCCATTTTGTAGTCTCTTGTTGATGAACGTTGTGCGGCAGTCTTCAGACTGCTTTGCTGATCAATGGAAGATCGTTTGCGATGGAGGTTGTGATTGTGAGTGTGAGAGCCGGGAGTTAATCCACCCCCTACCCCTCAAGAAGTGAAAACTCTCTGAACAATAGCCTCCAGACCAGAGACAGAGGCCTTGGAGATTAGATAATATGTTCAGCCGCTAGCTCATCAATCACTGCCTGCATCCATGAAGGGTTTTTCCTTCTTTCCTCACTTCCAGTTCGTGCGACAAGCCAAGGAGACGGTCGAACAACCACGCGTGTCAGAGGTTTTCTCATGGGGGTTCCTCTACTATGCAGGTCATAGCGCGTTGGATTCATACAGAGTGCGTACGTAAGGCCTGAACTGAGCCAGACACTGACATTTCCGCCTTCCGTTGCTTTTTCGCTCCCTCGCTCGGTTCGCGCCTCACACCCTCAGCACCACGCGAGGCAATACAAAGCAAGATAGTATACCGCAGGCCAAGCAAAGGAGAAAAGGGCAAAACTGTGCGCCCCCCCGCCACCCTCGCCATATGTGTAGAGTATTGGGACAAGAGCCCTCCCGCACGGGGTTGAGTAAGAAGCGCGTCTCGTCCGTTATTGCGCAAGAAATTTCGTGTCGGCTACTCTCGTCCACTGGAAAATGTGTTCGGCGCATATCTGCGTGATGAATGTGGTCTGCTCTGGAAAAAAAGCAAAAACAACCAAACCGTTCCGTTGAAGACGATGGCAGCGAAGGCGACCTCCTCTTGAGGCGGGGTTCGAGCGTGTACTAGTAGGTGGTGTGCATGAGCGGATCGTTGTGTAGTGAGAGTCCTTGGCCATATACGGAGCGAGAGTTCTGCGAGTGATACTGAAGCCCAGTGACAACTTTTCGGTATGTGGAATCGGTGGCAAGGGAATAGTTAAGATAGTAAGCGTGAGACATGCTTCTAGCTAGCTCTAAACATCCGTAAAAGAAGCTGTTGCGTGTGGGAAAAAAGAATTACACCTCTCTAAAAAGGGACCAAAGTCACTGTGCTTTTCGTTATCCAAAGGTGCAACCGTCACCAGACTTCAGACAAGACACGGAGGTCCGTGTTAGTAAACAGCCTTGAATTTTGATTCCTCACTTCTCAATGATGACTTGGATAGGCGCTCCGCTTCTAAGGGAGTTGAGCACGCCGCGATGGTACTTTCGGTACGAGTGAACCCAAAAGCGAGTGGCCATGAAGTAAATGGGGAAGGGAATCTCCTTGAGTAGTGCGGCGCGGTTGCTCTCCGTTCCCCACATATCCACACTCTCGAAGATTGATGGGAGGAACACTCTGGCACCATGCAAGCCCTCTGCCTGCACAATACGATTGACGAGGCGGTTGAACTCGGCAAACGTAAACTTGTCCTTGATGAAAGTCAGTAACTGCTCTTCCTCCTCGGCCAAGTGGGGGAGCATGAGATCCGCCATCTTGTCCCACTGTTCCACAAGGACGGGGAGCGTCTTGGTGCTGGCCTCGATGTTGGTCGCGTTGCCTCCGTTCTGACGGAAGGAGCGTCCAGTTTCAGCGATGCTCTTGAGCTGGCTCATTAATAACTTATGGTCAGCAGATGTCTTATCAGGAAGGGGGACTCGCTTCTTGATTTCGGGGAAAAACAGTTTCTCCTCGCCATCGTGGTGAGCTGTGTCGATTCGAAAGTTATTGGTGGTATTATTGGTTAGCTCTCAAGCCTCGAAGGTGCCGCAGAGCCATTTTTCCGTGATCAGCAACGTACTCTCGACCAGCTTCATAAATCTCTTATTGTACCACCCGAAGAAGTTCACCAACTTCCAAGGCTCGTCAGTCCGAACGTGGTTCCTCAATAAGTACTGAACCTCAATAATGTCTCGACGAAGGGCCTCGTGCGGAATGACTATCGGTGAAAAGGTCGGGTTAGTCATTGCTGAAATGTCTCCATCCGGTGACGGAAGATAGCAGAGTGTTGAGACCTGCTTCATGCTGGCTGGTAGTCCCTCGCACCAGAGATTCATTCACCCCAACACTTCGTCCATGTGTTGTTCGTAAACGTCTCGCCTTTCGATCAACTTACGAAGTCCGTACTCGAACCACTCCTTGGTTTCTTTCACGGCAGTCGAGGTCAGAATTCGACCGTCGGGACGCTTGAACTTTTGAAAACAGGGCAGGTCGCGCACCGGGGTGTCACGGGTGATCCTGGCCTTCTCGAGCTCCGCCTGAAGGTTGAAGACCTGCTTCTCCAGCGACTCGATCTTGTCCCTGGACTGCTTTTCAACCGCCGCCAACTTGGAGGCAATGTCTTGAATGGCGAGCTCGTCAACGCCGTTGTCCTGACTGGACGCGGCAGCAGCAGTGGCAGGGGGAGGAGTCATTCTTCTTCTTCTTTTTTAGAAGGGAGGGTTGAGTCCTTCGGTAAAAGGTAGGTGCTTTGGGGGAGGATAATTTGTGGGTGTCATATCCCTCCCTCATCCTGTTTTCCTTCTTCTTGACAGAGGAGCCGGTCATAATCTGTCGCAGACGATTGCGACAACTTATGAAAGCTCATAAATGCAAAAAGTGCGGTTTGATACTTTTGTTTTCTTCAAAATGTGGTGAAAAAAGTGTGATGCGAGTCACCCTAATAGTATAGAGTACTACAATATACCCAAGACGGTATACTTTTACTAGTATTGTACGTTTGACTGGGTGGCTGGCATTATTACGGGCGGGCTAACTAAAAAAGAATCGACACGAGACAAGATCCTTGCTTCATCCATTTGTTCATTATCATAACAACACACCAGAGACTCTTTCATCATTTTCTTGAGAACTCTTCTGGAGTAGATGCTATGGTGAGCGAGAGGCACCCGTGAGTGGCCACAACGTTCAACTATACATGTGTGGGAAGCGACGAGTCGATATCTAGAGGCTGAATGAATCATTCCTTGACGATAACCAGATAAAATACGTACAAATGTCTAAGTCACCAGAAGTCCGCAATCACTCCGGCCAGATCTTGAAGCTCAGCCAACCGAACGCCACTAGGAGTGAAGTAGTGACCGCGCAGTTTACGTCACTCATGATGAGAGCAGGAGTCACAACGACTGCGGATATGATCACCGCTGGCATGAGTGAGATGGCAAGGGAGAGTCGACTCCGGCACGGCGCCCTGAACGAGATTTGTTTCTGGGGATGATGCGTGGCAAACTTGTTCCGCATGGCCACAGCCGATGCCAGTTCGAGTAAGACGGCCGCACCAGCGAAAGTGTTGTTCATCACCAGAAGCGAGTACCGATCTAAAACAGTAAAGCCGGTCAACACCACCCCGAGCATGAAGGCCACTGAAACAACGGGGGCTCCGGTAATAGAGTCTCTGCCCCGTAGAGCGCGAGGGGCTAACCGCTGTTGGGACATTCCAACCAAAAGATGCGAGCAAACGAACATCTCGGTAGTGAACATGGCGATCTGCGCCGCAAGACCGGATACCGCGACTAGGATCTGCAGGGGCTCTCCTCCGATCCGCCAGGCGAGGTCGACGTAGGTCCCATCCTCCCACTCACGATACGGGGGCGAGTCAGCAAAGGACCCTGAAGATACGGTTACAGCAAAGAGCGGGAGCACTAGCGATGCCGTGATGAGAGCGAGCGAGAGAAGAAGAGCTTTGGGATACGTCCGACCGGGGTCGTGAACCTCCCCCGCATACGTGCTAGCGCAGTCGAACCCTCCGAAGTTCCAGAACGCAGTTGAGAGCATGAGAGACCAGCCGTGGAGATGCTCACTATCACGTTGGTTCATCGCAAATGTCCTGTCTTCCACAAAACTGGAACGCTCGGGAGGTCCCTGGTTCCAAGTTGCAAAATCAGCCTTCGGGAGCGCCAAGAAGATCATGATCACATATGGAAATAGAACAATAACCAACAACGCCTGCAATACCTTGCCCATCATTCGAATCCCTAGAAAGTTCGGAACGGTGCAAAACGCAGCAAATGTCGCACCGATCGTCCACCGAACCGCAGGGGACAGCGGACCAAAGCTCGCTCGCTGGACAATTTCAATGACCATCAGCATATACATTGCATTATTCGTCATCCCCGACAAAACCGACCAGTATCCCTCTTGATACGCCCAGAACGGCCCAAACGCCTCATTAACCCAGAGCGTGAATGAAGCATCCTCGGGAAACATGGAGGACAGCTCGCCTGTCACTAGGGCGACTGGAAGGGCATATATCCACGGAAACAACATATACATGATTAATGCCCATTTAGGTCCAACAGCGCCAACCTATGCCCCAATCGTTAGTCCATACACATGCACATCATCTTCTTTGTTGACGTACCGCATCCTCGGAACCCATGGGACCACCAGAGACTGTGAAGAACACCAGAAGGGCGACGGTAGTCACATGAAGAGTGGTCTTTTCCATTTTCGACCTCCCTTTATACGGCACTTGGGCCGGGTCGCTTTCCAGTACATCGTAAACGTCGGAGCTGTACTCATCGCTACGAAAGTCCTCGTCCCCGTCGTCCGAGGACTTTTGAGACGCGCGAGTCATCACGCGACGTCTGGGAGCAAACGATGTTGAGAGAGCCGTTCTTCCCACGGAAGGTAGAGACCTCACCGTACTCTGTGGCGCGGGTATCCACTCCAGTTTTCCTTTTCCTGACTTGAGGCCAACAGGTAATTCAACCGTGTAATAAAAGGTTGAGTTTCAAAAGTCTTCTCCGTCGTCTTCTTGACAGCGTTAGATCGACCTTTACTTGTACTTATTGCGGGCTTCAACGGCTCTTCCTCGTTATGTCCTCATGCGTGTATGAGTTTCAAAGTCAATAACGTCGCTTTATGGTTCTCGCTTCTAGAACCCAGGTCCGCCGCCCTACTCCAAATCACTCCAGACTGCAACCCACCGCTTTCATTGATTTGAGCTCTTCAGGGAACCTAATGCTTCACGGTGTGCGATCACCTCGAGAGATACTCGTTTGTCCTATGTCCTATAACCCTGCGATGGTCTCGGTGTTGGTATGGTCCTACTCAACACGAGTTCCTGCGCGCTTTTTGCGCGAAGCTCGGGATACGAGGAACCCTGCACGATGCCGAAAAGCAGCGGCTTCGACTCGTCCGGCTGGGCCGCCCACCATTCCTTGCAGCGAACCGCCCAGCGCAAGGTGAGGTCAAGGCTCGTTGAAGCTACCGCCTCCTCACAGGGATAAGGCGGACACTCGTCGAACGTCATCACGATGTCCG
>Ga0209066_10007037_pt1 | contig 11286 bp, 11 predicted proteins | sample All_14_2_FD_187198 | JGI IMG/M metagenome (GOLD analysis project Ga0209066, IMG submission 187198) | Freshwater microbial communities in response to fracking from Pennsylvania, USA - Allegheny Zone_MetaG_DW_15 (SPAdes) (version 2) ...
AATGAATACGACATAATAACGAATATATGAAACAGAAATTATCACCCTGGATTTATCAGTTTACGATATTGGTCGTTTTTATTTTTATCATCAGTAGTTGTAAGGAAGATCCTGAACCTCTGATTATTCCGCCCAACTCTATAGCTGATATTGACGAAAACATATATAAAACAGTGACTATTGGTTCGCAGATCTGGATGGCTGAAAACCTGAGAGTAACACATTACCGGAATGGTGATGAAATTACAGCTTTAAAGCATATTTCGTGGCCTAATGCAAATGAAGGTGCATGTTGTGATTTAAATGATCATCCGGCAAATACCAAGACTTTTGGTAAACTTTATAACGGATTTGCTGTGCAGGATAGTCGCAATATGGCCCCGGAAGGATGGCATATTCCATCAAAAGAAGAATGGCTGATCTTGATAGATTATTTAGGCGGACAGATGGTGGCAGGCGGTAAATTGAAAGATACCACTCTTAGCTGGATGAAACCGAATATTGGAGCTACTAACGAAAGCGGATTTTCTGCTTTGCCCGGAGGTTGCCGGACAATCTATTATGTAGATCAGCAAGCTTATTATATTGGTTATTTCTGGTCAATTACTGAACGTGATTCAGAATATATGTATTACCTGAGTTTAAGTAATAAACATACCTATACAGACGGATTGACAAGTAGTTATTACAAAAATGCCGGTTTGTCCGTACGTTGTGTGAAGGATTAATAAGTTTAATCTTTTGCCGTAAATCCATCACTCAATCCAATAAACATTACATTTCCCTTCACTTTCTTCAGCAGAATTATGCATTCAGCAGCTTCTCAATCTCAAATTTCTTCATCTGCATAAAGGCGTTTATAACGCGGTCCGATTTTGAGGGATCATTCATCAAAGTTGCCAGAATTTCAGGAACGATTTGCCACCACACACCGAATTTATCCCTTAGCCAGCCGCATTGCCCCTCGCTTCCGCCTTCAGTAAGCCTGTTCCAGTAATAGTCAATTTCTTCCTGCGTGCGACAGCTTACGGTAAATGAAACAGCTTCGTTGAAAGTATATTCATGCACCCCGGGGCCGTCCATTGCTATGATGTTATAATGATTCAAACTGAATTCGGAATAAAGCACCTTGCCTTTGTTTAGGTCGTTGTCCTCATAATGGATCAGAATATCAGTAGTCGAATTATCGAATACCGAGCTGTAAAAATCAATAGCTTCTTCAGCTCTGCCAAACTTATCGCCGGTAAATAACATGGCAGGCGTTATGGTAAGTTTTGAGTCATCACTATCCTGAATGGAAATCTGCCAGGTAAACCCAAATTTATCTTCGAGCCAGCCGTATCTTTCGCTCCAGGGGTATTTATCAATCGGAATCAGTTCCTTTCCACCTTCGATAAGTTTGTTCCATACCGAGTTGGTTTCCTCAAGAGTTTCGCAATACACAAAAAGTGAAATGGATGGGTTGAATTTGAACATAGGGCCGCCATTTAAGCCCATTATCAGTTTCCCGTTAAGTTCAAATGTGACCACAAGCGGATTATCGTCAACTATTTTTGAATTCTGAAAAACGGAACAGTAAAATTCAGCAGCTTGCTTTGCATTGCCATCGAACCAAAGGCAAGGATATAGGGTGTTGTTCATGGTTTTTAATTTTAAGTAATTAAAGCGGTTTGCCTTAATCATACATTAAGTAAAGCTTTTTTTTGCAAGTTCCACTATATCACTTTTTCTCTGCACAGTTAAACATCCACTGCACTCCGAATATATCTTTACAACTTCCGTAATAATCGCCCCAGAACATATCCTGCAACTCTTGCTCTACCGTGCCTCCAGCCGCGAGAGCTTCGAATAGGCGTTTGGTTTCAGCCCTGGTATCTGGTTCGAGGTTGATGTACACATTATTCCCGTAATGTACCCTGAAACCCATTGATTCAGGTGCATCGGTTCCCATTAAATGGTGACCACCGAGGATGGGCAACACAATATGCATCACCAGGTTTTTATCTGCTTCCGCCATAGGAGGCATATCGGGTGAAGGAGGGATATCGCCGAAACGCGAAATCCCGCCAATAAATTCGCCGCCGAAAACCGATTTGTAAAAGTTAAATGCTTCTTCGGTTTGGTTCGGGAAATTAAGGTAAGTGCTTACTTTTGCCATGGTATTCAGATTTTGGTGAATTAATAAAACTCTTTACTCCTTTTCTGATGCCTCGACATAATTTTTAAAATTAGTGAGGATTGCCTGCCAGCCAGTTTCCTGTAATTCGACAGAATTTTCCTGCTCGGCTTCAAAAACTTCGGTAACCTTGGTTTTATTCCCATCCGGTTCAAAACGCACTTCTACTTTTCTGTTGTCGTCAAGAATATATTCAATCAGAGTATGTTGCTGTACATTGCTGTATTTCCCCGAAAAATCGAAGCCTATGCTTCCGTCGCGGGCTTCCATGCGTGAAAGGAATTTCCCATCTGGCCGGAGATCATTTTCGGCTCGTGGTGTGTGCCAGTCGGGTGATGCATAATTCCAGTGAATGATATGTTTGGGATTGGTCCAGTATTCCCAGACCTTTTGAACCGGAGCATCAATTATGACTCTTACGGCGATTGCTATATTTGAAGTTTTTGTGTTCATACCATCAGGATCAGATGATTATTACTAAGTAAAATTTCAGTATATCAAATAGCTGATCCTTCGTGAAGGCAAAAGATTTCAATCAGTCAGCTATTAATAACTATCGTGCTAAACCTTTAACTATAATTTTTAGTAACAATTTTTATTGGCGAAATGTTTTATAAATAACCAATAGATTTTAAGGGATGTTGAATTTTTGGGGCATTAATACAGAAAAAGGCAAATTTAGTCCTGGTGCAGAGCACTACTTTTGTGTCCAAAAATGAATCTTTCTTTCTGTATCGTACTTTGGTGCTGACGATCTGCTATGTATCTTTGCACTCTTGCGTTAAAATACAAAACTACCGCAACTATCCTTGCGTTCTGACTTTTTTCAGGATTGGATCGATTATCATTGCGCCCTTGCTGTAAAAAAACAACCCGCATCAATGTTGATTTCCATAATTCCCCTTTTTATAAAACCTACAGTTAATATCTTTGTTGTGTATTAAAACATCATTTTGAATACTCAGAATACAAAAAGCGTTTATGCCGTAACAGGAATGATGTGTGCCGTTTGTGCCGGAAGTGTTGAAAGTATGCTTTCATCCATTCCTGGTGTAATAAGTGCTTCGGTAAATTATGCAGGAGCAAATGTTTTTGTCAGCTATAATCCTGCCATTGCTAATCCTGCCGACTTTGTTAAGGCTGTTGAATCAATAGGTTACGGACTTATTATTGAAGAAGAAGACCTGAATGAAAAACTAGCTGACATTGAACAAAAGCATTTCAAAGAACTGAAAAACAAACTGTTGGTAGCAGTTATTTTCTCAGTTCCGGTTTTTATTTTATCCATGTTTCATCTTTTTCACTTCGATTATACGAACTGGCTTTTGCTTGCATTGTCGTTGCCCGTTATCATTTTTCCCGGCTCCGAATTTTACCTCAATGCATGGAAACAGGCAAAACACCGAATGGTAAATATGGACACGCTGGTTGCTTTAAGTACCGGATTTGCATTTATTTTCAGCACTGTAAACACCATATTTCCTCAAATATTTCTTCGTTCGGGTTTGCAGCCTCATGTGTATTTCGAATCGGCAACGGTGATTATTACATTTATTCTTGCCGGTAAATTTCTCGAAGAGCGTTCAAAAAGCAAAGCTTCGTCAGTAATACGCAACCTGATGAACCTGCAGCCGAAAACTTTGACCGTGCAGCGCGACGGTAAAGAAATGGAGTTACCACTGTCAATGGTTTTACCCGGCGACCAGGTAATGGTGCGTCCCGGCGACAGGATTCCGGTTGACGGTATTGTTGAAAGCGGCGATTCGTATATTGATGAAAGCATGATTTCGGGTGAACCGTTGCCTGTTTTTAAAAACAATAGAGAAAATGTTTTCGCCGGAACACTGAACAGCAGCGGTAACCTGGTAATCATAGCCTCAAAAACAGGTAAAAACACCTTACTGGCTGGAATCATTGCCATGGTTCAGGAAGCACAGTCAGGGAAACCGCCTATTCAAAAACTTGCCGATAAAATTGCTTCCGTTTTCGTACCGGTGGTATTAGCTATTTCAACTATTACATTTGTCGCCTGGTTGGTGTTTGGCCCTGAGCCATCCATTTCCTTTGCTTTTCTTACTACCATAAGCGTTTTGATTATTGCCTGTCCGTGTGCTCTCGGGCTGGCCACTCCAACTGCGCTAATGGCTGGCATCGGCAGAGGAGCTGAACTTGGCATCCTCATCCGGAATCCTGAAAGTTTAGAAATTGCATGTAAGATTAATGCAGTAATATTCGATAAAACCGGAACACTAACCACTGGCAGACCGGAAGTTACAAGAAACACATGGTTTAAAAAAGATGATATCTCGGAACAGCTTTTGTACTCACTCGAAAAACGATCGGCTCATCCGCTTGCCTACGCCATAGCTTCCCTTTTCGAAAATACGAAAATGTTGGCTGTTGATAATTTTGAAGATTTTCCCGGTAAAGGCATCAGCGCTAAATATAAGAATTACTCATGCCTGGTTGGCAACCGATCCTTTTTAGAAGAAAACGACATTTCTATTCCTTTGGAAGCTGACGCCGGCAGTTCGGTATTTTTTGCAGTAAATAACGAAACTTTAGCCGCGTTCAGCGTTGAAGATACCATGCGACACACTGCTGCCGAAGCAGTTAATGCTCTGCGAAAAGAAGGAATTGAAGTTTTTATGCTCACCGGTGATAAGGAATCAGCTGCCGCTGAAATGGCCGCAAAAGCAGGAATTAAAAATTATTTTGCCGGCGTACTCCCCGCTGATAAAAACCGCTTTGTTTCGGACCTGCGAAATAAAGGATTCAAGGTAGCGATGGTGGGCGATGGTATTAATGATTCGGCTGCTCTTGCCGAGGCTGACCTGGGTATTGCTATGGCAACCGGTTCGGATATCGCACTCGGAAGTGCCGGCATTATATTAATGCATGGTGATCTTAGGGCAGTAGCACAATCAATACGTTTATCGAAAGATACCGTGAAGATTATCAGGCAGAATTTCTTCTGGGCATTTTTCTATAACATAATCGCCATACCGGTTGCAGCAGGATTACTTTATCCTTTCACAGGTTTTTTACTCAACCCCATGATTGCCGGTGCTGCAATGGCAATGAGTTCGGTAACCGTTGTACTTAACAGTTTGCGACTGAAACGGATTTTTTTAAGATGAGCCACAATCACAACCATAATCATAACCATAAATCAGAAGCTAACCTAAAAATGGCTTTCTGGCTGAATGCTGTTTTCGCTGTTATTGAAGTTGTTGGTGGCATACTTACCAACAGTATGGCAATTCTTTCCGATGCCTTTCACGATCTGGGCGATTCGGTTGCACTTGGACTGGCGTGGTATTTTCAAAGGTATTCTTCAAAACAGCGCGACGAAATTTACACATACGGATATAAAAGGTATTCGCTTGTTGGCGCAACAGTAAGTGCGCTGATTTTACTCGCCGGATCGGTAATTATAATCACAAATGCAATACCCAGGTTGATTACGCCCGAACCCGTTCACACCGAGGGAATGCTTTACCTGGCCATTGCCGGTATTTTTATTAACGGGTTAGCCATGTTCCGGTTAAAAGGTGGCGAAAGTCAGAACGAAAAGGTAATTTCCCTTCACCTGCTCGAAGATGTTTTGGGTTGGGTTGCTGTTCTTGTAGCAAGTATTATCATGCGTTTCTGGGATATTCCAATCCTGGATCCTGTTCTTTCGCTGGTAATTACGTCCTTTATTCTTTACCGGGTTTTCGGCAACATGAAGCAGACTTTCAGGATATTTATGCAGGCAACCCTATCGGGCGAACAAATCAGCCATTTTACGAAACATCTTACTGATACTGAAGGAGTAATAGGTGTTCACGATTTACATTTCTGGACCATGGATGGCACTTATAATGTCGCATCGATGCACGTAATTGTTGATCCTGCAATAACAGTTTCACAAACCGAAATCATTAAGTTAAATATCAGATCGTACTTAAAAGAGGAAGGATTTGATCATTCAACCATCGAAATTGAATCGGACGGGAAACAATGCGAACTGCAAAATTGTTAGTTTACGTATTGATTTTCGTGATTATTCACAAGAATAGTCATGACACTTAAAAAAGCATATTTACATGAAAACTTTACGGTTTAAAACCAACCTGAAATGCGGCGGATGCATAAAAGCAATTACTCCCGGCCTCGAAAGTCTTAATATCATAGATTCGTGGAACGTTGACCTCGAAAATCCCGATCGGGTTCTCGAAATAAAAGCCTCTGATGATGTTTCGGAGCAAGTGATAGAAAGCGTAAAAAAAGCCGGCTATCAGATAAGCCGGCTTTGAAAAAATACATTGATTAGGGGGCTACCTTTTAGCGATAATATCCCAGTCAACCAGCTGCCAGAAAGCATTTACATAATCAGGTCTCCGGTTCTGAAAATCGAGGTAATAAGCATGTTCCCAAACATCGCAGGTAAGCAGGGGTTTTAATCCGTCGCGCATCGGGTTTGCTGCATTTCCGGTGGTTACAATCGCCAGGTTACCTTCTGCATTCAGCACCAGCCAGGCCCATCCTGATCCAAACTGATTTACAGCAGCCTCATTGAATTTAGTTTTAAACGCATCGAATGAACCGAAATCGCGGTTAATCATTTCGAGTAATTTGCCTTTTGGTTCAGTGCCTCGCTGAGCTGAAAAACCTTCCCAGTAAAATGTGTGGTTCCAAACCTGGGCTGCATTGTTAAAAATACCGCCTTCGGCTTTCATAATAATTTCTTCGAGGGTGGCATTCTCAAAAGCAGTACCCGGAACCAGGCTGTTAAGCTTTGTGGCATATGCCTGGTGATGCTTTCCGTAATGGAATTCGATGGTTCGTGCGCTGATTACAGGTTCCAGAGCGTCGGCCGCGTAAGGAAGTGATGGAAGTTGAAATGTCATGACTTTAAGATTTAAGGATTAGTTTTTTATAAATTATGGGCTAAAATGAGTCTGCTATCTCGAATTACTTTGGAAACTAAACGTATCACCAACATCTTCTTTTTATCGTAAACAGTTTATTCCTGCTACTTCTTTGTAAATGTAGTCGAATAACTTGATTTGTTTCCTTTATCATCCTCAAGGTAAAGGGTAAATTCATTTTTACCAGGCTGCGCAACTTCATCAAAATTATATTCCATAAGTTTGTTTTTAGGGTCCCATTCTATCAACGCCCATTTGCCGTTCACTTCACCGTAATATGAGTTTATTCCCGAAAAATTGTCCGAAACGGTGAATTTCAAACCTGACTGACTGGTTGAATTTCCACTGTAAGGTTTAATTACCGGAGGCATGGTATCAATTACAATCGCATATCCGTCAAATATATTTACAGTTGATGTAACATATCCTTTTTCATAACTTCCGCCGGCCGGGCTTCGCTTTCCTTCTCTGTCAATCCTCACCAGCAACGCTTTGTTGCGTAATGATTGAGGCAGGTCCAATGCTTTAACCGATACTTTTATCCGGTTGTGAACGGGCACTTCTGCACTATGCAGGTAATGAATATCCGAATACAATCCTTTTCCTCCCGGAGCTGATCTGTAGCTGAAAACCAAATCTTCATAAAGGCTTCCTACAGGCAGTTCAACTTTTATCTCTTTGTTTTCGAATGTATTGATCTTATTGTATCTGAAAAACACAGTAGTATCTCCTCCCTGAACTGCAGGAACCTGAACATATCCTTCCGGTTTGTGCGATTTTACCCAGAAACGCAGCATTACTTCACTTCCGGCAAGATCGCCTACGGCAATTCTTATTTCATGAATTTCACCGTCAGTGAATGTTAAAACACCCTCCGATTTATCCGTTTTAAAAAAACTTAGCTGATTACCAGGAAGTTTTTTCGATTTTACTATGCGGTTTCCCGAGTTATAATTAGCTGCATAATCAATACAGGCATTAATGTAGCGACTTTCGGCAAAGGCAAAACTGTCGCAAACCATCGAAAAGAAATTGGCATCGTCAACAAACATTCTTAGGCTGTAAAATCCATTACGGTTGCTCTGGTTATGATGAAAATCGAATGCCTGCACCCCTATACTGAAATTACCCACCAGCGAAAGGGTATCCTTATTTACAAGACGGTATTCCCGTGCTCCTGTCTTTTTTACATTAAAACGTGTTACTTCGTTCGACGAACCAATCAGGCTGTTTTCATTATCAGGATAAATCTTTATAAAATCGAAGTAAGGAGGATAATTATCCGTAATGCTGAATCCAAAATGCATGGGATTAATAACGCGTTCAGTTTTGGTATTGCGAAGTTCGAAATGCAGGTGTGGGCCGCCCGATGAGCCTGAATTACCAGCGTATCCAATCAATTGACCTTTTTTAACATGAATAAATTCCTTCCTGTTCATCGGGAAAAGATCAACATCAAAGCTTTTTAACCTGTACTGATTCGTGTGGATATAAGCAGTTAGTGTATCATTGTATTTCTGAAGGTGAGCATATACCGAAGTAAAACCATTTGGATGATCAATGTACAAAGCATTTCCAAAACCTACCGGCGAAACTTTTATTCGTGATATTACCCCATCGGCAACAGCTAAAACCGGTAAGCCTTCCTTTTGCTGAACTGGGAAATCAATACCCGAATGAAAATGGTTTGATCGTATCTCAGCAAACGATCCGTTAACCGAAAGCCCAATGTTGAGCGGCGATGAGAAATAACCGTTGGGAATAACAATTTGAGCAAGCAGATTTGCTAAAGGTATAATTATCAATACTAAAGACAGTAGCCAGGAATGAATTTTCATTTTACAAACTTACTCTTTGTCAGGCTTCGAAACAATCAAAAAAACATTAAAAAAGCATAAAAAAGCAGATCTTGCCTCAGGCATAGTCCCAACCTAACAAATGTATATTCTTCATTACCAAACAATTCACACTATTTTTTGCTTCGCGAAATTATATTGAACAATGGCTATGTAAATTGCCACCAGCAGCACTCCAGTTCCCGAAATGATAAACATTGTTTTCATGCCCAAAGTGAACCAGATGAGTCCTGCAAGACTACTTGCAAGCATAGTGAAGATACTTGCAAAACTGGTATAAAATCCAATTGCTGTTGCTGTTTTATCTTTTTCAGCGATATTGCTGATCAAAGCTTTTGAAATCCCTTCGCTGGCCGCCGCATATAAAGCATAAAACCCGAAAAGCACTATATACTGCCACGAAACCATAGCAAAACCCATGCTTACATATACTAAAGCAAATACAACCAAACCAACGATAAGTGTCCGGGCCAGGCCAAATTTATCAGCAACAATACCTACCGGCAACGCAAGAACAGCATAAACCAGGTTATAAAAAATATAAATCCCGATCATGTAAGTATCCGAAAAACCTTTACTCTTGATCGAAAGCAGTAAAAATGCATCTGAACTATTAAAAAGTGTAAAAGCCAGCAATCCGATTACCAGCGATTTGTATGGTTTTGATGATTGTTTCCAATAGCTTAGGAATGAGAAAAAACCGGGCGACTTTTTAACTGATGTTTCTTTATGCTTGTCTTTAAGTAAAAAAGTCAGTGCAATTGCAATAATTCCCGGAACAACAGCAATTACAAACAACCATTTGTATTGCGCAGGGTAATAATAGAGAAAAATCAGGGCTGCAAACGGTCCCAGAGCAGCTCCGGCTGTATCAAGTGCACGGTGAAACCCAAAAACTTTGCCTTTATTCTCTTTGGTTGACTCATCGCTGAGTATAGCATCGCGGGCACCGGTACGCACACCTTTTCCCAGCCTGTCGAGTGTGCGTGCGAAAAATACCCACAAAGGAAAAGTAAATACAGCCATCAATGGTTTCGAAATTGCGCTCAGCGTATAACCCCAGCGAACAAAAGGAACCCTGCTCCCCAGTTTATCCGAATAATTGCCAAAATACCCTTTACTGAGTCCGGCTGTAGCCTCAGCTATCCCTTCGAGGACACCAATCAGCAAAACAGAAAAACCAATGGATTGCAAATAAACCGGCATAACCGGGTAAAGCATTTCGCTTGCGATATCAGTAAAAAAACTGACAAACGATACAAGTAAAACTGTACGGGTGAGGATGGAACGCATTTTGCAAAAAAGTAAGTGAGGTGCATATTTGTTCACAAAAGTAATGCCTTTGCAGGTGGAACAAAAATCAGGATTTCTTGCAATTCGAAAAAAAAATATACGGAGCTGCAATTACAGCATCTCCTGTATAAACTGAATAAAAATTTGTGACCAACAACCGGGCTATCAATCTGATTTTCATCCTCAGAGTAAATAGTATATCTGAGTTTCCGAAAACTATCCTGTTTGACTGATTTTTACAAGGTGATCGAAATTTAAAATCTCAAAATCATTGCCGCTTACCTGAATAATACCTTCATCTTTAAACTCCCGTAAAATCCGGATTGCACTTTCTTTGGACATGCCCGACATATCGGCTAAGTCCTGCCGCGAAAGTGTGGTATGGAAAGGATTCCTTTGGTAAACCTTTTCTTTTAAATATATCAATACATCAGCAATTCGCCCGGGCATTTGTTTTTGTGTAAGGCTGATGAACAATTCATAATTATAGATAGATTGCAGACTGACTTTGCGGAGAAAATCTTCGGCAAAATCAGGGTTATTGCGGATAAGTGATTTAAAAGTCACCAGATCAACCAGGCAGGCTACTGAATCTTCGATTGCCATAGCTGAGAAATGATGCATCTGATCGGCATAAATTCCTGGCCCCAATATATATTCTACGGGCTTTACGATACTCAGTATCAGATTTTTATCATTATAACCTTCAATATAAGTTTTCACTTTACCTTGCGTAAGGCACAAAAAATGCATATTAGGAGTACCTTGTTTAAAAATAAGTTCACCTGCTTTGAAATGCACTTCTATTCGCTTATCATCTATCTGGTCGAGCTCTGTCTGACATAAACAACTGAATATATCAGCCTTATCTTTGCAGGAGGAGCATCCTTTATTATATTGAGTGTATTGATTCACTGGAGGTTAAATTTACAAATGTTTAATGATGAAAATATCCGGGACAACTTTTCTATTCCCGTAACAGCTTCTTAACATGAGAGTACAAAGATACTGACATATATCAATACTTCAACTGATAAGTATCAAA
>Ga0209066_10007039_pt1 | contig 11283 bp, 14 predicted proteins | sample All_14_2_FD_187198 | JGI IMG/M metagenome (GOLD analysis project Ga0209066, IMG submission 187198) | Freshwater microbial communities in response to fracking from Pennsylvania, USA - Allegheny Zone_MetaG_DW_15 (SPAdes) (version 2) ...
GTCCTGAGGGTAACGTTGAAGGCGAAGGTGAAGGTGAAGCCGCACCTGAGGATCTGACGCTGGTGAAACCTGAGGAGCTGAAGAAGCGCCTCGAAGCCAAAAACAAGGAGAACACCAAGATCCGCAAACGGGCGCAGGAAGCCCAGGCCAGTGTGAAGACTCTGACGGAGGAACTGGAGAGAACCAAACAAGAACTCGCTGCCCGCCAATCCTCCGCTATCCCAAGCTCCAATCCGCTGGCTGTAGTCACGGATGCAAAGGTGCTCGATGCGCTCCAGGCGGACGTGCAAAAGGTGCGTGGAGTGCTGACGGCTCTGGCGAAAGATCCTGAAGCCCCCGCTGAATATATCAGCTCCACCGATGGGCAAAAGTATGAGATCACCCCCGAGTGGATGGATTGGGTGCTCTCCATGAGCGAGCATATCCCGGCCCAGAGGAAAGCTCTGGAGGATCTGAAGACAGCGGAAAGTGCCGCGTCTGAAGTGCAGAAACTTTTCCACAAGACCCCGGCTTATCAGACTGCTCTGAAGGCCGTGCAAGGTCTGGATTATTTCACCCAGCGTCCCCTGCTGGAGGCTGATGCGGCCATAGGTCGCATGGCCCGTGAAGGTGGGTATCAGCTGGTGAAAATCGACAAGGGCAAGGCAGCCGGGGCGACAAGCCCGGCGGCTCCATCTGCGGAGCGTCCGGCAGCAGCAGCAGCAGCAGCAGCCCCCACACCCAGCGTGCCAGGCGTCATGCCTCCGGTGGCTCGCTCCGGGGAGGAAGGGCGAGCCGAGTCGAGTGCGGCCTTGGACCGTGCGAAGAAGACGGGCTCTCAGGTGGACATTCGTGCCTCCATCGCTGCAAAGACCAAACGCCGGACGGCCTAACAAAACGTTCAACTTTACCCCTTGTCATCGTTATGAATCATCCTTCTCGTAGAGCTTTGCTTTACTGCACCTTTTTCCTGTCTGGACTGCTGTTTGGACAGGCGCAGATTCACGCCGCGTGGTTCGTGCTCTTTACTGGCTCCGCCGCCAGTGTGGACTGGAAAGAGTATCGTCCGCAAATCTTCGCGGCTCCCACCTTAGTCGCAACTCTACCAGTCACTCATGAAGATCTGAGTGATGAACTGGTTCTGCTAGAACCGGAGAACATGGTTTTCACGTCCACGGTGAAGAAGACTGGACCAGCGAAAGATGTGATCTATTCGGCTCCGGTGGATAAAAGAGCGGCGGGCCGCTTGGGTGGCGTTAAAGATCGTGAAAGCGTGGATCGTGACGCGGTGGATAATGCGCAAGAGAATCGAGATCGCATCTGGGGTGCGGTGCAGCATTTCCGTGAGACTCATGGCGTGAGCACGATGTCCGCTCAGGTGATGGACCCCGCCGGGATTGAAGATGCCTTTGTGGATGGCCGTCTGAAAAAGCTGGTGCAGATCAAGGAGGATATGGAGCTGAGCTATCTTTCTGAGCAGGAGGCTCAGGTGGGCAGCACATCTCTGGATTTCCTGACCCGTGGCGCTTCCATGTATGTGGAGGCCAGTGCCCAACCGAACAGCGACTACGCGGTGGCGAGTGCCTTTCGTCCCGCGAGTGCGCAGATCGTAGAGACTAGTGCCATCTCGGGCATCTCGGAATCGGCTATCCGTCTGATGCTGCAAAGGCTCAACGAAGCTCGCAAGGGCATGGTGAAAATCTCAGGCTTTTGCCAGAACGACTTCGCCTCGCGCTTCGATGACTTCTTCACCGATGGCGGCACGGCGAACAGCCTGACTCCGGTGCGGCGATTCAATACCGATGGTGCCACCGGGGAGTATGAGATCGGCATCACCAGCTACAAGACACGGTTTGGCAAGGTGGACATCATCCCGACCACCTACCTGAACGGTGTGCGCAATGCGGGCAGTCTGGCCGGTGCAAGCACCACGAACACGGATGCCACCGTGACGGTGACCAGCACAGCAGGGCTGCAACCGTTCATGCGCGTGTATGGCACGGGAATCCCCGCCGGGGCTTACATTGCCAGCATCACGAATGCGACCACCTTCGAGTTGAGTGCCGCAGCCACCGCCACAGGCACGCCAACTCTGACGTTGGGCAAAGAGGACTTCGCTCTGTTCCTGGATATGAACTTCTTCGAAGTGAAGACGAACATGGTGCCCAGCGCCTACGAACTGCCCGTGAATGGCGGAGGCCGTGATGGTGTGGTGGAAGCGATGAGTTCCCTCTTCTGCTCGTATCCGGCGGTGCATGGGAAGTTCCGCAAGAGCTAACCTGACCCTCTCCTGACCCCTCTGCCGTGCATGGGCAGGGCGTGAGATTTTTACCTCCTCACGTTCCCCGCCTTTCCCTGCACCTGCTCATGCACGGCTCTTTTCCAATCTGCCTAACTTTCCGTGTGTCATGTGGGACCCGAACATTCAGCCAACCGCCTCTTTTGAAGATGCTGCCCGTGTCATGGGACTACAGCGGGCGCGACGTCTGTGGGACTACTATGATGTGATGTGGCAACGGAAGGATGCGGAGGCGGAGGCCATCGAACACTGTCTGGCCCGCGAAGCCGCGAAAAAGAACTATGTGTGGAATGATGAAATGGATGGCGAGCCGCAATGGCGGATGGCTCCGCACACGTATGTGAAGTACCACCGGGCCAGCCTGACCCAAAAGGGCTGTGTGGGTGGAGAGTATCTGGCGGATGAGGACTTCATGAAGTTCTTTCTGAAACGGAATCCGCAGTGCGCGATCAAGGCGCGGAGTCCACACATTCGCACGGGCTGGACACCCGAAATGGAACGCCTGGAGCAAGCCAAACAAACGGGAGAACAGGAACGAGCTGAGAGAAAGGGGCTCCTGGTCTCTGCATGAGCGTGCTGACTCAAAGCTTCAAGCAGGTGATGTGGGGCGTAGGCCGTCGGCTGGGTTTCAACCCCGATACGGACACGACAGGCTGGGCGATTCAACTGCCGATCCTGACGGAGATCCTGAATGATGCGAGTCGTCTGGCCTGGGAATACTACCCGTGGCCGGATGCCGTGGAGATTGGCGAAGAAACGCCGATGTCGCACCCGACCTCAACAGGTGCCTATTACATTCCTCGCAGCACCAGCTCCCGCGTGCTGGCCACGGTGCTGCAAATCTGGGATACCGATCCCCGAGCGGAGGCAAGGGCGCAACCGGTGGCGTATCTGGAACTGGCGGATGGGTTTTATTTCAGCAATACCACCGCCCGCTGGGTGGAGTATCGTCCTCAGGCTCCAGAATACACGAGCCAGAGCTGGGGCACGAATGTGGAATATGCGGTGGGGGATCTGGTGTATGTGCCTCCTCACGTGTATCGTTGTCACACCGCGCATACCAGCGCGGCTGATTTTGCCGACACGAACTGGACGGTGATTACGGTGCTGGATCGGCTAGCTCCTGCGATCAAACAAGGAGTGCTTTCCGGCTCGCGTGAGGTGGATGGCCAGACGGGTCGCTCCCGCATCTTGGGCAATGACATGCTGGATCTGCTACAGGCGGAAATACGCCGTTGTGAACTTTCTGCCGGGGCAAGTCTGCGCAGTCGAAATCCCCTTTCATCCTCAACCCTTCTTTTCTCATGAATGCTGATCTCAAAGGTAATGCAGGTGCATGCGGCGGCGTTGTCGTTGTCACCGATACGACCCCAATCACTGGAAATTTTCACGCCATTCAGGTGCTGGAGACAGCCAACTTTTCCACCTTTACGGAAACGGAAGACACGGGCTCGATGACGGGCTTTGACATCCCAGCGGGGACGATTCTCTACAACGGCCTAGGAATCACCGCCTTCACCCTGACCAGCGGCAAAGTGCGCGCCTATAAATCGGTCCGCACGGCCTAACGTTGTTTGCGATTTACCCTTATGGTTCTCGGACTTGCTCTTTCTCCGCTGGTCACCCAGCCTGTTCTCTCCACAGGCTGGGTGGACCCGTTAGCGGGGATTGACTTTGCGCTGAGACTCCAGACCCATCGGGGAGATGGGGTACCGGTGGGACTATTTACTGATGCGGGGACCACTTCGGCCGGAGAGTCAGATAGCGTGTACACTTGGGCGGATGAGCTGAGTAACAGCGGGCTTTCGGCCGTGCAGAGCAACGCGATGAAGCGGGGCACGTTGGAGTTTTTAAACGGCATCCCTTTTCTGTCGATGGATTACGTGGATGATGGTTACATCCTGGGATCTGGAGCTCAGACTTTGAGTGTGCCTTACGCGATTAGTATCCTGTGCGCGAGTGCAGCCAATCGCCCGATTGGTCGGGTGATCAATGCATCTGCCAATGATTTCAGTTACAACCAACTGATGCACCCCCGCCGAACGGGATCGACTTCCGTCCAGCACAATGCGGATTATCTTTCAACAGCAACGGCTAGCGATGGTGATTTTCACACCTTGACTGTTGCAGCCCCGTTAGCGGGAAACTTTGCCGTGCACCTTGATGGGGTGGATATCACGGCTTTGACAAAAGCTTCGGCAAGTTGGGGCAGTCTCAATCTAGGGACTGAAGGCCTGTATGCCGAGGCTGCCGGAGCAGACATCATTGCCGTGATGGTTTACCCGCCTGAACACCGGACGACGGTAGAGGCTTATCTGGAGACGCTGAAACCATGAAACCGATTCACGCTATCATCGTCCCCATTGCTATCGTTGCTGCATGCAACGAAGCAGCGCATCAGCTTGGCATTGATCCTTTGGGACTGCTGAACACGTTGTCTGTGCCGTTGGTCCCTGTGGATGGCCCTCATGACGCCGAGCCAACCCACATGGCGTGCTGTGGGCGGATGTCTGATGAAGCTAGGCAATACCTGGAACAAAATCAAGCCTCATTCCCCGGGGCGATGTGGTGGCGGTGGCTACCTGATTCAACACCCACCCTAGAGGCATCTCATGACGGGGAAAATCTGGGGCAATTCTGGTCCTGGGAGCGCTGCCTGGAAGTAGCGGGACTGAAACGACAAGAACAAGATCTTTCGAATGTATGACTTTGGAGCAGTATCTTCTATCCGCTGTGATCTCTCTTGCCGGATGCGTGGGGGGATTGTTCGCGTGGTTTAAGGCCAACTTCGCCACCGTAGAAGGCAAGCTCGCTAACTGCGAGGAAGATCGAGAGCGGTTGTGGGAGAGGGTGGCCCAGGTGGAAGCAACCAAGAAAGATAAGACGGAGCATTTCGGGCCGGGAAACCTGCCCATCCCCAGAGACAAGAGACGCAACAAACGACACATCAAACGACGCTAACAAACTATGAAACAGAACCTATTTCGCTTTTTGGCTGCTCTCGCGGCTTTCTGCACTGTCGCTGCTGGCTTGGGTGATTACCTCAATTACCTGCCCGAGAAGTATGCTAAGATCGGCTTCTTAATGATGGCTGGCCTGATGGGGCTGAAGGAAATCGTCGTCATCGTCGGAGACATCGCCGATGATGGCAAACGCAATGGAAGCTACCGGCTGCCGCTGCTGCTCCTGCTGCTGCTTTTGCTGCCGCTGTTTCTGATGACTTCGTGTGTGGCCGGTCGATTCCTCGGCCTGGATGCGAAGCAGTGGAGTGAGGTCGGCCTGAGTGCAGGCCAAGGGGCTATCTCGAAGGCACTGCCGGTGTATCTGGAGGAACGCCGCCAGACCAGCGCGAAGGATGTGCAGGCGGTGGCTCCGGCTCCGTAATGAATTGCTGTGTTCCATGTGGAACACTTATTGTTAGACTGTGCGGTGAGCGCTGCCATTGACGAATTATGAAAACGATCATTCTCGATCCGGGCCATGGCCTGAGCAATCGCCGCAAAGATGTCTATGATCCTGGGGCGGTTTCCGGTGGGGTCGCTGAGGCGTCAATTGTGATGGATTGGGCAAATGAGTTGCGTGCCATCTTGATGAAGCGAGGGGCAAAGGTGATTCGAACTCGTGCGGGTGCTGATGATCCGGCTCCGGTCGGTGAGCGCGCCAAGATCGCTAAACAATACGGCGGTGACATCATGCTGAGTCTGCATTGCAATGCCGCTACGGGTCAAGCCAGTGGGACGGAAACGTTTTACCGGGGGCAAGAGAACGCTCTGATGGCGCGGCGTTTGAATGAAGCGGTGAGATCCACTTTGAAGACTCGTGATCGTGGGGTGAAAACGGAATCAGCCAGCCAGCATGCACGACTGGCGGTGATGTCGTTTCAGCCCTGCTTTCTCATTGAGTTGGGATTCATCGACCATGCGGGGGATCGCGCTAAATTGATGGACCCTGAACTGCGACGTCAAGCCTGTGAAACTTTAGCAGAACTCCTGTGCCGATAAATGAGCACTCAAAACCAAGCTCCCAAAGAAGTGCGTGTGCTGGAGGTGACATCTCCCGCGCGCGACTTACTGTTCTACGAGCGCGTCGAGGCGGGAAAGTATCGGGATGGCAAGCCCCTGCCAGCGATGGGCACGGCACACCCTGTGCCGAGCCGCTGGCCTACCCATGAGTTGTGTGGCATCACCCCGGATGATGAAGAGGGCTGGATGCGGATTTATTATGCGGCCACGCGGGCGGCTCAGGAAGCCTACAACTGGGAACATGCCGAGATGTGGGGGAATGAATACCCACGCGTGCGACAGACCTGGGTGCTGAAGCGAAGTGCGTATGTGCCGGGAGCGATTGCTGCCCCCCCCTCTCTGGGGGACCGAACCTGGACATACATCGGTGAGGAACAGCAACGGACGGACCCCCGTACAGACGGGCTGTTTGTCATCGTGATCCATGAATACCAAGATATCTCCACGACTCGCGTGGATGAGGTGGTCGATCTGGAGACTGGGGAGCTGCGGACGGTGACGCGGCGCGTGGTGGCCCGCGGCTCGCATGGCGCTGGGGTGGACTCCGATGGCGTGTTCTCTGAGGTCCAGGCCGTGAACCGCCTCTGGAGTGTGGAGACGACTCGACAGCTTGCAGGACTGGCCGGTGCCGCCTCGAAATCGAGGACGTATCAGAAGTGGGATGTCTGGCCTTGGCCCGGTGTGCTGCTCTATATTTTTGTGGGGGCCATCCCAGCGGCCGGTGGCGGGGTCGCACAATATGTGTGGAGCCCGGTCTGGAAGAGGCCACGCTACCGGGGGTCCTGCCTATTCACGATCACTGAACAGTGGTCGAAGACGCCGCCGACTCTGACCGCAGAGGAACAATTGATCGAGGATGAGATCCGGTTTTTTGGGGCGATGTTGCGCATCGAAATCGAACCCTGTCTCCACCCTTTGATCACGATCCAAGAGGGGACCAATACGGCCACGGATCGGTTTGCACCCTATCTGTATTCAGTACAGTTTCCGCCCACGAGTCCCATTGATTGGCCTGCAACTTTGGTGGCTCGTGTGGATGTTATTCCGTCCAACAGTGGCTATTTAAAACGGACGTTTTTGGTGAATCGCCCCGCCAACACTGTGGCGGCAAATGCCATTTTTCTCTCTCTGGGAGCCAGCGGCAGCAGCACGCAGGTGCTGACCTGGAGCAGTGGCATCGGCAGCCCGAGTTATCGGGTGGATGTATGCAAGAACCCAAACTTCAGTTTTGACTTTGTTACCGGGTTTCAGAATCTGAGTGTGGGCTCTGTCACTACCAAGACGGTGACTGGTCTGGAGAAGGGGGTGCCTTACTTTGCGCGTGTCCGCAACACCAGCTCGGCAGGCGGCATCAGCAACACAGTGGCCTTCATTTTGCCGGTTGGTCCGGAGCTATACATGGAGGATCTGACTGACGAAGAAAATCCAGTGACGCTGGCGCGAGACGGTGACCTGGACTTTGGGGATGTGGCGGTGGGAAGCAGTCGCTCGCTGCCACTTCGCGTCACGAACACAGGGGAAGTGCCGCTGGTAATCAGCGAGATTACCTTTGAGAGCCTGGAGGAAACTTTCCCGGCTCTGTATAGCCATTCTTTATCTACGCCGCTGACCCTGCTGGCTGGTGAGGAGGTGGAGTTCAATCTGACCTTCAGTCCTGTGGATGTGGCCAATGACATTGATGTGTCAATGATCATCACAAGCGATGATCCGAGCGGACTGTTTACTCTGAACTTAACGGGGGATGGCATCTCCGAACCTGAGCTGACGATTGAAGTCCCACCAGGGACACCCGCCACGGTGCTGAGCCCAGGGACGCCGCCCGAATATCGGGTGGAGTTGCCTGAGCTCTCGGGTGCTGGAACATACACGGTGCGCCTGATCAACACGGGCGATGGCCCGCTGACGATCTACGATGTCTTTGTCTTTTACAGCTCTGGATCGTCCTCTCGCTGGGTACTGACGCTACCCACCGATGGGATGGTGATGGCCGTGGATGAGGTCTTTGATATCGAGATCGAGTATGATGGCGGCGGCTTCGCTGCGGGTGGGGTCGCCTTGGCGACGAATGACCCTCTGCTCAACAGCGCCGGATCGAACGGCAGCATCACCATCTATTTCTCGGGAGATACCGCGCCATGAGCATGACTGATCCCCAGGATGATCCCAACCAAATCTTCGCCCGATTGCAAGGCCAGCATGGACCCGAGGCCAGACTGGAGGCCTGGCGCTACATGCTGACGGTCTATGTCCAGGCGACGATGAGCCTAACGATGGTGATGGGGGTCGGGAGTGTCGTGCTGCGTGGCACACAAGCCACGGTGGAAAGGAGTTCTCAACAACAATGAAAACGGAGCAAGATCTTCTGCAAGCCGTCAATGAGCGGCTACTCGCCGCTATGGATCGAATGAAGCTGCGCTCGAAAGACCCTGCCTTGACGGTTTTAACCGGCCATCAAAACCAACTGATCGAGCTCACTCTGCCAAGTGCTGAGACAGTCGAGGAAGATCTGATCATCAACGAAAGCGTCATGCGTTTTGAGGGCAATACGCTGCGGGTGGAAGATACGCTGAATGGCAGCGCATCCGCAGGCGTGCAACTCGTGGATGATGGCAGCTATTTCCGCTACACTGTCGCAGGGAATGATTACGTCAACGGAGTCGCCCGTGCTCGTAACATGAGACGTAGCCAAGGAGGATTGCTGGTCTGGGAATACACGATGGTGCTGAACATCATCAGTTCCACGGTGGTGGAAGTCCGCTTTTCTCCCGATGTCACGCTGCGTAGCCGTGCCCTGCATCTCTGGCCCGAAGCCATCCCGGTGACGGCTAAGGTCAATGAGTATGATACAGCCCCTTCGGTGGATTCAGGAACAACTAGCGGCAGTGTCTATCAACTGGCCGGGGTCTATGGCCCGGATGGCATCATCACAATCTACAAACTGCGGCCCGGGACCTACCAAGTCGCACCCGGCTCGGGCTGGTATAACAATGCTTTCTTCAATGCATTAGCATGAAAACATTTACCGATGAAGAATTCGCGGCTTTGCTGGAAACAGCCGAAGCTGAAATCGCGCTCTGGGAGTCGGCCCTTCAGGTGCAGCCTGGTCCCGGTCTATTGATCTCGCCTGATGGGGATGTGCAAGTGGATCCTCGCTTATTACGCCCCCGACCTCAGGCGGATGCAGGGCGCATCATCCGGCGGCCGTCCCGGTATGCGGAGAGCTTGGTGATCGAGATCGTGCAAGGCAACCGAATCAAGATCAATCTGCCACCGATCTATGGGGCGGTGCCGACCATCAATGGCACACCGATTTACAATCAACCCTCTCCCACTCTGCGGATGCTGACATCGCCACAGGTGATTCTCGCGCGCATCGAATATGATCGCACCGGGGTGAGCATTCCACGTACCGACCCTGAAGATGACAGTGTGACGGTGGGGCTGGAAGTGGCGGCGATTTCGGTGGACATTGTTCAGCAACCTCTCGGATCTTCAACGACGCCATTGACCCCGTCCGGAGGAGACGGCCTGGCTCCTCCCTACCCTGGCCATTATCGGGAATGGCTGTCACTGGGATCTGTCCAGGATGGGGTTGCTTACCCAAGTTTCAGTGTCTTCTCCAATTCGGCGGGTTGGGGCGGCACGAGCCTGCGCACCTTGATGGAGTTTGGCGAAACCGAATGGCAATTTTTCAAAGGGGTCACTTACCCTTAATCATACCCCTAAACACACTTCTTGTTATGGCGACTTACAGCAATCCTTTCATGAATGGCGGACAGGTGGCGCAAAGCAGCACGAATGGGAATGGCAGTCTGCTGCCTGCCTTGCCGATGGCTCCGGCCACTGGCACCCCCGCACCGAGTCTCGCGATGCGCTCGCCTTTGATCGGCCCGCAACCGGCCGTGGCGCGGCTCCAGGGGCGATCTCGTCTTTCGGCGGGGCGGTGCCGGTGGGGCGCTCCATGCGCGATCCAACCCGGATCGCCGAAACCGAAGCGCGGCGGGGACGGCCTGGGATGCTGATGAACCTGGCCCTGCAAGACCGGCAGGATGCACGGCAGCTCTCGCGCGATGACTCGGCTTTTCAACGGAGCTTGCAAATGTTCGGCTTGGAGCAGCAAGCGAGGGATGAAGCTTTTCAACGTGGGGAGTCCGCGCAGACAGCCCGAGATGAGCTACGGTTTCAGCAGGATCTGGAGCGAGATCGAATCGATCGAGAAGCTGGCAGCATCACCGGGATGGAGACTCTCCTGGCCCCTGATGGGAGTGCCTATCTCCCCGTAGCCCGCACGGCAGGCGGGCAGATGCGGCCGATGGGAGGGGCGATGCCCATCAAGCAAGCACCCACCTTGGAAATGATTCCCCTCCCAGGCACAAACACCGTGGTGCCGATGTATGGAGGTTCACGCGTGCCCAACACTCCGGCGTATGAGATGCGGCCGGGCTGGAGTGTGAAGGGTGGACCGCAGTATCAGCCTGTGGAGGGGCAACCGAAGCCGTCTAAGCTGCCGGTGATCAAGACAGAGAAAGGCACGACTTCGCTGGATCCGAAAACCGGCCAGAAGGTCACCAGCCCGAGCCGGGATTACTACTATGAAGCCGATCCACAGACTGGAAAACCGGTGAAGCGGTATGTGGATGAGCAAGGCACTGACTCTAGTGCATCCACACAAGGCCAGCAGCCTGCCTGGATGAACTGGCTCAACAATCAGACGAACGCCAAATAACCTGACCTATTCCCATCATGGCCACTGAAGCTCCCACGCTAACCGCCGATCAGATCCCTGAGATGATCGAAAGCGATGCCTTTAAAGCACTGCCACCTGATGAGCGCGCACGCATCACAGAGAACGCACTCAATGAAGGGGCGGCGAACTTGGCCGGGAACTGGGACCGTCACACCTACCAAAAATGGGGTCAGTTTGCGGAAGTCGTCAGAGGCAAAGTGAGTGGCATGGAAACGCTCACCGAGACAGCTTTAGGC